>Ga0302324_100014500_pt1 | contig 15890 bp, 17 predicted proteins | sample Palsa_T0_1_FD_201949 | JGI IMG/M metagenome (GOLD analysis project Ga0302324, IMG submission 201949) | Peat permafrost microbial communities from Stordalen Mire near Abisko, Sweden - Palsa_T0_1 | ecosystem: Environmental > Terrestrial > Soil > Palsa > Peat permafrost | place: Sweden: Abisko...
CAATTCCGAACGCAGCCTCGTTCAGCGCGCGCAGAGTGGCGACGAGCAGGCCTTTGCCACACTCTTCCAGTTGCATAAGAGGCGTGTGTACTCGGTTTGCCTGCAAATGACAAAAGATGTGGCAGACGCAGAAGACCTGACCCAGGAGGCGTTCCTGCAAGTGTTTCGCAGCGTCAACTCATTCCGGGGGGAGTCGGCCTTCTCCACCTGGCTCTATCGGGTTGCCGTCAATACCGTGCTGATGAGGCTGCGTCGCCGCAAAGCCACGCCAGTACTCTCCCTTGACGAGCTTGTGTCGCCAGAGTCGCCGTCTCTACGGCGCGACGTCGGGAAAGCAGACCCGTACCTTTCCGGCGCGGTCGACCGCATTGCATTGCGCCGCGCGATGCAGGAACTCCCCGAGGGGTGCCGAACGATTTTTGCTCTGCACGAGGTTGATGGATACCAGCATCATGAGATCGCCCAAATGCTGGAGTGCTCAGTCGGCAATTCAAAATCGCAACTGCACAAAGCGAAGATGAAGATGCGTGACTTGTTGTTTCCGAAACGCAGAATTCTGCGGCGATCCGCGGCCAATGAAGGCCGTGCGTGAGGCGAGTTCCGCCGAGATTGTGATGTTGGACACAGGAGGTCACGGTATTGCAAGCACGAGGCCGGACCTTCTATTGTGGAGGAACGGGAATGTTGTGAAAGGGAGGAGTTATGCCAGGAAAAAAACATCTTCACGGTGTGAGCGCAAAAGAACAGCGGAAATACGAACATATCAAGGAAAGTGCGCAACGGTCCGGACGCTACGGTAAACGGGCCAAGGAAGTGGCTGCGCGGACCGTGCTCAAGAAGCACAAAGCGGAAGGTCACAGCAAGGGACATTGAATGTTCGGTTTGTGGCCGACGCATTCCAGGCGGGCGCCCGTCAATGGCTTTAAGGGGAAGGAAGGGCAGCTTGGTTCGAATTCTGGTAGTAGACGACAACCCGGTGGTCAGGCACTATCTTCGGGCTCTCCTTGAGCAACAAAGCACGTGGAAAGTGTGCGACGAGGCTCGGACCGGAAGAGAAGCGCTACAACAGGTAGAAAAGAATCCGCCCGACATGATCCTGCTGGACTTCCAGATGCCGGATCTGAACGGACTCGATGTAGCCCGGCAAATCACGAAGCTTTTTCCTGACATTCCCATCCTGATGGTCACCATTCATCTATCCAAGCAACTGGCTGAGGAGGCTCGCCGGGTGGGCATCCGTGGGGCCTGTGCGAAATCAGATGTTGGCTCGATCGTCAAGGCGGTCGACACACTGTTGCATGCTGGAACCTATTTCCCATCAACGAGTTGGGCCAGCAACTAGAATCTCTATTGCCAGCGAAAATACAGGATTCCCTGTATTCGGACCGGAGTAGTACCATGCTATTTTCAACGTGTTTCCCTTACGAGTTGCTTTTCCGCCTGGAGCGAGTAGACCCCTGCGGCAAAAACGGGGCAAGTTGAAAACAGAGTCAGCTGTGTACCGTGGCGAATGGGTTGTGCGAGGCTGCCTCAGGGGGCAGAAACCTTATGGCAGTCCGCATCCTGCTGGTGGATGATCATCCCATTGTGAGGCAAGGGCTGCGGACTCTGCTGGAAGGGCGCTCTGGCTGGGAAATAGTGGGTGAAGCGTCGGATGGGATCGAGGCTTTGGACAAGGTCGACACGTTGCAGCCCGACGTTGTGGTGCTCGATGTCACCATGCCTCGAATGAATGGTCTGGAAGCTTGCCGGTTAATTCAGCAGAAACAGCAGAAGGGGAAGACCTCCGGTCTCGAGGTTTTGTTCGTTACCCAACACGACTCTCCGCAGATGATGCGTGAGGCTCTGGACGCAGGAGCAAGAGGGTATGTTGTGAAGTCGAATGCCGCTCGCGATCTGTTGGAGGCCGTTGAGGCGGTGAGTCGGCATCGGGTTTTTACAGCACTGGCGCGAGGTCCATACCCTTCGTGTTGAATTCCTGGCCATCAGTACGTCCGAGGCTGTCTATCTCTTGCGGTTGTACCTGGAGGATGTCATGAAACTTCGTATCTTGTTAGCCGACGATCACGAAATCGTGCGCCGAGGGTTGTGCGCGCTTCTCCAGAGACACGAGGGATGGGAAGTGTGCGGAGAGGCATCCGATGGCCGTGAGGCGCTGGAGATGGCCAAGCAGTTGAAGCCGGATGTCGTGATCGTGGACATAGGCATGCCATTCCTCAACGGATTGGACACCACACGCCAGTTGATGCAGCATGACCCCCAGTTCAAGGTCATAGTTCTGACCATCACGGATTCCGATCAGGTCATCCGTGAGGCCCTCGATGCCGGGGCACGCGGCTTCGTGCTCAAATCCGACGCCGCTCGCGATCTGGTGGCCGCGGTCGAAGCCTTGCAGAGCAAGCGAATGTTTTTCACCCCACGAGTCAACGATCTGGTATTGGCGGGCTTCCTGGAGAAGGGACATGCCGCATCCCGGAATGAGCCGCCAGACCTGCCGACTCTCACCGCGCGCGAACGGGAAGTCACTCAGCTTCTCGCTGAAGGAAAGAGTTCCAAGGAAGTGGCCGTACTCCTGAACCTGAGCACCAAGACCGTGGAAACACATCGCAGCAACATCATGCGGAAGCTTAGCCTCCACTCCATCCGCGATCTGGTCGTGTACGCCATCAAGAACAACATCATCCAGATCCAGATGCCGCCGCAACTCCACGGTACGCCAGAGCCTACTGTGGCCTGAGGTTTGCTGTATCCAGGAGCGCGTGCCTACGAAACTGAAGGGGTCGGACCGTAGAATCGATCACCATCAGACGGGTGAAAGCTCTTCATTCAAGGCGGCCCGCGACACCCACTCATCTCCCTACCGAACCCCGCACCACCACTCACGCCGTGGCCAGCTAGAACTCTCCGAGGCCCAATTTACAAGGCGACGAGAACTAGGTGCGCGCCTGTCGACGTTCGACCTTCGGACGCCACTCAGACTCGCCGAATCGGTATTAGGTTGCGTGGTTGGCCGGTTAGCCTTTATTCTTGAGCGGTTCGACCGTGCTCGCGGAATTGAGGCTTTCAATTATGGCAAAGGCCAAACGAAGCGAATTCATGATTACCTCCCTCGACCGGGGCCTGAGGATCTTGGACATTTTGGCGAACGAATCTGACGGCTTGGGAGTTAGTGAGTTGGGACGTCGACTGGCCTCGGACAAAAGCGTCGTTTTTCGCACCTTGTCGCTCTTGATGCAGCACGATTACGTCGAGCAAGATCCGACGACAAAGAGGTACACCCTTGCTTGGAAAGTCATTCAGGTCGCTGGTAGACGGCTTCGGAAAATGAATTTTTATGCCGCTGCAGTCCCCGTCCTCAAGGAAATAGTGCGCGAGACCAATGAGATGGCGATCCTCGCTGTCATGATTGGCGACATCATTGCCTACCTTCATATAGAAGAGGGCACACAGGGCCTAAACATTTCCAGCGGTATTGGACAACCCATTCCGATCCATTCAACCGCATCTGGCAAAGCGATCTTCGCGTATCTACCGGTTGAGGAGCGGTTAAGGATACTTAGAGAGAATGGCTTGCCGAAATTTACCCAGAACACAATTACTAGCATTTCGGAGATGGAGAAACACTTGTCCGTGGTCCGCACACAGGGGTTCGCCGTCGACGACGAAGAGACGTACCTTGGCATTCGTTGTGTTGCGATGCCAGTGAGGAATTTCGCTGGGGCGGTCGTCGGTGCTGTTGCGATCGGTGGAGCGAGTCAACGTATTACCCTTCAACGCCTGAAGTTTTACCAGGATATCGGGCTCAAGGCCGCAGAAAAAATTTCTGGTCGCCTTGGTTACGGAGAGTCTCAGGGAGATCAAGTACCGGCCAGCAAGAAAGCGACTCACAAGGGTCAAGGCGACCGACGAGCTAAGAACCCTGACTTCGCCGCGGCACAGGCGGGATGAGGTGAGGAGACTCGCCATCCTGGATGTAGAGCGGTGCGCTGAATCCTGCGTTGCCAAACCGCGGCGGAGATGTTGGGAGATGAGTATCATTGGGATCTGCCAAACTCTTGCCGATAGCACTTCTCGAGAAGCGGTATAAAACTTCCTGGCGTTTGTATCGTCAGGCCACCGTCTACAACGAGCATAGCGCCCGCAACGAAACTGGATTCGTTAGACGCGAGAAACACAGCGGCTTGAGCAACATCAATTGGAAGACCTGCACGCCCAACCGGTTGCATCACCTTTGCTCTCACATCGTAAATCGGGTCGTGATGTTCCTTCTTAAGTCCCTCAGGATCCGTAACGATCCAGCCTGGGCACAGCACATTCGCCCGAATTCCTTGCCGACCGAAGTCCACGGTCAATTGACGGGCCATGTTTGCTAAGCCAGCCTTGACTATGTCATATACGAAGCCTTCAGAGAAGGCGAGGAACGATCGTACCGAGCCCATCATAATGATCGACCCACCGCCTTGCTTCAACATTGCAGGGATCGCTTCCTGGCAGGCCACATAAGGCGCCTTCAAACCGACCGCAATCGAGTGGTCCCAGTCTTCTTCTCGTAACCGCGTGACCGGCATTTCGCGTGCTGTCGCCCAAGAGACTGTGTTGTTGACCAGGATGTCGATGCGTCCGTAGCGGTCGAGAGTGAAGCGGACAGCACCACGAACACCAGCCATCTCCGAAAAGTCCGCCTCAAAATAACTCGCCTCGCCGCCAGTGTTCTGGATTGCTCGAACGGCCTCTTCACCTAACTTACGTCGACGACCAGTCACCACGACGCGGGCACCTTCCTGCGAGAATAGATTTGCGGTGGCAAGCCCAATACCGGAAGTCGAACCTGTTACCAGGGCAACTTTTCCTTCTAGTCGTTTGCACATATATGTTCAACTCGGGTAAGAGAATTTGCGCTTTTTTGTTTGGTGAACACTCAGTCCCAGATTCCTGCCATTACGCGGCCCATGCGGGCACATCTTCCTTCTAAACTCGTCGCAGACGCAAAACCTTGTAACTGCCGGGCAACTTCAAGTGGCTACGCGAGGTGTTTGGACACCAATGGATTCGGCCAAAGCGCTGAGTTCCTGCCACAGTTCATGTGGAATAGGAATTCCCTCACTCTCGCGAACCGCGCGTGTCCGTCGCTCCGGGTCGCCGGGTGCGAGCACCTCGGTAAACCCCGGTGCTGGCGGGACAGTTCTTACCCGGCGGAGCAATGCTTCCGCTCTCTTTAGGCAGTCCTCCCGTGGCTGGAACAGATCAGCTCTGAACAAGACGATGGTCACGCCCTGATGGCTCATAATAGGTCCTCCGCGGCCCTTTTCAGCGTAGGCGTCGGATCCAGTGAATATGTGTCCCAAAAACTCTGCCCCTAGCATTAGGGCGTACCCCTTGTGTCCTCCAAAGGGCAGATAACCGCCTCCGTCAAAAAAATCTGCTGCGTTGGTGCTCGCGTTCCCGGCTTTGTCCACAATCCAAGCAGGCGGAAGTGGCTCCCCCTTTTGCTGTGCAAGCTTCACTTTCACGCCCGAGGCTGCGGTGGTCGCAAAGTCAAAAACCATCCGATCCCCGGCCTCTGCCGGAAAGCCCATAGCAATTGGGTTCGTACTCAGAGTTCGCCTTAGGCCACCGTGGGGAACGGCAACCGGAGCTTCTTCGGCATACCCGCCTCCGAAGATCAACGCGACCACCTCTTTGGCAGCTGCCATCTCGGCATACTCTCCCAACCTGCCAATGTGGTGGCATTGTACGAGACCTACGACGCTCATAGAGTGTTGTGACGCCTTCTCAATCCCTTTCTCCACAGCGTATCTCGCGGCCACTTGGCCAAAGGTCCAACGTCCCGACACCATTGCGCTCAATGGCGATTCAAGGATGACCTCGGGCGAAGCATCTGCCACAATCTCAGATCTTTCTATTGCAGAGACGTAGCCCGCAAGATGCCACACACCATGCGTGTCCACTCCGGATAGGTTGGCGGAAACCAAATGGTCGGCGACGCAATCCGCGTTCGATTTACTCGCCCCTGCGGCCGACAAAACTCCAGCAGCGAATGTTCTTAGCGCTGGAGCCTTTATAAGAACATCAGGCATGGTCGACCTCATATTCCCGTCAGAGAAGCACCTGTGCGGACTCCAGAACATGCTTGAATGTTTGAAGATATTTTGCCGCTACAGCTCCGTCGATCGCGCGATGATCCACGTTGATAGTCGCTTCGAGAAAAGGCCGAAAATCAACCTGTCCCTGAGTTTTGATTGCCTTATCTACAGTGCAGCCCAGGGACAGGATGGCGACTTCCGGAGTATTTAGAATCGCTGAAAAACTCTCGACCCCAAACATCCCCAGGTTCGTGACGGTAAAAGTGCTTCCCGTCATTTCCTCCGGCTTAAGCCGATCGCGACGTGCACGCGCAACCAGATCTTCCAATTCTTGATGAATCTCTACAGTCCGCTTTTTGCCGGCGTCGCGGATGACGGGCACGACGACACCATCGTCTAGCGCTACCGCAACACCGAGATGAATGCAACTGTATTGGCGGACTTCATCATTCACCAGGTGCGCATTAAGCCCCGGATGCTTGGCCAGAGCCACCGCCGCGGCTTTCAACAAAATGGATGTAAGATTGGGGGAGCGGTTCCCTCCACCCTTCACAGTGGTTTTTTCACGCTCTATCAGCTTTTGTACCTCGCTCATGTCTATGGAAAGCCTAAGAGCTATATGCGGTGCGGTTTGATGGCTCTTCTGGGTCCTGTCGGCAATGACCTTGCGCTTGCCTCTGAGACGTACCGCGGCGTATTCGTCCGATGCGAGGCCGCCGCCTCGTGCCGTCAGCATGCTGGAAATGTCGCCAGCCCGGATCACCTGTCCCGAACCCTGTCGGACAGTGCTCAAATCCAACCCGTGCTCGGATGCCAGACGACGTGCCTTTGGAGAAATTAGCTTTCGTCCTGACGTTCGCTCTGGAGCTTTCACGGCCTTCGAATTGGTCTTCAAATCGGGGGCTGGACTCTGACTCTTCCCTTCGGAACCGCCTTGCGAAGCTGCGACTACTGGTCCTGCCTGCGCCGGCGAATGCCCGTCAGCATCAAGCAGGACAGCTATAACCTGTCCGACCGGAATCTGGTCGCCGGCATGAGCAGTCACACGCGACAATACACCAGAGCCAGTCGATTCAATCTCGATGGTTGCCTTGTCCGTCTCAACTTCCATAAGGACTTCGCCCTTGGTGACATACTCCCCCTCGTTTTTCGTCCACCTAACAAGCGTGGCGCTATCTTGAGCCATCTCCAGAGCGGGCATAACGATCTCAGTACTCAAGATTCACCTCTTATCCCGCGACCATCTCATGGGCCAGAACGACAATCGACTCCACGGTGGGAATCGTCAGATCCTCGAGGCTAGGCGAGAAAGGAATCGGGACGTCGACAGCGCCCAGCCGTCTTACGGGAACATCCAGCGCATAGAAAGCCTGCTCCGCGACGAGTGCGGCGATCTCTGCGGTTACACCAAAACTCTGATATCCCTGGTCGACAACTATGCAACGCGACGTCTTCTTCACTGAATCTATTAGCGTTTGACTATCCAGGGGAACCAGTGTTCTCGGGTCAATGACTTCGGCCTGAATTCCATCTTCTGAAAGTTTGGAGGCTGCGGTCAGTGCCATGTGAACCATGCTGGACGTGGCTATGATCGTAAGATCGGAACCTTCCCGTTTCACATCTGCCTGTCCAAAGGAAATTGTGTAGTCCTGATCCGGATCAGGGACAGGTCCCTTTCTTTGATAACTGATCTTGTCTTCAAAGAAGACCACAGGATTATTGTCCCTAATCGCAGTCTTCAAGAGCCCTTTCGCATCATACGGAGAAGACGGCAAAACTACCTTTAGTCCCGGAATATGGGCGACCCAAGCATGAAGACTCTGGGAGTGTTGCGCCGCAGTGCGGCGCCCCGCACCGAGTGTGGTGCGCACCACCATTGGCACCCTGAACGTCCCGCCCGACATGTAATGGATCTTGGCCGCCTGGTTGACCAGTTGGTCCATTGCCAAGGTGAGAAAATCCCCAAACATGACTTCAACGACCGGTCGAAGACCGGTCATCGCAGCACCCACAGCTAGTCCAACGATCCCGGCCTCGGAAATTGGAGTGTCAAAAACGCGCTCGGGGCCAAATCTGTCAAGAATGCCCTTGGTGACCTTGAAAACTCCGCCAGCAGCGCCGACGTCTTCGCCCCACAGAACCACGTTTTCATCCCGCCCCATTTCTTCGCGGATGGCTTCGTTAATAGCTTCCGACATCGTGATCTCGCGTCCGTTAGTCTGCATAGACATGTTTCATCAGCTCCTCCGCCGCTGGTAAGGGAGCCTTCTGCGCCGCCTCCACGGAAATGTCGATCTGTTTTGCCACTCCTGACGAAATTGCATCCAAGGCGCTTTGTTTCAAGCGCCACTCTTCTATCAACGTTGTTCGCAGTCGATCGATGGGATCGCGCGCTCGTTGCCACTCCTGCTCTTCTTCTCGTGTCCGATAGGCCCGATCTACATCGCTCATCCCGTGTCCGATAAAACGATAGGTTTCCATTACCAGGAAGCTGGGCCCTTTGCCAGACTTCGCATGGTCAACGGCTTCGCATGCGGCGTCGTATACGGCGAGAACATCCATTCCATCGGCTACAGCTGTCCGAATATCGAGAGCCTTGCCGCGCATCTCTATGTCCCCAGCAGTGACTCGTTTAGTCGGTGTGTATTCGCCATATTGATTGTTTTCGCAGACATAGATCACGGGCAGTCGCCAAATCGAAGCAAAATTCATCGATTCCAACAACACTCCCTGGTTCAAGGCACCGTCTCCGAAGAAACAAACTGCCACTTGATTAGTTTTTCGCAGCTTGGCGCTGAGAGCTGCGCCAGTTGCAATAGGTATGCTGCCGCCGACAATGGCATTTGCGCCCAAATTGCCTGTCGCTGGGTTGGCGATATGCATCGAACCGCCCTTTCCGCGACAGTACCCTGTGACCTTGCCGAACAACTCGGCAAACATTTGGGTAATATCGGCGCCTTTTGCCAAACAATGTGCGTGTCCTCTGTGCGTGCTGGTGATGTAATCATTTGTCCGCAGAGCGTTACATATTCCTACAGGAACTGCCTCTTGCCCGATGGAGACGTGCGCAATCCCAGGAATCTGCGCACGCCGGTAGAGTTCCACGACCCGTTCTTCAAACAATCGAATCGTCACCATTTGGCTGTACATGTCCGTGAGTTTCTCTACGCCAATCTCAGCCGAGGGCTTCGGTCCTTTTGTCTTCATGTGGATATCAGTTTCCTTCACGAGGAGCTAGTTTGGTATTGCTCCATACGCGCTCGGGTTCGAAAGACAGCGCAGTTTTCGCGAACGGCGATTTTGGACAGACCGATCGCCAATCGCAATCGGATGACGGAGAATCCGGTTCTAAACGTCAGGCGTCGAGAGCGTAACGAACATAGGGAGCTTCCACCTCGGAAATCCGTCCCGGACTCGTCTCTCATAACCGTGCACAGGGAAGTATATATCCATGAGATTGAAATGTAACATGTATTATTCTATGTGAAATGTCTTGCCCCAGCCGCCCCAAAATGTCAGTTTGTCTCCCATCGGTCGTCTCGCGACCAGCCTTTAGTTTCTAGTGGAAATCTGGAAATGCGATCTGGTAGACTGATATTCTATATTATTTATTCCATGATCGAAAAATATGTTCTGCCGGTGCTACGTAACTGCGATTCTCAGCAATCCTTCGCCGACGTCCTTGCCCGGCATGACGACCCCCAACTCTCGCTCAGTGCAACCGAATGGGATCTCAAGGAAGAAGGAGCCTGCTAAGAGCTCCGCACGTCGGCGACTTGTTGGCGAAGCCACTTCTGTAGGCGTGACCAGGCGGATCCAGGATTGCATTACCGAGCGAGACTCAACTTCGCGACGAAGGAAAAATTTGCCGATCGGAGAACCTAAACGCCATGAAGCAATATGCTTTCGCCATCAACTTGAAGGACGATCCCAAGGTTATTCATCAATATGATGACTTCCATCAAGACGTACCGCCCGCGGTAATCGAATACGCGCGAAACTTGGGCATCGTGAGATCGAAAATCTATCGGATAGGCTGTCACCTATTCATGTTTATCGAGACGACGGACGAATTCCGTCCCTCGGGAGGACTCATCCCGACGCCCCAAGATGACCCTCGAGTAAGAGAATGGGAGGGTTTGACGCATGACCTCCAGGAAAAACTCCGCGAGGCCGGGGGGGATGAATGGTGGGCTCGGATGCAACTGGTCCACGAATTCTAAGGCGTCACATTGTTTGCCCGAGAGCCTGTCGTTTATCCCATGCGCCACATAAGACCAACGTGTGTGAGCAATTCCCGTTGTTCCATGAATCCGCAATGAGTATGAGAGGTTCACTGCAGAAAATATGGACACTCCCGTAGGGCTGCTATTCGTCTTAATGTCCGGCACGATGGTGGGCTGCGCTATGCTCCCCATTCGGTTCATGCGGAAATATCAATTCGAGAACTACTGGGCCATATACAACTTGGTCGCGACCTGTCTGATTCCATGGGGACTAGCGTTCGCGACAATACCGAACCTGCTGGGCGTCTACAAGCAACTCCCGTTTACGACACTTCTTGTCCCGGTGCTGTTCGCCTTCAGTTGGGGAATCGCCTCGACCCTTGGAGGCATGTGTATTTCTCGCATTGGCCTATCGCTGACCTATGCAGTGACTTGCGGCGTGGGGGCTTCGGCCGGAGCCCTCGTCCCCTTGCTCTACTTTTCCCCGCAGACCCTTGGGACAAAGGCGGGAGCCTGGTTGCTCCTCGGCGTGGCCATCATCATTATCGGCATAGCGGTTGTCGCTCAAGCCGGCCGGGAGAAAGAGGCACAGGAGAAGGTCGCGTCTGCTGCTGGTCAGTTCCAGAGCCCTTCGAAATCGTTCATCCAAGGCTCGTTCGGCGTAGGTTTGGCGATGGCTATCCTGGCAGGGATTCTATCCGCGGGCCTGAACTTCAGCTTCGCGTTTGGACAACAAATCAGCGCCGCGGTGGGAAAAAATGTTTCTAAGCTGAACGCCACATATGCCATATGGGCAATCGCAATGTTAGGCGGCATGGTCCCGACTTTGGGTTATGCTCTGATTCTCTGCGCTAGAAATAAATCGTGGAGGCGCTTTGCAATGTCTCCGGTGAGGGACGCGTCGCTTTCGGTTGCTATGGGTGTCCTGTTTATGGGCTCGGTCGCGTTTTACGGCTTGGGTTCCATAAAACTGGGGTTGCTGGGTACGTCCGTGGGTTGGGCCATCATGCAAGTCGCACAGCTCGCCGCGGGCAACGTTTCTGGATTCCTGCTGGGAGAATGGAAAATTGCGGGTGCGCATGCCGTTAGACGCATGTTCGGGGGACTTGCCATACTAACTGTTGCCTCGGTCGTCTTGGCATACAGCAACTACTTGCAGAACATCCATTGACGTCGGTAAAGTAATCCATCGCTTTCGCACCGACGATCGGCCACTGCTGGAGGAGTTCACCCCGTGCGGCAGGGCAGCACGCGATTGGGGTCGACGAAAAGCCAGGCTGCGGCGCCGAGGGCACATAATCCAGCGGCGGTTAGAAACGATGCCGTCCAGCCGAAGTGGATGGCGATCACTGGCGTTAGCGATGCCGTCACTGCTCCTCCAACCTGACAGCATAGATTCATCAGGCCCGAAACAGCTCCAGCTGACGGCCCCGCGATGTCCGCGGTCAGAGCCCAGAAAGAGCTCTGGGCAAGGAACAGGGCGAATACGCCAACAGTGAGCACGACGGTCGACAATCCAGTGCGCTTCACGTCTGCACCCAGGGCAATGAAAACCGCGCCTAGACCCATCCCGACCGCGGCGATTCCGCACCGCCCAAGGCGCTTACCCCATCTGCGCGTGACAGCGTCGCCAAGTAGACCTCCAAGCGGCGAGCCGGCTACCATGCCGATGAACGGCAGCATCGTATAGAAGGCGCTGACCCGCAGATTCACTCCGCGCACCTCGTTGAGGTAGATGAAAAACCAGCTGAAAAATATGTATGCGGCATATCCGTAGCAAAAATAGCTGAAAGAACTAGCCATGACATCTCGACTGGCGAAGACCGTTGCCCAAGGGACCGAGCTTCGACCGCGAGGTGGAATTACAAGGCCGGATCGGATTACTTCCATTTCAGCCTGGTTCACGCCGACGTGTTCTTCCGGATGATCGCGGGCTAGCAGTAGCCAAACCAGTCCTGCCACAGCCCCAAGCACAGCGCAGAGCCAAAAGGACATTCGCCAGCCAAAGCGCATCATGATGGCCGTGATCAACAAAGGAGTTACGCCCGCGCCTGCACCAACACCTGCAAAAATCACCCCATTGGCGATGCCGCGTTCGCCGCTAGGAATCCAATTTGCTACAAAACGATTTGAACTGGGATAGACGACCGCCTCACCGGCGCCGAGCATGAATCGGACTGCTAGAAAGATGCCAAGTGCGTTTGTCGTCTTGGCGTAGATCGCAGCCGTTGCCGCCGTGAAAACCGCCCACCACAGTGCGCCGCTCGTAAGCACGCGCCGAGCGCCGAACCGGTCTGCAAGCCACCCCCCCGGCACCTGAAAGATTGCGTAGCCGACCACGAAGGCGCTGAAGATCCACCCCAGTTGGACGTCATTGAAATGAAACTCCCCCGCGATCCGCCGCCCGCTGATCGAGATGTTGACGCGGTCGAGGTAAGTAACCGCGCTCAGCGCGAAAAGACAAAGGAGTAACCGCCACCGGACTTTGCTCGGCCGAGTGATCAGCATGTTCTTCGACGTTTCTGCAGGCAGCGTGGCCGCTTCCGCCGTAGGCTGGTAGGGGAGCCCCTGATCTCGTTGGGTCAATTAACACGTCCCGACTATTCAACCAAGATGATTTGTAGGCCGAATCTCGCTTCTTATGGGCCAGGCAAGGATCCAATTGAAATGTAATATGTGTTATATTAACCGGATGCTAGCAGCGCTCCTTTCGCGTGTCAACAAGATTGAACCAGCTGTACGAGCGACCGGATCTCTCGCGGGGTAAGACCAGGGGCGATGAAGGCGAAACTGGCCCCAAAACGGAACTTGAAATCCTCTTTGAATGTCTGACAAGAGAGCTCAAAAAAACAGCTCAAAATCATAGGGGGAGAATCCATCCGTGCACAATGTGACCAAAGCAAAATTGCTGGCCGGTGAAACGGTGTTTGGTTGCTTTCTCAAGTACCGCGATGCGAGCTTGGCAGAAGTTCTTGCGTACCAAGGCTGGGATTTCTTCCTACTTGACGGCGAGCACAGTACCCTTGAGCCAAGGGACTGCGAGAACCTTGTTCGAGTGGCGGACCTGCGCTCGGTGACGCCATTGATTCGGGTCCCCACGAATCAACCGCATGTCATCTTACGGTTTTTGGACACAGGCGCTCAAGGAGTGCAAGTGCCGATGGTCAATTCGCCGGCCGAGGCAGAGAGGGCGGTGCGCGCCGTCAAATTCGCCCCCCGCGGCAATCGAGGATTAGGCTCGACCCGTGCCGCTGACTATGGGCAGACAGCCCCGTTCCACGAATATGTAAAAGTGGCCAATGCTGAGACGCTGCTGATCCTTCAAGTTGAGACCATCGAGGCGCTCGGGGAGGTAATGGATATTGCCCGCACGGACGGGGTTGACGTCGTCTTTATCGGACCTACTGACCTATCTGTTTCGCTGGGCGTCCCGGGCCAGCCTCAACATCCACGCGTCCGCGAAGCCACAGACAGGATCGCTGCACAGGTCGCTCAAGCGGGAAAGATCTTGGGAGCTTTAGCCTCGAGTGCGGACTCAGCACGCGAATGGCGGCAAAGGGGTGCGCGATACATTGTGACGAATCTGGAGGCCATTTTGGTGCCTGGGGTCCGCCGGTATCTGGAAGAGGTTCGCGCCTAGCTTGTAAGCACGTTGCGGCTTGTTGGGTCGCATAGATTCTTGATAAAGCGGTACTGAGACGCAATCGAAGCTATGACTCACCGACGAATAGCCACGGACTTGGACGGAGTTACGCCGGATCTCGACCTGGGTATTGATACCCACTGTCATCTATGGGAGCTGGGATTAGCGAAGCAAGGCGGCTTAACTGCAGCGTTCGGCCCTATCTTTCGCACTTTCTCTCCTGGGGATCTCTCGCTTGTCGCCGCTCCGTGTGGCATTACAGCCTGTATTTTGATCGAATCCGGTAAGACCCGGGAAGAATCCACTGCGATGGAGAATATGGCAGCCTCGTCAAATTTGATCGCCGGCTTTGCGCCTTATGTTGATCTTGCGAGTCCTTCGCTGGAAGAAGAGTTAGACAGCTGGTCTACAAACCCCAAGTTCCGCGCTGTGCGCGCCAGATTCGAAGGCAATCCTGACCCAGATATTCTCGCGCGCCAGGAAATCCTTCAGGGTATAGCGAAGATCGCTGAGCGAGGAATTATTCTTGAATTGCTCGTTCGCGCCGCCCACTTAAAATACATCCTTAAGATCTACGAGCGATTTCAGCATCTGAAGTCAGTTATCGAACACATGGCGAAGCCCGATCTCGAGGGCCAGAGTGATCGCGGCGAGTGGGAATCGGGCATGAAAGCGTTAGCCGCTAACACCTCCGTAGCGTGCAAGTTGTCGTTTTCTCCCCGCGTCGAGCAGATCGGCGGACTGCTAAGTGCGCCCGGCGGGGGTTGGCCCATCGAGGCGATCAAACCTTTTGTCGGATCCCTGCTGGAATGGTTTGGTCCAACCCGACTCATGTGGGGAAGCGATTGGCCTGTGACTTTGCTGGTCGCGAGTTACAAAGACACGTTGCGAGGCATGAGGGTAGCCCTGGGTGGGTTACAGCCCTGCCAAGAAGCCATGCTATTTAAATCAACCGCGACGGAATTCTACAGACTCGGAGCCATCACAGAATCTGTTGGCTCGAGCAAGGGTTCGTGAAGAAATCCGGCGATCGTCGCTGGCGAGGTAGGAGACAGACTTCTTCATCCTTTACATTTCTCCGGGAATGGGGGTCGTTAACGCGTGGCTAATCCTAATGTGGAAGATCTTGTGCGCCCGTCAGGCGTCGCCTTTCTTTCATCTCAACCCAAGAAGATGCTGATCGATGGAGAATTGGTTGGGTCGGTGTCTGGAAAGTGTTTTGAGACCTGGAACCCTGCCACCGGTGAAGTCCTTGCGCAGGTTGCGGAAGCGGGACGAGAAGATATCGATCGAGCCGTCGGAGCAGCCAGGAAAGCCTTTCAGGGAGTGTGGCGCAAGACGAAACCGTCTGACCGCCAAAGGCTCCTCCTGAGACTCGCCGACTTGATCGAAAGAAACGTTGACGAACTTGCACTTCTCGAAGTCCTAGACTCCGGAATGCCGATCTCCTTGGCTCGATCTTCGTTGATTCCGAGAGCCGCTGAACAGGTACGCTACTACGCGGGCTGGGCAACGAAGATTAATGGGGAGACCATCGACAATTCTGCCCCTGGTGATTTTTTCACTTACACCCTTCGAGAGCCGGTAGGAGTTGTGGGCGCCATCGTTCCTTGGAATAGTCCTTTCGTGATTGCGATCTGGAAGTTGGCCCCGGCTCTTGCGGCGGGATGCACGGTTGTGCTTAAGCCGGCTGAGCAGACTCCCCTCACGGCACTGCGGCTGGGAGAACTGGTTTTGGAGGCCGGGTTTCCCAGCGGCGTCGTGAACATCTGCCCCGGATTTGGCGGTGAGGCAGGTGCCGCCTTAGCCGGGCATCCCGATGTAGACAAGATTGCGTTTACCGGGTCCTACAAAACGGGACAAAGTATCGTTCGGGCGTCCGCTTCCAATCTGAAACGAGTGTCTCTGGAGCTCGGAGGAAAGTCCCCCGACATTGTG
>Ga0302324_100014501_pt1 | contig 15890 bp, 12 predicted proteins | sample Palsa_T0_1_FD_201949 | JGI IMG/M metagenome (GOLD analysis project Ga0302324, IMG submission 201949) | Peat permafrost microbial communities from Stordalen Mire near Abisko, Sweden - Palsa_T0_1 | ecosystem: Environmental > Terrestrial > Soil > Palsa > Peat permafrost | place: Sweden: Abisko...
ACTTGCTTCATAGCCATAGGGAATCGTATCGCGCAGATGCATGGTTTCAGAAGAAGCACGCTGGTTCGCCGCTGACACTCGCCGCCTACTTCAGCATGGAGTTCATGTTAAGCGAGGCGTTGCCTATTTATTCGGGCGGCCTCGGCAATGTGGCGGGAGATCAAATGAAAGCGGCCAGCGATCACGGAATTCCTGTGGTTGGCATCGGACTGCTCTATGGTCAGGGCTACTTCCGCCAGGCCTTTGACTCGAATGGCCGGCAGCAGGCGCTTTATCCGATGAACGACCCAGGGCAACTGCCGATTCGTCCATTGCGTCGATCCAATGGTGAGTGGCTGCGAATGCGAATTCCAATGTCAGGATCGAAGGTCTGGGTACGTTGCTGGGAAGTCTCAATCGGTAGAGGCAAGCTGTATCTTCTCGATAGCAACGACTTCGCTAACGCACCGGCGCACCGCGGAATCACCAGCGAACTCTATGGCGGCGATGCAGAGATGCGGTTGCAGCAGGAGATTCTGCTTGGAATAGGCGGCTGGCGTTTGTTGCGGGCGTTAGACCTTCGGCCAGAGGTCTGTCATCTCAATGAGGGTCATGCTGCATTTGCGGTGCTCGATCGGGCGCGCAGCTATATGGAGGATCATGGCATCCCATTCGACCTGGCATTGACTGTCACGCGAGCCGGAAATCTCTTCACGACACATACTGCGGTGTCCGCTGGTTTCGATCGCTTTCCTCCCGATCTCATCCGGAAATACTTTACGAGCTACGCGCAGGATGAGCTTGCCATAGCGATGGACGATCTGCTTGCAATGGGACGTCAAGATCAAGCAAACGCTTCAGAAGACTTCAATATGGCATATCTCGCGGTCCGCGGCAGTGGTCGAGTCAGCGGCGTAAGCAAACTTCACGGGCAAGTCAGCAGGAAAATCTTTCAGGCTTTGTTTCCGCGCTGGCCACAAGAGGAAGTGCCTGTCGGTTCCGTCACAAACGGCATTCACGTACCTACCTGGGATTCGGAAGGTGCAGATGCACTCTGGACAAAAGCGTGCGGCCCCTCGCGCTGGCGCGAAGACGGCCCTCAATGCGACTCCGTTCGCCAACTCACAGATATGCAGATTTGGGATCTGCGAAATGAAGGACGTGACGCGCTCGTCACGAACATACGGAAGCGTTACTCTGGACAACTCGCATCAGAAGGCGCTGATCCTTCCTTAGCCACGAGCATTTTGGACAACAAAGTGCTGACCATCGGCTTTGCCCGCCGGTTTGCAACTTATAAGCGTCCCGACCTGCTCCTGCGCGACCCAGATCGGCTGATTCACTTGCTTCGCGCTTCGGACCGTCCGGTACAGTTGGTGATTGCCGGGAAAGCGCATCCCCAGGATCGGCCTGGACAGGAGCTCATCAAGGAATGGAATGATTTCATTTGGCGCCCAGAGGTCCGTCCGCATGTCGTTTTCCTGAGCGATTACGACATGCTTATGGCGCAGGAACTGGTTCAAGGCGTGGATCTCTGGATCAACACACCGCGGCGGCCTTGGGAGGCCTGTGGAACGAGCGGTATGAAAGTCCTTGCGAATGGCGGTCTCAACCTGTCTGAACTTGATGGCTGGTGGGCGGAAGCTTACTCGCCTAACGTCGGGTGGGCCATTGGCGATGGGGCGGAACGCGGAGATGATCCAGCGTGGGATACCACTGAGGCCCAAAAGGTGTATTCGATTCTCGAAGATGAAGTGGTTCCAAAATTCTATGATCGAGACGAAGCTGGCCTACCCTCCAAGTGGCTTGGACGTATTCGCGAAAGCATGGCTAAGCTCGCGCCTCAATTTTCTGCTGGCCGTGCGATCCGTGAATATGCGGACCTGCACTATATCCCCGCTGCCGCAAGCTACTGCGGCCGCGCTGACGGGAACAACCATGCAGGTGCGGGCCTGCTTGCATGGCAGCAACAGATCGCCAGGCATTGGAATGATGTTCGCTTTGGCAGCGTCGATATCAAGACACATGATGAACGGCACTTCTTCGATGTGAAGATCTTTCCGGGCGGAGTTGATCTTGCTGGGCTGAGGGTACAACTCTATGCAAATTCAGTCACTGCTGGGAATGCCGTTATCGAAGAAATGATCCCGCGTAGCAGCATTCCTGACTCGGATGAAGCTCAGATCTTCGCGGCTTCAGTCAGTGCGTGTCGACCGGCCGGCGACTACACACCTCGCATCATTCCTCACCATCCGGAAGCCCTCATTCCGCTCGAAGCGAACCAGATCCTATGGCAACGTTGATGGCACGATAAGGGTCCTTAGCTGCGAATCAGACAGACGAATGGGTGATGGAGAAGCCGGGCGTTTCCCGCTGTCCCGGGTACAATGAGGCCTGCAATCCAGGAGATAAAGTCCACGTGTTCATCACCGATTGGCTGCTCGCAGACCTTGAACTTCCAAAGGGGATTCAGAGGCCTGTGGAAGAAGCAGAACATCCCTGGTGGCGCGTCATGTGTCTCACCGGGGTAGACTACTTCTCTACCCTCGGTTATCAGTCCGGAATCGCGTTTTTAGCAGCAGGGGCGCTCTCTCCAGTTGCGACGCTGGTTCTGGTACTGGTCACTCTTTTTGCGGCCTTACCGGTCTACCGGCGAGTAGCGGCTGCAAGCCCCAACGGCCAAGGTAGCATCGCAATGCTGGAGAAGCTCTTTCCCGGTTGGGGAGGTAAAGTCTTCGTCCTGGTACTGCTCGGCTTCGCCACCACCGACTTCATCATTACGATGACGCTCTCTGCTGCAGACGCTGCGGCTCACTTCATCCACAACCCGTATACGCCGCATGTTCTGCAGAATCAGATGGCCGTCACGCTCTTTTTGCTCACGGTTCTCGGCGGCATCTTCCTGAAGGGATTCCGGGAAGCGGTCACGATAGCGGTCTGGCTGGTGGCGGTCTATCTGTTGTTGAATTCGATCGTTACCGTTGCCGGAGTTCTTCAAGTCGTTCAACATCCACAAGTGATTCCTGCGTGGAAGCACGCAGTCTTCACTCAGCATGGCAGTCTTGTCTCTATATTTGGCTTGTCGCTTCTCCTATTTCCACGCCTTGCCCTCGGCCTCTCGGGGTTCGAAACGGGAGTCGTTGTCATGCCGCTGATTCAGTCCAAAGATATGAACGAACGGATCAAGAATGCAAAGAGCCTTCTGGTGACTGCGGCGATCATAATGAGCGTATTCCTCATGGCCACCAGCATCATTACGACACTACTTATTCCCGCTCCCTATTTCAAAGAGGGCGGCATCGCCAACGGTCGAGCGATGGCTTATCTCGCTCACCAATACCTAGGCAATGGCTTCGGGACCGTCTATGACCTCAGCACCATCCTCATTTTGGCATTCGCTGGGGCGTCCGCCATGGCCGGCCTTCTCAACATCATCCCGCGCTATCTTCCCGGCTTTGGGATGGCCCCCGAGTGGGCACGAGCGTCGCGGCCGCTGGTCCTCGTTTTTGTCGGCGTTGCCTTTACCGTGACGCTGCTGTTTCACGCGGATGTCGATGCCCAGGGAGGAGCCTATGCCACCGGTGTGCTTGTACTGATCACTTCTGCCTCGTGCGCCGTTGCGATTGCTGCCCGCAGAGGTCTACCTAGATTTACCCTTGGCTTTCTCTCTTTCATCTTCATCTATACGACCTTGGTCAATATCTATGAGCGGCCCGAGGGCTTGAAGATCTCCTGCATATTCATCTTCACGATGATCTTCATGTCGCTTGTTTCTCGCGCTGTGCGCTCGACCGAACTTCGAATCACCGGCGTCGAGCTTGATGATCAAGCACAAGCCCTTCTCGCGAACGCCTGTGATCAAACAATTCGCCTCATCGCTTGGAACCCGCGCACTTCCTCTCGAAAGAACTGCGACGAAGCGGACCGCGAGCTTCGTCGTCTCAACGGTCTTTCCCCTGACGAGTCAATCTTTTTCTTTGAAGTAGAACGTGGCGACACTTCAGACTTCACCGGCCATCTTCGGGTCCACGGTCGACGGGAAGGTTCAAGCCGCATCTTGCATGCCAAGAGCGCAGTGGTTGCCAACTCGATGGCCGCTCTACTCATTCATCTGGAGCGAACAACGGGATGCGTCCCACACGTATATTTTCATTGGACCGATGTGAATCCTGTGACAAATATTATGCGATTCATTTTTTTGGGCGAGGGCGACACCGCTCCTCTTACTCACGAAGTTCTGCGTCGTGCAGTCAAGGACGAGCTACGCCGCCCTATTGTCCATGTGAGTTAAGTCCGCCGATGAAGGATCTCGAATGAGCCAAGTGTTCGGCATGTGTGCTTGTCGATTGCTTCTGAATCTGCCCTCTTGATCTTGACATTGGATATGCGGTGCGCACCTGATTGCAACTAAACGAGCAAAATGTGACAGATTGTGCGGTGTCTGGCCTTCATTCTTCCAATATGCGGGTAGATATTCATCTCGAAGTCCGTTTGGATACACGAGCCGTGACGATTCTAACGAAGCTTGAAAGAAAATGAGGACAACATGATGCTAAAGCGCGCTCTGATATTCTCGGCACTCGTGCTGATGTGCAGTCAATTTGCAACCGCTTCGGACCGCGACGATGATGCTGCCCGGAGCCAGAAGGCGGCTGAGGTGTTCAAGGCAATCATGGACACGCCGGATAGCGCCATTCCGCAGGATCTTCTAGAAAGAGCGAAGTGCATCGCCATCATTCCTGGAGACAAGAAGTTTGCCTTTATCTTCGGCGGCAGTTATGGGCGTGGTCTGGCAACATGCCGCACCGAGCATGGATGGAGCGCCCCGTTGTTCCTGGCTCTCGACGGAGGCAGTGTAGGATACCAAATCGGCGGGTCATCGACCGACGTGGTTATGCTCTTCATGAACGATCACGCGCTTCATAGCCTTCTCAGCGATAAATTCAAGCTTGGAGCCGACGCCTCTGTAGCGGCTGGACCAGTTGGCCGGAACGCAGCCGCCGCCACGGACCTAAAGTTGAACGCAGAGATATTGTCTTATTCCCGAACAAAGGGGATATTCGCGGGTGTCAGCCTCGACGGTGCTGTAGTCCAGGCTGATAAAAGCGGAGATGCAGCGATGTACGGAGAGAGTGTAGAACGGCGTCAGATTTTGGACGGCAAAGAAAAGATTCCAGGTTCCGCCGAGCCGCTCATGCACGAACTGCGCGAATATATGCACAAATAGCGGAGATTTAAGACACTCGTCTTCGAGCCAATAGAAGGCGCTTGCAGTTCGGCGGATTGTGAAGTGTGTCGGCGCTATGCGATCCGCCGCTCTACTCCTGGAAGCGCCTAGAGTCTGAATTGGTGGTGGCCTCGGACTGCGCTCACCTGGGAATGGAATTTGGTTCAGGTCTCCCGAACCTGAAGGTGCCCTCGACCCGTTCGTTAAGAAAGATGACTCATGAAAATTCTGATAGGAATGGACGATTCTAAGTTCTCCGAAGATGTAATTCGATCTGTTGTGGGCCAGTTTAAGACTGAGAATACTGAAGTTCTAGTGATGCATGTGCTGCAGCCAGTTGAGCCTGTGGCTCCGCCGGAGATGGCGCCGGGATACGCTCCTGAGTTGGATGATCAGAAAAAGTCTGCTCATGCATTGATTGAACGCGCCGCTGACGACTTGCGAAGGGTGGGATTCAAGACACACACAGTGGTCGAGGTAGGTGACGTGAGAGACAGCATACTCGAAGCAGCAGCTAAGTGGGACGCCGACCTCGTTGTGGTTGGCTCCCATGGGCAGCGGGGCATCCGGAGCCTCTTGTTGGGAAGCGTCGCGGAATCTGTCGCTCGTGACGCCAAATGTTCGGTAGAAATCGTTCGTATACGAACAAGTCATTGACAGAAGGCTGCGAAATGTAGCGAGATAGCCTGCTCTCGATGCCAATATACTGGCATTGGAGTCGGTATGCTTTCGCCGCGATACGCTTCACGCTTCCGCATCTGGTGGATCGGCATCAATTCCGGCTGGCAGGTGGTCAGGCAAATCAAGTCGTGCGACGCCGATTCGATTATCAGCCATCCCATAGTAGATGTCGAAGCGATCCGGTGTTCCTAGATCGTCGCGCCTATCGATGCCGGTGGGGAAGACAACATTATCTACGGTGCCGTCTTTTTCCTGAGGCAGCACCGGGGTGAGCACAGGCTCTTTTGAGCGATATCGGATCACGCGCGGGTGCTGTTCTGAAAGCACCATCACTCCAGCGGAGTAACACAGAGGATGTTCCAAGTCGCCGGTATATGCAGCCTCGCTAACTCCGTGATACACGATTAGCCAGCCATGCCTCGTCAATATTGGCGGGGTACCGGCACCGATTTTGAGACGCTCCCAGGGTGAGACGGGTGTTGCCAATCGGTGATGGGAAGTAAACCGGCTGAGTCGATCTGGTTCGCGGTGTAAAAAGGCGGTAGGGCAGTAAGAAATCCAGATGCTCTCCCGATCGAGATCCACTTTACGAACTGCTGGGTGGCAACAGGTTTCCTCCGGCCGTGTGCCTGGAAAGAGCGGACGATGAAGCATCCCCAGTTCCAATATTCCAGTGGAGTTCGGTATCGCGAGCGGGAAGAGGCTCGCATCCTTGTCATCGATATTCCCCAATTCGATGCCGTGCCAATGAGCGTAGGTTGCGAGCCCGAGTCGCTTCCAATGGAAGAGATCCTCTGACTCGGCCAGTGCGATTCTTGGACCGTCAGGAGAGAAGGCTGTATAGGTCATGATGTAACGATGGAGAGGTTCGACGTAGGTGACCCGTGGGTCTTCGCAGCCTCCGCCACCATTCGGGCGGCGCTCGTAATCGGCCTCGGGTTCAAGGGCGATACCGAATCTCTCGACGTGCGATGGGTCGCCGGCTTCATTGAAAACCACGCGTGCGATGCCAATGCGCGAATAGTTATTCTTTGCCACCAATCGCGGGAAGAGATACAGCTTCCCGTCCGGCCCACGAACGGCAGCCGGATTTAGGACGCCTTCTACTTCCTGGGGATTTCCCGGCTCGGGTTCCATCAGCATCGCCAGGCGGCGCAGCTTGAAGTCGCTGGCCGATGCAATGCTTATCGACGCTGGGCTCGACAGTCCACTGCTCATTGGTCCACCTCAAAGGATCGCACTTGGCCTTCGGGGCCCAAGCAGGCAATGATCGCTTCGATGACTCTCTTGGTTTCATCGGGATTGCGGATTGGAATCGAAATCACCCCAACTTGTTTCGCGGGGTAGTCATTCCCGCCTACAAACAGAGCGTCACCGATGTAAATCATGTCCTGCAATGAGATGCCAAGAATATCTCTAAGCTTCTTAATCCCGTAAGCCTTGTCGATGCCGTGCTTGGTGACATCGATCGATGTCGCGCCACCGATGCGAACAGAGAACTCGGGAATCAGCGCATCAAGCACCGTCTTGATCTGTTTCCGTTTGGCAAAATCCGGATCCCATTTCACCTTGTTGTCCAAAGGCGCCTGCTGGCCAAGCGCGGAATAAGTTATCTGGCTGCCTCGGTCTTCAATGGTTTCTCCCCATGTCTTGTCGACCTTGAAACCCGATGTGGCGACCGCTTTTGTGACAGAGCTTACGATTTTCTGCTTTTCCTCTGGGGTGAAATCATCTGCGTAGAGCTTCTTCCACTCTCCCTTGTGTTGAAAGAATTGCGTGCCACATGTTGGAAGGATGGATAGCTTATTCAGCATTGATTCTTGCGGAAGATGAGAGAGCACTTGTCGCTCGAACTGCAACCAGGCGCCTCCTGAAATGATGGCGACTTGGACGACGCCGAGTAGATCATGCAGCAGGGCGGCCATCTCGGCATCAAGGGTTGATTTGCTTTGGGCCAGTGTTCCGTCAAGATCGAAAACAATGAGCTTTTTCATCATCCATCCACTTTTTGGTTTCTTAGAGCTGCAATCAGGCTTAGGTTTGCGCACGGTCATCAATGACTGGTTATGCGGGGATTGCGATCTGAAACAGCGTCACTTCTTCTCCAGGGAGAAATGCACAAACTCCGATCTCGGCGGGCAAGAGGCATACCTCGCCTTTCCCGATGGCATATCGGATTTCGTTGTGCTCAATGTTTCCGGAGCCCTGAATGCAAACCAGAACCCGCGGCACTCCCGTGGCGCCGACGCTAAAGGGAGCGACTCCGTGCAAACGCCACACCTGGAAGTAGCCGCACTCAAAAAGTCTCTCGCGCAAAACAGGCGCTGTGGCCTCGACGATCGGCATCACCAGGCCGCCCGTGGTTCCGTCAAAGTCAATACTGGCAAATGCCTGGTCGACCTGGAGCGGCCGTGGCCGCCCCGTCTTCGCGTCAATATGACCCCAATCGTATAAGCGGAATGTCACGTCGCTGTTTTGCTGGATTTCAAAGACAACAACATCGTCGCCCAGCGTATGAACTGTACCGGCGGGAATGAAAATTGCATCTCCGACCTTCGGATCGACACCGGCAAGATGGTCAGAAATTGTCCCATTAGCGAGTGCATGGCGCAGATCGGCTTTCGTTGTACCGGGTTGGAGGCCCGTGTAGATGTGGCTTCCGTCTTGAGCCTCAAGCACCACCCACGCCTCCGTCTTCGAGCTTTCGCTTAGTGGGATCAGCTCCGGGTGCTTGTCACTTGGGTGTACTTGAACCGAAAGCATTTCGCTTACATCCAGGAACTTGAGCAGAAGCGGAAAGCGTCTGAAGCGCAGCGCAAGCCTACCCATCAGTTGTTCCTGAGACTGTTCCATGACTTCACCGAGAGTCCGCCCCTTCAGGGGTCCATTAGCGACATGGCTGGGATGATCATCGCGATCGCTCAGAATCCATGCTTCGCCAACAGGACCGTCGGGCAGCGGTGCGGAGAGCAGATTGGACAAACATCTTCCGCCCCATAGCCGATACTGAAAGATCGGCTCGAAGCGCAAGGGATACAACGATGTTCCACTCACGAATGGTATCCAGCTCTCATGGTATGCAAAAGGCGCTGAGCCGGTTGAAGAGCTTCTTCCTCAGAGGAACGATCTCCTAAACGCTCGTGACATTCATGGATCAATTTCTCAGCGTCCGACGCCGGTGGCCTCGTGACACGAGGCCACTATCAGAATTATCAAAAACGTTGCATCGAACGGTCCGGTCAATCCAGACCATTCGTTGAACCGCATATTGGTTTAGAAGTATTTAAGACGGGACGAGATCATTTCCATCACGGCCGAATTTTCCAATTCGGACCGATGGGAGAGTTTGGTTCGGATTGTCGCCCACAAGGGCACGCACGAATAGACTCGCGATGTGATTCGCAAAGGTGCGATTCCACGCTTTCGGCTGAGAGTCTAGTCCTACCCGAAGGAACAAGTCTTTGCACTTCGCAGCTACGGCGGAACGAGAGTGTGCGGACCAGTTCCAGATTAGTGGCATATCTACCCCACCACAGGGCCAACGTCAGGAAAAGGGCGAGTTCGGCTCAGAGGATCTCTTATGACAAAGATAGAAAAATGCGAACATCCCGGCTGTACGTGTCAGGCCGCAAGCGGCAAGACTCATTGCAGCGAAGCCTGTGCCGACCCGAAGAAGAATGCGGGGACGATCTGCCAATGCAGACATGCGGCATGTGATTGGATCGGCCTGAAAATGTAGTTGCAAGGAATGAGAATCGACTTCTCGTTTGGAAATCGCCTTAATGAGTAACTTGAAAGGCAACGCGTACGCCATGACATCAGCCGCAACCCTTACGAGCACCATCGCTCCGCCTTCATTGGATCAGTTGTGCATCAACACACTGCGTTTCCTTGCGGTAGACATGGTGCAGAAGGCCAACTCAGGTCATCCTGGCCTGCCAATGGGCTCGGCGACCATGGCTTACACCTTGTGGGACAGATCGTTGAAGTTCAACCCACGCGATCCTCATTGGCCCGACAGGGATCGCTTCGTCTTGTCTGCGGGACACGGCTGCGCGCTACAGTATGCTCTGCTGCATGTCACAGGCTTTGACCTCCCGCTTGAGGAACTCAAGAGATTTCGCCAGTGGGGTAGCCGCACGCCTGGGCATCCTGAATACGGCAAGACTCCAGGAGTAGAGGCCACAACGGGACCTTTGGGGCAAGGGCTGGCGAACGGAGTCGGAATGGCCATTGCGGAGGTAGCGCTTGCCGCGCGCTTCAACCGGCCTGGCCATACCATCGTGGATCACTTCACATACGTCCTGGTCAGCGATGGCGACCTTGAGGAGGGAATTTCTTCGGAAGCCGGATCAGATGCGGGTCATCTGCATCTGGGCAAGTTAATCGTTCTTTATGCCGACAACCACATTACGATCGAGGGCAGCACCGAGTTGACATTCACTGAGGATCGCACGGCGCGGTTCGCAGCTCTTGGCTGGCATGTGCAGGAAGTGGATCGGAGCAATGATGTCGATGCGGTAGACCACGCTCTCAAGAACGCCCGCGAAGAAAGCGGGCGGCCGTCGTTGATTGCCGTTCGCACGCATATTGGCTTTGGCAGCCCTCACAAACAAGATACGGCGAAGGCGCATGGAGAGGCGCTCGGCATAGAGGAAGTCCGCCTGACGAAAGAGGGGCTGGGCTGGCCGGTGTCCCCGGACTTCTTCATTCCAGATGAAGGTCTGGAGCATTTTCGCGAGGCAGTGGTTCGGGGAAAGTCTGCGCAGGCTGAATGGGAAGTCCGCTTCCAAGCCTATGCGGAACAGCATCCCGACTTAGCCGCTGAATTTCAGCGTGTCATCGACAGGCGTCTTCCCAAGGATTGGGACACTGACTTGCCGACATTCAGCGCGTCAGACGGACCCATGGCAACCCGCGTCGCTTCCGGAAGAGCAATTGAGGCGCTCGGCGCTCGTCTTCCGGAGATGATGGGAGGCTCGGCCGATCTTAACCCCAGCACTCACACGAACCGGGAGGGGGCGGGGAACTTCGAGCCGGAGAACCTGGCGGGACATAACATGCACTTCGGCATTCGAGAGAATGCTATGGGCGCAATTCTGAATGGAATGGCGTTGCATAACGGCCTTATCCCTTATGGCGGAACCTTTCTGGTCTTCAGCGATTACATGCGTCCCCCCATGCGCCTGGCGGCTATGAACGCTCTGCCTGTGATCTATGTCTTCACCCATGACAGCATCGGTATGGGGGAGGACGGTCCGACCCATCAGCCTGTCGAGCAATTGATTGGATTGCGATCGATTCCAGGCATTGTTGTCCTTCGCCCGGCGGATGCAAACGAGACGGTGGCTGCATGGCAGCTGGCGATTGGCAGGAGGAAGGGGCCAATTGCCCTTGTGTTGACACGCCAAGGCCTCCCTGTGCTTGGCTTGGATAAGTATCCGCAAATCCCCGCAGGAGTGCCGAACGGTGGCTATGTCCTCGCGGATGCCCCATCGGGTACTCGACCGGACATCATTCTTATCGCGACCGGGTCGGAAGTGCATCTAGCACTGGACAGTCGCGATCTACTCGCAACGCAGGGCGTTCAAGCCAGAGTTGTCAGCGTGCCGAGCACAAATCTCTTCTCGTCCCAGCCGGATGCTTATCGAAATAAGATCTTGCTGCCAGGCGTGCCGCTGTTGGTTATTGAGGCCGCTTCGTCGCTGGGCTGGAGATCCTTTGTCGGTCCGCAGATTGCTGTGATCGGGGTCGATACCTTTGGTGCATCCGCTCCGGGACCGGTGGTGATGCAGCACTACGGCTTCACTCAAGAGAATGTCTGCAAACAGGCGCATCGTGTCCTGCACAAGCTCAAGGAGGATGCATAATGCGCGTGGGAATCGGTTCGGACCATGGAGGATTCCTGTTAAAGGGGCAAGTTGCGGAGCAACTGCGTGGCGCGGGCTATGAGGTCGTGGACTTCGGTGCGCATCAATTAACCGCAGGAGACGACTATCCGGATTACATCATTCCCCTGGCGCGGGCTGTCGCCTCTGGAGAGGTTGATCGCGGAGTTGCGCTCTGCGGCAGCGGTGTGGGCGCATCCATCGCAGCAAACAAAGTTGCCGGCGTACGTGCCGGGCTCATCCACGATGTGTTCTCCGCCCACCAGGGTGTGGAGGACGACGACATGAATGTCTTCTCTTTGGGTGGACAAGTCATTGGCCCGGCACTGGCATGGGAATTGATCGAGACCTTTCTCAAGGCTAGCTTCAGTGGGGCCGAACGCCATCAACGCAGGGTAAATAAAGTACAAGCGCTGGAGCAGCAACCAATCGTAAGACAGCATTGATCGAAAGGAAAACTAAATGGAATTGGGCATGATCGGATTAGGCAGGATGGGATCCAACATGGTGCAGCGTCTTCTAAAGGCTGGTCACCAATGCGTTGCATACGACGTTCATCCCGAAGCTGCGCAGGCTCTCGCGAAAGACGGCGCAGTCGGCACAACGTCGATTGAAGACTTTGCCAGGAAGCTGAAGGCGCCACGCGCGATCTGGATGATGGTGCCGGCCGCCGCTGTCGATGAGACGCTGAAGATACTCATACCGTTCCTCGAAAAGGACGACGTGATCATCGATGGTGGCAACTCCTACTACCACGATGACATCCGCCGGGCGGCCGAACTGAAGCCGAAGGGAATCCATTATGTGGACGCTGGGACAAGTGGCGGCGTCTGGGGATCGGAGCGAGGCTATTGCCTGATGATCGGCGGGGAGGATGCGATTGTGAAGCGCATCGAGCCCATTTTTTCTGCGCTTGCTCCAAACATCGATTCAGCGCCCCGCACGCCCGGCCGGGAAAAAGTGGGCGGTACGGCCGAACACGGATACTTGCACTGCGGTCCCAGCGGAGCTGGACACTTTGTGAAGATGGTTCACAACGGCATCGAGTACGGCATCATGGCCTCGTATGCGGAAGGCTTGAACATCCTTCACCATGCCAACGCAGGCAAAGAAAAGCAGACCGTCGACGCGGAAACAACGCCGCTTCGCCATCCCGAATACTACCCATATGACCTGAAAATCGCCGACATCGCCGAAGTCTGGCGCCGGGGCAGTGTCATCAGTTCCTGGTTGCTTGATTTGGCCGCCATCTCGCTACTCGACAGCCCTGACCTTGCGAAGTACGCCGGGCGGGTTTCGGACTCGGGGGAAGGCCGCTGGACAATCCAGGCGGCGATCGACGAGTCGGTTCCGGCTCCCGTACTAAGTGCCGCCCTCTACGAGCGCTTCAGTTCGCGAGGCGAAGGCGACTTCGCCGATAAGCTACTGTCCGCACTTCGCTTCCAGTTCGGCGGACACGAGGAGAAGGCCGCTGCCAACAACGCTGTGGCTCACAAGGATGGCGCCTGATGGCCGCCTCTGAGTCAGATGCGCTCGTGCTCTTCGGCGTAACTGGCGATCTGGCCCACAAGATGATCTTCCCGGCGCTCTATGCCATGGTGAAGAAGGGTGTCCTCAAGGTTCCGGTGATTGGCGTTGCCTTTCCTAAGTGGAACTCGGCGCGATTGCACAAGCGTGTGACGGACAGTATCGAGCGATCGGGCGGAATCGACAATAAGCGGGCATTCCAACAGTTTCTCTCCCTGCTCAAGTATGTGAGCGGCGACTACAAAGATCCTGCCACGTTCGCGTCTATCAAAGAGGCATTAGGCGACGCGCGGCGGCCTGCGCACTACCTGGCGATACCGCCATCCCTGTTCGAAACGGTGATTAAAGGACTCGGCGCTGCGAATCTGGCCAAGAATGCACGGGTCATTGTCGAAAAGCCTTTCGGGCGCGACCTGGCTTCCGCTCAGGAACTCAACAAAGTTGCGCACTCAGTATTCCCGGAAGACTCGATCTTCCGCATCGATCACTTCCTTGGCAAGGAGGCGATCATGAATATCCTCTATTTCCGCTTTGCCAATTCGTTTCTCGAACCGATTTGGAACCGTAATTACGTAGCCAGCGTCCAGATCACGCTGTCGGAGACCTTCGGCGTAGGTAAGCGCGGTGCATTTTACGAAACCGCCGGCTGCCTGCGCGATGTGATTCAAAACCACCTTTTCCAAATCGTTGCGTTACTCGCCATGGAGCCGCCAGCAACCCGCGATTTTGGTGCAGTGCATAACGAGAAAGCCAAAGTCTTTCAAGCCATGCGTCCTCTGAAGCCGGACGATGTGGTGCGCGGCCAGTACATCGGTTATCGGGATGCGCCGGATGTGGCGAAGCGTTCCGACGTTGAGACCTTCTGCGCCTTGCGGTTATTTATCGATTCATGGCGCTGGGATGGCGTGCCATGGTATTTGCGCTCCGGAAAATGCCTGCCATACACCGCGACCGAAGTATTAGTGGAGTTGAAACCCGCGCCGCAGCGGCTCTTTGCTGACGCTGCACCAACAACTGGGGGATCGAATTATTTTCGCTTTCGAATCTCACCCGATTCTGCCATTGCCGTTGCAGCCCGCATCAAGCGGGTTGGCGAGGAATTCCGCGGTGAGCGGAAAGAACTATACCTAACTGAGGATCAGCCAGGAGAGGAATTACCCTACGAGCGCCTTTTGGGAGACGCCATGGCTGGGGATGGAGCTTTGTTTACGCGCGAAGATTCAGTGGAAGCAGCCTGGGCCGCGGTTGATCCCATCCTCACGAATCACCATAGGTCTCGTCTGTACAAACCACGCAGCTGGGGGCCGAAAGAGGCTGATGTTCTCATTCAAGCCAACGGAGGTTGGCATAATCCCAGCATCGAATCAAAATCGAGAAGATGAATCCGGATCAACTGCGTCTAGGGACGGCCGAATGACGGCCGGATAAGCCAATGTAGAGCCGTTTTATACAGGGAGGAAATGATGAAAGCGACGCAGAAACTTCATGAGCTTGGCCAGAGCATCTGGCTCGACAACATCACGCGGGGCCTGCTCGCCAGCGGTACGCTTCAGCACTATATCGAGGGGCTTTCCGTCACCGGCCTCACCTCAAATCCAACCATCTTCGATCACGCCATTAAGAACAGCAAGGACTATGACGACGCCATCAGCCAGAAGTTGAAAGAAGGCAAGTCCGGCGAGGGACTCTTCTTCGAACTCGCAATCGAGGACTTGCAGAAGGCCGCCGATCTCTTCCGGCCCATCCACGACAGAACGGATGGCGTGGATGGCTGGGTATCCCTGGAAGTCTCGCCCCTTTTGGCGCATGACACTGCCAGCACTCTCGCTGCGGCCAAGGACATTCATGCGCGCGCGGGGCGTCCAAACCTTTTCATCAAGATCCCAGGGACCAGTGAGGGTCTTCCCGCTATCGAAGAGGCGATCTTTTCTGGCATCCCGATCAATGTGACGCTCCTGTTTTCTCGTGCACAATATGTCGCCGCTGCTGAAGCGTATTTGCGCGGCATCGAACGCCGCATTGCTGCCGGACTGAATCCAAATGTCGGCTCCGTGGCTTCGCTGTTCGTCAGCCGCTGGGATGTCGCGGCGGATAAAACAACACCGGAGGCGCTCCACAACCGCCTCGGCATAGCTATTGCCGGGCAGGCACTTGAGAGTTATCGCCTGTTGCTCAGTCAACCTCGTTGGCAGCGCATCTTCAATGAGGGCGCCCGTGCCCAGCGCCTGTTATGGGCAAGTACAGGAACCAAGGACCCAAAGGCCTCCGACACTCTGTACATCGAAGCATTGGCGTCGCCACTGACGGTGAATACGATGCCCGAGGCAACTTTGAAGGCCTTCGCCGATCACGGGAATATCGCTGAAGTTCCACCCAACCGTCCCGACGAGGTCATTGCTAAGTTCGCACACGCGGGTATCAGCGTCGACGCATTGCAGTCTCAGCTCCTGGCAGAAGGGGTCGCCTCATTCGCCAAGTCCTGGAACGATCTGCTGGCCTGCATCGCGTCCAAAAGTGGAACCCTCAAAGCTGCGTGAAGGAGTAATGGGCAGCGCGAAGAAGCTCGCATTGAGCTCAAATTGAGCGGT
>Ga0302324_100014503_pt1 | contig 15888 bp, 18 predicted proteins | sample Palsa_T0_1_FD_201949 | JGI IMG/M metagenome (GOLD analysis project Ga0302324, IMG submission 201949) | Peat permafrost microbial communities from Stordalen Mire near Abisko, Sweden - Palsa_T0_1 | ecosystem: Environmental > Terrestrial > Soil > Palsa > Peat permafrost | place: Sweden: Abisko...
TCGTTCGGCTGGAGATCGGCGCCGTAGCGCATCGAAGGCCAGATCGCCGCCACCAGATTGGTCGCGAGCGCAACGCCCTTGGCCGGCCCGGTCGAGCCCGAGGTGTAGATCAGCGCCGCCGGATCGCGGCGCGTGCGCGGTACCGGAAGCGTCACTTCGGATTGCCCGCGCACGGCATCCGCGTACTCGACATCGCCGGCCCGCGCGCCGCCCACCGTCAAGATCACGGGCGCCTGCGGGAACTCGTCCGCGATCTTGTCGCGCAGGCTGGCATGGGTGCAGACGACGCGCGCGCCGCTGTCCGTGATGCGGTGCCGGATCGCGTCGGCGCCGAACCCGGCGAAGATCGGCACGTAGACGGCGCCCGCCTTCCAGGTGCCGAGCAGGATCACGACCGTCTCGGGCAGCCGCGGCATGACGACCGCGACGCGGTCGCCTGGCTTGATGCCGGACGCCGCCAGCCAGTTGGCGAAGCGGCTGGTCGCGCGCGCGAGCTCGCCGGTGGTGAGATCGCGCGTCGCGCCATCCGCACCGACCCAGCGCAGCGCGATCCTGTCGGCGTCTGCATGGCGGTCGACCAGGGTCTCGCAAAGATTGACGGTGGCGCGCCCGGTCCAGCCGAGCGCCGCCAGCACGTCGTCCCAGCGGAATCCGGCGCGGCATTCCTGGTAGCTCGGCGCGGTCATCACGGCTTGGGGCGGAGGTGGAACAGGTACTCGTGATGGCCCTCGAGCACGGTCTCGTCGCGCTGGTTGATCAGCCGGACGACGAACACGAGGCGGCCGAAATCGCGGCCCGGCTTGGGCGCGATTTCGGCGACCTCGAGCTCGGAGCGGATGTGGTCGCCGATCAGCACCGGCTTGAGGAACCGGCAGTCCTGGCCGACGAACGCGATCATCGAATCCTCGAGATGACGCGATAGTGGGGTCGCGCCGAGCGCGGTGTGGGCCATCAGGAGCAGCCCGTGCGCGACCCGGCCGCCGAAGCGCGATCGCGCGGCGAACGCCGCGTCGTAATGGATCGGATGGTCGTCGCCGGTCAGCTTGGCGAAGCCGAGGAAATCGTCCTCCGTGATGGTCTTCGACAGGCCGGGATGGACCTGCCCGACCGTCAGATCGTCGAGATACCACTGCGCGGCGCGCGCGGTCACTTGGTGTCGGGCGGTCGGATCGCCCGGCCCTGGCTGACGAAGGAATAGCTGAAATTGCCGATCGAGCTGACCATCACGGTCTCGATCACGGGCTCCGGAATCGCGCTCGCGGCCGCCCAGCCGACCATGAAATTGGCGCCGCTGCCGCCGCGCACGTCGTCCTTGGTGATGAAGATCTCGATCGTGGCGAGCGGGCGGATCGCCACCGGCTTGGTCAGGAATTTCTCGACCAGCTTGCCGGTGGTGTCGAAATAATCGATCCGCTCGATCGCGAGCGCCTGGCGCTCCGAGGTGTTCTGGATGCTGAGCGTGACCGCGAAATCGAGCTTGGCCTTGCCGCTGCCGGTGCGCAGGCTCGAATAGGCCGGCACGTAGACGTCGCCGCGCACGGTCAGCTTGTCGGGCACCGCGGTCAGCGAGTCGGCAAACGCCGCCAGCGGATCGTCTGCCGCGCGCGCCGGGCCGCATGCCGCCAGCGCAAGCGCGAGGAGCAGGGCGCGGATCAGACGCGATGACGTCATGCTGGCTCCCGATTGGCGGCGACCGGTCACGGCCAAGCCTAAGCGCGTTTCCGCCGCGCCACAATTCTCGATCTGCATAGGTTGGGACGGAGCCGTTATGCTTGACGTAACGCGGATGCGTGCCTACGTTAAGTGGTGATCGTTGGCTTCCGTGACAAACGGACCGCGCGCTTTGCCGCTGGTGAGCGCGTCACTAAGGAATTCGATATGGCGCGAACGCCCATTCATCCCGGCGAGCACCTTGCCGAAGAGCTGAGGGAGCTGGAGATTTCGGCCGCCGAATTGGCGCGGCAGATCGACGTGCCGACCAATCGTCTGACCGAGATCATGAATGGTCAGCGTGCGGTGACGGCCGATACGGCGATTCGGCTCGGCCACTGGTTCGGCAGCAGCGCGGAGTTCTGGCTGAACCTCCAAAAGCTCTACGAATTGCGCCAGGCCGAACGACAGATCGGCAAACGGATAGAGCGCCTGCCGACTTTGCGGGGCCGCCGACGCGCCGTCTCCGCGGAAACCTGAGCGACGCTGCTATGCAGCCGCTGGCTCGCTGATTGCATGAAATTTCGGGGCGGTTTTGCCAGGCTCGGACGTGGTGGAGGGCTGTGATGGACGGTGAGCGGCGGCAGGAGGGCGGCGTCTCGGCGCCGCCCGTGATCGACATCGGCGGGCTGCGCGACGCCGCGGCGGCGCGCGATCCCGCGCTTGCCGCCACGGTCGTCGCTTCGATGCGCCAGGCCTGCATCGGCACCGGCTTCTTCTACATCGCCAATCACGGGGTCGAGCCGGCTGCGGTCGAGCGGGTCTTCGCCGAGTCGAAGCGCTTCTTCGTCCAGCCGGCTGCGCTCAAGGAGAGCATCGCGATCAAGGCCAATCGCGGCTATGACGGGATCGGCCGCCAGGCGCTCAACGAGGCAACCGGCGGCGACATCAAGGAAAGCGTGATGGTCGGCGACGATGCGATCGGGCCCGATCATCCCGCCGTGCTGGCCGGCCTGCCGATGCACGCGCCCAACCAATGGCCCGCCGGGCTGCCGGGCTGGCGCGAAGCAGTGCAGGGCTATTTCGCCACCATGCACGAGCTCACCCAGCTGCTGCTGGGCGGCCTGGCCTTGTCGCTCGAGCTGCCCTGGGGGTTCTTCGAGGGCCAGTTCGATCCGTCGATGTCGTCGCTGCGGCTGCTGCATTATCCGCCGCACCCGACCGCCGATCCGGAGCGCGAGGTCGGCTGCGGCGCCCATACCGATTGGGGCCTCATCACCGTGCTGGCGCAGGACGACATCGGCGGGCTCGAGATCCAGCTGCCGTCTGGTGAATGGATCGGCGCCAAGCCGGTCCCGGGCGCCTTCATCGTCAATATCGGCGACATGATGGCGCGCTGGAGCAACGACCGCTACACCTCGACGCCGCACCGGGTGCTCAACCGCTCGCTGCGCGACCGCTACTCGATCGCGTTCTTCTGCGATCCGGCCTATCACACCCGCGTCGAGTGCCTGCCGAGCTGCACCGGCCCCGACCGCCCGGCGCGCTACGCGCCGACCACCAGCGGCGAGCATCTCGCCGAAATGTACCGCAGGACCTTCGGCGCCGCCGCCTGAGGGCGGGGACTGATAGAGCGCGTCTCGCGGCTCACGGGTGATGGGCAGCAGGACCAACCGCGAGATGCCGCACCTCGAACCCGTGGCGCTGCGCCAGCATCTCGGCGATGCGCCTGCGGTGGCAGATATGCCAGTCGGCCTCGTAGCACAGCAGGCAAGACGGTGCCGCCTGCGCCAAATCCGCGGCGCGTTGCAGATCGATCTCGGCCTCGGCCGTGGCGAGTTTTTCCTCGACGATGCGCCAGAAGCGCTCCCACTGCCGGGTCCGGTTGGCCTCGCGCCCCTCGGGCGGCGTGCCGAGCGCCTTGAGGTGCACGTAGCGCAGCCCGATCGCGTCGACCCCGGCCTCGAGCTGGCGCTTCGAGAAGCCGGCGCGCCGCGATTGCGGCCGGTCGCGCACGTCGATCAGGGTCGCCACGCCGGCATGTTCGAGCGCGCCGAGCACGTCGGCCTGGCTCGCCTTCTCGTAGCCGATCGTGAAGAGCGGCGGCATCATCAAAGCCAGTTCTCGACGTGCAGACCGTCAATGCGCGCAAACTCACGGTCGTTATTGGTCACGACGGTCAATCCCTCACTGCGCGCATGGGCGGCGATCAGCATGTCGTTGGATCCCGAAGGCTTGCCGACGCGCTCGAGGGCGGCGCGAACCTGGCCATAGTGGGCGGCGGCCTTCGGCGAAAACGCCAGCACCTCCAGCCGCGCTGTGAAATGCTCGATGGCTTGCAAATTCTCCAATCGCCGGACGGATTTCTCTGCGCCGTAATGAAGCTCTGCGAGTGTGATGCTCGAAATGCAGAGTTGTTCGGCGAGTCTGCTGAAGCGCTCTTTTAACGGTGGCGGATGGTCTTTCATGACATAGATACAGATGCCCGTATCCAGCATGAATTGCAGCATCAGAGTGGATCGCGCTCTTGAGGATCGGGCTGGTTGCGTTCGACCATGAAATCTTCGGATGCGCGCGGTCCGTTGTCGAAGAAATCATCCCAGCGATGACCGACGGGTGTGATCACCCGGCTGCGTCCTACCTTGATGACCTCGACCTGGCGCACGCCCTCGGGAAAGGCAACCGCTTTCGGCAGGCGGACAGCCTGGCTCCGATTAGTTATGAAAACGGTGGAGCGAGTCACGGCAGCTCCCGTTAGGTATATTCAAGTGGGATATACCTAACGCCGAGAGCTATTGTGGTCAAGCAGCGGCACCCACCCGGGAGGCCGCGGCAGAGCAGCCGGCCGGGCAGCCACTATCCCCGCACCAGCTCCCACACGCGCTGCGGCGTCAGTGGCATCTGGACCTGGTCGGCTTGCTTGGCGCGGCCGTTGCGCGCCAGCGCGTCGGCGACCGCGTTGACCAGCGCCGGGGTGGCGCCGATCGTGCCGAGCTCGCCGACGCCCTTGACGCCGAGCGGATTGGTCTTGCACGGGGTCGACTGGTCGAGCGCGGTCTTGTAGCCGAAGAACATGTCGGCGCGCGGCATCGCGTAGTCCATGAAGCTGGCGCTCAGCGGCTGGCCCGACTCGGGATCGAACACGACATGCTCGCACAGCGCCTGGCCGAGGCCCTGCAGCGCGCCGCCCTGGACCTGGCCCTCGACGATCATCGGGTTGACGGCGCGGCCGACATCGTTGACCGAGGCATAGGACTGCAGCTCGATCGCGCCGGTGTCGGGATCGATCTCGATCTCGCAGACATGGCAGCCGTTGGGCCAGGTCGGGCCGCCGACGGTGGTCGTCGAATCGACGAAGATGCGTTGGTCGGGCTGGCGGCCGGCCAGCTCGAACAGGCCAATGCTCTTGTCGGTGCCGGCGACCTGGAAGCTGCCGTCGTGATATTCGAGATCGGCGCCCGCGACCTCGAGCGCGTCGGCCGCCAGGTCCTTGGCGGTCGCGACGGTCTTGTCGGCCGCCACCTTGAAGGCCGAGCCGGCGGTGAACAGCGAGCGCGAGCCGGCGCTGCCGAAGCCGGTGCCGCGATCGCTGTCGCCGAGCACGATGCGGATTTTTTCCAGCGGCACGCCGAACGCGTCGACCGCGAGCTGGGCGTAGCTGGTCGCGATGCCCTGGCCCATCGCCTCGGTGGTCGCGTAGAGCTCGATCTCGCCCGACGCCAGCACGGTGATGGAGACGCGCTCCTCGAGCACGTTGGCGCCGGTCCATTCCAGGAAGGTCGCGATGCCGCGGCCGCGCAGTCTGCCGCCTTTCTTCGACTCGGCCTCGCGCGCCGCGAAGCCGGCCCAATCCGCCAGCTGCAGGCCCTGGTTCAGCACCTTCTCGAACTGGCCGCTGTCATAGACCTGGCCCATCGCGTTGGTGTAGGGCATCTGCTCGGGCTTGATCATGTTGCGCCGGCGCAGCTCGGCCGGATCGAGCCCCATCCTGCGCGCGGCGGTGCTCATCAGCCGCTCGATGATGTAGATCGCCTCGGGCCGGCCGGCGCCGCGATAGGGTCCGGTCGGCGTCGTGTTGGTCAGCAGCGCGGTGAACTGGAAGTCGACCGTGGTGATGTCGTAGATGCTGGTCGACACCCATGGTCCGATCAGGAGCTGGATCACCACGCCGGCGACGCCCGGATAGGCGCCCATGTTGGCCAGGGTGCGCACGCGCAGCGCCAGCACCTTGCCGTCGGCGTCGAGCGCCATCTCGACCTTGCTCTCGGTGTCGCGGCCATGGGTCGCCGACAGGAATTCGTCGATCCGCTCGGCCGCCCATTTGACCGGGCGCTTGAGCTGGCGTGAGGCGAACGCCGTCACGGCCTCCTCGGGATACAGCCCGGTCTTCATGCCGAAGCCGCCGCCGACATCGCCGACCAGCACGCGCACCTTCTCGCTCGGGATGCCGAGCACCCCGCCGGCCAGCGCGTCGCGCGCGCTCGACGGCGTCTGGGTGCTCAGCCGCAGGGTGATGCGGTCGGTCGCCGTGTCATAGGCGGCGAGCACGGAGCGCGGCTCCATCGAGACCGGCGCCAGCCGCTGGTTGACCAGATCGAGCGACACGACATGCGCCGCCTTGTCGAACGCGGCTTGCGCCACCGCCGGGTCGCCGTAGCGCGCCTCCGCCACCACGTTGCCGGTCGCCGCCGGCCAGATCTGCGACGCGCCGTCGGCCGCCGCCTGGCCGAGCTCGATCACGGCCGGCAGCGCGTCATACTCGACCTCGATCGCCTCGGCGGCATCGCGCGCGTCGGCGGCGCTGTCGGCGATCACGGCGGCGACCGCCTCGCCGGCGAAGCGCACAACGTCGACCGCCAGCATCGGGCGCGGCGGCGCCGCGAGCGGCGAGCCGTCGGGCCGCCGGAAGGGCAGCTCGACCCCGAACGACTTCAGCCCGGCCTTGGCGAGATCGTCGCCCGTGATCACCGCCGCCACGCCGGGCATCGCCAGTGCCGGCGCGGTGTCGATCGAGACGATCTTGGCATGCGCATGCGGCGACCGCAGGAACACGATATGGGTTTGGCCGGGCAGCGACTGGTCGTCGGTGAAGCGGCCGGCGCCGGTGACCAGCGGCTGGTCCTCGATCCGGCGAACCGCCTGGCCGCTGCCGAAGCGGCCGTAGCTCGAAACTGCTGTCACGTCGTGCTCCTCACCATCATGGCGTCGCGCGCGCCCGCCGCCGGCGACGTTCCCTTCCCGGTCTGCTCTTGGGGTGGCAGCCCCTCGATAGTGTGGCGGCGCGGCCGCGAAGGGAAGGGGGCGTTCGGCACTCGGGCGCGCCGGCTTGTTCCGACCATGACGAGCAGCGCGGCGATGACGCAGAGGCTGCCCATCCAGCCGAGGTCGGCCGGCGATCCATGGGCCAATGTCAGCGCGCCGATAACCGCACCGAGCGAGAATCCCATGAACATGAACGAGGCGTTGAGCGAGAGCACGACCGGTGCCAGCTTCATGCCCGCGATGCTGATCAGCTGAGCCTGCTGCGCCGGAAAGAAGCTCCAAGCCGACAAGCCCCAAATGATGATCGCGGCAACCACCGGGACGAACGCGCTCGATCGCGACAAGAGGCCTGCACTGACGGAGAGGCTCACGAATGCGAGCGCCAGGACGGCGAGGCTGACCGTGATAACGGTCCGAAAGCCGAGCCGGTCGGTCAGGGTGCCGCCGACGAATATGCCGGCTGCCGCCGAGACGCCCCACAGGAACAGCACGGCGCTGACGTAGGCGCCCGTCATGCCGGTTACCGCGGCGAGGTAGAGCGCAAGGTAGGTGTAGACGGCGTAGGCGCCGGTTCCCCACAGCAGGGTGATCGACAAAGCCTTCAGGACGCCGGGCTGCCGGACTACCGCGATCCGCTCGCGCAGGCTCGCCACCGGAAGGCCGCGTGCGACGTCGCGAGCCAGGCCGGTCAGCAGGCCGGTCGTCGCCATGAGGGCCAGGATGCCGACCGCGGCGAAGGTCAACCGCCAGCCGAACCGGTCGCCGACCATCGCGCCCAGCGGGACACCCAGCGCGACCGCGACGCTGGTTCCGCCCGTCACGATCGCCAAGGCGGTGCCGCGCCGCTCGGGTTCGAGGAGCGACGTCGCCAGGCCGTTCGCGCTCGGGACGTACAGCCCCGCCGACATGGCGAGCAGGATGCGCGCCCCCATGAGGGCCCAATAACTCGGCGCCGACCACGCGACGACATTCGCCAGGCCGAAGGCCAGCATCGCGCCGATCAGCAGCTTGCGGCGATCGAAACTGCCCGTCAGCGCCGTCAGGATCGGCGAGCTCAGCGCGTAGGTGAGGGCAAACACCGTGACGAGCTGTCCTGCCCTGACGACGCTGACCGAAAGATCGGCGGCCAGATCGGGCAGCAGCGGTGCGATCATGAAGCCCTCGGTACCGATGGCGAAGGTCCCCAGCGCCAGCCAGTAGAGCGGTGCTGCGGAACGGCGAGCGACGAGAGTTGACGTCATGATGGATTGCCTTTTGAACGGAGGTAAGATGAGCGGTCGTCTTATATTCAGGCACGGTACGGCGCTTCAGACGGCGACGGTGGGAGCTCAGACGAGAAGTTGGGTAAAGGCCAAGGTCATGAATCTGTCGAACGCCCGCCCATTCTTCTCCACCCGGGCACGCAGCAGCGCGCCCTCATAGGCGTCGAGGAGGAAGGCGGCGAGATCATCCGGTTTCACTCTGGTCGCGATCGCCCCGGCGGTCTGGGCATCCCGAATGGAGTTTTCGATGTCCGTGGTCCAGGCGGCGAAAAGCGCCGCCAGCCGTTCGCGGATGAGAGGGCTATGGTCGGCCATTTCCGCGCTGAAATTGCCCAACAAGCACCCGCGACCGTATCCCAGGTCGCTGAACAGCTTGTTCAGCCCCTCGAAATGGCGCCGAAGCCGTTCCAAGGGCGGCAGCGACTCGTCTCTGAGCGCCGCGCGCCGGGCATTTCCCAGCCCGTAGCGCTCGACGATCTCGGCCCCAAGAGCCTCCTTGCTCTCGAAGTGATTGTAGAACGACCCTTTCGGCACCCCGGCCAAGTCGGTGATGTCTTTCACACCGCAGCCGTTGAAGCCCTTTTCGAGCAGTGTCGTAAGCCCCGCCTCGACGATCCGCTCGCGAACGTTCGGTCTTGCCATGACAAACCAATATGACCGGTCGTCTTAGATTGTCAAGGGGAGCGCGATCGAATCAGTTTGAAGCGCTTCTCCTTGGCGTCATTCCGGCCCAATCGGGAATTACGGCAAGCCCGGTAAATCTTGGGTAACGCGATTGTGGTGGGATGGCGCCATGCTGGCTGTCCCGACCGCCTCGAGCGAGCTTCCCGTCGACCCCGCGCCGCTCGACCGCGTGACGCTGGCCGATCTCCTGACCGCGGGCGGCGACAGCCGGTTGCGGGTCGATTCGGCCAGCGGCCTGAATGCCTATGGCTGCAGCCCGACGCCGCGGCCGTGGGCGATCACCTTCGCCTCGACCACCGCGACCTCGATCTCGGAGTACGCCTATGCGGCCGCCGATTCCTGCCGCCGCCGGGTGGTCGACGCGGCCGACGGCGCGGCGGCGGCCTGGCGGCGCGAGAGCGCAGCGGTCAAGCAGGCGATCCTCGACCATTACGGGCTCGACGCGCGCGCCGCCATCGTGCTGACGCCGTCGGGCACCGACGGCGAGCTGTGCGCCCTGGCGGTCCATCGGCTCGGCCGCGCCGACGCGCCGACCACCAATCTCCTGATCGCACCCGAGGAGACCGGCACCGGTGTTGCGCTGGCGGCCGCCGGGCGCCATTTCGCCGACATCACCGCGCACGGCATTCCGGTCGCCAAGGGCACACAAGTCGCCGGTCTCGGCGATCGCGTGACGGTCGCGAGCGTGGCGATCCGTTCGCCCGACGGTGCGGTCCGCCCGCTCGCAGCGATCGATGACGCGGTGGCGCAGATCGCCGGCCAGGCGGTCGGCGCGGGCCGGCGCGTGCTGCTCCACATCCTCGATTTGTCCAAGACCGGGTTGCTGGCGCCGAGCCGCGCCTGCGTCGAGCAGCTACAGCGGCGCCACGGCGCGGCGATCGACGTGCTGGTCGATGCCTGCCAGGCGCGCTTGAGCGCGGCCAGCCTGCAGGCCTATCTGGCGGCCGGCTGCATGGTGCTGATCACCGGCTCCAAGTTCTTCACCGGACCGCCGTTCGCCGGCGCCCTGTTGCTGCCGCCTGCGGTCGCCGCGCGGCTGGGCCACGGCGCGCGCCTGCCGGCCGGCCTCGCCGCCTATGCCAGCCGGCTCGAATGGCCCGACTCGGTGGCGGACGATCTGCCGATCGCGGTCAATCACGGGGTGCTGCTGCGCTGGGTCGCCGCGCTGGCCGAGATGCAGGCGTTCGCGGCCGTGCCGCCGGCTCTGTGCCGCCACGTGATCGAGAGCTTCGGCCGCGCGATCGTCGCATCGATCGCGGCCAATCCGGATCTGATGCTGCACGCGGTGCCGCGGCCGGCGCGCGCCGACGACGGCTGGGATGCGCTGCCGACCGTGTGGAGCTTTTCCGTGCGGGCGCGCGACGGCAGCCTGCTCGACCTCGCGGCGCTGCGCGGCCTCTATCGCGGGCTCAATCGCGACCTGTCGGCCGAGATCGCCGGCGCCGACCGCGCGCTGGCGGCGCGCTGCTGCCATATCGGCCAGCCGGTCGCGCTGGCGCCGGCCGACGGCAGCGCGATCGGCGCGCTGCGCCTGGCGGCCGGCGCGCGGCTGGTCTCCGGCGTGCTCGACGATGCAGCGCTCGGTCCCGATCCGGCGGCGCGGCTTGCGCGCGAGATCGCCGACGCGCTTCTGGCGCTCGACAAGATTTCCCTGATGCTGCGCCACCGCGACCGGCTGGCGCCGGATTTCTAGTGTCCGATCGCAACGCTTGGGTTCCCAAGCGTTGCGTGAATCGGCCACTAATTTTAAGTTCGACGCACCGACTTTCTACGAAAGTCGGTGCTAGGCAGGCTTTTTGGGCTCGTAGGCCCGGTGCATGAACTCGGGCGCCGGCTGAGGCGCGGCGGCCTTGCCGTCCTTCTTGTCCTTCTCGTCGGCCAGGGCCTCGAACGAGCCGGCGGCCTCGACCAGGGCGTCGGCAATCTCCGGCTCTTGGCCCGGCGCGCGGGAGCGCCAGCGTTTGGCCTGGTCGCGCATCTCATCCGATTTCATGACCGGCAAATGCTCCAAATAGTCGGATCGTTCCCGTTCGACAAAGATCTACGGCAGTTTTTTGCCTGCGAATTTACCCAAATGCCGTCGGTCGCCATGACGATCTCGCTCCGAACGATCCAGGAACCACGGAGTTTAGCAGGCCGCGCGCGCGGCTTCCTGCATTATTCCTGTGACGCAGGGGCAGACGCGCGCGCCGCGAGGCGCTAGGGTTTCGCCAAGCCGATGGCCCTGCTCCAGCCCGGCGGCGAGGCGGACATGAAGAGCAAGGTCTTCGCGAGCTGCGCCGACGCGGTGCGCGACATTCCGGACGGCGCCGTGATCGCCTATGGTGGCTTCGCCGCCATGGGGGCGGCGCCCAACCTGTTGCAGGCGCTCGCCGACCAGGGCGCCAAGAACCTGACCTTTGTCACCAACACGCCGCGCGGCAGCCCGAATTTTCCCGCCGGCACGCCCGATTTCGGCCTGTTGTGCGAGCGCGGCCAGGTCAAGAAGGTGATCTGCGCCTTCACGGCGCCGACCCGCGCGTCGCAGATCGTCGCCTTCTCGAAATATTACGAGGCCGGGCTGGTCGAGGCGGAGCTGGTGCCCCAGGGCACGATCGCCGAACGCCTGCGCGCTGCCGGCGCCGGCATTCCGGCCTTCTACACCCCGACCGCGGTCGGCACCGAGCTCGCCGAGGGCAAGGAGACCCGCATCTTCAACGGCCGCGAATATCTGCTCGAGCACGCGCTGCCGGTCGACTACGCCTTCATCCGCGCGCACCGCGCCGACGCGTTCGGCAATCTCCAGTTCCGCCGCTCGCAGCGCAACTTCAATCCCGTGATGGCGATGGCGGCGCGCACCGTGATCGTCGAGATCGAGCAGGACATTCTGCCGGTCGGCGCGATCGATCCCGACCACGTCCATACCTCGGGCGTGTTCGTCCACCGCATGGTCCGCATCAAGCCGCCGCCCGACGCCTGGTGGCCGGTTGCCGGCAAGGCGGTCGAGTCATGAGCGGCGCCCAAAAACCCGCCGGCCAAAAACCCGTGGGCCTGACGCGCCAGCAGATGTGCAACCGCCTGGCGGCCGAGTTCCAGGACGGCTGGATCGTCAATCTCGGACTCGGCATCCCGACTTTGTGCTCGAACGCTTCGTTCGGCGACCGCCAGATCATCTTCCATTCGGAGAACGGCGTGATCGGCTACGGCGCGCTCGCCAAGCCGGGCGAGGAGGATCTGCACCTGACCAATGCCGGCGCGCAATACGTCACGCTCAACCCGGGCGCCGCGATCGTGCATCACGCCGATGCCTTCGCGATGATCCGGAGCGGCCGCATCGACGTCACGGTGCTGGGCGCCTACGAGGTCGCCGACAATGGCGACTTCGCCAACTGGAAGATGGCCGGCCAGAAGGGCGGCGGCATCGGCGGCGCGATGGATCTGGCGGTCGGCGCCAAGCACGTCTATCTCGCCATGGAGCACACCACGCGCGACGGCAAGCCGCGCCTGGTCGAGCGCTGCGCCATCCCGGTCACGGCGCGCGGCGTGGTCAGTCTCGTGGTCACCAATCTCGGATTGTTCGAAGTGACCAAGCACGGCTTTCTGCTGCGCGAGATCGCGCCCGGCGTGTCGATCGACACGGTGAAGGCCACCACCGGCGGCCGCCTCACCGTGCCGGCCACGGTCCCCACGGTCCGCGTCGCGGGCGCGTGATGGACGATAGAGGAAACCCTCTCCCGTCGGGAGAGGGAAGCGCGCGCAGCGCGCGGGTGAGGGGAACCGCTGGGCAAAATCCCGGCGGCGAGATAGTCGCGATGCTGCCCCTCACCCCGACCCTCTCCCGATGGGAGACCGGACACTTTGAAGGGAGGTGCACATGGCCAAGGGAATCCTGCTCGCGGCGTTCGATTTCTCGACCGCCGCCGAGGACGAGTTCCACGACTGGTACGATCTCGAGCATATTCCGGAGCGCCAGCGCGTGCCCGGCTTCCTCAACTGCCAGCGCTGGGTCGACGGCAAGCTCGCGATCGCGACCTACGATCTCGACACGATCGACGTGCTGAAGAGCGCGCCCTACCGCGCGATCGGCTATGAGAACAGCTCGGTCTGGACCAAGCGGGTGACCGGTCTGTGCACGCGCCTGCTGCGCTTCGAGGGCGAGCAGATCCTGCCCGGCGAGCAGGTCGCGCCGAGCAACGCCGGCGCGCTGCTGGTCAACGCCATGAATGTCGATCCGGCGCACGAGGCCGACTTCAACGCCTGGTACGACCAGGAGCACGTGAAGCTGCTGTCGGCGGTGCCCGGCTGCCTGAGCGCGCGCCGCTTCCGCGCGACCGACAAGGGCAGCCATAAATATCTCGCGGTCTATCATCTGGCGTCGGCCGACGTGCCCGAGAAGTCCGAATGGAAGGCGTCGATCGAGACGCCCTGGACCGCGCGCATCCGGCCGCATTATCGCGATCGCGTGCGCCTGCTCGGCCGGCGCTACGTCCGCCAGGCGCGCGCCGGAATCCGCGCGGCGTGAGGCTGCGAAGCTTCCTGCTGCTGGCGCTCGGCGCGCTGGCGGCGGTCGGCGCCGCGCGCGCCGAAACCTATCCGGCGCGGCCGATCAAGCTGATCGTGCCGATCGCGGCGGGCGGCCCGACCGACACCGTGGCGCGGCTGCTCGGCGCGCATGTCGGCGACCTGCTCGGCCAGCCGATCGTGGTCGAGAACCGGCCGGGCGCGTCGGGCATGATCGGCATGCAGGCCGTCCAGCGCGCCGCGCCCGACGGCTACACGCTCGTGATGGGCAATGCCGGCGCGATCGGGGTCGACATGGCGCTCTACAAGGATGCGCAATACGGCCCGGACGATTTCGCGCCGATCTCGCTGGTCATGACGGTGCCCATCATGTTGGTGGTGCGCGCCGAGCTGCCGGCGCGCACGGTGCCCGAGCTGATCGCCTACATGAAGGCGCGTCCCGGCAAGCTCGCCTTCGCCTCGTCGGCCTACGGTCAGACGCCCTACATCGCGACCGAGCTGTTCCGCCAGCAGGCCGGGGTCGAGGCGGTGGTGGTGCCCTTCAAGGGCGCCGCGCCGGCGGCCCAGGACCTGGTCGCGGGCAACACTCAGCTGATGCTCGATTCGACGCCGACCATCCCGTTCATCAAGGCCGGCACGTTGCGCGCGCTCGCGGTGTGCAGCGCGGCGCGCACGCCCCTGATGCCCGACGTGCCGACCATGGCGGAGGCCGGGCTCGACGGGTTCGACATCACGTCCTGGTACGTCGTGTTGGCGCCGGCCGGCACGTCGCGGCCGATCATCGATCGGCTGAACCGGGCGATCGTCACCGTCATGGCGCGACCCGATGTCAACCAGACATTGGCGGCGATGAACGCCGACGCCGTGTCGTCGACCCCGGAAGCCGCCGACGCCTACGTGCGCGCCCAGATCGCGCATTATCGCGAAATCATCGAGCGCACCGGCATCAAGCCGGAATGAGGCGGCCTACTTCAGGGTCTTGAGGTAGTCGACCATCGCCTTGACGTCGTCGGGATCCTTCATGCCGGCATAGACCATCTTGCCGCCCGGCACGAACGCCTTCGGGTCGGTCAGGTATTTCGCGAGCGAATCGTCGGTCCAGGTGATGTCCGCGCCCTTCAGCGCGTCGGAATACTCGAAATCCGCCGCCGCGGCGGCCTTCTTGCCGGCGATGCGGTAGAGCGACGGGCCGATCTTGTTGTGGTCGGCATCGACCGCGTGGCAGGCGCCGCACTGCCGCTTGAACAGGCTCTCGCCGTCCTGCGCCTGGGCGGCAGGCGCCCAGACAGCCGCGATGGCCGCGATCATAAATCCCACGCGAATCGCTAAAGATTGCATCGGTTACCTCGGATCGGCCGTTGCTCAAGGTTGAACCGATCCTATCCGAGCCCGCGCGCCGGTCCAATTCTTGACGAAAGGCGCTATAATGCCTAACCAGGAGAGCGCGTTGGAGGGGCCGATGCCGGACGGCGGCTACCCGGGCGGGGCGTCCTGGTCGATCGAGGACATCCCCTATGAGGCGCTGGCGCACGAGCGGGTGCGCGGCGATACCCAGCTGTTCTACACGGTCGCGACCGCCTCGTTCGTCGAGATCACCTCGGATCTCTATACCCGCAATCTGGTCGAGTTCTTCCACGGCGACGACGAGGTCGTCGACTGGTTGCGGCACGGCTGGGAGCACGAGGAGCTGCAGCACGGCGCGGCGCTGCGCCGTTATGTCGAGACCGCCTGGCCGGAGTTCGACTGGCATGCCGCCTATCGAGCCTTCATGGACGAGTTCAGCCAGTTCTGCTCGGTCGACCAGCTGGCGTCGACGCGCGCGCTCGAGATGGCGGCGCGCTGCGTGGTCGAGACCGGCACCGCAAGCTTCTACGGCATGCTGTCGGAGATGAGCCCGGAGCCGGTGCTGCGGCGCATCGCGGCCAATATCCGCGCCGACGAGGTGCGCCACTACAAATATTTCTACCGGCATTTCCTGCGCTATCGCGCGCTCGAGCGGCCGCGCCGCACCGCAGTGTTGCGCACTCTGTGGAACCGCATCGGCGAGGTCGACGCCGAGGATGCGTTCTATGCCTTCAAGCACGTCTATATCGCCTGGAATCCGGGGGCTTCGTTCGAGCGGCGCGACTACGAGGCCTTTCGGGACGGTTTCCGGAGTCTCGCCAAGCGCCATTTCCCCTACGGCATGGCGGTCAAGATGCTCCTCAAGCCGCTCGGCATGAGCGCCGCCGTCGGCCGCGTCGTGGTGCCCGCCGCCACCGCCGCCACCCGCCTGCTGCTGCTGCGCTAGGCGCGCTTCAGCCCCCAAGACCGTCATGCTCGGCCTTGTGCCGAGCATCCACGCCTTTGCATCCGCGATGCCGTTGTTGCCGACGATGATCGCCGGTCGGCCGGAAAGTCGTGGATGCTCGGCACAAGGCCGAGCATGACGATTTGGAAGAGTCGTTGGGAGCGACCTCAGTGCGCCAAAATGGCTGCGGGATCCGAGCCGACGCGGGAGCTGCCGTCGCGCGCGCCGCCCGCCATCACG
>Ga0302324_100014505_pt1 | contig 15887 bp, 13 predicted proteins | sample Palsa_T0_1_FD_201949 | JGI IMG/M metagenome (GOLD analysis project Ga0302324, IMG submission 201949) | Peat permafrost microbial communities from Stordalen Mire near Abisko, Sweden - Palsa_T0_1 | ecosystem: Environmental > Terrestrial > Soil > Palsa > Peat permafrost | place: Sweden: Abisko...
CGGCGCCGCGCGAACGGTCCCAATCGCCTTTGTTGACGCTGACCATGCGGCCGGCATGGCAGGTGATTCCGTTGTTGGAAAGAAAATACGGCGGGTCGGCGAAAATCAAGTCCACGCAGGCTTCGGGAATTTTGGCGAGGATTTCGAGGCAGTCGCCTTGGAAAATTTTGATGTGATGTTTTGGGTCGTGGAAGACGGGGGCGGGGAGAGGCGAGTCGGCAGTCGAAGCGGGTGGTGCGGGATTCAGTTGGGAGGATTTGCGCATTCTGGCGGATTGGGCGGCGAAAATCGCGACCGTTTGGATCGTTGATCGAATGGTAATGGGTGTCAAGGTGGATCAGAGACAAACCCGAAAAGAAGAAGCAGGTCCCTCAAGACGTCCGCAAACAGCGCGGTTCGGGATGACAACGTAAAGAAAGAGCAAAGAAAGACGGCAAAGAAAGGCGCGGGACTGAAGCCCGGCGCTACGTAACTGCAAGAGGCAGAAGGGACCTGTTCTGATGGACAGGTCTTGCCGGATTGGGCGCAGGGGGCGGGAAGCGCGTGGCTGCGGGCGTTGGAACAGCGTAGGCTCGATACGAAGAGCGGATCGGAGCCATCTGATGCAGATAAACAAAGCGGCGCGCGAATCAGAAATGCTGGGGACGCTGGCGCTGGCTGCGCCAAAGACGGCGGACTTCCAATTCGTGAAATTCCGGGTGGAAGGCGAGATTGTGCGGCTGACGCTGGACCGTCCCGAACATAATTTGCTGAACGAGCGGGTGCTGATGGAGCTGGTGGCCGGAATCAATTCGGTGAGCGAGACGAGCGCGGTAAAACTTATCGTCCTGGATTCGGCGGCGAAAGCTTTCTGCGGCGGAATCGAGTTGGGCGAATATACGGCGCGGCGCGTGTTTCAGTTGCTGGACGCGTTTCACAACGCGTTTTCCGCGATGGTGGAAACGGCCAAGCCGATTCTGGTGGTGATTAACGGGCCGGCATTCGGCGGTGGCGCGGAACTTGCTGCGCTGGGTGATTTGGTGATTGCGACGCCCAACGCGCGTTTTGCCCAGCCGGAAATCAAGCTGGGAGCGTTTCCTCCGCTGGCGGCGGCAGTGCTGCCTTATATTCTCGGGCCGAAAATGGCGCTGGAGCTGGTGCTGACGGCGGAAACGATGTCCGCGGAACGCGCGCGCGAGTTGGGCTTGGTGAACTGGCTCGTGCCGGAAAAAGATTTGCAGAAAAAAGTGGAGGAAGTTTGCGCGAAAGTGACGGCGCAATCCGGCCCGGTGCTGACGATGGCGAAGAAAGCCATTCTGGGCAGCTTGGGTTTGCCGCTGCGCGAAGGCGTGCGCAACTCCATGAAAGTTTTCCTCAACGAGCTGGCCGACCTGGAAGATTCGCAAGAAGGATTGCGAGCGACAGTCGAAAAGCGCGCCCCGAAATGGAAGAACCGCTAGAAGCCGGGCAATTCCCATTCGATTGACAGTGAAAGGCGGGGCGCATAAACTCGCCGATGACAACTTAGCTGGCTCGGGGGACAAACTTTTCGAGGAGTCCGTGGGACGATTCGAAAAGTGAGGGGAAGGCCGTGAAAATCGGCCACGGTCCCGCCACTGTGATCGGCTGCGCTTGGCGCGAGCCGAAAGTCAGGAAACCTACCCGAGCTGGTCGAAGCTGACACTCTTCGCGAGAGAGAGTGTGGCGACAAGCCTCGATCTATTCGCGAGGCTTTTTTATTGAGGAGAGCTTTTACGCGCGCTGGGCGACAAATCGTTTGCGCTATTCTTTTGCTGGCATGCGGCCGCGCGATTTCTGCGGCGGGCGCGCCGGTGCAATCGGCTAACTTCAAGCGCGCGGTGAAAATTGTGACGGACGAAACGGGGCGGCGCGTGGCGATTCCGTTTTCGGTGCGACACGTCGTGACGCTCGCGCCGAATCTGACGGAAACAATTTACGCGCTCGGTTTGGAAGACAGGCTCGCGGGGGATACAAGCTTTTGCAATACGCCGCCGGCGGCGAAATTGAAGCCGCACGTAGGCTCGCCGCAGACGCCGAGCCTGGAAGCGATTGTCGCGCTGCATCCGGATTTGGTACTGGCGACGACTTCGATCAACCGGGCGGAAACGGTGGACGCGCTGGCGCGGTTGGGCATAGCGGTGTACACCAGCGATCCGCACACGGTGCGCGGGATGCTGGATTCCATCGCAGGGATGGCGGATTTGATGGGCGCGAGCGAGCAGGGCGCGGCACTCGTGGCGCAATTGCAGGCGCGGCTCGACGCAGTGCATGCGCGAATCGCGGAATTGCCGCTGGTTCACGTGCTGTTCGTGGTGTGGGAGGACCCGCTGATCACGATTGGGCAGAATACTTTTATAGCGGATGCGCTGCGATGGGCGGGCGCGGAATCCGCGATTGTGGCGCAACAGAATTGGCCGCAAGTGAGCATCGAAGAAGTTGTGCGGCTGCAGCCGGAGTACATCGTGTTGACAAGCGACCACTCGGAATCGGATGCGGCGAGCGAATTGAGCGGTCTGCGGGCGCGGCCTGCGTGGAAGGCGCTGAAGGCCGTCGAGATGGGGCACGTGGTGGTGGCCAGCGATGAAATCGATCGGCCGTCGCCGGGATTGATCGGCGCGATTGAACAGCTCGCACGGGAATTGCATCCGGAAGCGTTTGCGTTGAATGCGGGCGGAAGAAACTTAGTGGGCGGAGCTCGCGTGCAGTTGGAGATGGTCGCGAGCGCGTGCACGAAGAAGGAGTGCGTATCGTGCGCCCTCTGACGCCGCGACGGATTCTTTGGACCTGCGCCGGACTTTTCGGAGTGCTGTTTGTGGTGGTGGTGATTTCGCTGCGCATGGGTGCGTATCCGATTTCGGTGCGCGATATTGTGGATACGCTGTACAAAGCGGCAGCGGGACGCCGCGAGGAAGTGCCGGTTGAATTTTGGCAGGTGGTTTTCGGGTTGCGACTGCCGCGAATCGCGCTGGGAATTTTGGTGGGAGCATCGCTTTCGACGGCGGGGGCTGGTTTTCAAGCGCTGCTGCGAAATCCGCTGGCCGACCCGTACGTGCTGGGAGTTTCAAGCGGCGCGGCGCTGGGAGCGATCATAAGCCTGATCGTCGCGCCTCACGTCGTGGGAGCGATTCAAATTGCCGCGTTTATAGGAGCGGCGTCCACGATCACGGGGGTTTATTTTCTGGGAAGGCGTGGCGGGCAGCTTGACAGCCCAACGCTTTTGCTTGCGGGCATCGTAGCGGCTTCCTTTCTTTCGGCGATCATTATGTTTTTGCTGACGATGGTTACCGGTTCGGAGCTGCGCAGCATTGCTTTTTGGCTGATGGGCGATCTGACGGCGCCGCCGCCGGTAACAAATGTTCTGGGATGGCTTGGATTTCTGTTCTTTGTGTTCATCGTGGCGGCGGGCGCGATGTATACGACTTCGTCGGATTTGAATTTGATTCTCACGGGCGAACAAGAAGCGAGACATTTGGGCGTGAACATAAACCGCGTGAAATTTGTGGTTTATATCGCGGCTTCGGTGCTGACGGGGCTGGCGGTTTCGGTGAGCGGCGCGATCGGGTACGTCGGGCTGCTGATCCCGCATGTGATGCGCATGTTTTTCGGCACCGACTACCGCATGCTGATTCCAACGGCGGCTATTGGCGGAGCCATTGCGATCGTGCTGGCTGATACTTTGGCGCGAACGGTGGTAGCTCCAACGGAATTGCCGGTAGGCGCGATGACGGCGCTGGCCGGTGCGCCCGTGTTTATTTACCTGATGCGCCGGAGAATGCGATGAGCGCGGGCGCGGGAGGTGTGGCGTTGCCGGAGTCGCAGCGAGTGCCCTACAGCGCAAGCCCGAGCCTGCGGCTGAAAGTGGAACAGGCGAGCTACGCGTATGCGGCGACGGACCGATCGGCGCCGAAATTTACGCTGGGGCCGGTGAGTTTCATTGCGCAGCAACGCGAGCTGGTGGCGATTCTGGGGCCGAATGCGAGCGGGAAATCCACGATGCTGAAATTGCTCGCGGGACTTCTGAAGCCGCTTTCTGGACGAATTGAAGTGGACGGCATGGAAATCAGCGAGCTTGATTTGCTCGTGCGCGCGCAGAAAATCGCGCTGGTGGCGCAAGAAAGCGAACTCTTGTTTCCGCTGCGCGTGTGGGAATACGTTTTGCAGGGGCGCTATCCGTACGGGCGACGGCTGCGGTTCGAATCGGACGAGGACTGCCTGCTCGCCGGCAATGCGTTGGCACAAGTGGGCGCCGACGCGCTGCGAGACCGCTGGATGGATCATCTTTCCGGCGGCGAGAAGCAGCGCGTGATTCTGGCGCGCGCTCTAGTGCAGCAACCGTCGCTGCTGCTGCTCGACGAGCCCACGCAGCATCTGGATATCGGCGGCAAAGTGGAATTGCTGCGGAGACTGCGGCGGCTGGCGGACGAGAGCCGCTACAGCGTGATCGTGGTGACGCACGAATTGAATCTGGCGGCTGAATTTTCCGATCGCATTGTGCTGTTGCATAAAGGGAAGTGCCCGCGCATCGGAACGCCGGCGGAAGTTTATCAGCGGGAATTGCTCCAGGAAGTTTTCGACGCGCCGCTGGAAGTGGAAATGGGGTACAGCGGGCGTCCCCGCGTGATTTTGCGAGGCAGTCACTAGCCGGAAGAAAGTTTTTGCACTATCGCGGAAGAGGCAACCAAATTCCGCAAGCGGCGACATGCAGAAGATGCAGCGCCGTCCACAAAACCGAGACTCCGCGCACGGGAAGACGGTGAAAATCCGTCGCCGCCGCGCGACTGTAAAGCGGAGAATTTTCGGCGCGTGCCACTGTCGTTGCTTTGAATTGCCGCGAGTCGCAATTCGAGGCTGCGATGGGAAGGCCGCGCTAGACAAAACCGCCGAGCCAGGAAACCGAGCGGAATCTCAATCTTGGTAAGTATGCGATGCGCAGAACTTGCGAATCCTTTGATTCGGTCAGGGATCGCAGGAAGAACGGCGCGACACATAGTTGCCGGGACAACCTTCAACTCCCGCGCGAGAGGGAGAGGAGGATAAAGATGAGACCACGCTCCGCCGTTTTGTATTTCGCTTCCTTATTTTTGCTTTTGGATTGCACCGCCCACGCACAAACTCCTGTTACCTCCACCGGCGGTTCCGCGACAGCGAAAGCTTCCGCGCACGATCAGCAGGATGCCACAATTTCCGGCACGGTTTTCGATCCTGCCGGACAAGTCGTGCCGGGAGCCCGCGTCACTCTTCTCTACGCGATGGCCGAACTGGAAACGCGAGAAACGAACGCGCAAGGCCAATACAGCTTCGCGCGTTTGCGCGGGGGAAAATACCAAATCCTGGCCACGATTTCGGGCTTCGATCAATTGCCGGTGGATATTGACTTGCCGGCCGGTAAACAACGCGTCAGCGATCTCCATTTGCAGTTGAGCGCCTTGCGCGACAAGGTGGTCGTTTCGGCAGCGCCAGGCGGTGCGCTAACTTCGCAAATTGCGTCCTCGGTAAGCCTTGTCTCCGCGGACGAAATTGACAATCGCGGCGCGCAAGTCGCTACGGACGTGCTACGCGGATTGCCGGGAACGGAAATCAATCAGTCCGGAGGCCGCGGATCGGTTACCAGCGCCTTCATTCGCGGCGGAGATTCGGACTACAACCTGGTGATGATCGATGGAATTGAAATGAACGATTTCGGCGGCGGCTTTGATCTATCGCCGCTGCCGGCGGAAGGAGTGGAGCAAGTCGAAGTGATCCGCGGACCGGAGAGCGCACTTTACGGATCAAATGCCGTAGCTGGGGTGATTAATATTGAGACGATTCACGGAGATGGCCCGCCGCATTTTACGTTGGTGGGAGAGGGCGGCAGTCTGTATACGTGGCGACTGGGCACCACCGGAGCGGGACTGAACAAAGGATTTAGTTGGGCATACAGCCTGTCGCGGCTGGAAACCAACGGCGAAGTCCCGAATGATGCCTACCGCGGTCAGACCTCGACGGTGAGCCTGGGATACTCGCGCTCGCCGCGCCGCAAATTCAATGTAAACTTTTTCGGTTACGCTGGCCTACTCGGACTTCCGGGTCCCTATGGTTCGAACCCGGACGGTCTATTTCCGGGCCTTGATCCCTCCACGCACCAGAACCAGAATCTTTTTGGCTACCAGGCGCAGGAAACTGAGCAGTTTTCGTCTCGGTTCCAACAGGTAACGACTGTGAGCGTGTCGACGGACCGGATCACATTCATCTCGCCGATAGAAGGCAATTCGTTCACCAACAATCTGCGCGTGGTGGCCAATACCAGGAGCGAGATCGCGATTTCTTCCAAGGACACGCTGGTAGCGGGATTCGAATACGACCGAGATCAGTTCAAGAACACCTTCGTGGAAGGCTCCAGCGACTCGCCCTTTGTGCTGGGGCGCAATAGCTATGCGTTCTTCGCGGAAAACCGCTGGACTCCCGCCGATCGCTGGTTCATCAACGTGGGAGTGCGCGTGGACGGCCTGCAAACCGATTCCGTTCCGGTAAACAACGACACAGGCCAACCGGGGATTCCCGCCAATACCCTCGCCAAGGTCACACCGCGGATTTCCGCCGCGTATATGGCGCGGCAGGGAGATGGTGACGACTTTTTCGGCGCAACGCGCCTGCACGCCAGTTTTGGAACCGGCTTCCGCGCTCCGGACGGATTCGAACTTGCGTTTACGAATAATCCGGCGCTGAAGCCCGAGGAAAGCATCAGCTACGATGCCGGCGTTGAGCAGCGGATGGCGCACGACCGCGCGATTCTGGACGTCACGTACTTCTATAACAAATTCAAGGATCAAATCGTGACCACCGGCGATTTGCCCACCAATTTCGATTCGGAGAACATCGGAAAGTCGCGAGCCTGGGGCCTGGAAACGAGCGTTCGTATCCATCCCTTTCGCTCGTTCGAATTTTCAGGTACGTACACGTGGATGAATACAGCGATCCTGGCGCTGGACGGCTTTCCGGAACCCATCGATCCCTTCTCCGTGGGAGAACCACTGCTTCGCCGCCCGCGCAACGCCGCTGGATTCAACGCGACTTGGACGAAGAAGCGGTTGATGCTCAACATGAACGGGACCATTCGCGGCGCGGTGCTGGACGTCGAGCCGAACGATGGGACTTTTGCTTGCGAGTTGATAAACCCCATAACCAACTTGCCTTTTCAGTGCCTGTTCCGAAATCACGGATACGAGCTGATGAACGCGGGTTTCGCCTACCACCTGCCCAAGGGCGTCGAAATCTACGGGCGGCTCAATAACTTCCTGAACCAGAGATATGAGGAGGCTTTTGGCTTTCCGTCCCTGCGACTGAATTTCATGGCCGGATTCAAGATGGACCTCCCTTCGGGCGGCCGACGCTCGGAATAAATAGCGAATTGCGGAGATTCGACTGGCCGTTCACGTCCCGAGCGGCCATGCGTCCGGCATGAACCGGGATCGTCCCCGGAACGGCCATAACGATTGTGACGGATGCTATAATCCTGGGTTCGCGGCGCGCCCGGTGTCGCGCTATGCGCCGCACAACATGACCCGAAACACTCAGGAAGCAAATCGCGTGACACCCGAAATTATGGCCAAGTACGAACCGGTGATTGGGCTGGAGGTGCACGCGCAGCTCAAAACGCTGACGAAGGCGTTCTGCGCTTGTTCGAGCCGCTTCGGCGACCCGCCGAATTCGAATACTTGTCCGGTGTGCCTGGGATTGCCGGGCGCGCTGCCGGTGCTGAATCGCAAAGCGCGGGATCTCGCGGTGCGAGCGTCGCTTGCGCTGCACTGCAAAATTCACGAGCGCTCGGTGTTCGCGCGCAAAAATTATTTTTATCCGGACTTGCCGAAGGGCTACCAGATTTCGATGTACGAATTGCCGCTGGCGACTGAAGGTTCGCTGGAAGTCGAGGTCGAGGGCGCGACAAAGCGGATCGGAATCACGCGCTTGCATATGGAAGAAGACGCGGCCAAAAATCTGCACGAGGGATTTTCGGATTCCGACCGCTGGAGTTACATCGATTACAACCGCTGCGGCGTGCCGCTGGTGGAAATTGTTTCGGAGCCTGATATTCGCACGCCGGCCGAAGCGTATTCATATTTGACGACTCTGAAGCAAGTGCTGGAGTACACGGACGTGAGCGATTGCAACATGGAAGCAGGCTCGCTGCGCTGCGACGCAAACGTCAGCGTGCGCCTGCGCGGCGCTCCCAAATTCGGCACGAAAGTGGAAGCGAAAAACCTGAATTCGTTTCGATATCTGCAGCACGCGCTGGAATATGAAATCGAGCGGCAAATCGGCGTGCTGGAATCGGGCGGCAAAATCGTGCAAGAGACGCGGCTGTGGAACGTGGCCGCCGGACGCACCGAAGCAATGCGCTCGAAGGAATTCGCGCACGACTATCGTTATTTTCCGGACCCCGATCTGTTGCCTCTTTCGGTTTCAGAAAAGCTGATTGGAGAAGTGCGCGCGGAGATGGCCGAGCTTCCGGATGCAAAGCGCGCACGTTTTTTAAGGGAGTTTGGAATTACGCCTTACGATGCGGGAGTTTTGACCGCGACGCGCGCGCTGGCGGATTATTTTGAAGCGGCGGTGAAGGCAGGCGCTCCAGGGAAGTCCGCAGCGAATTGGATTTCGACCGAACTGCTGCGCCGGCTGAACGAAGCCGGGAAGGACATCGAGGGTTGTCCCGTGCCGCCATCGGCGCTGGCGGAACTGTTGGCGAAGATAGAAAGCGGTGAAATCACCGCCGCCACCGGCAAGAAAGTATTTGCTACGATGTTTGATACGGGCAAACGCGCGGCTGCTATCATTTCCACTGAAGGAATGATGCAGATCACCGACGCCGGCGCGATCGAAAAAATCGCGCGGACAGTGGTGGCCAAGAACGCGGAAAATGCGGCCAAGTATCGCGCAGGGAACGAAGGCGTGTTCAAGTTTTTCGTGGGCCAGGTGATGCGTGAAACGCGCGGGCAAGCCAGCCCGCAGGTCGTGAACGATATTCTGAAGCGGGTGCTGGCGGAAGCTTAGCGCGAGCGAAGAAGGGAATAAACTGCATGTTGAAAGAAGGCGACAAGGCTCCAGGCTTTAGCGTAAAGGCCGATGACGGCGAAATCATCTCGCTCTCGGATTATCGCGGGCGGAACTTGGTTCTCTATTTCTATCCCAAAGCCAACACTCCCGGTTGAATCAACGAAGCGTCCGAGTTTCGCGACGCCATCAAGAACTTTGAAAAGCTGGACACCGCCATCGTGGGATGCAGCGCGGACACGCCGGAAGATCAGACCAAATTCAAGATCAAGCACAAACTGAATTTTCCGCTGCTGGCGGATACGAAATTTGAAGTCATCGAAGCTTATGGCGCGCGGCGGATGAAAAGTTTTCTGGGGAAATCGTTCCTGGGAATCGTGCGCATGACGTATTGGATCGGCACGGACGGAAAAATTCGCAAAATTTGGGATAAAGTCACGCCGAAAGGCCACCCGGCCGAAGTGATTGCCGCGATTGAGGCGGGAACGGACTGAGCGAGATCAGCGGAACGGCGCTAGATTGTTACGTTGAAAGAGTCGCCATCCTGTTCGACCAGCGCGTTATCGATCAGGCGCGTTTTACCCAGCTTTGCAGCAAGCAATATTAAGCAACTTCCCCGAAGGCTCACGACGGGTTCGAGCGTTTCCGCGTCCACGATTTCGGCGTAATCGAGAGCAATAGCAGGCTCGGCGTCGAGCACCCGCCGCAACACGGCAAGCAATCGCACGACATCGCGTTGGCCTGCGGCAATTTCCTGGCGCACGGCGTCGAGGGAACGATGGAGCGCGGTGGCGGCGCGACGGTCGTCAGGCTGCAGATAAACATTGCGCGAAGAGAGAGCCAGGCCGTCGGGCTCGCGAAGAATCGGGCGGACGGCGATCTGGGTGTCCAGATTGAGGTCGAGCGCCATCTGTCGAATGACGCGGGCTTGCTGCGCGTCCTTGCGGCCGAAGTAGGCGAAGCCGGGCTGAACGATTTCGAAAAGCTTCAACACGACGGTGGTGACGCCGTGAAAATGGCCGGGACGCGAGCGGCCCTCGAGCTTGTCGCTGAGTCCTGCCACAGCGACAACGGTGCGAAAACCGGGCGGGTACATTTCCTCGGGTGTGGGCGCGAACAAATAATCGACTCCGAGATTTTCGAGCGCCGCGCGGTCGGCTTCGAACGAGCGCGGATATTTCTGGAAATCCTCGGAAGGGCCGAATTGTTTGGGATTGACGAAGATCGAAACTACAACAGGAGAGCAATCGGTTTGCGCCGCGCGGATTAGCGAAAAATGGCCCGGGTGCAAAGCGCCCATGGTGGGAACGAAGCCGATGACGCGATTCTTTGCGCGCGCCTCTCGAGAGATTTGCTTCATCCACGATATGGTGCGAATTATTTCCATGGCATGGGGAAGAAGAGAAAACCTCTCAGGAGATTACCGCGCAGGGAATGCGCCGTCGAGTGCGCGGCGTCATGCCTTGGCCTGCGCTGCGGCGCGCTCGCGATAAAACAAGATCAAGTCGGTAGAGACGGGCTTGGCATCGAGCTGGCGCAGCATAGCGGCAACTTGACCGCGGTGATAGGTGCCATGGTTGACGAGGTGTTGCAACATTTGCCAGAGCGGAGCCGCCTGCGGCATGCCCGCTGTTGTTTTGTGGGAAATGATGCGTTCTATATCTTCCGGCTTGAGCGAGGCGATATATTCAATAAGGTTGCGTTCGATTTCAGTCCAACGGCGGCGGACTGATTCGAGCGTGGGGAAATCGGTTGCAGGCGGGAACTTATCGGGCGAACGGCCTTGCCAGCGTTCGAGCCATAGCCACTCGACGAGCATAATGTGGGCGAGAGTATCGCGGACGGAGCGGAAGCTCGAGCGCAGGTCGCGCGTGAATTGCTCTTCGCTGAGCAGCGCGCAAGCATCCAGCGTGCGGCGATTGGCCCAGGAGTTGTAGTCGTACAGGCGGCGGAAATCTTCGACGTTCATACGAATCATCTCCGTTCAAGTGTGGCACGCATGCTTGCAGCGAACTATCTCGTTTAGGTGCGCTGCCGTGCAAGCAATTGATCGCGCAATTCAGCCGAGGAGTGGAAGGACTCCGCATCGGACGGGAAACCGCCGCTGCGGACATCGCTGCAATACGCTTCCACCGCTCGAGAAATTTCGCCGGAAAGATTCGCGTATTGCCGCGCAAACTTCGGCGTGTGGCCGATGGTAAGGCCGACGAGGTCGTGGAACACAAGAACCTGGCCATCGCAATCGGGTCCGGCGCCGATGCCGATCGTTGGAATGCGGAGTTTTTCGGTGATGCGGGCGGCAAGCTCGCGCGGGACGGATTCCAGAACCACCGAGAACGCCCCAGCGGCTTCCACTGCTTTTGCATCGCGCTCAAGCTGCTTCGCGGCGTCGACCGTTTTACCCTGGACGTGAAATCCGCCTAAGGCATTAATCGATTGCGGGGTGAGGCCGACGTGGCCCATTACGGGGATCTCCGCTTCGACCAGACGGCTGATCAATTCGAGACGGCGCTCGCCGCCTTCGATTTTCACGGCCTCGGCTCCGCCTTCTTTTATCAGGCGCATGGCGTTGCGAATGGATTCATCGGTGGAGACATGAAAGCTGCCGTAGGGCATGTCGGCAACCAGGAGAGCGCGCTTCGTTCCGCGGCGAACAGCGCGGACATGGTGCAACATTTCATCCAGCGTGACGGGCAAAGTGCTGTCGTAACCAAGCACAACCATGCCGAGCGAGTCGCCGACGAGGAGTACTTCCACACCGGCTTCGTCAAGCAGACGCGCAGTGGGATAGTCGTAAGCCGTCAAGCATGTGATTTTCTTTTTTGTCTCAGGAGAACCAGGGCCGGAATGGAACTTGCGGGATAACAGGTCAGGCACGGTAATTTTACCGTTGCCCGCTCGCGGTGCAACACTCATTTTTGCCTCCGGTGCCGCTCCCAGGTTCAGGATGCAGCCCATCCAACAATCAGATTCTAGCAAAAGGCGCCGGCCCGCGGCAAAAAGGATTTATGCCGCTGCGCTCGCGCCGCCATCAGCGGCTGGCCGGTGGCTTATTGCGCGTCCGTAACCTTGCCCTTGACGAAGGTGACCTTGAGATCTTTATATACGTAAATTTGCTTGGCGCCCAGGTTGAGGATCTTATCGGGCTGGCCGAGAATCGCGACGACTTCATCGGTAGATTGGCCTATCGCGACCGTGGCTGGTGGAGCTGCCGGGGCCTGTTCCGCTGGCGCGGCCTGTTCCGCTGCGGGCTGCGCGTCGCCACCTTGCTGCTGATTTCCTTTGTCGTCGGACTTGGCAGAGTCGTCTGGTTGAACTTTGAAGACTTCCGCGACGGTGGCCAACACTTCATCCGTTGAGGGTGTCGTACCTTTCGTATAGGGAAACTTGAGCGTGCACTGGTAGCGAACGTCCTGATAAGGGTCGCTGAAGAGAGTAAAGACGACGCCGTCGCCCTGCACCGCAATTCCGGTGACCCAGAATTTTTCGCCGGTGACGAATTGCCGCGACTGCGTTTGCGCAGCTTGTGGCGGCGGATGTCCGATGAAGCTGCCAAATTTTTGCACGTTATCATGCACGCCGAAGGCACCCTCGGACAGCTTTCCGGCCTTATAAGTGTTCTGGGGCATCACTTGGTTGGAAGTGCTGTACATGATTATTTTATCTTTTTGCAGTATCAAAACAGCGCCGGCGGTGACGATGTCGGTCTTGTCGTCAGTGGGCTTTGTGATCGCGTAGGTTGATTCCAACTTTTGCTGAAGTCCCTGGGCTGCGCTGCGAGGACTTATCCCCAGAAACGAAAACAGTATGGCTGCGGCAACGATTGATTTGATGATTGCTTGGCGCGAGAACATAGCTCACCTCACCCAGAGAAGAAATTGTTTTGGGTCGCGGAAGACATCCCATTCCATACAACGGCGTAACTATAGGTAAGCCTACTAATCATGTCAACTGGTGCGCGATTTCAAATTGCGACGCAACCATCACTTGATTCGCAGTCCAGCGTCTCGCGATATTCAACCGGGAAAGCCAGCCGACGTGCAGCTGACTCTCCCGGTCGGTGATTGGCTACGTGACCCTAATTACTGACCCCGTCGTTTGCGGCCACCTGGACTTCCTTTTCAGTGGCGTCGGCTTCCTGTTGTTGTTTTGCCAAATCGGCCGCGGCGTTAGGATCGACTTGCGCCACGCCGTCAGGATTGACCTTCGACACGGTGGAACCAGCCGGAGCGGCGGGCATGCCATTCTTGCCCTGGTTCTTGGCCAGCTCTCCGAGACCGTCGTCAATCTGCTCGCGGAAATGATTATGCATTTCCTGCAGGTCGTTGACCGAGACGGCAAATTGCGAACCCGAGCTGCAGTCGCCCTTTTGGCTGCCGCTGACGAGCACCTTCACGTTCTGGTTGGCGTCAGGGGTATCGTCGATGCGGGTAAGAACATCGCCCTGGCTCAAGGAACATTCGGTGCCGTCTGCCAGTTGTGGGTTGAGAGTGTCAGCAACGATGAAAGTGCGCAGGTTGGGATTCAGCGCGTCCGGGGGTACTTCGGCCGGAGTAGCTGAGGCTGATTGTGACGAGTCTGCCGCCGGCGCTGCTGCTGCCGCCGGAGCACTGGCTTGTGCCGCCGCGGCATCCCGCTCCGCCGCGATCTCTGCTTTAACCTCATCAGCGATTGCCTGCTTTACTTCCGGTGTTAGGACAACCGCACTCTGAGCTCCGCCGCCTGAGTCTGCTGGAGCGCCTCCGGGATCGCCACCAGCACTTGCATTCGCAGCAACAGTGGCGTTAGCTGCGGCCTGAGCTGCATACGCGGCCTGCAGATTTTGCGATATCAGGTAGTCCGTGAGCCAAAACGCTGGAGCTGCATAGACCGGATACGGATTGAAAAAATATCCGTAGTAGCCAAACCAGGGCGCGCCGCCCCAGCCCCAACCCCAGCCAATCCCTGGACCCCACCCACCATAGGCCCATCCGTAATACCCGCCTCCCCAGAATCGCCCGGGGTAGTAGTGGTTGTAGTAGCCACCATGCCAGTAACCTCTTCCGTAAGCGCGCGCATACGCATGCCCGCCTCTATAGTAGGTGCGGCTTGTGAAGCTGCGGCCGCCGCGGGAGAAGTTGTGTTCTGTATAGCCTCGGCCCCGCCCTGTGCTAACCACCCGGCTGCCGTCTGCGCGCCTGGACGAAACGGTTCGGCTGCCATTGGCACCGTGGTTTATGGTCGTACCGTTTTTGGTATGAATCGAGCTGACCTTACCGTTGGAACCGAAGTTCGCTTTCGTTCCGCTCTTTGTCGAAACGCTGGTTGTTTTGCCCGAACTGTTCGTGGACCGTGTGTTTCCGTGGGCGGTTGTAACTGTCTTGCCGCCGCCCTTGGTACCGCCGGTCGAGGCTGACTTGGTGCCGCCAGTCGAGCCAGTTTTGGAGCCGCCTGCCGTGGTCTTAGCGCCGCCGGTCGTCCCGGTCTTAGAGCCGCCTGCCGTTGTCTTAGCGCCGCCCGCTGTGGTGGTCTTGGCGCCACCTGCTGTGGTGGTCTTGGCGCCGCCCGCTGTGGTCGTCTTAGCGCCACCCGCTGTGGTGGTATGAGATCCCCCGGCCGTGGTGGTGTGAGAGCCGCCCGCCGTGGTTGTCTTGCTGCCACCCGCTGTGGTGGTATGAGATCCCCCGGCCGTGGTGGTATGAGAGCCACCCGCCGTGGTGGTGTGAGAGCCGCCCGCCGTAGTCGTCTTGCCGCCAGACGTGTTTGCGTGCGAGCCGCCGGATGAAGATTTTGCCGGGGCGGAGGCATGCGAACCGCCTCCACCTGAAGACTTATTCTTCTGGCCCCAGGCAAAACTAGGAACCATGAGTAAAATCAGAAACACAATGCACGTCCCGGCGATATTTCTACCTGGATGGAGCAATTTCATCGTCATCTCCTCTTTTTGGAACTTTGTCTTTTGATTCGAGCCAGCAAGAATGTTTAACACTCAATGATTCCGTATGTTTCGGATGGCTAGGGTCTTTCTCGAAATCGAATACGCACAAGATTAGACTCACAAGAACCGCCGGTAGCTAAAAAAGGGAAAAGGTGCGCTCAATCCGTACCCCCGAGCGTGAACGGACAAATGCACGAAAGATACCCGACGACACTTCATACTCCTCCGCAAAAGGCATATTACGAGGGGCGGCAATCAATCTCCCGAAACTATAATCCCAGCTTTAACAGACTGTCAATTCCAAACGGAATTGCCTAGGACTGCACAACAGGAGCGGGCATTTGAGGTTCGACGCCGCGCCATCCGACCGGGCGCCCCTGGACCGCTTCTTTCAAAGCGCGGAAGAGCACGACGTACATCATTTGGCGATAGTAAAAGCGCTGGAGAATGAGAGGTGCGAGCAAAGTCCAGTCTTCATTTTTCTCCAGAGCAAACGCGACGACGCAGGTCAGGAGGTCAATTAACATGAAGATGGCAAAGAAAACCAGCGAACGCTCCACATCCTGAAGCGTCCAAAGCTGCGGCAAACGGGCGATTCGAAGCTGCGCAAGGCCCCAGAGAGCTATCGAAAGAATAAAGAGGAGATCGATAACGGGTGAAACCAGTGGAAGAATAATTTGGAACAGGAAAATATTGGGGATCGCAATCCAACCCAGAGTGCCATAGCGCGGTTTGCCCACAGCATCACGATGTTTCCATACAGCTTGCAGGGTACCGAAGGTCCAGCGGAATCGCTGGCGAATCAGAGCTTCCACAGTGTCCGGGACTTCCGTGCGCCCGATGGCATCTTCGTCGTACAAAATCTTCCACCCGTTGCGGCGAATGGTCAGGGTGAGGTCGGTATCTTCCGCCACGGTGTCACCCGAAAATCCGCCATTGGCTC
>Ga0302324_100014507_pt1 | contig 15884 bp, 12 predicted proteins | sample Palsa_T0_1_FD_201949 | JGI IMG/M metagenome (GOLD analysis project Ga0302324, IMG submission 201949) | Peat permafrost microbial communities from Stordalen Mire near Abisko, Sweden - Palsa_T0_1 | ecosystem: Environmental > Terrestrial > Soil > Palsa > Peat permafrost | place: Sweden: Abisko...
GTGGCGGTGGTTTCTCCGCCGGTCCGCTCCGTCCTGACGAAGGCGGTGACGCCGTTCGAGTCGCTCACTTCGAACGGAAGCTGGGCATTGATTTGCGTCGGCGAAACATACAGCAGCGGCGCGCGGATTCCGTCGAAGTACACTTCGACACCGGCTAATTTGGTCGGATAGAAACCTTGTGCATTGGGAACGCCCGTGGCGGAACCGTCGCTGAGGAACTTGCCTACCAGAGTGACCAATGTTCCGGGCGCGACGAATCCGGCGTTTTGCCCACCGGCAAGATTAGCGCCGCTCGTGGTAGCGGTCTCGGTGGGAGTACCGGTAGTGGAAGCGGCCGCCACCACCACGGAGTAGCTGATATTGTTGCCCGGCAGGCCAGAGATGCGGGAGGTCAACGATATTTGACTGACGCCCGGACTGGCGGTTGCGATGACGTTCGGATCCGGCTTGCCGGTTTTCGTTCCATTGATCACATCCGTAAGATTGAGAATTATTGTGGCGAGCGAATCGTTGTTGACCACCGTGTACACGTAGGTCGCGGTATTGACGGTAACGGTGATGGTGTCCGTGGCTGTGATGGTGCCGCCGAAAGTGATGGATCCGAGGGCGGATACGATGCGGCTGGCGGAATTCGTGATCCCGTTCACCGGAATGGCGGGAAGAGACGGAGTAAACACCAGCACGCGGCGGTCAAAAGGATCGCTCACGTACAGATTGGAGCCGTCCCACGCGAGCGACATGGGGGTACGGATCTGGGCCGGGCTGGAGGTCAGTACGTTGCTGTTGGGATCGAACGTGTCGGTGCTGTCGGTAACTCGGTCCGTGAATTCGTCGGGTTGACCAAGCACCTCATCTGCCGCTTGGCCGCTGTGAACTGGGATGGTGTTAAATACTAAAACACGATCGTTGCCGCCGTCGGCGACGAACAGGTGCGTGCCGTCCGACAGCGCATACCGAGGCAAGCTCAGGGTGCCGTAGCAGCTAGCCGGATACGTGGGGTTGCCGTTGGCGTCATTGCCGTTGGTCTTGCATAACGCGGCGGCGTTGTTATCCACCTCGCTGGTCAGATCCGGCTGGCCCACCGATACGTCGGCAGGCGCGTTGGTCGTGGTGGGAATCGAATTCCAGATCAATACGCGCGAGTGGCCCAGGTCGGTAACTAACAATCGCTGACCATCGGACGTTACCGAGACCGGCGAGAACAGGTTGCTCGACGTAGGGGGTAGATCGAGTGTAGTCTGGGGAGGCGCGGTGCCGAAGTCCGGCTGTCCCAGAACGTAGTCGGCGGCCTGGTTGTTGCTGGTTGGAATGGTGTTCCAAACCAGCACGCGGCTATTCTGCGTATCCGCCACAAACAACCGCGTGCCTTGAATCCAGACCCCTTGAGGACCGCGCATCGCTTTGTTACTGATCCCCGCGGCTCCGGTAGTGAAGCTGGACTGGCCCAGGACGATGTCGGCCGGAGCCCCGTTTGAGGTGGGAATGCTCTTCCAGATGAGAACGCGGTTACTGTCGGTATCCGCCACGGCCAGGATTTTGCCGTCAGTGGCTACCGCACTTGGATTGTATAGCCCGGTTTGCGTCTGGGCGGGCAGATCCCCAGAGAAATCCGTCTGCCCAACTACCACACTGGCACTGCCAATGTGCTGGTTTCCAACGCACACCGGACAGCGGGTTCCTTGAGGAATCTCCGCGGTGGGCGGAGGAACAAGAGTGGAAAGGTTGTGATAAATGAGAACGCGGTTCTGTACGGGGGTGGCTTGGATATGGTTGGAATCCACGACGAACAACATGTTGTTCGCGTACGCCAGACCGCTGCACGCTCCCAGGACGTACTGAGTGGGAGTGCCGATATCCTGTTGGGTGAAATTGACCTGGCCGATGACCACTCGGGCCGCCTGACCGGTCATAAAATCCACTGCGGTGGCGGCAAACATTGCCCCAGATGTGATGAACGCTAATAGACAGAGCTTCATTAGATTGAACTTCGCGGGTTAAGGACCCAGTATAACAACCTCGGACGGATTCAGGCAGTCACAGGTTTCGAGTTTACCGTTTCAACGCGCGGCGATGTTGCATGAGCCGCCACAGGCGTGAAGCCTGCGCACACTATCTCGCGCCAAATCTCGTCTGTTCCGTAGCTAGGGAATTTCTGAGCACGAAGGCTGCCATCATTGATCGGAAATGCGCTTAATCGGTCGCTGACGCCCGCGGATCGGACAGAGTGTTACCAAACCGCGGCCGGGAAGACGGTGTACGAATGCTACAATGAGTGTCTTCTTTTGTCTACGCGGACGAATACTTTGGCGGAGCGGGCCGGCCGCTGGTTTCTGGATTCCGGAATTCAGGAATCGAGTGGTGGAGTGGCCCGATATTACCGCTCCGATCTGGAAGCAAACGCTAGTGTTTCCACCGAAATAACCGGTTACGCCGTAAGCGCGCTGCTCTATCTGGACCAGCACACCGCCCAACCACAATATCTGGAAGCGGCTTTACGCGGAGCTCGATTTCTGGCGAACACGGCTTGGGATGCACGCCTAGCCACCTTTCCGTTCGAGCACTCCAAGAACGGGGACCAGCCGCGGGCGCTGGCCTACTTCTTCGATTGCGGGATTATCGTGCGTGGGCTGCTGGCCGCTTGGCGGGTGTCGAAAGAGGACCGGTTGCGGGATACGGCCATCGCGGCCGGCCGTTCCATGGCTGCGGATTTTCGCTCGCCGGACGCGATTCATCCGATCCTTGCATTACCGAACAAACACCCGTTGCCTTACGAGCCCCGCTGGTCGGCCATGCCCGGTTGTTACCAATTGAAATCTGCCATGGCCTGGTTCGAACTGTTTGAAACCACCGGGGAGATGGAATTTCTGCGCGCTTACGAATCCGCGGTGGAAGCCGCGCTTGCCAGTGAGCATGATTTTCTGCCGGGCGCCACCAGCCGTGAGCTGGTGATGGATCGTCTGCACGCCTATCTTTATTTCCTGGAAGGGCTACTGCCGGTTTTGGACCGTTCGGACTGCGCGCAAGCTTTCCGGGCCGGGCTGGATCGCGTGTCGGCCTATCTCGATGAGATCGCTCCGCTGTTTGCCCGCTCCGACGTGTACGCGCAATTGTTGCGGGCTCGGCTCTACGGCGAGAAACTCGCCGGCATTCCGCTCGACCGGCTGGCTGCCGCGCGTGAGGCCAAGCAGACAGCGGGTTTTCAACTTAAATCGGCCGATACCCGGGTGGCGGGCGGATTTTTGTTCGGACGCAAAAATGGCGACCCTCTGCCTTTCGTCAATCCCGTTTCCACAGCGTTCTGCGTGCAGGCGCTCATTCAGTGGGACGACCGCAAGAACAATGCGTTCGAGGCTCGGCGGCATCTACTGATTTGAGCGAAACCGTCAAGGTCCTCTTCGCTTCCGGGTCGGAGGATCTGATCCCCACCGCGATCCAGCACATGCGGCAGCTCTTTCCGGAGATCCCGCTGGTGGTAGTTTCCGAATTCGCGCCGGAGGGAGCGGCCTGGATTCCGTTTCGCGTCTCGCGCGGGTTCTGGGAAAACCTGGGGTTTTTCCGCTGGCATTTTCGGGGCCGCCGGATTCGCATCTCCGCCGTCATCCTGCAGCCCAGAATGCCTTATTGGCGGATGCGCTGGATCGCTTTCTTTTTGTCGCCCTGGAATTTTCTCGCGTTCAATGAAAATTTCGGGCACTTCATGTTCCGGCCCATATCGGTTGGGACCATTCTCCGTCACATGCTTTGGAGGACGCGGAATTTTCTGGTGTGGCATTTCTCCCCCGGAGGAACCGCGTACACTTTTTTTTGGCGGCTGGCGCATCCGAAGTCTTACCGCCGGCCCCTGCTTGCGCTATTGGCAAAAGGCGCCGGTTGGAAGGCGGGCGTGTTGAAATCGCTGCTGCCTGCACGGCCGCCGGCGGCGGAAGCACTCGAACCTCGTGCTTCGGGGATTTCCGTGGTGATACCGTCTCGAAACGGCAAAGATCTTCTGCGCGCGATGTTGCCGGAAGTGGTTCGTCAAGTGGCGCAAATCGGCGGAGAGATCATCGTTGTGGACAACGGCTCCGATGACGGAACAGCGGATTTCCTTCGGAGCGAATATCCCGGAGTTGTGTTGCAGGCGGCGCCGGCCGCTTTGTCATTCGCGCGCGCGGTCAACGCCGGTATCCGGAGCTCTCGCTATGCGCAGGTTTGTTTGTTGAATAACGACATGCTGGTGGAGCCGGGTTTTTTCTCGGCGCTTCGCGCGGCTTTCCCAGCGGTTCCCGATTTGTTCTGCGCCACCGCACAGATTTTTTTTCCCGAAGGGGCGCGGCGCGAAGAAACCGGAAAGGCTGTTCTGCCGGTTGCCTCCGAGCGCAAGCCCATGGATTTCCCGGTGCGCTGCGAACTGCCGTTTCCAGGGGAAGACTTGAGCTACGTTCTCTACGGAAGCGGCGGCTGTTCGCTTTTCGATGCCCGGAAATTGATTCAGCTCGGCGCATTGGATGAGATATACGAGCCGGCTTATGTGGAGGATCTCGATCTTGGATATCGCGGCTGGCAGCAAGGGTGGCCCTCGGTTTTCGCCGCCGGGGCCCGGGTTGTGCATCGGCATCGCGCAACAACTTCGCGTTACTACACGCCGGAATTCCTGGAGCGGATTTTCGAACTCAACTATTTGCGTTTTCTGGTGCGCACCATCCACAGCGGCCGGGTATTCCGCAGGCTTTGGCGCGAAGCCATCCATCGGCTGAATCTTCTGAGTGCGCAGACCAACCCAAATCCGGCCGCGCTGTGGGCCTTGGGGCAAGCGTTGCGCGCGCCGTGGTGGGCCGCGCGGATTCCCACTCCAGTGCTGCCGGACGAGCATATTCTGGCCATAGGCAGCGGAGCGGTTACGGTTGTGCGTGGCCGTGCGGCGCGCGCGAAGCCGGTAATCCTGGTGGCCACTCCTTACCTTCCTTTCCCGCTGGCTCATGGCGGCGCGGTCAGGATGTACAACCTGATGCGCCGTGCCGCCCAGGATTTCGATCAGGTGCTGCTCTCTTTCTCCGGCGATCCGCGCGCAGCCCCGCCCGAACTTTTGGATATTTGTTCCGAAGTTGTTTTGGTGAAGCGTCCCGGAACACATCTGCTGCCTTCCAGCAGCCGCCCGGAGATCGTCGAGGAGTTTGATTCACCCGCTTTTCACGTCGCGCTGCGCCAGACCATTCGCAAGTGGAAGCCGGCGCTGGTACAGATCGAGTTCACTCAAATGGCCCAATACGCGGCCGATTGCAGGCCCGCGAAGACAATCCTGGTGGAACATGACGTGACGCTGGATCTTTACCAGCAACTTCTGGCGCAAGGCGACGATTGGGAGTTGCGCCGCCAGCTCGAGAAATGGGTCCGGTTCGAAACCGCGGCTTGGGGCGAAGTGGATCGCGTGGTGGTTATGTCGGAGAAGGACCGGGCGCTGATAACGGGACACGCGCAGCCAGTCTGTCTTCCGAACGGCGTGGACTTGGAGCGGTATCGTCCAACAGCGGCCGCGCCCGAACCGCGCCGTTTGTTGTTCCTTGGATCTTTCGCGCACTTGCCAAATGTGCTGGCGGTGGATTTTTTCCTGCGTGAGGTGTGGCCGCTGCTGCAAAAAATGGAGGGCGCTACGCTGCACATCATCGCGGGCGCGCGCCACCAGTATTATCTGGATCGCTACCGCGACCGCGTTCAGCCGGACCTGGCGCAACGCGGAGTGGAGGTGGAGGACTTCGTCGCGGACGTGCGGCCGGCCTACCGGCGCGCAACCCTGGTAGTGGCTCCGCTACTAGCTTCCGCGGGGACGAATATCAAGATCATGGAAGCCATGGCAATGGGGAAGGCGATCGTCAGCACAGCTGCCGGGATCAACGGGCTGGATCTTAATCCAGGCGTCGATGTGATGATTGCCAATACCGGCGCGGAAATGGCGCAAGCAATTCTTGATTTGCTCGCGGACCCGGCGCGCAGGCAGGACATGGAGCGTGCGGCGCGGCTTACGGTGGAACATGCGTTTGATTGGGACGTAATCGCACAGCGCCAGAAGCAAATGTATGAAGAACTCACACGGGGCTAACCGAGCTTGCGCGCGAACACGGCATAATCCAGCGCTCCAAAAAATTCCTTCCGGAACGCTTCCGGCAATTCCTTGAGCGACGGCATGCTTTCGATTGCGGGGCTCAGCCGTTCCACTTCGATCCGCCCGAATCCAGCCTCTTCGAGATAAAAGCTCAGCAGTGCGGGAGGGATGGGATGGCGGTGCGTGGGATCCAAATAGAAGTGCGTAGCAAAAATCGCCAGACATTCGGGGTTGGGTGTTTCGACAGCCAGCAACGCGCCTGTTCGTAACTTGGAGTGCGCCAGCCGCAGCAGCTCCGGCAAACTGTCCGGTGGAAGATGTTCCACAACCTGCGAACAAACTATTCCACCTAACGACGAATCCGGCAGCGCGCGCAGGTAAGCGTAGAGGTCGGCTGATTCTACTTGTAATCCTTTTTCGCGGCACAGCTTGAGCGAATCTTCATTCAGATCGACACCTACCGCTTGGATGCCCGACTGCCGAAAGACTTCCAGCATTTCTCCCCGGCCGCAGCCGATATCGAGAACCAGACCCTGGCCGCGAAATCGCGTCGCGTAGCTTTGCTGACGCTGTTCAATGGCGGTTTCCGATCCACGGAATTTCTCGGCGAACTTTAGCCAATCGACTTGCTGGAAATCAGTGGGGGTGCCGGGCGCGTCTGCGTGCGCCGCTGACGGTGCGCTCAGAGAAGCCTTCTGACGCAAGACGCGAAGCTCGGCATGAATAATCGTTTCGTATTCCAACCGGATTCGTTCCAGGTCGGCCCAAAACCTCTTTTGAACCTCCCCTAAGTCGGCTGCAAGGCGCTTCTGAATGGCTCCTGCAGACCGTTCCAGCGCCGCTTCGAAATTCGCATGTTGCGACCGCATCAGTTCGCGCTGGGTGGCCTCCATTGAAGTAATTCGATTCTGAAAAGCGCCCTGCTGCTCGGCCACGCTTCTCAGGAAAGCAATCTCGGTAGCGCTCAGTTTTTGGTCCCACTCCACGCGCCAATGGTGCCAATGCGTGCGAATGTCATTCAAGTGTTGCTCCGTGTCCGCAGACGCGGCGACGCGTGCCGAAAGCATGGATACGGCACGATTGCAATCGTTCAAGGCCTCAATGGCAGCTTGCACGCAGCCCATCACGGCGCGATTGAATTCCACTTGCTCACGAACATGCCAGTTGAGCGCACGCGCCACCAGCCGCTTCACGCTTTGAGCAATCGAATTCGCGAGTCCCGGCGGGCGCGGATTCACCGAGCCGATGCCGGCCACTTTGCCTTCGGCGGCATCTCGCGCATGCAGCAGCGGCGTCAGGTCCGGAAGAGGAACACCGCCCGACGCCGTCCCATTCGGATGGCGCGCCCGGACACGCTGGCGGATTTCCGCGACAACCGCGGCTAGCTCTTCACCCTTTTGATCCATGTTTCCTAACCAGCTTGCCCGCCCGCGAGGGTCTGCTCCACTCCGCAGTGATTTTGGTGTACACTCCGCCGCGCGGTGTAAATTCGCCTATGACAATGGCTGAAACAGGCCGGCAAGCCTGCACAATGTCGCGCAAAAAGCGGTTGACAACGTTCTCCTGAAAAATGCCCATGTTACGATACGCCAGCATGTACAGCTTCAGCGACTTCAACTCCAGGCATAGTTTATCGGGCACGTAGCGCAGCGTGATTTCGCCGTGATCGGGAAGACGAGTGCGTGGACAAACCGAAGTGAACTCTGGCAGCACAATTTCAATTTCGTATCCGGGATATTGATTCGGCCAGGTTTCGATTTCGGGCAGCGCGTCGTGCACACCGGCGCTGGCTTGTTGGTCCGTATAAATGCGTTTCATTTTGCTGGAATGAGTGTTCTGGCAAGTAAATCCAGGAACAGGCCGACATCGGTCACTACGCCGACCGCCTGACCGGTGCCTCGATCGCTGACTTTGGTAGCGACAGCCGGGTTGATATCCACGCATACGATTTTCACCCAACTGGGCAGCATGTTGCCCACGGCAATAGAATGAAGCATGGATCCCAGACAAAGTACCAGTCCGGCTCCTTTCAACTGTTCGGCATACGCGTCCTGCGCCTGGTTCATGTCTGTGATTGCGTCCGGCAGCGGACCGTCGTCGCGCAAGCTTCCCGCCAGGACGAATGGAACGCCAGCCTTTACGCACTCATACATGATCCCGCTTTTCAGCCGTCCACTCTGCACCGCGCCGCGGATGCTTCCGCAATGATAAATTGCGTTGATAGCACGCATGTGATTGCGATGGCCGTGCTCTTCTTGCCGTCCGTCGCTCTGGCGGATACCGAGCGATGTCCCGAGCAGAGCTGCCTCAATATCGTGGACTCCCAGCGCGTTTCCGCTGAGTAGCGCATTGATGTAACCTTCGCGGATTAATTTCGAAAGCGGAGGCGCGCCGCCGGTGTGCACCACCACAGGTCCCGCAACGGCTACGATTTTATGCCCCGCCGCCCGCGCTTGTTCAATCAGAGCCGCGGTCTGTTTTACCGCCGTCTCCACCTGGCGTTCGGAGGAGATTCCGTTGCTCATGAAGGCAAAGGCCAAGCGATCGCGTTCCTTGGATTCCGGCGCCACGCGGATGCCGCGCATCCCTGTCACCACCTGATCGCCCGCGCGAATGTCGCGCAGCCTCCGACACCAGGCTTGGTCCGCGGCTACCACAATCAGGGCATCCATACGCTGGTTTTGCACTTCCACCCACTGATTGTTGCGCCGCACGTAGGTCTTATGGTTCGTGGTGGAATAAAAATCCTCGGGAGCACAGCAGTCACGCTCGACGGTACCAAGCTCGGCGTCGCTCGAATCCACCATGGAACAACCCAGGCCCAGCAACTGCGACAGCATGCGCCGCAGGGATTCGGCATCGCCCGCGTCGATTTTCAGGCGCAGATAGGACGGTTCGCTGTTGGTGCGGCCGATGCGGAACTGCTCCACTTCGAAGCGGCCGCCGTGCTCCACCACGCTGTCGAAAATCTGCTCCATGATGTGCGAGTCAATCAAATGACCCTGCGCTTCCACACGCTCCTGGAGCGGAAGCGTCGCGTTCGGAGAACTCATAATCCTAGATACAGAATAGCTTCTGGACATGCTGGCTGTGGGCCGATGCAGCGCGAAGTGCTATGCTGCCATTCGTATGCGGCGAATGTTTGTAGCTCTGCTGTTGTTTCCCTCCATTTCGATTCCGCAGGAGAAAGCCGATTCTCTGGACCGGTTAGCTGCGGAATTCTGGACGTGGCGCGCGATCTATCGCCCTTTCACCTTCGACGATATTCCCCGCATGGAGCGCGCTGCCGGGGTGAGGGATTGGTCCGAAGCCGCGGTTGCCGGACAGCGAGTGGAACTCTCGAAGTTCGAGAGCCGCTGGAGTGCAATGCGTCCAAATGACTGGCCGATTGCAGAAAAAGTGGACTACCGATTGATCGGCTCGGCCATCGCGCGGGTTCGATGGGAGCTGGATATAAATCCGCGCTGGCGGCGCGATCCGACTTTTTACATCGAGCAGACGGTGGGCGCGCTGCAGGAGGAATTGATGCCTCCGCCTCCGTTTCATCCAGCTCGGTGGCGCGAGATTGTGATGCGCGCGGAGAATATTCCTTCCATCCTTGTTCAGGCCGAGGTGAATCTGAAAGCTGTCAGGCCGTTCGCAGACTTGGCTGTCGCTGCTCTTTCGGACATTGATGCCCGGATGAAGCTCGTGGACGATGGCCTAGTCCCGCTAGCCGGCGGCGAGGACCGCGCTCGCTTGCACGCGGCGATAACCAAGGCCAGGCAGGCTTTGGTGGAGTATCGCGAGTGGTTGAAGCGGAACTTGTCCAGCATGCGCCCGGAGTTTGCCCTCGGTGATAAAGCCTACGGATTCTTCCTGCACCGCGTGGCGCTGCTGCCCTATACGCCAGAGCAGTTACTGCAGATGGCGCGCCAGGATTTCGACCGCGTGCTGGCCATGGAGAGTTACGAGCACCAGCGCGACCTGGGGACGCCGGAGTTGAAGATGGCCACCAGTTCCGAGCAGGAAATTGCCCGCATGGCGCGCGACGAAGCCGCGGTTCGCCGCTACCTGGTGCAGCATGAGATCCTGACTGTTCCTCCGGATTTGCCGCATTGGACTTTGCGGCTTGCGCCGAATTACGTAGAAGCCTTCGATGGATTCGGTGAACTGGATGATTTCACCGGCCCGGCGCGCCTCGACCAGGATGGGACGCGCTGGATTCAGCCTCCATCCGGCGATCTGCCCTACTTCTCCAAAGCATATGCCAACGATACGCGCACCACGGGGGTCCACGAAGGCGTGCCGGGACATTTTCTGCAGTTGTCGCTAGCGTGGCGCAATCCGGATACGATCCGGCGGCAATACTACGATTCCGGCGCTAACGAAGGAATCGGTTTCTATGCGGAGGAAATGATGCTGCAGACCGGCCTGTATGACGACAGTCCGCGAACGCGCGAGATCATCTACAATTTTGCGCGGCTGCGGGCATTGCGCGTGGAAGCGGATGTCAAACTTGCGCTGGGCGAGTTCTCCATCGCGCAGGCCGCGGATTATTTGGCGCGCACCGTTCCCATGGACCGCAAGACGGCGGAATCGGAAGCTGCGGATTTCTCCACCGCTCCGGGCTTGGCGATTGCGTACGAAATCGGCAAACTGCAGATCGAGCGAATGCTGGCACAGCGGCTTTTGCAATTGGGTGACAAATTCAAGCTTCGCGATTTTCACGACTACGTGTGGAGTAACGGCAATGTGCCGCTAGCGCTGCAGCGCTGGGAACTGCTGGGGCTGGAGGATGATGTGAAGAAGGCGGATGAGTTGGCGAAATGAAGAAACGCTAGCCGGTGATTCCCTGCTTTCTTTTCAGCCAGGCCACAATCTGCTCGCCGTGCTTGTCGGGCGGGAAAACCGGATAGAAAACCTTCTCGATCCTTCCGTCCTTGATCACCAAGGTCAATCGTTTGTCAAGAGTCACGCCCTCATATGTAAAGGTCGGCAGGTTCAGAGCGTGCGTGAACTTGAAATCCACGTCACTCAGGGTTTCGAATGGCAGATGCAGACGCTCCACGGCTTCCTTCTGATATTCGGTGGTCTGCGTCGACAATCCGAAGATTTCCGCGCCCAGAGCTTTCGCTTCGCGGTAGTGATCGCGGATGGAGCAGGATTGGGGAGTGCAACCGCGCGCCCCCGGAATTTCGTCCCATTTTCCGGGCACCGTGCTGCCGGGCGCGCCGGTGCGGGGATAAATATACACGACGATTCGCCCGCTGGACGGCTCCGCCAGATTCACCATGCATCCTTTGGTGGACGGCAACCCGACGCTTGGAATTTTCATGCCAGGCAGATGGTCGCAGGCGCCATCATCCAGCGGGACCGGCAGGTTGGCCGGAAGATGCAGGAAGCTGTCAAGTTGTTGAGCCATGGCCGGAAGGGAAGCGCCGATCAGGATGCCGAGACTGCGTCGCGTCATCCATTCAGTATAGAGCGGAAGCATTCCAGAATCTCCGACCGCAGCCAGGCATGCGCCGGGTCCTCCGCCGTGTGGTCGTGCCACAGCAGCCGCATGTGGAAGGGCGGAAGCCGCAATGGTGATTTGCGGATTTCCAGAGGGAGTTTTTTCCGGAAGCGGGCGGCTAATCCGGCGGGTACCACCGCGATCAGGTCTGACTCCGCCACCACGAAAGGCAGCGTGAGAAAGTGCGGGGTGGCGGCTTGCAAGCGGCGCCGAAGTCCATGGCCGGCCAGAATATTGTCGATCAGTCCGCGGCTTTCCGGGCGATAAAAGACGGCTACGTGGCTGGCGGCCGCGAACTGCCGCAGCGTGAGCCGCTTTTGCATCAGCGGATGTCCCCTGCGCGCCATGCAAACATTCTCTTCCGTGAAAAGATCGCGCGAGTAAGTTCCAGGCTCCAGGGCATTCGCCTCGGGAAAGAACCCGATGGCTGCATCGAAGGCGCCTGCGCGCAGCTCTGCTTCCGGGGCGATGAAAATTCGATCCAGCCGGCGTATTAAAATCTGCACCTCTGGCGCGCGAGGTTGAATGCGGCGGAGCAACGGGCCCAGCAGCAGCAGTTCGGCATAGTCGGTCATCGCCAAGCGAAATGCGCGAGTGCTGGCCGCGGGATCGAAGCGCGGACGCGCTGCCAGTGCGCTGCGGAGTTGCGCCAGCCCGCCGCGCACAGGCCCCGCCAGCTCCAAGGCACGGGCGGTGGCTGTCATACCGCGAGCGGTGCGGGTGAAGAGCGGATCGTTAAAGGTGGCGCGCAGCCTTCCCAATGCATTGCTCATGGCAGGCTGGCTCAGTCCGATCCGCACCGCAGCGCGGCTGACGCTCCGTTCCTCGATCAATGCTTCAAATGCCAGCAGCAGATTTAGGTTGATCGAAGTGATATTCATCCCGTGAATAGTATATCGTTCCTAATATCAATGGACTGAATTGGCGCCTTGCACGTATAAGAATGTATGCAGATGCGGATTGTTGTCCCGATCTTGATCGCCTTTCTATCCTGGGGAGCCCAGCCGCAATTTCCCGACACACCGGCGGCGCGCCAATTCGCCGCCTGGCTGGCAGCTTTTAACGATTCTGACCCAACTGCGTATCAGCGCTTTTCCGAGAAGAACCTTCCCAAACGGCAGAGCAACAACGAGGAACACCAGGAGTTCCGCAAGCAAACCGGCGGGTTCGAGTTCATCAAGGCGGAGCAATCCACCCCGACGCGATTTACGGGTTTGGTGAAAGAACGCAATTCCAGTCAGTACGCACGGTTTGTGATTGAGGTGGACGCCGCGGAGCCCCACTTGATCGCGGGCATCGACCTAAGGGCCATCGACAACCCGAATGACCCGCCGCCGGCGCGCCTGAGCGAGACCGATTTGCTGGCGGCCCTGCGCACCAAGCTGGATCAGGAGGCGGCGGCGGACCGGTTTTCCGGCGCGGTACTACTTGCCAAAAACGGCAAACCCATTTTCACCTCCGCGTTTGGAATGGCCGACCGTGAAAAGAAAATCCCGAACCAACTGGACACGCGCTTCCGCATCGGCTCCATGAACAAAATGTTTACTGCGGTATCGATTCTTCAACTGGCGGAGGCGGGCAAGCTGCAGCTTACGGATCCACTGGGAAAATATCTCGCCGATTATCCGAACAAGAATATGGCATCCAAGGTGACCATCCATCACCTGCTTACGCACACCGGCGGGACGGGCGATTTCTTCGGTCCGCAATTTGATGCACACCGCCTGGAACTTCGCGCGCTCAAAGACTACGTGACCCTCTACGGCAAGCGCGACCTGGCCTTTGAGCCGGGCAGCCGCTGGGAATATAGCAACTACGGATTCCTGCTGCTCGGTTTGATCGTCGAGAAAGTTAGCGGTGAGGATTATTACGATTACGTTCGCAACCACGTCTACAAGCCTGCGGGAATGAATTCCACCGATTCCATGCCGGAAGACCAGATTGTGAAGGACCGTTCCATCGGTTATTCGAAACAAGACAGCAAGACCTGGCAGCCGAATACTGACACGTTGCCGCCGCGTGCGACATCAGCCGGCGGCGGATATTCCACAGTGGAGGATCTGCTGCGATTTGCCAACGTGTTGAATGGGCACAAGCTGCTGAATGAGCATTACACCGACTTGCTTACCACGGGAAAGGTGGAGGGTGGAGGCGGCGGAAAATATGCTTATGGATTCAACGACAACGTTCGGGACGGAGTCCGTTGGTTCGGGCACGGAGGCGGCGCTCCGGGGATGAATGGCGATTTGAAGATCTTCCCGCAATCCGGCTATGTGATCGCAGTGCTGGCGAATATGGATCCGCCGGCCGCGGGGCGTATTTCGGAATTTATCGCCGCTCGTTTGCCGAAGTAATCCGGGACATTGCTTGTCGGCCGATTCGCGCGCTATTGAATCGGGTACTCTACCCTGAGCCCCGGAAAACGCGCGAAATCGCGATCGTTCGTATGCAACGTCGCACCGTGTTCAATGGCTAATGCCGCGAGGTGAGAGTCCAGGATCAGCGAGCCGCGTACGCGTGATCTTGGAAGCAGCTTGCTCAAAACAGCCCAGTGTTGTTCAGTGGGGCTGACAACAGCCACGTTGGGGCGCGCGATCCAGCCGGCAACTACTTCAATCGCCTCTTCGAGCGTGTAAGGCGCCGACAAAATCCTGGGATGCGTGGCGATTCGCAAGAACGCCAGAATCGTTCCCCACGGAAATCCAACAATAGTGGGCCGGGACAGAAGCTCTTCCAGCCACTGCGCGGCTCGATGGTGTTCTTTCGACCCAGCGTCGTATGCGTAGAGCAGAAGGTTCACATCGAGCAGGATCACCTGTAATCAGGACCCTCAATTTCCTCGATGAGATCCCAAGGCTTATCGAAACTGTAGCCGGGCTTCAAGCCCAGGTTCTTGGCGCGTACTTTGTAGGGTTTCAGCTTGCGCACCGATTGACGTGAGAGCAGACCCAGGCGGAGCGTCTCATTCACTGTTTCTTTGAACGACTTTCCGGAATTTCGCATTTCCGTCTCAAGTTTTGCCCGGACATCCTCATCCAGCGTAATGGTGGTTCTGGCAGCCACATCATGATGCTACCGAAGAAGCATCATGATGTCAACTTTACTTCTCCGCCAGCCACGCCAGGAACAAGCCATCGGGGGCCACGTCCTCCCAGTAAGAAATTTCGCGGCTGGAAACTTTGCCGCAGTGCTGGGCCAGAAGGCGCTCCAATTGCTTGCGGTCGAACCACTTCTCCCAGCGCGAAGTGGCAAGCTTTCCCCACTGGCCGGCGTTCTTATCGATGATTGCCACTCGTCCACCCGGTTTCACAACGCGGCACATCTCCGCCACGGCCGCATCAATATCCACGGCATGTTCCAGGGATTCGGTGGCATAGGCGCAGTCGAAGCTTTCGGCTGGAAACGGCAAAGCGGTCATGGAACCGGCGCACGCACCCACGCCTGAGGGAACATATTTCAGCATGGCCTCCGCCAAATCGAAGGCGGCGATTCTGGACTGCGGATAGCGCTCATGCAGCACACGCGCGAAACGGCCCTTGCCGCAGCCTACGTCCAGTACGCGCTTGCCGTTCAAGTCGCCGAAATATTCCAGCAGCAACTGCACGTGATAAATGCGTGGATCGATGCTGGAGGGAAAGTGTTCCTCGTCCGCCGCAGCGTGGTTGAAATGCCGGATAATTTCGGGAAGCAGAGGCGGCGCGGGCCGTGGAAAAAGCCGCCTCCAAAAAGCAGCCATCAGGCGCGCGTCAGGAAAATCGGCAGGCCGGTCTTGTTGGCATAATTGGGCCGGTAGCGCTCGGTGTTGTACATGGTTTCCACCTCGACATGGCGCGGACCGAGCGCCGGATCGGGGATCTGCGCCATGGTGTAGCAACCGTTCACCAACGCTGCCATTAATCCGCTCTGGTTATCCAGCACGGCTTCCAAAGCCATGGTCCCGAATGTGGAGGCGATCAGCTTGTCCACGAAATCCGGCGCGCCGCTGCGTAAATCGTAAGTCAGGTCGCTCACGATGGTCTCTTCCTCGCTGCGCTTCTTGATCTCATCGCTCAGCGCCTCAGCCACATTCTCTTTCTTGCGATGCCCGTAGGCGTCGGCTTCGCCATACTCGCGCACCTGATAACCTTCCCACTCGGCGCCTTCCGACAGAATCACCAGGCAGTAATTGCTGGGATTGTGCTTCTTGTCGTTGATCAGAAGCTGCACCAGCTTGTCCAGGTTCACCTTGTGCTCGGGAATACAACAGCGAATGGATGCGACGTAAGCGGTGTAAAGCGACGTGAAGCCGGCATCGCGGCCGAACACGCG
>Ga0302324_100014511_pt1 | contig 15882 bp, 6 predicted proteins | sample Palsa_T0_1_FD_201949 | JGI IMG/M metagenome (GOLD analysis project Ga0302324, IMG submission 201949) | Peat permafrost microbial communities from Stordalen Mire near Abisko, Sweden - Palsa_T0_1 | ecosystem: Environmental > Terrestrial > Soil > Palsa > Peat permafrost | place: Sweden: Abisko...
TGGAAACGTTTGACACCGGAACCGATGTACTACCGCTTCCGCCACTTCAGGTCGCGCCAGATCCGCTTCAGCGGGAAAGCGAAGAGAAAACCGTTGAGTTACAAACGGTCAAGCTAGAAACGGAGGGGAAACAACGCGACGAGTTAATGAAATTTGTGCAGCAAGTCTTCTTAATGCCAGGGGCAGAAGCCCCGCGAACAGTCGTGCTCACCGGTACCGAGCCGGGGAATGGTTGTAGCTGGATCTGCTGTCGCGCGGCAGAGATCCTTGCCTCTCAAGTCAGGGGCCAAGTTTGCGTGGTGGATGCAAACTTGCGTTCGCCCGGGCTTCATCAACATTTCGGCGTGGAGAATCACCATGGACTCTCAGACGCACTGAAGGCGACGGAGTCCATTCGCAATTTTGTGCACCCACTGGGCCGGCAGAATTTGTGGCTCCTCAGCTGCGGGGCGAATCCAACGGACTCCCATGGCCTCCTAACTTCGGATCTTATGCGTCAGCGGTTAGAGGAACTCCGCCAATACTTCGAATATGTTCTGATCGACGCACCTGCGCTGACCCCCGGCAACGACGGCATTATGCTCGGCCGGGCGGCCGAAGGAGTGGTTTTGGTCCTTAAAGCCAATACTTCTCGTCGCGAAGCAGCGCGGAAAGCTGTACAAGACTTACAGAATGCCGGGGCCCGGACACTGGGTGCAGTCTTGAACCAGCGTACCTTTCCAATTCCGCAAGCAATTTATTCCAAGCTCTAATGCCACACGCCCCATTCCATCGGGTTGCACGTCCTTCCGCGCTGCCGCGAAAAAAATACCCGTCTCGCGTCCGATCTCTAATTTGGCCTGTCGGCGCGGCAGAACTCGTCTTACTTGTCTCCCCAAAGATACCCATGGAAGATTTTAGGAATATTTCAATCATGTGAGCCTTCTGTTAATTCGATCCGCTCATACTTTTTCGCAGTTCCACTTTCGGCGCGATAACCAGCACCAAGCGATTGCATTTCGTTAGATAGCTCCCCCATGAGTAACGCTCGTCGCACGCTATTGTTGAATGCTTTCAAGCTCTTCGACCTGGGGCTGATGTTGTCGGCCTTCGTCGTGGCGGCACTGGCTGTGCTTCACCAGAGTCGGAATGTCAGTGCTACGGAATTTTTTTCCATGCGAGTCAAGATCCAGAACGTCGCGATCTTTTCACTCCTTGTCCTTACATGGCACGTTGTCTTCAGCCTTTCGGGGCTGTATAAGTCTCGTCGGCTATCTGGGCGTTGGAGGGAGCTCATCGACGTCACAAAGGCCTTTCTCATGGGCACGCTGGTCGTAATGATGGGCGCCGCCGTCTTCCGCATCCACCTGGTAACGCCAACGTTCCTGATTGTCTTTTCACTGGTGGGCACATCGTGCGCTGTTTCTAGTCGGCTCATTCTCCGTGCAGGCCTCGCATACATTCGAAAGCAGGGCAGAAACCTGCGTAACATGGTCATTGTCGGAACCAACAGCCGCGCGCTGGAATTTGCGCAGCGGCTTGTTGGTCATCCGGACATCGGCTATCGAATTATTGGGTTTGTCGATCGGGACTGGGATGGTATCGAGGCGTTTCGAAGAAGTGGCCACGTTCTCGCATGCGATTTCTGCAATTTCCCCGACTTCCTGCGCAGCAGGGAGGTCGATGAGGTCGTAATGGCATTGCCAATTCGTTCTCTACACGAGGAGGGATCACGAATTGCGGCGTTATGCGAAGAGCAGGGCGTCACTCTCCGTCTGCTCACGAACATCTTTAATTTGAAAATGGCCCGTACTTCTGCCGAAGATCTGCAGGGTGACCCTCTGATCACACATTATACGAGTACCTTGGAGGGGTGGCCGGTCTTCTTCAAGCGAATTTTGGATATCATGATTTCGTCGCTTGCGATTGTTTTGCTCTGCCCGGTCCTGCTGGTCGTGGCGGTTCTGATTAAGCTGAACTCTCCTGGGCCGGTTCTATTTGTTCAGAAGAGGCTCGGCCTGAACAAGCGGCGCTTCAACGTATACAAGTTTCGAACCATGGTAGCGGATGCGGAAGTACGAATGCGTGAGATTGAGCATCTGAACGAAGTTAGTGGTCCGGTCTTCAAAATCAAGCGCGACCCTCGAATCACTCCGATCGGAAGATTTCTCCGAAAAACGAGCGTTGATGAACTGCCTCAACTCTTAAACGTGCTGAAAGGCGAGATGAGCCTGGTAGGACCTCGCCCGCTGCCCGTGCGCGATTACGAGTGCTTCCACGAAGACCGGCAGCGGCGCCGCTTCAGCGTAAAGCCAGGAATTACGTGCCTTTGGCAGATTCGCGGTAGAAGTTCCATTCCGTTCGAACAATGGATGGAACTGGATTTGCAATACATTGACAAATGGTCGCTTTGGCTGGATTTGGAAATCCTAATGCGAACCATTCCGGCTGTCCTTAGGGGCTCGGGTGCTGCCTGACCTGGAAACCAATCCAGTCCCTGGTCAAACGGTTCACAAGGTAAGGCAAGAAGCGAGCTTCCTCTATGTGGTACGAACCCTGGTAAATCCAAAGGAGTGGAATAACCCAACTTTTTTCGACGGCGACTCAACTTTCTAGAACTGAGCTGAAGCCTATGTCAGAACCAGCTGTTAGATCTCCACATCTACCGGACAAATCGCCAGTAAGTGGGTTTGACGGTCAGCGGCAACCATCCGGAAACGCAACTGCGGAGGACTTCCCTCGAGAAGTGTGGGTCCCGCAACTTACAACTGCACAAGCAGAAGCTAACCCGCATGGCAGAGCACTAGTTGCCGGCGACGAAGTGCTTAGCTATCTGGAGTTGGACCGGCGAGCCAACCAGGTAGCTCAGTATCTACGGTCGGTCGGAGTAGGGCCTGAAACTCTGGTCGGCGTCTATCTGGAACGCTCTATCGGGATGGTAGTGAGCGCACTCGGCATTCTCAAGGCGGGTGGCGCATATCTTCCGCTGGATCCAGGCTATCCGGCCGAGCGTCAGGCGTTCATGTTGGAGGACGCGAGAGCACCATTTTTGTTGACGCACCGGCATCTCGCCAAATTGTTACCCGCCGGCAAATGGCAGATCCTGGATGCGGATGAACCGCGAACTTCGAATCTTCTCGTAGTCCCACTCGAGAGGCCGGTGAGCGGAAAAGACCTCGCCTATGTAATCTATACCTCCGGTTCGACTGGCCGCCCAAAGGGAGTCCAGATCACCCATGCCAGTTTGCTTAACCTCGTATTCTGGCATCAGCAAGCCTTTGCAGTTCAGCCCCATGATCGGGCCACTCAGTTGGCCAGTCCGGCATTCGACGCAGCAGTTTGGGAATTGTGGCCCTATCTAACGGCAGGAGCCAGCGTCTATATGCCTCCCGATGTCGTTCGTCACGAGCCGACGTCGCTTCGCGACTGGCTGGTTGCACACCGCATCACCATAACGTTTGTTCCAACTCCGCTAGCGGAACGCATGATAACTCTGCCTTGGCCGGGAGATACAGATCTTCGATTGCTGCTAACCGGAGCTGATACGCTTCACGTCTACCCTCCACCGGGTCTGCCTTTTACGGTGGTCAACAACTACGGACCTACTGAATGCACGGTTGTGGCCTCATCGGGCGCCGTACCCGGCCATGAATGTCCGAACGCGTTGCCCAGTATTGGCAGACCGATCGCAAACACCGAGATCCACGTACTAGATGAACAGATGCGGCCGGTGGCGGTTGGCGTGACTGGAGAACTCTACATAGGTGGCGCGGGCGTAGCGCGTGGATACATAAATCATCCTGAGCTCACCGCAGAAAGATTTGTTACCAACCCATTCAGTTCCAATCCCAAAGATCGTCTATATCGAACGGGAGACCTGGGGCGCTATCTGCCCGACGGCCAAATCGCCTTCGGGGGCCGGGTTGACGACCAGATTAAGATCCGAGGATACCGTATTGAACCAGGCGAAATCGCTACAGCCCTTAATCGTCACCCAGAGGTTGAAGCGAGCCACGTCGCGCCAGGCGAGGACACACTGGAAGGCAAACGATTAGTCGCCTACTTAGTGCCCCGTTCTGGATCTCGGCTCAGCTTCAGTGCTCTCCGAGAGTTCCTCGGAAAACTATTGCCTGACTACATGGTGCCGTCAATTTTCGTGCTGCTGGAGTATCTGCCGGTGACCCTGAACGGCAAAGTAGATCTCGACAAGTTACCGCGGCCGGACGCTGCCAACGTACTGCGGGATAGAGATAAAGCCGCCACGCTCCCACAGACAGGTCTGGAGCCGCGAGTAGCGGGAATCTTAGCTAACCTCCTGAAGGTTAAGCGGGTGGAGATCAACGACAATTTCTTTTTGCTGGGCGGACATTCATTGCTAGGTATTCAAGTTATTGGCCGAATACGTGACACGTTTGGAGTCGAACTTCCCCTGTACAGGCTGTTTGAGGCTCCAACGGTGGCAGAGCTTTCGTCAGAAATCGAACGACTACTGCTTGCAAAGATACAAGCTATGAGCGAAGAAGAAGCCGAGCGCATGCTCAACGCTGACACGGGCAGCCGGACAGAACAGTTGTGATAACTGCGAACGAGAGCGTTGAAACACCGACCGCTGCCCCTCATGCGGTTCTGAGTCTCTACCATCTCCTCGACCAACAGGTCCTTGCCGACCCTTATCCCCTATATAGGAGACTGCGGACTGAAGACCCAGTACACTGGGATCCTTTCTTGCACGCCTGGGTCGTTACGCGCTACGCGGATGTCGTGAAAGTATTGCATACCTTCTCCGCAGATCGCACCCCGGGGCCCGAACAATTCAATGCCATGGGATTGTCGGTCCTCGAACCGATTGCGCAAGTGATGGTCCAACAGATGCTCTTCATGGATGCTCCAGCGCATACCCGGCTGAGGGCCTTGGCCTCTTCGGCCTTTACGCCGGCCAGAGTCGAGATTTTGCGCTCTCATATCCTGGAGATCGCGAATAGCTTGCTCGACGCCGTGGAGGACAAGGGTCGCATGGATGTGATCGCGGATTTTGCAGCTCCTTTGCCGGCGATCGTGACGGCCGAAATGTTAGGAGTGCCGGTCGCGGATCATCGCCAATTGAAGCAATGGTCAGCAGATTTCGCGGAGATGCTCGGTAATTTTCAACATAACCCCGACCATGTCCCCCGCGTGCTGCAGAGCCTGAGATCTCTTATCGCGTATTTCCGAGATGCGATCCGCCAGCAACAGACGCACCCACGCGAAGGTCTGGTCCATGCGCTCCTGAATGCCGAGATAGAAGGGGATCGGCTGAGCGAGGAAGAAGTTATCGCCAACTGCATTATCACGATGGTTGGTGGTCAGGAAACAACGACGAACCTGATCGGCAACGGCACGCTTTCGTTGTTAAGGAATCCGGATGAACTCGAGAAACTCCGTTCCGACTTTTCTCTCATCCCTTCGGCGGTCGAAGAACTGCTGCGCTATGAAAGCCCGAGCCAGCACACGGCTCGTCTGGCTCCGAACGACACAGAGCTGGGAGGCAAGCGGATCGGCAAACGTCAAGCAGTTATTGCCGTGATGGCTGCTGCCAATCGTGACCCAGAACGGTTCCCTGCCCCAGACAGGCTGGACATCAGGAGAAAAGATAATCGCCATCTTGCTTTTGGATGGGCATCCCATTTTTGTTTTGGTGCACCACTGGCACGGATGGAAGGACAGATTGCTTTTGAAACTCTTCTGCGTCGGCTGCCCAACCTGGCGCTGCAGCCAGATGCGCCACTGGTGTGGCGACATAATCTCGGTTTGCGCGGTTTGACCGGGTTGCACGTGACGCTCTAAAAGTAATCAGCGAGTCATAGATGCCCACAATCGAGACCGGCGAGACAATGCCCGAGACCGCTCAATTATCTGAGGTCAAACGTAGCCTGCTGGACAGGTATCTGCGCGGCCAGATAAGGGTGAAATCAGCGACGCAGACGATTCCACGCCGCACACCAGACGAAGTCATACCGCTTTCTTATGCCCAGGAGCAAGTCTGGCTCCACGCGCAAATGTCGCCCGATCTACCTCTGTATAACGAACCGGTAACCATTCACTATACCGGCGCACTTGACTTGGCCGCTTTCGAACGAAGTTTCAATGAAATTCTCAGGCGTCATGAAGCCTGGCGAACGTGTTTCGTGACCGTCGATGATGCACCGGTACAGAAAGTGGAATCGAACGTCAGGGTTTCATTGCCCGTGCTGGATCTTCGAGACCTTCCCGAAGAGCAGCGAGAGTCGGAAGCGTTGCGCGTCGCGACCGAGGACGCAAGAAAACCCATCGATTTGACACAGGTTCCGCTTTTCAGAGCCAAGCTGATCCAGCTCGGGGAGCAAGAATACCGGCTGTATCTGACTCTCAGCCACCTCATTTTCGACGGTGTTGCCATCTATCAGGTATTTCTGCCAGAACTCTCAACACTATACGCTGCGTTTACAGCAGGGAAACCTTCGCCACTTCCAGAACTGGCGATCCAGTACCCCGACTATGCCTGCTGGCAACGCCGTCACAAGACGCAAGAAACCTTTGCTAAAGATCTTGAGTATTGGAAGCGTAGGTTGGAAGGTACCCTACCCGAACTATACCTGCCGGTGGACCGGCCGCATGCGGGGACACAGACATTTCGCGGTTCGATGCATCCTTTCAAACTGGGCAGTAGTCTGACCGCGAAATTAAGGGCGTTCAGCCAGTTAGAGGGAGTTCCTTTATTCCCAATTCTCTTAGCAGGATTTGCGGCTGTACTGCATCGCTATTCGGGCGAAGAACTGATCCCGATCGGGAGTGTCACGGCAGGCCGTAATAATCCGGAGACTGAACGCTTACTCGGGTACTTCCTGAACACGGTGGTTTTTCGCGCGGACCTGAGTGGTGATCCGACTTTCCGGCAGCTGGTCAAGCGAGTCCAAACTCTAACGATCGAAATGCTTGAGCACGACAACTTGCCTTTCGAACTTCTGGTAAGGGAATTAAAGACTCGACGGAATCCGAGCCAAAATCCAATCTTCCAAGCGCTGATTTCGATCGAGCCCCAACTGCCGGACCTGAATTCGGCTTGGCGCATAACCCAGATGGACATTGATATTGGGGCCACAAAACACGATCTTAACCTGGAACTCGACGAGCGACCCGACGAGATTTTGGCGCGGTTTCATTACGGCACGGATCTGTTCGATGCCACGACGGTGATTCGCATGGCGGATCACTTGCGTACGCTGCTCGAGGGGGCCACAGGCAACCCCGAATGGCGGCTCTCACAGTTGCCTGTCCTAACTGCCGATGAGCAACACCGAGTCCTTGTGGATTGGAATAGCAAGGCAGTGACGTACCCAAGTGGCGATCGATGTCTGCACCAGATCATTGAGGAGCAAGCCGCGCGAACTCCGGAACGAGTGGCTCTGCTTTTCGAGCGATACCAGCTTACCTACCGGGAACTCAACAACCGCGCCAACCAACTGGCTCGGCATCTGCGGAAACTGGGTGTAGGGCCGGATGTGCTGGTAGGCATTTTGGCTGATCGCTCGCTTGAAATGGTGGTGGCTCTGCTTGGGATTCTAAAGGCTGGGGGCGCCTACGTTCCCATTGATCCGGATTATCCGCCCGACCGCATCGCGTTTATGCTCCAGGACGCGGGCGCGCCCGTACTTCTGACCCAGGCTCGGTTCTCAGGCCGCTTGCCCCGGCATGAGGGCAAGACCCTATATCTGGACAGTGACTGGGATCAGATTTCCCGTGAAGACGCCTCGAATCCGCCCAACGCAACAAAATCGGAGAACCTGGCATACATGATTTACACATCGGGGTCCACGGGCAGGCCTAAAGGGGCGATGAATACGCATCGTGGCATTTGCAACCGACTGCTGTGGATGCAGGACCAGTACGGTTTGACCGAGGCGGACACGATCCTGCAGAAGACTCCATTTAGTTTCGATGTCTCGGTCTGGGAGTTCTTCTGGCCGTTGTTGGTGGGAGCGCGCTTAGTGTTAGCGAGCCCTGGCGGGCACCGGGACGCGGCCTATTTGGTGAAACTGATAGGAGAGCAATGTGTTACGGTGCTGCATTTTGTCCCGTCAATGCTCGGAATCTTTCTCGAGGAGTCTGGAGTGGGAGGGTGTCAGTCGTTGCGCCACGTGATATGCAGCGGCGAGGCGCTACCCTTCAACTTACAGGAACGGTTTTTCAAGCTCTTGCCAGCACAATTGCACAACCTGTACGGGCCGACCGAAGCGGCGGTGGACGTCACGCACTGGACTTGCCAGCGTGACAGCGAACGAAAGCTTGTCCCCATTGGGTGCCCGGTGGCAAACACGCAGATCTACATATTAGACCGGAATATGCAACCCGTGCCGATTGGGGTGCCGGGCGAGTTGTACATTGGCGGTGTTCAGGTGGGGCGTGGGTACCACAATCGGGCGCAGTTGACGGCGGAGAGATTTCTTCCGGATCCGTTTAGCGGAGAGCCCGAGGCGCGGATTTACAAGACAGGCGATCTGTGCCGTTGGCTTCCGGACGGGGCTATTGAATACCTGGCGCGGATGGATTTTCAGGTTAAGATCCGTGGCCAAAGGATCGAACTGGGTGAGATTGAAGCCGTACTGGGCGCTCATGAGGCGGTGCAACAATGTGTGGTGGTGGTACGCGAAAAAACACTGGGCGACCAAACACTCATTGCATATTTTGAGCCACGGGCGGACTCGGCGCCCGATGCGAGCGATTTGCGCAATTACCTCAAGAAAAATTTGCCGGACTACATGCTGCCATCGGCTTTTGTCCTCATGGAAAAACTGCCGTTAACGCTGAACGGCAAGATCGATCGCAAAGGACTGCCGGCGCCGGAAGGGGACGCCTACGCGGTGCGTAAGTATGAAGAGCCCCAGGGAGAGGTCGAAACGACCCTCGCGGGCATCTGGGCAGATGTACTCAAAGTGGAACGGGTTGGCCGGCACGATCACTTCTTCGAACTGGGCGGACATTCCCTGCTGGCGGTGAGGCTGATCGAGCGCATGCGGCGGAAGGGACTGCACGCGGATCTTCGAGCGCTGTTTAGCACGCCGACGGTGGCCGAACTAGCGGCAGCCGTGGGCTGTCAGGGCCGCCTTGTCGAGGTCCCGCCCAATCTGATTCCGCTCCAGTGCGATGCGATCACGCCCGAGATGCTACCCCTGGTGAATCTTTCGGCAACGGAGATCGAGCGGATTGTCAGGAACGTGCGGGGCGGAGCGACCAATGTGCAGGATATCTACCCGCTGGCGCCGTTGCAGGAGGGCATTCTCTTCCACCACCTGATGGCCGCCGAAAGGGATCCTTACTTGTTGGTCAAACTGTATTCCTTCGATAGCAGGGCACGACTGGACGCTTACTTGGGCGTGTTGCAGCCGGTGATGGACAGGCATGACATTCTTCGCACAGCGGTGGTGTGGGAAGGTCTGCGCGAGCCGGTGCAAGTAGTGTGGCGGAAAGCACCCATGCCGGTGGAAGAAGTCCAATTCGACCCAAAGGCTGGCGATCTGGCCGAGCAGTTAAAGGGGCGCTTTGACCCGCGGCACTGTCGGATCGATCTGCGCCAAGCGCCGTGGATTCGCGCCTGCATTACCCATGACGCGGCTAATGACCGTTGGCTGCTTCTCATGTTGCTCCATCAGATCTGGGCTGACAAGTATACGTTCGACGTAATGCAGGAGGAGATCCAGGCGCATTTGCTGGGACAGGCCGATCGGTTGCCTGCGCCGCTGCCCTTCCGCAACCTTGTGGTGCAGGCCCGGCTGGGGGTGAGTCAGGAAGAGCATGACGGGTTCTTCCGGCGGATGCTGGGGGATGTGGACGAACCCACAGCGCCATTCGGCCTACTGGACGTGCAGGGGGACGGGGCAGGGATTGAGGTGGCCCGGCTCGAAGTCGATGCGGGTCTGGCGCGCAGACTACGGGAACGAGCACGCAAGCTGGGGGTGAGTGCAGCGAGTCTCTTTCACCTGGCGTGGGCGCAAGTGCTGGCTCGGGTGTCGGGGCGTGAGGACGTGGTGTTCGGCACCGTTTTGTTTGGACGCATGGAAGGGGGCGAAGGCGCCGACCGGGTGCTGGGACTATTCATCAATACGCTTCCAGTGCGGATCCGGGTAGGGGAAGAGGGGGTGGAGGCGAGCGCACGAGCCGCGCATGCTCAACTCGCGGACCTACTGCGGCACGAACACGCCTCGCTGGCACTGGCCCAGCGTTGCAGCGCAGTTCCCGCACCCGCACCGCTGTTCACCGCATTGCTCAATTACCGCCACAACTCGAGTATCGCCCGCGCCCGCTCGGCTGAAGCCACGCTGGCGTGGGAAGGAATTCAAGAACTTTATGATTATGAACGCACCAACTATCCGTTGACGCTCCATGTGGACGATATGGGGGAGGGTTTCCGGCTGACGGCGGAGGCGCAGGCATCGATCGAGCCCTTGCGAGTGTGCGATTTCATGCATACTGCGCTGGCATCGCTCGTGGCCGCACTGGAGACGGCGCCGGGCGCGGCGGTGCGAACATTGAACGTGCTGCCGGAGGTGGAGCGGCAGCAGGTTTTGTATGAGTGGAACCAGACCAAGGCGGACTATACCCGCGAGTTGTGTGTCCACCACCTGTTTGAGTCGCAGGTTGAGCGTTCGCCCGATGCACCGGCTATCGTGTTCAATGGACAAACGTTGACTTACCGCGAATTGAACGCCCGCGCCAACCGTCTGGCGCACCATCTGCGCAAGCTTGGCATCGGCCCGGGAACACTTGCGGGAATCTGTATGGAGCGCTCCTTGCAGATGGTGGTCGGAGTATTGGCGATCATCAAGGCCGGCGGCGCCTATGTGCCACTCGATCCCGCCTATCCGGAGGGTCGCATCGACTATGTCCTCAAAGACGCGGGTGCGGTCATCCTGCTGACTGAACAGAGCCTGCTACCGGTGTTGGGCGAACTTTTCATCCCAGTCGTGTGCCTCGATCGGGACGAAACTACGATTGATCTGGAAAGTTCGGAACGTTGTGATGGCGGGGCGAGAGCCGGCGATCTAGCCTACGTGATCTATACGTCCGGTTCGACCGGCAAGCCCAAGGGCGTGCAGATCGAGCACCGGGCCGTGGTCAACTTTCTCAGCTCGATGCGGCGTCGACCGGGAATCGATTCGCAGGATGTCGTGCTGGCGGTTACCACATTGGCGTTCGACATTGCCGGGCTCGAGATCTTTCTGCCATTGCTTTCCGGCGCGCGGGTTGTCATTTCCAGTCGTAAGACTGCGGTCGATGGTTTCGATTTGATCCGCACCGTGGAACGGTATGGGGTCACTGTCATGCAGGCGACCCCGGCCACCTGGCGGCTTATGCTGGAGGCGGACTGGCAGGGTACTCCGACGCTCAAGGTGCTCTGTGGGGGCGAACCCCTGTCGAAGGACCTTGCCCGTCAGCTGCTGCCTCGCTGTCGCGAGCTGTGGAACATGTATGGCCCCACCGAAACGACCATCTGGTCCACTTGCAGTAAGGTAATGGATGCCGACAACATTCACATCGGCCGCCCCATCGACAACACCGATCTCTATATCCTCGATGACCAGTTTCAGCCGTCGCCCATCGGTGTTCCTGGCGAACTGTTCATTGGAGGTGATGGCCTGGCGCGCGGATACCTGAACCGCCCCGAACTGAGCAAGGAAAAGTTCATTTCGCATCCGTTCAAGCCCGGCGCCCGCCTGTATCGCACCGGCGACCTCGCCCGCCACCGCGTCGACGGCGCGATCGATTGCCTTGGCCGGCTCGATTTTCAGGTCAAGATTCGCGGGTTCCGTATTGAACTGGGAGAGATCGAGGCGACTTTAGTACAACACCCAGCGGTTAAGGCAGCCGTCGCCGACGTTCAAGAAGATCAGTCGGGAGAAAAGTATATCGTTGCTTACGTAGTTGGAAATTCCGGCCGGACCCCAATTGCCGATCAACTTCGTTTCTTTCTGAAGAGCGAATTGCCAGACTACATGTTGCCGGCGCGCTTCGTGTTCTTGGAATCTTTTCCCCTGAACCCAAACGGTAAGATAAACCGGCATGCTTTGCCGGTCCCGGCTCGATCGGAATTGCCATCACCCCCTCCTGTTCGACCCACGGACGCAGCTGAAACTAAACTGGCAGAAATTTTTGGGTACCTCCTCGGTGTCCGCCCCACGGATGTCAACCAAAGCTTCTTCGATTTGGGAGGACACTCGCTCCTCGCCACCAAACTGGTCACCCGTATCAATGAAGTTTTCGGAAGGAAATTGGTGTTATTAGATGTCTTTCAGGCGCCAACCATCGCGCAAATGGCCCGGATTCTCCGGCAACCCGGTGTTCCGCGAACCTCCGGGGTGTTTCCAATTCAGCCAAATGGCTCGCAACCGCCGTTGTTCCTGGTGAGGGGAGGACCACTGTTCTTGCCCCTGGCCCGTCGACTGGGCCCCGATCAGCCACTCCTCGGCCTTCACCTGCCGCCAATAGACGCAACCCACCTGCCAGCGCAAGTCAGTTTCGAAGACATCGCGAGCGCCTTGGTCGCAAAAATGCGTGAAGTCCAGCCCAACGGGCCTTACTATATTGGCGGTTTGTGTGTCAACGGTGTGATGGCCTATGAAATGGCCAGCCAGCTTTCCGCGCAAGGCCAGCAGGTCGGACTTCTGGTTCTTTTCGACTCCCAGAATCCGACTCTGTACCGCGATTTCTCACAGGAGAGTCGTTATCAGATGTTACGGCGGAAACTCGCCTATCATGCCCAGAAGCTAGCACGCTTGCAACGGAAAGACCTCCGGCCGTACGTTCGTGAACGACTTGAAGGGATCCCGAAGAGATGGAAGCGGATGAGTTGGCAGCTTGCCTACAACCTTGGGAGGCCCAATGACGAGTCTGATCTAAACGATTTGGATCGCTTGGTTCACCCTGCAGCCAACAGTTACCGTCCGCAGACTTATAGTGGTCCTGTTGCCTTCTTTCAATCCACTGACTGGCCCATCGGTCGCTACTGGGATTTTCAACTCGGGTGGAGAGGGCTAGTAAGTGGTGTCTTTGATGTTTACAAGATTTGCGGCGGCCACGAGTCCGTGTTTTATGAGTCGAATGTGGATGCGCTGGCGGTGACGTTGAGCGTCTGCCTACAAGGTGCGCGACAATTAGACATCGGAGCCGAAGCGGCAGCGGTTTGAGTTGTCTTGTAAAGCACGAATGCGTGCCGAATAATCCTTGATCGTCGATCACGTTTTTAGATCAACAACCTGCTGATCTCCGTGGCATGCATCACCCCCTACCCTGACACCACCGCTAATGAAGTCCAGATCGTCGGGCAGTACCGGACATGAACCCAGTGGTTTCTTGAGGTGAGCGAAATTCCGCAGCCGTAGAGCAAGGATGGGCATAAAACAGGAACGGCCATGAGGACGGCGACAGTCGCGAACCAAACGGGCGAGGATAACAATCCTTTCCACTTGCTTCCGGCAAGAAGCCATCTAAGAGCGAAAAATGTTTCTAGAATTCTATGGGCTGCGGGAACAGCCCTTCGGAGTTACTCCGGACCCTCGGTTTCTGTATCTGAGTCCTGCACATCACGAGGCGCTGGCGTCACTTCATTACGGGATCGAGTCCGGACGCGGTTTTCTGGCGCTGATTGCCAAGCCCGGCATGGGAAAAACAACGCTACTGTTTCAGCTACTGGAGAAATTCCGTGATAATGCGCGAACGGCGCTTCTTTGTCAGACGCAGTGCAGTTCACGACAGTTCATGCGCTTCCTGCTAGCCGAGCTCGGTTCCGAAGGCGATGAGCAAGATTCTGTCCGCATGCAGGATGAACTTAACAGGATCCTGTTGCAGGAAGCACGTGCCGGAAGGCGCGTCATCATCGTCATAGATGAAGCGCAGAACCTGCAGTCATCCGTACTGGAAACGATCCGATTGCTTTCGAATTTTGAAACTCCTAAGGCCAAGTTGTTGCAGATCATTCTCGCAGGACAACCGGAACTCGCCGACAAGCTTGCCAGTCGCACGCTCTTGCAGCTCCGGCAGAGGATCTCCTTGCTGAAGGGCCTGCCGCCGCTCTCGATGGCCGAGAGCAACAAGTATATTCAGCATCGTCTTGGAGTCGCTGGGTATGTAGGCGCTCCGCTGTTTGCCCCCGCAGCGATGCACGCCATCGCACAATTTGCTGAAGGGATTCCCCGCAATATCAATAACTTCTGTTTTTATGCGCTCTCCCTGGGTTGCGCTTTGGGTCAACGGGAGATCAGTATCTCAGTCGTAGAAGAAGTGATTTCGGATCTCGATATCACAAGACATATAACCGAAGCGCCTCGCCTTCAACCTTTGGATCCACAATTCGCCAGAATGGCTAGTAACAGGAACACACGCGTGTCGCGCCACACGCCGTATGCCGCGGAAAACCGGTCCTGTGACACGCTCACTCCCGCCGAGGCTATAGCGTACATGCAGCAATTGACAACGAAGTTGCGGGTTCTAAAACGAAAACGATGCCAGGCATCCGCGACGGCTTTTTCGTCGCAAGATCATGAGGGGCCTGTCCAGCTGGTCGGTTTTGATTCAGGAGATACGCAATGAACAAGAGATGGATAGGATTGTTATTGTTTGTGACCATCACGACGTCGCTGTGCCTGGCACAGGAGGGCTCAGCTCTTCCCAGCCCACCCGCTTCTGTGGATGCGGCCAACACGAAGGGAGACGTTTCCGAAGGCACGACGGTCGATCACAGCTTTCAGCAGCGATACCCCCGGTACAAGCTAGAATTCGGCGACCAGTTCGACGTTTCTTTCGAACTAAGTCCAGAATTCAATCAGACCGTGACTGTCCAACCGGATGGTTACATCACGCTTCGAGGAGCGGGCGACGTCCACGTGGCAGGCCAAACGGTTCCGGAATTGACGGAAACGTTGCGGCGTGCGTATGGCAAGATCCTGATCGATCCTCTGATTTCAGTTGTTCTGAAAGACTTTGAGAAGCCCTATTTCATTGCAGACGGACAAATTGGCAAACCCGGAAAATACGACTTACGAGGGGACACGACTCTCACCCAGGCGATCGCCATCGCCGGTGGCTTTCAGGATAGTGCCAAGCACTCCCAGGTATTGTTGTTCCGGCGCGTCGATAGTGAATGGGTTTCAGCCAAGATTATCAATGTGAAAGAAATGGAAAAAGAAGGGAACCTGCACGAGGATCCCTACTTACATCCTGGGGACATGCTGTTCGTGCCCAAGAACCGTTACTCCAAGATCAGACCCTTTCTGCCGAGTGCAGCCATGGGAACCTTCGCGAAGACCTATTAGAAAGCGAGGACAGGATGATTAACAATAACTTAGACGCAATTGCTGGCAGGCAGGGCTTCAGTTTCAGCCTACGTGACCTGGTGGCGATTGGATTTCGTCATAAGCGTGTCGTTGTGCTCAGCTTTTGCGGAATCCTGTCAGGTGCAATTTTGGCAACGATTCTGCAACCGCCGGAGTATCGGGCCTACACCAAATTCCTCATCGAACGCGAACGACTGGATCCGGTCATCAGCCCGGGAGTAAGTAGTCCTCCGACAGTTCGGGCCGAGGTTAGCGAAGAAGAGCTGAATTCCGAGGTCGAACTCCTGGAAAGCGCGGATGTGCTTCGCCAGGTGGCCGTTTCCTGCGGATTGGATCAGCGAAAGCGATTTCTAACACCTCTTTTGGGTGCAGAAGATGAACCGACTCGCACCGCCAAGGCTATCGACCGCCTGCAGAAGGCGTTGAAAATTGAAGTAGTCAGCAAGAGCAACGTCATCTCCGTCAGTTACGCGGCCCCCAATCCGCAGCTGGCGGTACGAGTTCTGAGCGCCCTGGATGAGGCTTACCTGAAGAAGAATGTAGAAGTACATCGCCAGCCCGG
>Ga0302324_100014512_pt1 | contig 15882 bp, 13 predicted proteins | sample Palsa_T0_1_FD_201949 | JGI IMG/M metagenome (GOLD analysis project Ga0302324, IMG submission 201949) | Peat permafrost microbial communities from Stordalen Mire near Abisko, Sweden - Palsa_T0_1 | ecosystem: Environmental > Terrestrial > Soil > Palsa > Peat permafrost | place: Sweden: Abisko...
ATGGCAGCGTGCAGTGCTGCCCAGTCATACTCGTTCTCCTTCGGTTCAAGGTGAGCCCAATCCCAATCGACCATCACCCAGTTGAACAAAGGAGCATCGTCGCCAAACTCGGTTGTGTTGGAAGCGATGGAGTAGTCCGGCTTGGTGTAACCGAGTTGCCTCGGAGCGACCCAAATGCCGAAGCCCATAAATGGATTTGGGAGCGGGGCGTCGAGCTCTTTGGGGGTAATCGCGTGCATCGACGCCTGCGATGCAGATGGGCGAGCCGGCGTCAATTCCTGAGCACCGGCTCGTCCTGAAAAAGCATAGAGAGTGGAAGAGGAAAGAAGCTGGAGAAACGACCTGCGTTTTAGCTTCGCCATGTTCAGCTGCCCTCAATTGCAGGTGGTTAGAAGACGAGCCGCAGCGCAAACTGAATATCACGAGGATTGCTATTGGTAGCCGTTATCTGGCCAAAATTTGTATCCCCGAACACGTTGTTAGGTAAGGCGAAATTTGAGTGGTTGGTGAAATTGAAAAACTCGCCGCGAAACTCCAGGTGCGTCTGCTCGCGAATGGGAAATACCTTGAAGGTCGAAAAATCCCAGGTAAAGTAGTCCGGTCCCACCAGTACGTTGCGTCCCTCGTTGCCAAAGTTTCCCGGAGCCGGATAGGCGAACGCGGCCGGATTCACAAAACATTGCAAGGACTGGTGCCCCGTCGGACACCCTTCTGCCGCCTGCTGATCTTGTCCGTACGAGAAATCCTTGGGGTTGCCGATCAAGTCGGGAAAGGCGGCCCCGAAATAATCGTAGATACTTGAGTTCGCGGGATCGTTATACGTAATCGCGGTGTAGTGGAAGCCGGTCTGGAACTGGGTAATTCCTCCGATCTGCCACCCACCCAACGCCTCATTTAACCAGCCGGCCCAATTCTTTCCGAACTTCTGCTCCCGGCCGAACGGTAGATCGTAAAGATAACTAAAGACGAACCGATGCCGGATATCGAAGAAAGAATTCCCCCGGTCCGCACTCAGATCACGCGCATTGCGATAGAAGTCATAGTAGTCGCCGCTGGCACCTCCCGTCCCCAGTGTGCCCTGGGAGGGAGCGTTGTCGAGCGAATGCGACCAGGTGTAGACGGCGAGAATTGTAAGCCCTTTGGAGTACTGCTTTTGTAACTTTGCCTGGAGGGAGTTGTAGTTTCCGTTTGCTATGCTACCGTCCAAAAGTAAATTTCCCAGGTTAGGGTAGGGTCTTCGCGATGTCGGAGGGCTACTGGAATCCGCTGTGGGGTACGGCTGGTTGACATCGACTCCGGCGATCACGTGCGCGGAGGTCGAGCCCGCGTAGGCCGCTTCCAACGTAGTGCCACCGAAAAATTCCCGCTGCACCGCCATGCTCCAGTTGTTCGTGGTCGGCATTTTCGGTTTTGGGAGACTCAGAAACAGTTGGACGGTAGACCCGCTATAGTGCTGTAGAAAATCGCTTGGGAAGCCGGTCGCTATGTTTGTTACGGAGACGACTGGTTGCCCGGTGGAAGGGTCGTAGGGGCCTGTGGCCGGAGTATCCACTGCCGACGTAACCGCGAAGGGCGCATTCAGTGGATATCCCGCCGTGCCGGCAACGAAGGGATTTGCATAAAAGATTCCTCCGGCCGCGCGGATTACAGTTTTGCGATCGAGTTGGTAGGCAAACCCAACACGGGGACCGAAGTTCCTCTGCGTAGGCTCCATGAGTGTGTTGCTGTTTACGTATTCGACCGGAATTCCAGCGGGCAGAGTCGGGGATAGGGCCTGTCTCGATTTTGGAATTTCAAAATTTCCATTGGTTAGATCGATCCCTGCCACCCTGTTTTGCGCCTCGCTGAGTGCTGTGCCGAACTCCCAACGCATACCGAGATTGACTGTCAGCTTAGGCGTTACTTTCCAGTCATCCTGAACAAATACTGCCCCCGTCGTCCGAATGTTGTTTCCGAGGATGCTATTGCTAAGGCCGGAAACGTCTGGAAGGCCAAAAAGAAATTGCGCGAATCCGGATCCAGTGGACGCGCCGCTTAAACTTGACGCGGTAAGACTGCTGGTTTGCGCACCGCTAAAGGTATACGCGCCCATTCCATCGGGAGATTGGAATTGGAACCAGTTGTAGTGATTGATGGAACCGCCAAACTTGAACGCGTGTTGTCCTCGGATCATGCTAAGCGTATCGCTGATGTGTTCGTCTCGCGCATCGTAGAGGGCCGGCTGATAGCCCGAGGCACCAAATCCGCCCACGTCGGAGAAGGTAATCGTGGGTAGACCGCCCAACACGCCCGCTTGGTAGGGAATGCCGCCGTATCCCAGGGTGCTTGCATTGAGCGCGGTTCCCTGGAGGTTGGAATTGGTTATGTTCCTTGACCAGCCAAAGCGCGCTTCGTTCACGAGGGTCTGGGAGAAGACATGAGTTTCTGCTACGGTGATGCCCTGCTGCGACTGGTTTACATGGGTACCCTGGCTGGCTGGCCCAGGGAAGTTGGGGACGCCTGTCGAGGGCTGGGCCGTGATGCTGTAACGCGCGAACATGTGGTCCTGCTCCCGGATTTGATAGTCGATGCGCAGGTCGCCACGGTTGTAGTTGAGCTTGTTAATTGGATTCGAGATGTAGTTGAAGGTTCCAGCGTTTGGTTCCGGGATGATGGCCAGCGTCGCCAACGCTACGGGCGAAATCAAGGCGGGGTTGAGCACGTTTGCCTGGCCACCGTAAGTGATCGGATTGCGGACATAGCCAGTGCCCCCGGTTACGCAGTTCACTAAGCGAGTGGTTGTAGGGTCAAACAACTGGCCGTCGTCATAGGTCGCTCCAGTGCAGGGGTCTGTATAGGTCTGGCCTGTGAGCTGGCTGCTAAGATCGCCGGTGCGCCAGGCGGCGCTGGGCAGGGTCACATTTTCGGTGGTTCCTTTATTCGACAGAAATTGTTCGTCGTCGGCGAAGAAGAACACCTTGTCGCGGCCGTTGAAGACTTTTGGGATGATAACCGGGCCGCCCAAACTGCCGCCAAATTGGTTCTGTTGATAGCGGGGCCTGGTTTGCGCGAAGTAGTTCCGGCCATCCAGGTTGTTATTGCGGAAGAACTCATAGAGTGATCCGTGAAATTTATTGGTACCACTCTTGGTAATCACATTTACGATGCCGCCGGCGGATTGGCCGAACTCAGCAGAGTAGTTGTTGGACTGTACTTTGAATTCCTCAATTGCATCCGGTGAAGGACTGACCGCGTATGCCTGGCCGGAGGCGAATCCACCCTGATAGTTATTATTGTCTGCGCCATCGAGCGCATAGTACTGGTTTTGCGAGGTCTGCCCGCTGATCGCGGCGCGTCCGGCAGGATCGATGGCGACGCCTGGAGTAAGCGTGATGAGCTGGTACACATTCCTGCCATTAAGAGGCAGTTGAGAAACCAACTGTGTGTCGATGACCTGTCCGACAGAGGAGTCCTCCGTTTGCAGAACGGGCTCTGCACCGGTGACGACGACCTTTTCTGTGGAGGAACCCACCGTCAGGGGAATGAGTACATTCAGGCGTTGCTGAACCTGAAGCTCCAAGCCAGCCCGTACCTGGCTCTGAAATCCCGATGCATCGACGGTGATGTCATATTTCCCCACCTGCACCGGTGTAAAGACGAACTCGCCGTGCTCATTGGTGGTGCCGTTCCTTACTTCTCCTGTGCCTTCATTCTTTAAAACGACGGTGGCCCGTGGCAGGACGGCACCTGAGGTATCGGAAACAATGCCGGTGATGGTCCCCGTGTCGACCTGGGCACCGAGAGGCGGAGAACAAGCAATCAGCAGCGCGAACACCGCTGAAGAGATGGCAATTAGTCTCGTCATACACCTGGCCTTTCCCGATTGGATTGCGTTACAGAAACTAGAATGTAACACATCATACCGGGCATACAAGGGAAATTGCGGTGGAAATTCCGAGCTAAATGATGGGTACGAGCTGACGAGGCGCAGTGGAGAGCAGTTCGCAGCCATGCTCTCGCACCACTACATTTTCTTCGACATGGAACGTTCCATACTCGGTCGCAACGCCAGGCTCGATGCTGACAATCATGCCCGGCTGAAGCAGGGTCTCGTCCTGTAAAGAAAGGTGCGGGGGCTCGGTCATGTTCAGCCCGATGCCATGTCCGATGCGTCCCGCCCGCAAGGCAATCGAGGAAGTAATTGGAAAAGGCAAGCCAGTCAGACGGTCGAGACAGAACTGCGCAATTTGCGAGCAACGCAGGCCGGGCCGAACTTGTTGCACGGCCGCCATGGTGATCTCGTGGATCGCTTCTTGTGCCTGTGTCTGCAGGGCTGAGGGCTCTCCCATTACGGCGGCGCGGGAATAGTCGGACCAATATCCGGCTACACGGCAACCGGCGTCCATCCAGACCAGATCTCCTTGCTGGACCAACCTTTCATCAGGAGGCTTACTCACCAGGTCGTAGTTGCCCGATCCAGACGTGATGGCGAGAAAGGTATCTCTGCCCCGATCGGACAGGCCGTCCAGCATGGCTTGATAGATCTCCCGTTCACGCATACCCGCGTGGGCTGATTTGAAAGTATGGCTGTACGACTCCTCTACGATCTGACAAGCCGTGCGAACGCTGGCGATCTCGGCCTCGGATTTGATCGTGCGCAAACTCCAGAGAAGCTTGGCGGCATCGGTCAACTCGGCCGCGGGAAGGGAGCTGCGCAATCGATCGAACTCCAGCAGCGAGATGTCGAGCGTTTGTTCGAAGCCGAGTTCCATTCCGATGCGCCCGGCGTGCGCGCTTACTTCCGTCAAGAGGCTGCTGATCATCCTGACCGGAGCTTGCGATAAACCCTCATACGCCCTCACATCTTCAATCACCGAAAGCCTCCGGCCTTCGTCAGCCAGGCCGGTATGGCATAGCAGAATGGGATCGCGGATGATGGGAATCAGAAGAAAGAAAGGACGCGCAACATTTCTCTGCGGCGAAGGAAAGCTGCTGAAATATTGCAAATTCATGCCGGTGCCAAGGAGAATGGCATCCAGGCGATGCCGGCGCATGCCCGCTCGAAGTTTCTCGATCCGGGAAAGGAACTCGCTCTTTGTGAACGATGATGATCCGGTCACATCACTCACGCCCCGGCAGTCGGAGGAGGCAAACTTAGCCTTCCGCTCGCTGCTTCTTTCGCGAAAGTCAGGGGCCCGGGGAAGCGTACTACAATTTGCATTGTGGATAGTAACACACCTATCATACCGCATGAGGCTGTGCGCTCGGGCATGCATCGCGATTGCGCTACTTGGCAGTCACTCGGCTTTTCCGGCAAGTGGGCCCGATTATCCCGGGGTCGAGCAGCAGATCCAACAAGGGAACCTCCCCAGCGCGGAGGCGACATTGCAAGAGGCGCTAACGGCCAACGACGGTGACTTTCAAGCCCATCTTCTTCTGGGAATTGTGTTCCAGGAAGAGGGACGCCCCGTCGAAGCTCTCAAGCAGTTCGATAAGGCGCGCCAATTACGGCCGAACGATCCGGCAGTCTACGTCGATACGGGTAGGGTTTTGGCCAGCCAGGGTGAGTTCGACCGGGCGGCCGAGCAGTTCGCCGATGCCATTGAACGCGATCCAGGCAACGCGACTGCGCGTAGCAACTGGGGCATTGTTCTTTGTCACCAGCAAAAATGGAAGCAAGCCATCACTCAGCTTCACGAGTCTGTATCACTGCAGCCGCGGGATCTTACAAGCTGGTCTTTTCTTTTTCAGGCATACCTTGCGAACAAAGATTTTGCCTCCGCCCGAGTAGCTTCGACGCAGATTGAGCGCCTATCGCCTCAGACTGCTCAGACGTATCGCACTCTGGGCGCCTTCCAGGGCAGCGCCGGAGATTATGCCGACGCGGTGATCAACCTGCGAAAAGCTCTCCAGTTGGAACCGGATTCAATCGACACGGGCTACAACCTTGCGCTTGCGTTGATGCGCGAAGGGCGTCTCGACGATGCGCGAATAGAACTGGAAAAACTCAAACAGACGACTGACAACGGTGAGGTGGAAGATCTGTTGGGCGAGGTTTATGAAGCGGCAAACCGCCCACTTGACGCGGTCCGGGCTTGGGAACGAGCCGTCGCATTAGAACCGCAAAATGAAGAGTACTGTTTCAGCTATCTCTCCGAACTCCTACGACACAAGAACTATGACGCGGCCGTTCTTGTGGGCGATGCTGCTGTGCGTAATATTCCCAATTCTGTTCGGCTGCGGCTAGCGCTGGTAGCTGCTTTGTACGGGGGCGGCAGGGTTGAGGACGCACATCGCACGCTCCTGATGGCTTCGCAAGACTTCCCTGACAGCGATCTGCCTTTGTACCTTCGCAGCATTCTTGTCGAGGGAAATGCGCAATCGGATAGCGAATTGGCAAAAGACGCCGACCGTTACCTGGCGAGCCATCCGCAAGATCCAGTTGCGCTCCTGATTGTGGGACGCGAGAAGGACCGGCAGGGCGATCCAAAAGCGGCGCTCCTGCTGCTTAATCGAAGCCTGGCGCTTGGGCGGGAATCCGCAGAAACCCAGCTTACCACCGCCAAGGTCTATGCCGAGTTGGAGGATTGGCCGCAGGTAATCGCGCATGCCCAACGAGCAGTCGCGCTCAGTCCGGACATGCGCGAAGCATGGTATCGGCTGGCCAGGGCACTGGATAGAGCCGGCAAGAAGAGCGACGGAGATGCTGCCATGAAGCACTTCCTGGCGTTGAACGCGCAAACTCACAGCCCGGTTAGCACCTTCGTCTACACGCTTCATTAGCGTGCTGCGTCAGACAGTGGCGTCGCTGGCTTCGAGTGCTGCACTTTCAAGCTTCTCGGCGCGTTTCAGGGCGCCTACGATCAGCTTCTCGGAATAGGTGATGTGATCGATCATGGCTTTACGCGACTTTTCCGGATCGCGCTGCTTGATTACGTGGAATAGCTCTTGATGAGATTTCAATTCGTGGCGTTTGAATTTACCCAGGTCCTCAATACTGTCTTCCAATAGCTGGCCGGCCTTGGCCATCAACTGAGTAAAAGAACGAACCAGCTTGGCCAGAACCGCGTTGTGGCTCGCCTCGGCGAGGGCACAATGAAATTCAGTGGAGATAACGGCAATACTTTCATTTTTCTGGATGGACCGGTCGATTGCGATGAGAACGTCTTCCATTCTCCAGTAGTCTTCAGGAAGTGCCCGTTCCGCGGCCAAAGCAGCGATGCCGGATTCCACCAGCTTACGCGCCTCGATTACTTCCATAACCGATTCCTTGTCGAGAAGAATCGACAACACGTCGGCGTGAATGATGTACTCCGGTGAGACACGCTTCACAAAGCAGCCTAAACCAGGTTTGATTTCGATCAGGTTGAGCACCGCCATCATTTGCAGAGCTTCGCGAATGCCGGTGCGGCTAACCCCGAAGTACTCGACCAGTTCGTTCTGCGAAGGGAGCTTGCCGCCCGCCTTGAACGTGCCATCCTTTAACCAACCAATGAGTTGATCGAGTGTTTGGGTGGAAAGGCTTTCGCGCGGCGCTGCGGAAACATTGCCTGGAGCGGGTTCACGTACCAAAGACGTAGCCTCAATCGATTCAGCTTATCATACCGCGCGCCCGAGGGAGTGCTCCAGGACTACCCCCTGGAACCTCGGTATACGCGCGGCGAAGCTGTCTGACCATTCCAAACTGACCCTATCGACCGGATTTTTGCTTCCTTTCGCCTTCTGAGAGCATTCACGATTGTTGGGCTTTCAGGCCCGGATCGTTGCCGGCGGGGAGAGAGATGAGAACGATAGCCGTAAGGCCACAAGCGACACCGATGGACTGCAGCCAGGAAATCCTTTCATGCAGCACCACGGGAGCGAGCAGAACTACGGGGAGTGGGTACAAGGCGCAAAGCACGGTAACGATGGAAGCCGACCCACCGAGTTTCATGGCTTCGAAGAGACCCCACGATCCCAGGTTGCTGAGCAGCCCACTCAGCAAGCCAAATAGGATAGCCCGGTGAGAGTAAGAAGATAACGGCTGCTTTGGCAAGACAAACGGTTGGATAGCGAAGGAACCGATGATCAATAAAATCATCACCGACTCAGCAGAAATGTGATTCGTAGAAAGCTTTTGGAATATCCCCAACACACCCCAGGTGACGAGGACGCCGAGCGCGAACCAGATCCAGGAGATGTGCAGACGTTTTCTCCGTCAAAAGGAAAATATAGCAATGGCAACGATGGCGAAACCAATGCCCGCAACTTGCGTCCGCGTCAACCGCTCACGGAGAAAGATAACCGCGAGAATGACGGTTACCAGTGGAAAGAGCGATGTGATTACGGTCACGACAGACGTATTGGCCGAGCCGTGATAGGCGCCGAATAATGCGAGTTGTCCCAAGGCGGAGAGCAGGCCAACGATCAGCCCGTAACTGATCCCTTTGAAGTTGTTCTCCAGGCGGAAACGACGTAAGGCGAGGAATAGAACACCCACGGGTAGTCCGCCCCAATTGAACAGGTACTGCATCGTTCGAGGCGGTATTTCGTTGCCGCCGAGTTTGGAGAAGAAGATCCATGGCACATAGCAGGCGAGACAGAACATACAGCACCAAAACCACCGAGCCTGCAGAGCCTTAGGTATTCGCAACGCAAACTCCTCACGAAAAAAATGAGCCGTCTTTGGAGCGGCTGGCCAGCCGTCCCTTTACAACGGTCAGCACAACGAGATGGGTGCAGCATATCATACCTGTATGATGAACCATGCGGTTTACGCATCGTCCTTCTCGACCCTGTCAGGGTTTGCGGACGCGGGCTTTATGCTCGAGCCGGCCCTGAATTCCTAGATTCAGCCGATAGAGAGCGCCACCGGCTCTTTGCGCAGTCGGAAAATATCCAGGCGGCGCCAGTGGCAAAGAGTCATCGAGAGCCGCTGAGGTGATAAAAATGTCGCTTAGATCGGGTCCACCAAACGCGACCGAAGAGCTCTGTGCGGCCGGTACGCTGATTCGCCGTTGTTCTTTCCCGTCTGGATCGTAGCGAACGATGCATCCCCCGAACCAGTGCGCGCACCAGATGAAACCCTCGGCATCGACGGTGAGTCCATCAGGTAGGCCTTCGTGGCTGGGCACGCTCACAAATCGTCGCCGATTTCGCAGGCTGCCATCGGAAGGGCGGTAGTCGTAGGCGAAGATCACCCTTTCTGCAGAATCGGCGAAGTACAGAGTCGAACTATCCGGTGAGAAACCAAGCCCGTTCGCGAGGCTGATGCCTTCATCGACTACATGCCCGGACCCGTCGGCATCGATGCGAAACAGGTATCCCCGCGCATAGCTATCCTTTGCGGCGTCGTAAAAACAGGATCCGCTGAAAATCCTTCCTTCAGGGTCGACAATGCAATCGTTCAAAGCACACTTTTTATTTTCGATTGTGTCGACGATCAGTATTGGATCGTTCCTTAGGTCCCAGATCCAGACGCCGCCACTATTGACGACTACAAAGTTCCCCGACTCATGCAGTGCGATTCCGCTGACTTCGAGTCCCTGATGAATGATCTGTTGTTTGGAATCAGGGTATGTCCAGCGGTATAGCCGCTTTCCTGTGATGTCCGTCCAGTAGAGGGCCTGCTCCCGCTGATGCCAAAGAGGGCCCTCACCGCAAAGGTCACCATAATCGGCAATTATTTCAATCTGTTTCATCAGAATACGAAAATATCAAATGTGCCGAGTAATTGTCTGCGTTGATGGTGATAGAGGGCTCGAGATCCCTTCGAGGGTAGCTCCGGCGGTGACACCTTCGCCGTTCTGTGGAACGCTTTGTCACGCTCGTCGCGGTGATCCTGATGGAGGAAGGTTTTGCCGTTCAGCACCGCAAGACGCGGATCATGCGCCCATCGGTGCGCCAGCATCTCGCTGGGCTGGTAACAAACCAACGCTTCAATGTGCGGCGATCAGATTTCGATTTGCTCAAGGCGATACTGACCAACTGGGTCCGCCATCGCCCGGAAAACCCAGAACCGCGAGGGCCATCCTCTTTTCCGGCAACATCCGGAGGGCCGGATAAGCCTCGTCGAAAGCATCCATCCGGAGAAGGGAAGACGACTCAGGGCAATCTTCGAAAAGATAGAGTGGGAGTGAGCGGGATTTAGAAGAACCACTGTTGCATTCCGGGCTTGGGTGACTGAGTACCAAATCGTCATGGGCAACAGTTCACGTTACACCGACGAGCATGCCGCTGCTGGTCTCGATTGCAACTTCCCCGCCATTGAAACGTGGGAGAATCAATTCCCGGGTTGCGAGATTCTGATTGACGACCCTGAATTCACCTCGGTCTGTCCAAAGACCGGTCTCCCCGACTTTGGCGCGCACACGGTGCGTTACATGCCGCGCGACCGCTGCCTCGAACTGAAGTCGATGAAGGAATATCTGTTCACCTATCGCAATCTCGGAATCTTTCAGGAGAACGTCGTCAATAAGGTGCTGGAGGATGTGGTGAAGGCCTGCGACCCGGTATAGGCCATCGTCAAGGGGGAGTTCCGGCCCCGCGGCGGCATTTCGACGGTCGTCCAAGGCCGCTGGCCGCGTCCACGCGTTTAGGGCACTCCTGGCGCCGGGAAGGGGAGAACCGGTGGTCGCATTGACCGGAGTTCTCTGTGCTTTTACTATAAAAAGGTTAGGCGCACCGCCGATCTTCTTTTGTCGCGGCATTGCCCCCTCGTTCAATGGTAGGACAGCTGCCTCTGGAGCAGCATATCGGGGTTCGAATCCCTGGGGGGCAACCAATGAAGCACTTCTCCGCACTTCCCTGAACTCCCTCGTTCAATAAAACCGACTTAAATCAATAACTTATCGGATTATTTGTGTCCCGAGGCGTTCGCCGAGGTGCGACTAGAGCCACAACAAATGTGGGGTACAATCTGTGGCATTGACCGCTCCTGGACACGAAGGGCAAGCGTACGCGCTGAGCGGTTCGAATGCAATTACTCCGTCAGAACAGGTTGAGATTTTGGCAAAGGTTCTGGGAAGAGAACTTCGCTGTGATGGTCTCACATTAGAGGAGACAGAGGCCGAGTTGAGAAGGGAGAATCCCGAGGAGTTCGCCCAGGCGTTTCTTCGATTCTTTGCTAAAGGGGAGTTCGACGACTCGGAGACTCTTCCAACTGTTCGAGAGATGACTGGTAGAGACCCGCGAACTTTCGAAGACTGGGCGAAGGCCCACAAGCATCTCTTTCGCTAATTCATTTACGGCCTGACCGACCGCGCAGCGAATCTTGGCTGGTATCGGTGCTGATCCTATGTTGAAGTTCTGAGGAGGAATTAGGATGAAAGCTGCAAATCGAAGAGGATGCGAGAGAGCAGCTGCGAACCGTCGCCCAAAATAAGCCAAACGATGAGAAGCCCGTGTCGCTTTGTGGCGGGATATTCGTGGCTCCGAAATGGGGCAAAGCTATCAATGCGGCATTCAAGTACCGGCTCGTGATGGTCCAGGCTTCGCAAAAGCCAACAAGTCGCTATATTGTACTTGACCGCTGTATCGGGCGAGGTGGCTGACGAATTTCTAGCTTATGAGTATGTCTATTCACATTGATAAACAAGCGCCGTCTCGAAATTGTCGGCAGCAATCTGAAATCCTTGTGACCATAGTGACGTTATGGAGGCCTCGGACTTTCAAGGAATGGGCCAGAGCCCATGTGAACGCATTTCGCTGAAGGAGGACGCCGCAACAGATAAAATCGCGAGGCTTGGCAGCCCCTGCAACTCCGTGAGAAGACTTGCTCGAAATTCCTATTACCAGAAGGAGAAGGAGCACCATGATAGAAATCATTCGGCAGCACACTTACTGGGTCGTCGGACAAAAGGTTAGCATCGTGGCCGTTGCTGAGAACTATTCGGTTGTTGAGACGATTGCCTCCGCTGCCATGCCAGGTCCGCCGCTCCACATCCACAAGACTAACTCCGAGCAGTTTTACATACTCGAGGGGGAGTTGGATATCGTCACAGAGACTCAACGCATTAAGCTTAAGGCCGGGGAAAGCTTGATTGTTCCACAAAACACCCCGCACACCTTTGAGAATGTGACGGATTCGGACGTGCGATTGATCTCGATTTACAGCCCGCCTGGATTCGAGCAATACTTTTCTAACATGGGTATAGCTACTGACGTGCCCAATGCACGCGAGTCCAGCTCAGACCCCAAAATCATCCAGCGCATAAGAACCGAAGCATCACGATATGGAATGTATTTTCCCTCATCGCCCGATGATGGCAAATAGGGAACGAGCGTGCTGATGGCAAGCGTTGCCGTTTTCTCGGGGATTCGGACACCTTGTTCTCCGACTTCGGCCGCCAGGATTTTCTGGATTCCTATATTCAGGGCGGTGTGGACTTCATCTTTGGCAACGCCGCAGCCGTATTCGACAACAGCGAAATCCACATCCTCCGTCCCGGCTATCTGACCGCACAATCGCGCGTCTCGGCGGAGCAGAAGACGGGCTATGTCTTCCACCTGTCCGCATCACAGCGGAAGATCTTCACGGCAAGTTTTCTATCTTGGGCGGCGCCCTTGCGTCCTTTCTCACGGGTTATCTTCCTCGACTGCGCCATGCCAGTGAGCTTGAGTCCGCGAGGCTGGTCGCCCTGGACGCCCGGCTCGACCATCCAGCATACCTACTACGCGGAACGCAGCAGTGAGGGACCGGGAGCGAATGTTCGCTCAAGGCGCGCCGGCTCACACCGGTTAACTGCGGCAGAAGCCGTTGCCTTTACCACCATGAAATTCCCCGCCGGTGTCGATCATTGGGACCCATCGCAGAAACGGCAAGGGTTCCCTGACAAACCACATCCGCCGCATAGGCGTTGCGAATGTTTCGGGGTGATGCTGGAGCAATTTCGGCGATTCGCGTATGCGGTTGTAGCGGGCTTTAGGCAAAAGGTGAAAACGAGAATTCCGCGACGGGGGATAGGTTTGCCCTTCACCCCCCCAAATGTCAGCTAAGAGTAAACTCGGGGACACAATAAGTATAGCGTGCAGATGATCAACTTTGCCGGTGAATGGTACGCTGTCGCCGCGTCATCGTTCAGCGCTGGGAACCTTCAGACCTTGCGCCAACCCAGCCGACCAGCCGTACGTCACACGAGTGCGGTGACTTGCACATTTCCAGTGGCCGCCATGGTTCGGTATACAGACGGCCCATAAAGCAAAAGCCAAAATCGCGACCCTAATTTGTTCCATCCTCAAGAGGGTATGCTGGCGCTTCGGGGCGGCTTCTCGTCAACAAATTTTTTCCCAGGAATTCGTGCGGCACGTAGTGCAAGACCGGCGCCGACCTACCGTGCACGATGGGCAGAGCAAAGCTCAGCAGATCCGTCCCATAGCGCTCAGCGTGGAAGGCGACCGTCCCAATACAAGGGCTATTCGGAATAGCGATAATCTCCGTTATCTCGCCGCTCCCACCGTGCCCGACGATCGCAATCCCCGTGCCGCCGCCGGTCTGTCTGGCAGCTTCCGCCGCACCGATCGCGCTCTCGTCATTGATGCCAACCACCAGGATCCTCTCGCGTGAATGGGATGCGAAAGCCGCCGCGGCAGCCGCTTGTGAGATCGCTTTATCACCGCCCCCATCGAGCTCAAGAATCGCGCTTTCGGGCAACGGCCCCACCCGTTCCTGAATGCTTTGTAAGGCGCCCACCAGCCTGCTCTGAACGGTTCTGCCTGCGGATGGTGATCCGAGCAGGAGCAGAGCATCTACGTGAGAATCCCAGTGCCCAATCGCATATTCCGCCAGCGCCGCTCCTGCCGACAAGCCTGCGCGATAATTGTTCACTCCAAAATACGCCGTGCCATGATGAGGATTGACCAGAGAAATAAGAGGAATGCCAGAGCGCGAAAAAATATCCGAGATCAGCGGCGCGACGTGCTCGAACAACTGAAACTCAATCGCAAGGTCGACCTTGCTGTCAGCAATCTCCGTCGCGTTGCGGATTGCGGTTTCGGCGTTGCGATCATTATCCCAGACCACAAGATCGATGCCCGCTGCGGCTGTCGCCTTTTCCAAACTGCGCTGGATTTCTACCGCCAGGCAGATGTGCCTGGAAAGATTCGCAAACCCGAACCGGAGCCTTCTCCGTGAGCGATACAGTTTGTACTGGCGGCCGGATTGCGTCAGGTAATCTTGTAACACCAACGTGTGCAGAATCCTATATGCGGTAGTGTGCGGTATCCCGGTTTTTCTCACAATTTCTTCTAAGGTCAGCAATTCCGCGGGTGACCCAAAGCAATCTAAAAGATCGATGGTCTTAGCGATCATTGGAACCCAGTACTTATCGATCTTGCGAGATATTTGTTTTCTCTCTGGCTTTGCCTTCATGGTTCCTCCCCTGATAGCGGCTCTCCTGCGGTTCATTTGGGACCGCTAACCGCACCTGCCCAAAAAGCATGCAGGGGACGCTTCTAGAAGAGCCAGTCGGTCTGTCACACATGTGAAAGGAGCTATGGTTCTCATTTCTCGTTCTTCTTTGGGTGGGCTACCAGATTTGCGACCGCCTCTTTTAGCTTTTCCTGACCAACGGCATCGGCGCGCAGCGGCTTGGACTGGAAGGCCGGCAAGAGATGGTCCCAGATCGCGTCCAGTTCCGCTTGCATATTGTCGCTAGCAGCGGTGATGGCGACCACCACGTCCTGATCGGGCAGCATCACGATGAACTGGCCTCCTGCTCCGTCGGCGCGGAAGGCGTTGTGGCGGCATCTCCAGAATTGGTAGCCATATCCTTCTATCCAATCGGGGCCGATCTTGGCATGGCCTTCGTTCTCGTTCGAAATCTGCTTGGAGGCGGCTTCCTCGACCCACTTGCGCGGAACGAGTTGCTTACCGTTCCATTTTCCCTTTTGCAGGTAAAGCTGGCCGAACTTGGCCATGTCTTCGGTGCGAAGATAGAGCCCATAACCGCCGAGCGAATTTCCCTCACGGCTACTGTCCCAGCGTGGATTTTCTATCCCCAGCGGCTCGAAAAGGCGCGGCTTGAGATATTCAAGCGTGGTTTGGCCGGTCACTTTGGTCACAATCGCCGAAAGCACGTAACTACCCATCGTGTTGTATAGAAAATGGGTCCCCGGCGGGTGGGGAACAGGGTGAGCGAGAAACTGCTTCACCGACGGGCCGCCTCCAACGGCCTTGGGTTCGACGTCGTGGCCACCGGCCATCATCAGCAGGTCGCGCACCTTCATCGCCTTCAGATTATCGGACGGATCTGGTGGAGCGTCGGCAGGAAAAAACTTCAACACCGGGTCATCGAGCTTCAACTTGTGTTCGTGGATGGCGAGTCCGACCGCAGTGGAGTTAAAGCTCTTGCTGACCGAGTTCATAATATGCGGCTGGTCGGCGGAGTTGGGCTTCCACCAGCCCTCGGCGATGACCTTGCCATGCCGTACGATCATGAAGCTGTCGAACGTGTTGACGTTCTTGTCCGCGGCTTCAACAAAGTCCACAACGGCCTGCGACGAAACGCCTTCGGCCTCAGGTGTACTTCTGGGCAACGGTTCGCCGTCGGCGTGCGCCCAGGGTACGCAGCCGAGTAGTGCTGCCATCCCCGCGCATACAAGCAATCTATTCTTCATGGTACTTTCCCTCATAGCAAGACCTCTTTACTCGCTAACCGTGTTCGCTCATTCCGCTGAGAAGACCCTGTAGGAACCGGGATTCAGGGGCATTTCAAAAGCGGTTGCTCCAGCGTGCTCGGTCCCGGTCAGCAGCTGCCCAGATTGCAAGTCACGAAGCTTGGTGATGCGCTTGTCCGTAATCACAACTGCCCGCATCGAGTCCTGGCGGAACGACTCGACAATGAACTTGTCGTTGTCGTAGACATACAGGCTGACCTGACTCGGGGTATCCAAGTGCACAAACATGTCCTTGGCAAGAATCTCCCG
>Ga0302324_100014515_pt1 | contig 15876 bp, 16 predicted proteins | sample Palsa_T0_1_FD_201949 | JGI IMG/M metagenome (GOLD analysis project Ga0302324, IMG submission 201949) | Peat permafrost microbial communities from Stordalen Mire near Abisko, Sweden - Palsa_T0_1 | ecosystem: Environmental > Terrestrial > Soil > Palsa > Peat permafrost | place: Sweden: Abisko...
AGGTTGGTGAGCAGCGCGAGCGGCGGACGCACCAGCACCACCGCGGGCGCCAGCCGCTCGGCGGCCCGCGAGGGTTCCCGGGCCCAGGCCACCGCCGCCAGGCCCAGCGCGAAGAAGAGGTTGTAGGCCACCTCGCCGTCGTAGAGCGCGTCGTGGAAGAGCGAGACCACGAAGAAGGCGCAGGCCCCCAGGCCAGCCCCGGCGCACAGCCCGCGCCGCACCGGCGAGCTCGAACGCAGGCCCGCGAAGGTCAACCCGATCACGGCGCAGAAGAGCCACAGGTAGGCGAAGAGTCCGAAGGGACCGGCCTCGGCCCAGATCGACAGCGGCATGTCGTGGGCCCAGGTGCGCATCGTGAAGCTCGGCTCGCGCCGGTCGTAATAGGGACCCAGCGCATGCGCGTAGCTCCCGAAGCCGACTCCCACCACCGGGTTGTCGGCGGCGATCTCGGCCCCGCGCGCCCATAGAAAGAGCCGGTCGCGATTGCTCTCGAGCGAGAGGCTCGAGGCGGCCCGGGCGCGGGCCGTCGGCGAAACGATCAGCATCAATGCCGCCAGCGCCGCGAGACTGGCCGCGGCCGGCAACCCGCGCCGTAGCGCGCGAGCGGTTCCGGCCAGGAGCACCAGCGAGCTGAGCGTGACGGCCAGCGCCAGCCACGCGCCGCGGGCGAAGCTCGACCACAGCCCCAGGCAGTCGCACAGCAGCACCGCGGTGGCGAAGAACACCATCCGCCGGCGGATGGCCCCCGCCGCCCACAGGCCCGCCAGCACCGCGGCCGGTAACAGCGTCACGTGCGCGAAGGTGAGCCGTGAGTTGAAGGTCCCGGTGCCCGCGAACCGGCCTGGAAAGCCCGGGGCCGGGATCTGCAGCACGTGCCGGAAGCCCAGCGCCGCCGTGAGGTCGAAGCCCGACCAGTGCTGGATGAAGGCCAGCGCCGCGGTGGCGGCCGACGCGGCCACCCACAGGAAGACCAGTCTCAGCAGGGCACGCTCGCTGTCGCCCGCGGCCAGCGCCAGCGCCCGCGAGACGACGAAGAAGGCGATCACCGCCCGCACCGCGGTGGTGGCGAAGAGCTCCGGGTGGGGGGAGAGCGCCGTCGACCCCAGCGCCGCGCACAGCAAGGCCAGCACCGGGGCGTCGAGCGGGCTTTGGGCATCGGGGTTGGCGCCGATGGCGAGCCCCAGCGCCAGGAGCAAGAGGCAGGCGCCGAGCCCGATCTGCATGCCGGCGATCGAGATCGGCAGCGCCACAGCGGTGGCGCCCAGCGTGAACATCAGGGCGCTGCGCAGCCAGGTCGGCGGCTGCTGGACGGCGGTCGGATCGGGGGCTCCAGGATCCTCGAAGAGCCGCTCCCAGGCTGCGTCGGCCAAGAGCCAGCCCAGGGCCAGGTAGACCGCGAAGGCGGTCGCGCTCGAGGCCAGCACGAAGAACTGGTCCGAGGTGACGCCCTGGTAGGGATCCTTGAGCAGCGCCACACCCGGGAGGAGGAAGGCCGCGCCGGCCGTCAGGATCAGCGCCAGGAGCGCGTCGCGGCGCAGCCGACCTCCGGCTTGCACCAGCCAGACGATGGGGAGGACGGCGATGCCCGCGGCCCACAGCCCGGCGAATGGCCAGGCGGCGGCAGTTGCCGCGGCGCCCAGGCCGAGCGCCAGCGCGATGGCGGCTTCCAGGGGCACGCGCAGACGATTCACGGGGCCGTGGATATCACACCACCCCCTCTCCCCCAGCGGGGGAGAGGGGGTGGGTGAGGGGGCCTCGCCCATCCGTCCGGTTGAAAATCCGACGACGAAAGCTGAAAGTCGCCGCGCATCGCCTTCGAATGCCACCCTCCGCCCCTCGCGTTGTCCTCGCGCATGACTGGCTCACCGGAATGCGGGGCGGCGAGCGTGTCCTCGAAGAGCTGTGCCGGCTCTTTCCAGAGGCGCCGCTCGTGACGCTGCTGCACGTCAAGGGGTCGGTCTCGCCTCTGATCGAAGACCGCGAGATTCACACGAGCTTCCTCGACGCGCTGCCCGGAATCGGGCGTACCTACCGCCGCTTCCTTCCGCTGATGCCGGCGGCGGTGCGGGCGCTGCGCGTGCCGCCGTGCGATCTCCTCATCAGCTCCTCCCACTGCGCCATCAAGGCGCTGCGGCCTCCGCCGGGCGCGCGCCACCTTTGCTACCTCCACACTCCCATGCGCTACGTGTGGGGGCAGGCCCCGGCCTACTTTGGGCCCGGGCGCGCCGATCCACTCACGCGCGCCGCGGCGAAGCTTCTCGTTCCCGCGCTCCGGCGCTGGGATGCGGGGAGCAACGATCGAGTCGATCGCTTCGTGTGCAACTCGCGCCACGTCGCCGGTCAGGTACGCGAGCTGTACGGGCGCGAGGCCGGGGTGGTTCATCCGCCGGTGGACCTGTCGCGCTTTCACGCAACCAAGCGTCCTGGCGCAGAGGCGCCCTACCTCATGGTGACGGCCTTCTCGCCCTACAAAGGCGTCGAGGTCGCCGTCGATGCCTTCCGCCGTTTGGGCCGACCGCTCGAAGTCGTGGGACAAGGCCAGCTCTACGAGCGCTTGAGGCCGCGCTTCGGCCGCGACATCCGGGCGCTGGGAAACCTCAACGACGCCGAGGTGACGGACGCCTACCAGCGTTGCCGGGCCTTCGTGATGCCGGCCGAGGAGGACTTCGGCATCGCCGCCCTCGAGGCCCAGGCCAGCGGCCGGCCGGTCATCGCTCTCGCGCGAGGCGGAGCCCTCGAGACCGTCGCGCCCCTCGGCGAGGCTGCCGCCCCCACCGGCGTCCTCTACGCTCGCAGCGAGGATCCCGTCGCGGATCTGGTCATCGCCGTCCGGCGCTTCGAGGAGCACGAAGCCGCTTTCTCGCCCGAGGCGGCGCGGGCCAATGCCGAGCGCTTTGCGCCTGATACTTTTCGGCGCGGGATCGAGGCCGAGGTGGAGAAGCTGCTGTAGCTCCGGCCTCCGTGCCGGAGTCCCCAGGCCATAATGGGTTGACCCGCACCCGTGTGCCCGCTAGCAATGCGACCGTGATCTCCTACAAACGCCACTTCTTCGTCTGCCAGACCAGCCGCCCCGCGGATGGCCCCAAGCCCTCGTGCGCGGCGAACGGCAGTGCCCTGCTCTACAGCCGGTTGCTCACGGCCCTCGACGAGCACCCCGAGCTCAACGCCGATGTCGCCGTGACCGCCTGCGGCTGCCTCGGGATGTGCCACGACGGCCCGATCATCGTCGTCTACCCCGACGTCGTCTGGTACGCGCGGGTCGGCGAGGCCGAGCTCGAGGAGATCATCAAGACGCACCTCATCGGCGGCAAGCCGGTCGAGCGCCTGCGCTGGACCGCTTAGTAGCTCCGGCCCCGGGATCGAACTTCGAGGCGCGGTTTCGACGAGAGACTCTGCAGGAACGAACCGAGCGGCGTCAGTAGCAGAGCGTCACGAGGTTCATTGAGCCGTTGTAAGTGAGCAGGCAAGCGGAGAGCACGTCGCGTCCGATCAGCGCCTGGATTCCCTGAACGGCGAGAACGTGCTCGGTTACGGCCAGCGTCGGAACCGCGAGAGGCGGGGTACTCGGAGTCGCGCCAGGGATCGCGAGGCTGATGTCATGCTGATCCACTTGCTGCGGAACGCCCGCAGTGGTGGGTGTGTGGACCAGCGCTTTCCCAGTAGGCGTGGAGCCGATCTGCTTCAGCACGGATGGATCGACGCAGGTACACGTCGCGCCGGTGTCGATCAAAGCCCGAATCTGTACCATGGTCGGCACTGGCCGCTTCGCCGCCACGAGCGCTAGGAGACGTGGTCCACTTGGACCAATCATCGCGGTAACGACTGGACCCTCCGCCCCGAATTGAAGCGTGAAGTGCGGCATGCGAGGCGGTGCTACTGCGGCGCGACGAGCAGCCTCGTGATGAATTGAACTTGCTCAGTAGCTTGGATCTGCTTCACCAAGAAGGGGTCCAATTGGAAGAGCTTGTAGCCCTCCTTGATCGCGTCCTCGTATGTGCCGAAGACATCGACGAGCTGGTCTCCGTGGACCAGGGCAAACTTGCCTTCCTGGCCGTTCAGCTCAGGAAGCTTCGCCTTGAAGGTTTCGAGCTCTTTTTCAAGTGCCATGGACGGCTCCAGCAGAGGAGATCTAGCCTCGTCGGAGACGAGTTGACAACTTTATCGGCATCACTGGTGGGTGAATGTCGGACTTCTCTTGGTTCGGAGCTGTGGTAGGGCCGGCCGAGCCTCTCAATGATGGCGAAGTGCTCGGGGAGAGAGGCAAGGCGACGGGTCGACCGGATGAGCACTTGCTCGCGGGCCCGCATGGACCCTCGGCCTTAGCGGCAGTAGGCTTCCGCGCACTTGCGCACTCGGCGGAGGCGGACAATGGGAAACAAATCGGTCGAAGCCTGGACGGTTCAGAAGGAAGCCGAGTTTGAGCGGTCGCCCAAGTGGGCACGGTGGCCGCCAACGGTCTTCGTCATCCTGGCCGTGGGCTGGTTCATCATGGGGCTCTTCCAAGTCCTGAGCTTATCGGTCGACCATCCGACCTGGCAGCGGGTGTTCACGGGCTTCCTTTGCTTCGCCTATGGCGGCTTTGGGGCCTACTATTTCGTGACCTGGCATTCCCAGCGGGAGAGAGCGCGCGAGAAGCGCGAAAGCATGGCCACGGTGGTGGACATCGTGCGCCGCCATGAGACGACGGCGGACGCGCTTCGAGAGCTGGAGCAGAGCCAGCTGGGAGAAGACGGTTTGCCCTACTGGACGGGGTGAATCCCCCTACTTCTTCATCTCCATCTCGAGCGACGCCACGGCGCTGTCGGCGACGTCGACCTGGCTCTCGCCGCCGCGTCCCAGTCTCTCCTGCCAGACTCCGATCGTGTAGTGGCCGGCGGGCAGGCCTGCGATGTCGAAGGCGCCAGTCGGGTCAGTGACGGCGTAGAAGGGGTTCGGAACCACGCCGGCGTAGGCCCGCATCCAGCCGTGGACGTCGCAACCGACGACAGCCGGCACGGCCTCGTGGCTGAAGGTCTTGGTCACCTTGGTGCCCTTGACCGGAAGCGGAACGTTGAAGCCGCCGGTGAAGGCGTGGGTGTTGTGCAGGAAGGGATCGCTGTTGTGAATCTCGACCGGCTGGCCCACCTGGACGCCGAAGACGCGCGGCTTGAACTCGCAGCGCTCCTGATCGAGGACGACCGGAACAGTCGGCGCGGGCCAGCCCGCGTCGGGTAGGCCGGATTCGACCCATACGAAAGCCTCGGCCACGGCGCCGTCGGGCCCGAGCTTCAGCGACGAGTCGGCCGGACCGAAGCTCGAGCACTCGGGGAACGCCATCTTGCTGGGCCGCTCGGTGTCGGCCGGAGGGGTGCCATGAAACCGCACGTGGCCCTTCACATGCCCGCTGCCGGCTGGAGCCAGCGCCACGGCCGCTGAAGGCGGCGGAGAGGGTGCCGGCTCCGCAGCCTTGCTGCAGGCCGCCGCCAGAAGGACGATCCATCGAAATCGCATGCTCGGCGGTGTAGACGCGATTGCGGGGTTGCGCAAGGCCGCCCGAGACCCTTAGTTAAGCGCACCCGCGCCAAGTCCACCAAAGGAGAACGCATGGCACCGACACACGAGGCGAAAAACTACGACCACCTGATCGGCAAGCTCAAAGGGCTGTCCGAGACTCAGCTCAAGGCCCACTTCACGCTGTACCAGGGTTACGTGAAAAAGCTGAACGAGATCCGGTCGCTGCTCGGCAGCACCGACAAGACCCACCCCAACTACTCGTATGACCCCTACAGCGAGCTGTGCCGCCGCGAGCCGGTGGCCTTCAACGGCACCTACCTGCACGAGGCCTACTTCGACAACCTCACCCCCGAGGGCGACGCCTCGGCCGACCTCAAGAAGGCCGTCACAGCCTCGTTCGGCAGCTGGGACAACTGGATCCAGGACTTCAAGGCCAACGGCGGATCGGCCCACGGCTGGGTCCAGCTGGTCTGGGACCCCATGAATAAGACCGTGATGAACAACCTCATCCACACCGAGCACCACGCCGGGCTGTTCACGGGCGTCACGCCGCTTTTGGTGATGGACGTGTGGGAGCACGCCTACTTCTTCGACTACCAGACCAAGAAGGCCGACTACATGACGACCTTCCTCAACAACGTGAACTGGAAAGTCGTCAACGAGCGGTTCGAGAAGGTAAAGTAGCGCAGCCTCATCAATCCTCCCCCGCCTGCGGGGGAGGGTAGGGTGGGGGGTCACCGAGTTTCTCCGCAACCCACTTCGCAGTCTCGCGCACCACCGGATCGGGATCGCGAGCAAGGGCCTCACAGCTCTTGCTCGCCTCTTCCCCGCCCTCCGCCACCAGTCCCAGCACGGCGTTGCGCCGGAAGCCGGAGAGCCCCGGCCGCTTGAGCGGGCTGCCGACCAAAATCGGCGCGAGCTCGGCCTCGCTCAGCTTCAACAGCTCCGAGCACCGCAACCTCACCACCGGCAGGGGATCGAAATCGGCGCGCCGGCTCTCCTCCGGCGCCCGATTCCACGGGCACACCTCCTGGCACAGGTCGCAGCCGAAGTGGCGCTCAGCGGCCAGCGCGCGCATTGGCTTGGGAATCTCTCCCCGCGTCTCGATGGTCCAGTTGGCGACGCAGCGGCGGGCGTCCACCTGGCCCTCCCCGAGCAGCGCTCCCGTCGGACAGGCCGGCAAGCACGCCCGACAGGCGCCGCAGCGGTGCGGATGGGGTGCGTCGTAAGCCAGCTCGGCATCGGTGATCAGGGTCCCGAGCAGCACCCACGATCCGAAGCGCTGCGTGATCAACAGGCCGTTGTGGCCCACCCAGCCGAGGCCGGCCAGCTCGGCCCACACCTTCTCCGCCACGGGGCTGGTGTCCACCGAAGGGTGCACCCGCGCGCCCGGCGCCAGCGCGAGTAGCCGGTTGCGCAGCTTGCGCACCTTGCGGCGCATGAAGAGGTGGTAGTCGCGCCCGCGCGCGTAGCGGGCCACTCGCAGTTGGCCGAGCGTTTGGGACTGGGGCCGGAGGTAGCTCATGGCCACGGCGACCACCGAGCGCGCCTTCGGGACCACCCGCGTCGGATCCAGTCGCTCGTCGACGCGCTCCCGCATGTAGCCGAGCTCGGCGGCGTGGCCGGCCTCGAGCCAGCGGCGGTAGAAGGCCTGGTCGAGGGGGCGCGCCTCGGCCACTCCCACCAGGTCGAAGCCCAGCCGGAGCGCGTCTGCCTTGAGACGGTCCGTCAGATCCCGCGGCGTTGTCGCCGCGGGTAGACGGCTCAGCCCGGTCGTCGCGCGGTCCACGGAACGTCCGCCACGCCGGCCCGCGCGTTGGCCGTCCGGGCCATCACGAACAGGAGGTCCGACAAGCGATTCAGGAAGATCAAGATCGGCGGCGCCACCGGCTCGGTGCCGCTGAGCGCCACCACCGCCCGCTCGGCCCGCCGGCAGATGGTGCGGGCCTGATGCAGTAGCGCCGCGGCGGGTGTTCCCCCGGGCAGCACGAAGTGCTTCTGCGGCGGCAGCGCCTCTTGAAGGCGGTCGATGATCGACTCGAGCAGCGCCGCCTCGTCGTCGCCGATCGGGGCGCTGGCCTTGGAGGTCACGCCCGGCGGCGTCGCCAGCTCCGCACCGACCTCGAAGAGCGTCGACTGCAGCCCGGCCAGGATGGCGTCCAACTCGCCGTCGGTCTTCGAGATCGCCAGCGCGCGCGCCACCCCCAGCGCGGCGTTCAGCTCGTCGAGCTCCCCATAGGCTGTCACGCGCGGCGAGGCCTTCGAGGCCGCCACGTTCCCCAGAAGCGAGGTCTCTCCGTGATCCCCGCGCTTGGTGTAGATCTTCACGGGCCGAAGCTGCGCAGGTAGGCCGTCAGCGACGCGATCTGCTCGGAGCTCAGCTTGTCCTTGAAGGGCGGCATCACCTTCTTGCCCTTGTCCGTCACGCCCCCGTTGATCTTCTCCTTGATCTCCTTGTCCTCGATCGTGGTCTGCCAGTGCTTGGTCGTGAAGTTCGGGATCTTGTGCTTGATGCCGTACTTCGTCTTCCCCTTGGCGTCGACGCCGTGGCAAGTCGCGCACTTCGAATCGAAGAGCTGCTTCGTCGTCATCGGCGCGCAGGGCCCGGCGTCCGGGTCGCAGATGCCGGCATCGGCGGGCGCAGGCTCGGTGTCCGCGCGCGCGGCGCTGGCGAGAATAAGAGCTCCAAGCAGGGCTGAAAGTCGTCCGGCGTTCATGGGCGTGTGATCATCAGAGGGCGCGACCCCGAGTCAAGCCAAAGGCGAGCCTCGCTTTACCGCCATCTGGCAAGAGCCTAGGCTTCCAGCGTGCTGGTCCGGGAAACCATTGCGGTGCTGTTGGCGAGCGTCGCTCTCGCTTCGTGCTGCCTCAGGCTCATCGACGGTCTCGACGAGATGGACGCGGGCATCTCCTGCCTCAGGGGCGTGCCCGCCGAGGTGACGACGCTGGCCGGCGGGGGCGACGGTGGCGCGCTAAGCAGCGGGGTTCTCGAAGCCAGAGCCAGCCAGGTGTCGTTCACCGCTCCTACAGGCGTGGCGCTGGACATCAGCGGCAATGTCTACGTCTCTGACATGGGGTACATCAAGCCAGGCGGGATCGATAGGATCGATTCCGCCGGCAACATCTTTCTCCTTACGGCGGATGTAAGCCCCGGGAATGAAGGAATTGCGGTGGACGCCACAGGAAACGTCTACGTGGCAAATTCGCTCTTCACAAGCATCGAAGTGACGAGCTCGCTCTTCCAGGGGATCTTGAAGGTAGATCCGAGCGGCAACGTCACCACCTTGGCGGGGAATGAACAGGCGGGCTATGCGGATGGCTCGGGAGGGGACAACGGCACGGCGAGATTCCATTTTCCCTCGGCCGTCGCCGTAGACGCCAGCGGGAGCCTCTTTGTCGCCGACACCGCGAACAACCGAATCCGCAAGATCGACACGAGCGGCAACGTCACTACCTTGGCGGGAGATGGAGACGCTGGCTTTGCGGACGGGACCGGTGGGCCTCGGGGTACAGCCCAGTTCAACTTTCCCACGGGCGTGGTGGTCGATGCCAGCGGCAACCTCTACGTCGCCGACGAGCAGAACAACAGCATCCGCAAGCTGGATCCCAGCGGGAACGTCACGACGCTGGCCGGGCATCCGGACCCGGGCTCGATGTACCCAAACGTGCCGTCGAACTATGGAGATGGGACTGGTGGACCCGACGGAACGGCGAGGTTCTTGGCACCATGGGGCGTGGCTCTCGACGGGAGCGGCAACGTCTACGTCGCGGACTACGGAAACGGCCGAGTCCGCAAGGTCGATGCGAACGGCAACGTGACGACGCTGGCCGGCAACGGAACCCAGGGCTTCGCCGATGGGACGCTGGGCCCGTCCGGGACGGCGGAGCTCGATGGTCCAGTTGCCCTTGCGGTCGACGCCTGCGGACGCGTCTACGTCGCTGACTTTCAAACCCAACGCATTCGACTGATCACCCCCTGAAGGGTTTGAATAGGGCGACGGGGGCAAACGTTGAGAGGTGGAGGGTACCTTCCCGAGGTGCTGCCGTGACCAATCGTCTCTCTTTTCTTTCACTCCTTGGCTTGCTGTCGGCCGTTGGCTGCTACGGCTACGACCACGGGTACTATTACGGTGGTGGCACCAACGGCGGCGGGACCAACGGCGGCAGTCCTACGGTGACCCAGGGGACGCCCCAAATAGGTAGCGTCTGCGATCCTTCGGCCTCGGTGGACCAGTGTTCGAGTGTGAGCCTGGCCTGCACGCCGCTCCTGGTCGACGGCGGCTTCATCTGCCAGCTCCCGGGTGAATTCTACGGCTGCGATGACAGCGTCGGCTGCGGGTCGGGACTCGCCTGTCAGCGCGGGTACTGCCTGCAGGCGTGCGCCACGACGGGGGACTGCACGGATCCATTGACGGTCTGCGCTCCCTATGGCTCGGCGGGCAACCAGTGCCTGCTCAACGAGTGCGAGGGCCAGGAGGGCTTCGGACTGTGGCAGGCCTGCTCGGCCGCGAGTCGTGACGGTGGCGACGGCACCTGCGTCCCGCTCGACGCCAGCGCAGGGCGCAGCGGCTGCCAGCAAGCGGGAGCGGTCCCACTCGGCGGCGCGTGCCAGTTCGACCGGGCGGACGGCGGCCCGGGATTCTGCGCGGTGGGCCTCATCTGCATGGTCGACGCGGCGGGCGACAACCGCGGCATCTGCTTGAACGTGTGCGATGGCTTCGGTGGGCAAGGGCCGACCTGTCCGTCGGGCACCTCCTGCGTCGTGACCACGCTGCCTCTCCCGCCCCCGGCGGTGTCGGCGGTGGAATACTACAGCGACACCGGCGCCTGCGCGCAGAGCTGCACGGTTTCGAGCGCGACCGACGGCGGAACGATGGACGGTGGGCCAACTGACGGCGGGACAACTGATGATGGGGGGGACGGCGGGATGGATGCCGATGCCGGCAGCGCCGTAGACGGCGGTTGCCCGGCGCCGACGAGCTGCGTGAACGGGTCGATCACCAGCACCGCCGACTTCGTCTGCTTGCCGTAGGACGAACCGACAGCTAATGAACGAGCTCGATGCCGAGCTCCGATACGCCCGTGAAGCCCATTGGTCTGCGCCACCTCGCGCTGCGGGTCCGCGACCTGCGCGCGATGGAGGGCTTCTACGTGGGCCTGCTCGGCTTCGACGTCGAGTGGCGGCCGGATGCCGACAACCTCTACCTCACGCTGCGCGGAGATAGCCTCGCTCTGCACCGCGCCGACGCCATCGCGCCGCGCGGCTCGCTCGATCACCTCGGCATCGCCTATGCGACGTCCGGCGACGTCGACCTGACCTGCCAGCGGCTCGCGGCGGCGGGCACGCGCGTCCTCGAACCGCCGCGCCAGCACCGCGACGGCGCCTACTCGGCCACGCTGGCCGACCCCGAAGGCAACAACCTGCAGCTCATCTGCCACCCGCCGATCGTGGCCTTCGAGCAGCGCGGGCGCTGAGGCCGATCCTTGCTCGCTCCGCTGGCTGTCCCGCTGCTCACGCTGGCGCTCGGAAGCGGTCCGGGCTCGCCGCTGGCACTGTATCCGCTCCAATCGAAGGGCCTCGACGCGGCCACCACCCGCTCGATCGACGCGGCCCTGCGCGCCCAGATCGCCTCGATGGATCGCTTCCAGCTCTTCGGCCTGGGCGAGACGCGGAGCGTGCTGCGCGCGCCCGGCGGGGCACTGGGGCTGAGCTGCGACGGCGGCGACGACGATTGCCTGGCCGGCGTGGGGCGGCTTCTCGGCGGGGCGGTGGTGGCATTCGGGAGCCTCTCGCCGGACGGCGCCGAGCTGTGGCTGGTGGACGCCAAGACTTCGGGCGAGGTGCGGCGGGTGCAGATCCGCGGTTCGCCGCTCGAGGCGGCGCGCGAGGCGGCGGTGGCGCTGCTGACGCCCGACCGCTACGTGGGGCTGCTGTCGGTGGAGGGGAGCGTCGGCCGCATCGCGGTCGATGGAGTTTCGCGGGGAGACCTGCCGCTGCCGGCGCCGCTGATCCTGGACGTCGGGCGCCATGCGGTGACGCTGGCGATTCCAGGCCAGGGCTCGCTGGACGTGACGGCCGACGTGCGGTTCGGACAGACCTTCATCGTGACCGCCGTGCCGCCGGGAGCGGCCGCCGCCAAGCTTGGTGCCGAGTCGGGTGGGGCCCGCGGTGCGCCGCTGCGGACGGCGAGCTACTTCGTTCTGGCTGCCGGCGTCCTCTCGCTGGGCGCGGGAATCGCGTGCGGCGCGGTCTCGGCCAACAACGCACAGGCGCTTCAGAGCATGACGCGACCGATCCCCCTGTCGCAGTATTCGCTCGTCAATCAAGAGGCGCAGAGGACGCAGGGTTTCGCGGTGGCTGCCGACGTGCTGTTCGGGGCAGCGGCAGTGCTGGGCGTGACGGGCGTTGTGCTCTACCTTGTGGGCAGTAGCTCCGGCGTCCCCGCCGGAGGAAGTAGCGCCGACCCCCGTGCCGGCGGCAGCGTGAAGATGGAGGCGAATGGCGTTTCGATTGCGTTCTAACTTTCTGCTCGCGGCGACTGTCGCGCTTGGGCTCGGTGCCGGCTGCACCCCGGCGGTGCCGGGCGTCGGCGACGGCTCGATCACCTGCAACAGCGACCGCGACTGTGAGCCCGGCGAGTTTTGCGACACGGCCCAGTCGCCGCACTACTGCTTCGCGGCGCCTCCCGACGGCGGGGACGCCGGAGCCGACGCAGGAGATGCCGGCATGGATGCGGGCGATGCGGGAGGGAAGGGCGACGCCGGGATCGACGCGGGCTGCTTCATCGCAGGCCAGGCGTTCGCGTTGGGGGCCGTCGAGCTGGGTTTCGACTGCGCGGTGTGCGATCCGGCGCGCAACGCGGTCGGGTGGAGCGGCGCCGCCGACGGGACGCCATGCGCCAACGACGCCGGGACCTACTGCTCCGGCGGAGCGTGCGTCTCGAGCTGCCTGATCGACGGAGGGCTGGTGCTGGCGGGCGCGACCGAACCCGGAAACGGCTGCCAGGTTTGCAATCCCGACGCCATCTCCGAGGCGTACAGCAGCGTGCCCGAGCTGACCGCCTGCGCCGATGCCGGCAACTTCTGCCACGCCGGCCAGTGTGCGCTCGGGTGCGGGATCGACGGCGGTTTCGTCGCGAGCTGGACGCCGTCGGACGCCGTCGTGAGCGGTTGCTGCAATCCCGGGTTGAGCGCGGTGAGCTGGACGCCCGCCTTCGGCGCGGCGCTGCAGGTGACGCTGACGTCCTCTCCTCTGTCGCTCGCCACAGCCGATTTTGATGGGGACGGCCTTAGCGATTTCGCGGTAACCCAATTTGACAGCACGGTTGATGTCTATCTCGCCCAAAGTGATGGCGGATTCTCAGCGCAGGGTCCAATCCAACTAGCCCAAGGTCCGTCGGCAATCGCAGTTGGGCTCCTGGCATCAAGCGGTCATGTTGATCTCGCGGTCCTCGAGCAGACCGCGGCGGCTCTTCAGCTGTTCTTTGGGAACGGCAACGGAACGTTCATCGATGCCGGAGCTGTACAAGTCGCCCTGCTCAGTGGACTAAATGCCATCGCAGTGGCACCAATATCTGGCGCGCCGGACGTGGTGCTCCCAGGAGATCTAAGCGGGCTTCCCGGCGTTGATGTCTTCGAGAACCAGTCTGGTCAGTTCAGCGGAGTGCATTCGGCCTTTTCCTTCTCTGAAGGCACAGCACCTTGGGCCTTGGCCTCCGGCGCCTTTCGGGCTGATGCCGGCCCGGATGTCGCGCTCTTGAACAACGACGGCAGCGGTGTCGACATCTTCGTGAACAACGATGGTGTCTTGAAGGAGTCGCAGCTCGCATCCACGATGGGAACCCCCCAGGCCATCGTCGCGAGTGAGCTGAACGGCGACGCTCTCGAAGACTTCGCGGTGACGTCAACCCAACTCGGCGACGCCGGCATCGTGCAGGCATACCTGAGCCTCGGGGATGGCGGCTTCTCGCTCGGGCCGCGAGCACTCGTGGGTCCGCACCCTATCGCGGTTGCGGACTTCCGACGGGCAGGCGCGAACTCGGACACGTTGACGATCGCGGACGAGAAGAATGGCAGCGTTGGCCTTTGGACCTCCCTCGACGGCGGCCTGGTCGCCGCCGGAACCTACTCCGCCGGAAGCAGCGCCAATGCCATCGCGACCGGAGACTTCAATGGCGATGGTCTGACGGATCTCGCGGTCTCAGATCCCAGCTCGAGCGTCTACATCCTCTACGGCCAGTGCAGGTAGCTACACCGCCTTGGCCTTCTTTTCTTTGACGGCCTTCTTGGGCTCGGCTTTGGCGGGCTTGGCGTCGCCCCTGGGCTCCGATTTCGCCTCGGATTTCGCCTCGACTTTGGCCTCGGGCTTGGCGTCGCTGTTGGCCGCGGGCGCGTCCCCCTTGGCCTCGGCCTTCGAGTCCCCGCCCTCGCCCGCGCTCTCGGGCTTGGCGCTGGCGTAGAGGTCCTTGTACCAACCGCCGCCCTTGAGCTGAAAGCTGGTGTGCGAGATCACGCGCCCCAGCCGCCCGCCGCATTTCTCGCAGGTCTTGGGTCCCGGGGCGCTCGCCTTCTGGAACACCTCGACGACCTTGCCGCACTTCTTGCACGCGTATTCGTAGATGGGCACGGGGGGAACTTAACGGCGGCAGAGCCCGAATTCCAGGGGCTTGTCTTGCCCGGCTCACACGCCGAGTGGTACCTTTGACACTGGGAGGCAAGCGCATGCGCAGCTGGCTCGTGAGTTGGCTGCTGCTCGGCTGTCCTCTGGCCCTGGCCGCCTGCAGCGCGGCGGCTCCGAGCATGATCGTCCCGGACAGCGGCAGCTTGCGCTGTGTCATTCAAAGAGAGGGTTACGCCGCGGGCGCCCTCAATCCCGCCGACAGCTGCCAGATCTGCAACCCGAGCCTCGCACCCAACGCCTGGACCTCCCAGCCCGACCTCACCGACTGCCGGGCGTCAGACGCGGGGAATGTCGGGGACGGAGGCACCTTCTGTCAGCTCGGCCAGTGCGTCGCCGGCTGCGGCATCGGCGGCCTGGTGATTCTGGCGGGCGCCGCCAACCCCGCCAATGCCTGCCAGATCTGCGCACCGGCCGAAGCCCTGGGCTCCTGGTCGATTGATCCGGGCAATCACGGTTGCGACGGAGGGGTGCCCGACGCTGGTTCCGCCGACGCCGGCACCTGCATCATCGGGTCAGTGGTGCTCGGGGCGGGAGAGCTCATCCCCGGCAACGCTTGCGGGTTTTGCCAGCCCTCGCTGAACGCCAGCGGTCCGACGCCGCTGCCCGACGGCACCCCTTGCGACGCGGGCGGGAACGTCTGCATCGGCGCCGCCTGCATGCCGGGCTGCTATCTCGATGGGGCCCTCGTCGCGCCGCACCGGTTCCAGTCCGGCACCCAGGATGCCTGCTGCAATCCCGACCTCGACGTCGGCGCCTGGACCCCGGGCTTTCTGCCGCTGCCGACCATCCTTCTCACAGGCGCCCAGGGGATCGCCGTCGCAGCGGTGACGGGCAGCCATGCGCAGATGCTCGTCGGCGATACCCTGGGCGGACTGGACCTCATCACCGAGCTGAGCGACGGCACCTTCGCGCAGAGCTCGATCGCCGCCGGCAACTCCAACATCGCGGCGGTCGCGGCGGTGGACGCGAACGGGGATGGGCTCGTGGACCTGCTGTACCACGACACCGTCCAGTCCTCGGTCCTCCTTCAGAATGCTGGCCACACATTCGGCTCGCCGCAGAGCTGGCCGGAGCTGGCAGGAAACGGCGGTCTATGGGCGGAGGAGTCGATCGATGGTCCCCAGATCCTGAGCTTCGACTCGGAGTTTTCGCAGCTCAGTAAAACCCCGTCCGAGCTTCAACCCCAGATCGACGCGAGCGGTCAGCTTTTCGACACCTGCCCCGCGGCCGTCGCCTACTGCACCCCGACCGGCCTGGCCTTCGGCAGCTTTCGCAAGGTCGGAGGCGTTGAATTCGTGATGACCTGCAACCTGGGAACGAGCACCGAAACCCTCTACGGCGAGTACAGCCTGAGCACCAGCGTCTGCGGCGGCGATGGCGGCTGGGTGGTCGGCCAGTTCGTCCCGGGAGATTTCGGGACCGGCGCGGTGACCGGCCCGATCGTCGCCGCCGGGGACCTCAACGGGGACGGCCTCTCCGAGGTCGTCGGCGGCGGCAACCCCGAGGTCGACCTGCTGATGAACTGGGGCCCGAGCTACGGCACTTTCTACAGCGGAGCCACCCGGGTCCCGCTCTCCGGCGGGGCAAATGTGACCGCGCTCGGGATCGCGAACCTGCGGGGCGACGCCGGTGGCACCATCCTCGCGCTCGACATCGGCAACAGCGCCCTCGACGTCTTCTACCCGCCGCCGCCCTACGACGCA
>Ga0302324_100014516_pt1 | contig 15876 bp, 13 predicted proteins | sample Palsa_T0_1_FD_201949 | JGI IMG/M metagenome (GOLD analysis project Ga0302324, IMG submission 201949) | Peat permafrost microbial communities from Stordalen Mire near Abisko, Sweden - Palsa_T0_1 | ecosystem: Environmental > Terrestrial > Soil > Palsa > Peat permafrost | place: Sweden: Abisko...
CCGGCGGCCAGCAGCAGGACCGCCACCAGCACGCCGATGATCGCATAGACCGTTTGGTTCGAAGGTCCCCGGTCAGTGGTGGTGTTCATGCACGCCTCCAGTTCCGATCGTCAGATGCTCGGTGCAGATCGATCGCACTTCCTCGAGCAAGCGCTGCGGATCGACCCACGCGTCGCCGTCGCCCTCGCGCCAAACCGAGCGTAGCACACCGTCCGGGTCGATCAGAAACCGCGCCCTGGTTACATGTCCGTCAGCTGCCCCCGCGAGAACCGCGTAAGCCGTCGCTTCGTCCGGTCCACCCTGGGCGACGCAGTCCACGCCGGGGACCGGTGCCGCTTCCGTCTCGCCTTCGGGGATCCACACCGTGACCACCTCGATCCCCTCGACGGGCGGAACACGCTCGATCGGTTCCGGCAGAGAGCCCAGGATAACGCGGATGACTTTGCCGCGCAGGTCAGAGGTATCGCGCGCGGCGATCGAGGCGCACGACAGCGAGATCGACGGCGCGACCACGACATGCGGCCAGCCGTCCAGGCCTCGCGCCGCCGCGCCGGCATTCAAGGCATGGACGTAATCGATCAAGGACCACCGGGTCCGCTCCGGCAGGACTGCTTCGAACGCGGGCATCGCGGGTAAGTCGCCCTGGGCTTCGATCCCATGTGAGACGAACCAGAACAAATCGCCCTCCGGGTGGCTCCAGATATGGGGGAGCCGCAGGTCGGCGGCGGAGCCTACGCCGCCGCTCCCGTCACCGGCGGCGCCATGGCAGCCTGTGCAAGTGCTGGCGAACACGCGCCGCCCTTGGGCGATCGAGGCGGCGCTGAAACCGGTGGGGGAGACGTGGTAGCTGGTCGGGGTCGCCTCGACGAGCAGCAAGGCCAGGGACGGCCCCTGGAGGAACAGCAGCGGCAGCGCCGCCAGCACCGCCACAAGCCGGCCACGCCGCACCACGAGGCTGACCGATAGCAGCATCACTCCAAGGCCGAGTTGCATCAGGGCGGTCGCGACGAGACGGCGCATTTCGGGGTCCGCCAGGTTCTCCAGGCTTGGCCGCACCGAGAACGGCCATTGCACCGTCGCGAGCGTGTTGCTCAAAAAATGCATTTCAATTCAGCCGGAGACGCTGACGAAGCGGATCGCCACTCCGGCGGCGTGGACGACCCCAGCACTCGGATCGTTCACCGGAGCGCCTCCCACTGCCTCGGTGGCGATGGTCAGACCGATCAGAGGCGAAGTGTTCGTCGCGCCGGGAAACAGCGTGAGAGCGATGGCGCGTGGCAGGATCCGCACACAGCCCCGAGCGAGGCTGATGCGGTAGCCGCCCAAGGGATCCGGTTCGGCCGGACGCCCGGCGAGGCGAGACAGCCGGGTCATGGTCTCGGCGGGCGCGCCGGTGGCGTATACGACCTCTGTCAGTGCGACGGCCCGGTTCGGATGGAGAGTGATTTCCGGGCGCCACAAGAGTTCGCGGGTCAAATGCCGGATCAGCAGAACGCGGCCCTCCGGCGAGTCGGGCGGCATGATCACCGCGAAACGAGCGCGGGCACCGGCCAGGCCTGAGTCACGTTCGGTGACCGACGCCTCACCCGGCGCGACGCCTGCGCGGCGCAGTCGGGTCAGTGCCGGTGCTTGCTCGGCGATCTCCAGCGCCAAAATATGCGCGCCTGGTCCGGTTTCGAGAAAGCGGTTCAGAGTCGCACTGTTCTGGCCGGGGACGGCGGCGATCAATTCCAGGTAACCGCCGTCGCGAAGCATGATGCAGCGATTGCCGGTGCGTCCGCTCGCATGTTTCGCGAACGGTGTCACATGGAACCCGAGTTCCGCGAACGTCTCGGCCAACCGGTCGAGGTCGGCGCCGACGATGCCCACGTGATCAAGGCCAATCGCCGCGCCGAGACCAGCCGCCGGATAGAGGTCGGACATAGGATCGCGTGTGGCGGCCGGACAGACCGGCGTCAAGGGACGGCGATGTCGTCAAGGGGTGGGGGCGGCGTTTATCGCTGCTCCCAGTGCAGCAGAACTTTTTTGACCTCGTGGTCATTCCAGGCGGTCACCACGCCATCGATCGCTTTGCGGCCGCCAAGGCTGGCGCTGCTGATCCATGTGAGTGCGTAACGATAGCCGAACCCCAGTTGCTGCTGCGCGAGTGAAACCGCGACCGAGGCCGAGTTGCCGTGCAGCATGGCCCACGCCAAAGCCACGAGCACGAACATCACGGCCGCTCCGGCTTTCGCTGGCGTCGCGGAATCCCACCTCCGCAATCCAGCGTTGTAGATCGCCGTCTGAACGGGCTCCCGGCCAAGCTCCCACACGATCCAGGCCAGGGCGCAAACGGAGACGGCCACAACAATAGCGGGCCAAAGGAACGATGCGGGATAGAGACGGATTTCCGTCAACGTCAGGTTGACAGGCCGCACGACGGCGAGGCCGATCAAGGCCACGCCCATCGCACCCAACCCGAGGGCCATGACCGCGCGGACCAGCCGGGCAGTCGCCAGATTGCCGCGCAACAGCAGCGCGCCCGCCAGCAGCGCGAGCGCGTCGAGGCCGTAGGTGAATAACCACCAGCTGGTGGCGTGGCTCGCCGTCAGGGCTGCACCGAGAACACCGATCACCACAAGCATCGCGCCGACGCGCATTGGAGCGGAGGCCTTGGTCAGGAAGTCCATCATGATGCGGACTTCCTCCCACTTTCCGGCTGGCTCAACAATGCATGGTGACGCTCTTGCAGCGGCCAGGTCTTCGGCGAAACGTACTTGGGATGAAACGGTTGCCGGATGCTCGGGGCTCGGAGAAAGTGCCTGGCGGACAGTATCGGCCGGCGATGGGCGGTGATCACTCCGGCTATCATCGGAGCCTGCGTCGCACCGATCTATTTGCTGACGACGGACTATACGACAGATCGTCGCGTTTTCGATCCAGGGCGCGTTCGCCGGGGCGATCCATGACATCAACCCGAACTATGTGAGCGAACGGTTTCCGACCGAGGTCAGGGCGACGGCCCTGCGTTCCGCTATCGCATGGGCGCTGTCGCCGGAGGGGTCGTGCCGCCGATGCTGACGCATTTCGTGGTCGAACGAGGTATGGGGTTCGCGATGCCGATGCTGATCGGCTCGGTGCGAGGGCTGACCAGTTTCGTCATCACGCTGTTCTTCAGTCCGGAGACGAAGAGCGGGGTGTTGGTCCCCGACCCGCAGATCGTCGTCCCCCGCGACTAGAAGTCGGTTTGAACATGGTGGCCGGGCGAGCCTCGGCCATCTCGTTCACTGCCACGATGTGTTGGACGTGGCGAGTTCTTGCTCCACTTGCCACCCCGTTGCATCGCCTCTTTCGGTATCCGGGTGAGCTTGAAATCTCCTGAGTTTCGTTGAACATTTCATTGTCTGGTAACACTTCACGCGCATCCTCCAGCGCTGCCAATGGTGGCGGAGCACAAACGCGTGGATGGTGGAGTGTTGTCGATCGCTGCAAAGGTACTTTCGACTGGACCAGACGGCCTCGCCTTCCCCTGGCTGACACGAAACCCGGCCGAATGACGGTTGTTTGCCATCCCACTCCGGGAACCATTGTTCGCGTTGATCTGGGAGAAGGGTTTCGGCCCCCGGAGATGGTCAAGCGCCGCCCCGCGATCGTCCTATCTCCACCGATCCCAGGTCGTCCGCTTTTGTGTACGATTGTGCCTTTAAGCACGACGTCACCAGACCCTCAACTGCCCCATCATCTGCAACTCAGGTTCGATCCGCCTTTGCCATACCCTTACAATTCTCCCACCTCCTGGGTGAAGGGCGACATTGTCCTCACTGTGGCGTTCCACAGGCTGCGACTTTTGGTGTCTCGCACGCCTGAAGGGCGGCGCGTCTATGACGTTCGAACTCTTGATGCCAAAACCTTCGCCCGGGTCCGCCAATGCGTTCGCGCGGGGCTCGGGCTTTAAAAAGCTTGAAACGCGGCGTCCCTGCGCCTATGTAGTACTCGTCGCCGGTCACTCCGGCAATTAAGTCCAGCGGCAGTGCTGGCCGCCGTGGATGGTGATCACAAATTCTCCATGGTGTCAGAAAGCCCCCGCCCAAAAGCGGGGGTTTTCCGCATCCGGGCCATGGCAATCCACTACCGTAACGAATACCGCATCGTCGTCGTGATCGTGATCCGCGCCTGAGTCATATCCACGGGAAACGGCGGCAGCACCGCCTGGCGCAGCAACGTCAACGTAGCCTCGTCCAACAGCGTGGACCCCGAGGCGGAGACGATCGCCGCGTCCACCACCCGGCCGGACCTGTCGACGGTGAACCGCACCGCCACGCGACCTTCCTCGCCGCGGCGCCGTGCCTCCTCCGGATAGGACTTCCGCGAGGCGAGCCATCCGAACACTGACGCCTGCCATCCCGGATCGACGACGAGTCCGGTTGGAGCCGCCGGCGCGGGGATCTGTGCCGCCGCGGACGCCTGAAGCGCCGGTCGCTCCGCCTGGGTGTGCATCACCGGCCTCGGCGGCAGCGCCCTCGGTCTTGGCTTCGGCGGCAGCTTCGGCGGTGGTTGGGCCACCACAGGGGGCGGAGGTGGCTTCAGATCCGGGACCGGCATCGGTTGAACCGTCGCAGGCGGCGGAGGCGGTTCCGCCTCGGTTTGCATTGGCGGGGTTACCGAAGGCGGCGGCATCTCCGAAGGCGGAGACTCTTCCGCCTGGGGCGGCGGCGGTTGGGGTTGCGCTTCCGGAACCGGAGGGGGTTCCTCGAATACCAGCTCAACCGGCACTGACTCAGGAGGAGCCGGCAGCAAGGGTGGGGTCACCACAATCGCCAACATCCCAATAGCGGCGGCATGGAGCAAGATGGAAATGAGCCCAAACCGAGCCCGTCCCGCCGGCCGCGAGGACACGCGGAACCGGGCCTCGCCAGCGGACAGGGGTGCTTCCGAGGCCGAAAAGTGGCCCGGCGGGTCCCATTTTGAGATGTTATAACATATCATAACCGCCCGATTATCGCCTGACCGCCTCTTGTTTGAAAGGCCCAGCCGCCTTCCCCAACAGGGCCGAATACGGCACCATCTCGATATGATCGACCCTATCACCGTCGCCGTGCTGCAAAACCGCCTGAATGCCATCGCCGAGGAAATGGGGGAGGCGATGTTGCGCACCGCCTATTCGCAAATTCTCAATTCCTCGCGGGATTTTTCCATCGCGCTGATCGACCGGCATTGCCGCCTCGTGGCCCAGGCCGACCACATTCCCGTCCATGTGGGGGCCATGTCATGGGCGGCCAAGGCGTTGACGGCGCGGTTCCCGGATCCGGCGCCGAACGATGTCTATCTTCTGAACGACCCATACCGCGGCGGCTCGCATTTGCCGGATCTGACCGTGTTCGTCCCAATTTTCGCGGACGGCCGCCTGTTGTTCTGGTCGGTGAACCGGGCGCATCATTCCGATATCGGCGGCGCCACGCACGGCGCCTACAATCCCGCGGCCACCGAGATCTGGCATGAGGGCCTGCGCATTCCGCCCATGCGCCTGACCGAGAACGGCGTGCTGCGCGAGGACCTGCTGGAGATGCTGGCCTTGAACGTCCGGCATCCCCGCGACTTCCGCGGCGACCTCGCAGCCCAGATCGGTGCCGCCAAACTGGGCCATCAGCGACTGACCGCCGTGATCGCCGAGTTTGGTCCGGAAGCGCTGGAGGAAGCCGTCGAGGCCATGCTGGACGCGGCGGAGCGTCACGCGCGCTCCATCGTCTCGACCTGGAAGGATGGCGTTTATGACGGTGAGGCCGTGTTGGACGACGATGGGTTCGACAAGACCAACATCGTCGTCCGCGCTCATGTCACCAAGCAAGGCAGCGACGTAACGGTCGATCTGACGGAGTCCGATCCTCAGGTAACCGGATTCATCAACTCCTCGCACGCGAACACGCAATCCGCCGTGGCCATCGCATTCGCGTTTCTGCTTGACCCCGATATCACCAAGAACGAGGGGGCGTTCCGGCCGTTGAAGGTCATCCTCAAGGAGGGAACGATCGTCTGGGCGCGGGAAGGTGCGCCGGTCACGATGTGCACCAGTCATTGCTCAAACGAGATCATCGAGGCGATCGTCGTGGCGCTGGCTCAGGCGTGTCCCGAACGTGCGATGGGGGGCTGGGGACGGCGGCTGCGGATCGCTCTGAGCGGAGCGGACCCGCGCACCGGGCGGCGTTTCATTTGGCACATGTTCCAGGCCAGACCCGGTGGCGGCGGGTCGTCCTCGGGAGACGGTTATTCGACGATCGGTGAATGGCACTCCGCCGGCGGCATCAAGTTCGGTTCGATCGAGGTCGCTGAAAGCCGCTTCCCGCTGGTGTTCGAAACGCATGAATATCGGCCGGGCTCCGCCGGCGACGGGCAGTTCCGCGGCGGCTATGGCGGCGACATGCGGCTGCGGGTCGAAACCGACGGCCCTGCGTTGGCCAATACCGCCGGCGAGGGCACCGTGCATGGCGCGCGAGGCATCCTCGGCGGTCATGACGGAGCGCCGCACGATTACACGCTGCTGCCGCCAAATGGCCCGGCCAGGAAACTGAAAAACAAAGAGATCAACGTGCCGGTGCCGTCCGGCAGCGTCATTCATGTGCTGTCCGGCGGAGGCGGCGGATGGGGCGATCCGGCCCGCCGCGACCCGGCATCCCGCGCGCGCGATGACAGCGAAATCAATCAGGCGGGATAATCATTCGTGACGACAAGCTACACGATCGGCATAGATGTCGGTGGCACGTTCACCGACGTGGTTGTCGCGACGCCGGATGGCCAAACCATTATCGCCAAGGCGGCAACGACTCCGGCCGACCAATCGGACGGCGTACTGGAGGGCGTGGCTCTTGCGGCGAAACGACTTGATCTGACGGTCGACGCGCTGCTCAGCGCGACGTCCCGCATCGTTCATGGGACAACGGTCGCGACCAACGCTTTGCTGGAGGGCAAGATCGCCCCGGTCGGCCTGCTGACCACGGACGGCCATCGCGACGTCATCGAGATGCGCGAAGGTCTTAAGCCGGAACGATACAACTTGCGCATGGCTCCGCCGGCGCCGCTTGTCCCACGACGGCTCCGGCTGCCGGTGAGGGAGCGGATGCGGCCCGATGGATCGGTCGCGATCCCGCTGGACATGGACTCTCTCCAACGTGCCATCGCCCGGTTGGCCGAAGAAAACGTGCGGGCGGTCGCGATTTGTTTTCTGCACGCGTGGCGGAACCCGGACCATGAACAGAAAGCGGCGGCGGCCGTTCGCGCCCGGATGCAAGACGCTTACGTGACGACATCGTCCGGTGTTTTGCCGCGGATCAAGGAGTTCGAACGGTTCTCCACCACTGTCGCCAATGCCGCGGTCGGTCCGGTGATCGACACGTATTTGCATCGTCTGAGCGACCGCCTGTCCCTGGCCGGCTATCGCGGTGAGTTATTGGTCATCCTGTCGCATGGTGGAGTCGCGACAGTGGCGGAAGCGACACGTCTCGCAGCCGGAACGGCTTTGTCGGGACCCGCGGGCGGGGTCGCCGCTGCGGTGGCATTGTCTCGAGAGGGCGTGGCCAAGGATCTGATCGCTTTCGACATGGGCGGCACCTCCACCGATATCGCACTGGTTCGCGACGGTCAGCCAACGCTGTCCGACGGCAAAACCGTCGCGAACGCGCGCATCGCGCTGCCCAGTTTGGACATCGTGACGTTGGGGGCGGGAGGCGGATCGATCGGGAAAGTCGATGCCGCCGGACTGTTGGCGGTTGGGCCCGAGAGCGCGGGCGCCGATCCTGGTCCTGCTTGTTACGGACAGGGAGGAACCGAGGCGACGGTGACCGATGCCAATCTGGTGCTTGGGTATCTCGATCCGGCGAATTTCCTCGGAGGCCGGCGTTCGCTGGATCGTGACGCATCTGTCGCGGCGGTACAACGGCTCGCCGATCGGCTCGGTATTAGCCTGGCCGAAGCGGCCGGCGGCATACACCGTCTGGTGAACACGCGCATGGCCGATGGCGTGCGTGTCGCAACGGTCCGGCGCGGTGTCGATCCTCGCGGCCACGCGATCCTTGCCTTTGGAGGCGCCGCCGGTCTCCACGTCACCTCTGTCGCCGCTGAACTGGGCGTCAAACGTGTTGTCGTGCCGATCGCTGCCTCGGTTTTGTCGGCCTGGGGCATGCTCAATACCGATTTGCGGGTTGAGTTAACCCGCGGTCAAAGCCAGTCCGGCGAGATCGACGTTGGTGGTCTTGGCGAAGCGTTCGCCAAGATGGAAACCGAGGGCCGTTCGCGCCTGTCCTGGTTCGATGGCGAAATCGCCATCCGGCTTTCCGCCGATATGCGTTATGGTGAGCAGGTCTTCGAAATCAATGTCCCGCTCGACAGCGTTCCGCTCACGCGCGAGGCGATCGAGAACGCGTTCCACGCCGCACATGAGCGCCTCTACACATATGCTTTGCGCGATCAGGATGTTGTGCTGGTCAATGCCTGTGTATCGGTGATTGGCCGGTTGCCCGCGGCGCCTGTCACGACACGGACCGACGCGCCATCGCCGGTCGCGCCAAAAGCGCGTCGCGCAATCCATTTGGACCGATCGGTCGATGTTCCGGTCTACAATTTCGCCGCGCTCGCGCCAGGACAGACGGTGACCGGGCCAGCGATCGTCGAATCGGACACGACAACGGTGTTGCTGCGGAACAAAGAAACCGCGCGGTTTGATCCGCGCGGCTGGTTGGACATCGCGTTGGAGTAATATCGATCGGCCGAATAGATCGACTCTTGCCGTTACCGTCATGGCCCGGCTCGTCCGGGACACCTGTAGCAGCACGGTGCCGCGACAGGTCCCCCGGACGAGCCGGGGGATGACGTTTGGGGGCCAGCGCCAATCGGTCAATTCATTCAGCCGGTGGTATGATTCGCGACTATTCCGCCGCCTCCGCCCCAACTTGCGCGAGTTTTGAAATCGACACGCCTTTGCCCACGCCGGCCCGCTCCTTATAGGGGGTCGTGTCGAGTTCTTCGAGAACCGTCGTGCCGTTCAGGACGCTTTGTTTCCACGCCTGATGTTCCGGCTCGTGACCGGCGAACTCCGGCATGACTTCTTTGGCGAACAGTTCGAGGCTTTCGCAAATATGCTCGTGCTTGTTCTTGCCCGCCTGGTTGAGCAGGATGATTTGATCGACATGGGACGCCTCAAACCGCCGTAGCTTACGACGGATTGTCTCGGGAGACCCGATCAGACCGCCGGTCAGCGCTTTATGCGCGAGTTCGGGATTTTCTCGTTTCCACTTTTCGTATTCATCCCACAGGTTCACGGTTCCCGGCGGCGGACGCTCCCGATTACGCGAGCCGCTGTACCAGGCCAAGGAGAACTGGAAGAACGTCACGCCGTCAGCACGCCTGCGGGCTTCCTCATCCGTTTCCGCGCACATGAAGTAGCTGACCATCGCGATGTTGCAGTTGCTTTGGTAGTCGGTCAGCTTCTGCTGCCGTCGGGTAAAGCTGTTGTAGTAAGCGTGCACCCAGGCATGCGCCATCTCGGCGCTGAGGAACTGGAAGCCGAGCGCGCCTATTCCGCAGCGACCCGCCAGTTCGATGGTCTCAAGCTGCGAGCAAGCGACCCACAACGGCGGATGCGGTTTCTGGATCGGTTTCGGCAGCACATTCCGGAGCGGGAATTTAAAATACGGCCCGTCATATTCCCAGCCACCGTCCTTGAACATCGGCAGCACGCAACGCACGCCATCTTCCCAGACCGCTTGCTTATCCTCCATGGCGCGGCCGAACGGACCAAGTTCGGTGATGCTCGCACCCTCGCCCATGCCGAACTCGACGCGGCCGTTGCTGACGAGGTCCAGGCACGCGACTTTCTCCGCTACGCGTGCCGGATGATTGGTCGTCAGTTGGATGATGCCGTGACCGAGACGAATGTTTTTCGTCCGCTGGCTGGCGGCGGCGAGAAACACCTCGGGTTGCGGCGAATGGGAGTATTCCTCAAGGAAATGATGTTCGACTTCCCAGGCGTAATGATAGCCTAATTTATCCGCCAGTTCGACCTGGGTCAGCGCATTCTGATACAGATCGCGCTCGGTGAATTGCTCCCACGGGCGCGGACATTGCAATTCGTAGAAAATGCCAAACTTCATCGGTTCTCTCCGGTGCCTACTGACCAGTAGCTTCCCACATTAGGCGATCCGGAGCAATCTGGCGGGCAGGGAGGATGACGGACCATGAAGATCGCTTCGCTCGAGACCGCGCTCTATCGGATCGAACTACCCGTGCCGCTGTCCGATTCAACCCACGGCACGATGACGCATTTCGAACTGGTGACGGTCCGGTTGCGTGACGAAGACGGCGCCGAGGGCGTTGGCTACACCTATACCACCGGGGCTGGCGGCGCGGCGGTGCATGCGCTGATCGACCAGGGCTTGCGCGATGTGGTGATCGGCGCCGACGGCGACCTGATCGAAGCGCTGTGGACCAAAATGTGGTGGCGCCTGCATTACGGCGGCCGAGGCGGTTCCGTCAGTCTCGCCGTGTCAGCAGTCGATATCGCGCTGCACGATCTTCTCGCGCGCCGTCTCAACCTTCCTCTCTGGCGCTTGCTTGGGGGGTTCGATGCGGCGGTGCCTTGTTACGCGGGCGGCATAGATCTCGAGTTCACGCTCGATGCCTTGTTGAAACAGACTGATGACAACCTGCGCAAAGGCTTCCGCGCGATCAAGATGAAGGTCGGGCGCTCCCGCCTGTCCGAGGATGCCGAGCGGGTCAAAGCCATGCGGAGCCATCTTGGCCCCGATTTCCCCCTGATGGTGGACGCCAACATGCGCTGGACCGTGGACGAAGCGATCCGCGCCGCGCGGGCGTTCCGCGACAGCAATCTCATTTGGCTGGAAGAACCCACCATCCCCGACGACATCGCCGGCCACACGCGCATTGTGCGCGAAGGAGGCGTTCCCATCGCCACCGGCGAGAACCTGCACACGCTGCACGAGTTCACTCAGATGATCGCCGCCGGTGGTGTCACGTTTCCCGAGCCGGATGTGACCAACTGCGGCGGCATCACGGTCTTCATGAAAGTCGCGCATTTGGCGGAGGCGTATAATCTCCCGGTGACATCCCACGGTGCGCACGACCTGACGGTGCATTTGCTCGCGGCTTTGCCAAATCGCTCGTACCTGGAGGTGCATGGTTTCGGTCTGGATCGCTACATCGAACGTCCGATCGTCATTCGTGATGGCGTTGCCCTCGCACCCGACACACCAGGTCACGGCGTTGCCTTCGACTGGAAAGCATTGGAAAAAGTTCGCGCAGGAGGAAGGCCATGACAGACACGCGCCCGTTCGACCCCGCTCTGTTCCGCTCCGACGCGATCGCGCCCGAGACGGCGAAACTGAACGAGCAAATGATCGCATTGCTGACCAGCCAACCGGAGTGGTGGATCGTCGGCCCCGAGGCGTTTCGCTCGGCCCGCCGGCGTGGCGAGGGTCCGTTTCCCGCGCCCGTCATGTCCGTCCGAGCACGGACCATCACCATCACTGGCAAGGACGGCAACGTCGTCCCATTACGCGTGATCGCTCCGGCCAGTCCGCGCGGCATCTATCTGCATATCCATGGTGGTGGCTGGGTTCTTGGCGGTTCCGACATGCAAGATCCGATGCTGGAGCGCATCGCCGATAACACTGGGCAAGCGGTTGTCAGCGTGGAATACCGGCTGGCTCCGGAGCATCCTTATCCTGCCGGTCCCGACGATTGCGAGGCCGCCGCCGCCTGGTTGCTGCAAAACGCCAAAAAGGAATTCGGCACCGACGCGATGACGATCGGTGGCGAGTCGGCGGGCGGCCATCTGTCGGCGGTCACCATCCTGCGCATGCGCGACCGCCATGGGTACACCGGGTTCCGCGGCGCCAATCTGGTTTATGGCGCCTTCGATATGAGCCTGACCCCCAGTCAGCGGCAGTTTGGCAACACGCGGCTGGTCTTGCGCACGATCGATATCCAGCAATTCGCCAATGCATTCCTGCCAACCATCACCGACCGGCGCGTGCCCGATATCTCGCCACTTTACGCCGATCTGAAAGATCTTTGTCCTGCCTTGTTCAGCGTCGGAACGAAGGACGCGCTGCTGGACGATACGCTGTTCATGCATGCGCGATGGATCGCCGCCGGCAATGACGCCGAACTGGCGATCTATCCCGGCGGAGCGCACGGGTTCACTCTGTTTCCCAATGATTTGTCGAGGGCGGCATCCGCCAGGATGGATGCGTTCCTGAACCGCGTCCTCGGCTAACGAACGGAGCATCGGCAAAATGGAATTTCAGATCGCACCGCAACAGCGCGAGATGATCGCATCGGTTCGCGACCTCGCGCAGACGGAATTCAAACCCAACGCGCATCGTTGGATGGATGGCACGTTTCCCTGGGAGAATATGCGGAAGTTGGCTGCTCTGGGCGTTCTCGGCATGTCGGTGCCGGAGGAATACGGCGGCCTCGGCCTGCCGATCCTCGACACGGCTCTGATCCTGGAGGAAATCGCCAAGGTCGATTACGTCACCGCGATGGCCGTGCTCGGCGAGGCGGGTGTTCAGACGCGCGTCATCGCCCGTTATGCGCCGGCATCGATCCGCGACCGTATTTTACCCCGCGTGGTCAGCGGCGATTGCATTTTGGCCGTCTGCATGACCGAACCGCATGCGGGGACGGATGTCGCGAATTACCGTACCAACACGCGGGTTCTCGGTGACCGGATCGTTCTGAAGGGCACGAAAACCCTGATCAGCCGTGCCCGCGAGGCCGGCATGTTCGTCGTGTTCAGCCGCATCGACGGCAAGCCAGGCCGTGAAGGAATTGGTTGCGTCCTGCTTGAGCCCGATACGAAGGGCTTCGAAGTCACCGGCACCTACCACACCATGGGTGGAGAAAACCTGCACGAAATCCAGTTCAACGATTGCGAGCTGCCGCTGGAAAATCTGGTGATCCGGGAAGACGGGTTCCGCCGGCTGCTGAGCGCGTTCAATACGCAGCGCTGTTTGAATCCGTCGATTTCGCTTGGCCTCGCTGAGGGTGCATTCGACGAGGCGGTCAATTATGTTCGGGAACGCACGATATTCGGCAAACCGATCTCGGATTTCCAGGGCATTCGCTGGAAACTCGCCGACATGTTCAAGGATATCGAGGCGGCGCGCGGTCTGCTGTATCGCGCGTGCCTGACCGCGAACCCGTTCCCGGACCCTTTCATGGCCGCCGCCGCGAAGATCTTCTGCAACGAAATGTCGTTGCGTGTGACGTCCGAGGCGGTGCAGGTCCATGGCGGTTTCGGCTTCACCGACGAGTTTCCGGTATCGCGGTTTTATCGCGGTGCCCGGTACGGCTCGATCGGCGGCGGCGCGTCGGAAACGTTGCGCGATCTGATCGGCAAGAAAATCGTCGGCGAGTTCGACGTCGCCGACGGGATCATGGGGTTGGCGACGTTTTAGCGCCCCGTCATGGCCGGGCCCGACCCGACCATCTCGACAAGCACGGTGCCGCGAGAGATGGCCGGGTCAATCCCCCGATCAAGTCGGGGGACGGCCATGACGGCTTAAGGACCATGAGTCGCGCCCTATCGATAGCAGGACCTGATATCCTATCATGACGATAGCGGAATGTCCCGCACGAACTTCGCCTTTTGGGCGCAAGCCGCGATCAAGAATGCCAGATCAGTCCCGGTCGAGACATAGCGCGCGCCCATTTGCACGAACTTCGTCATCAGATCGTTGCGCGCGGCGAGTCCGCCAACGCCGATATGCTTGCCCGCCTTTCGCGCGGCGGCAATCGCACGCTCAAACGCCGCCGCCAGTCTGGGGTGATCGTATTGACCGCTGATGCCCATCTCGCCGCATAAATCGTTGCTGCCGATCATCATCATGTCGACGCCGGGGGTAGCAATGATTTCCTCGACGTTCTCCAGAGCGGCCAAGGTCTCCAGCATGATCACGAGTGACGTCGCATCGTTCATCGCGGCGTTCGTTTCGGTGATCGGAAAGCTGCGATACTGGTACTGCGACAACGCTCCGCCGGCGGAGCGGCCGCCCAGTGGAGGAAATTTGACGAGTTGGACCATGTCGCGGGCCTCGGCGGCGGAGCGGATATGCGGTGTGATGACACCCATCGCGCCGCCGTCCAGCACGCGGCCGATATAATCCGGCGTGTTGGCGGGAACCCTTACCAGCGGCGTGATGCCGATCTGCTGCGCCGCGATGCAAATCTGGCACGTCGAGTCGATGGACAGCGTGTTGTGCTCCATGTCGACATAAAGCGTGTCAAACCCGGCGGTTTTCGCGATCTGGGCGATTTCGATGGAGCGCGCGAAACGCACTGTCATGGACGCCACGACCTCATCGCGGGCGAGCTTCTCCTTCATGTGGTTGCGCAGGGTCGCACGTAGCGAGTCCGACATGGCTTGTTCCCTCCCTGGCCGAACCGAGGTTCCGGCGGTATGACAGGGCTCGGCCATACGCGCGGGATACCATGCTTGACAAGACCGAGCCGCCGCCGCTGCTGGACGTACGCGGTGTCACGCTACGCTACAAAACGCGGGACCATCTGGTCACCGCGACATATCGCGTGAATTTCAGTATCCGCCAATCGGATCGATTTATCGTACTGGGTCCTTCAGGGTGCGGAAAGTCGACATTGCTGAAGGCGGTGGGCGGCTACATGGCGCCGACCGAGGGTGAAATCATGCTGAAGGGCACCCGCATCACGCGGCCTGGACCTGACCGGATGATGGTGTTTCAGGAGTTCGACCAGTTGCTGCCCTGGAAGACGGTTCGGCAAAACGTGGTATTCGCGCTCGAAACGTCCGGCAAATTGCGCGGTCGCGCGGCCGGCGAACGGGCGATGGAATATATCGACAAGGTGCATCTGACCAGGTTCGCCGATGCTTATCCGCACACGCTGTCGGGAGGGATGAAGCAGCGCGTCGCGATTGCTCGCGGGATGGCGATGGAGCCCGATATCCTGCTGATGGATGAACCCTTCGCCGCGTTGGACGCGTTGACGAGGCGCCGCATGCAGGACGAACTGCTGGGATTGTGGGAGGAGACGCGGTTCACCGTGCTGTTCGTTACCCACTCAATTCCGGAGGCGGTCAAGATCGGCAACCGGATTCTTCTGATGACGCCGCATCCAGGTCAGGTAAAAGCCGAGCTGAACAGTGTCGACGCATCCGCTCATCCGGCCGAGGTGGCGATGCTGGAACAACGCATCCACGATATGCTGTTCGTCGATCGTGTGGAGGAAGATGAACATGTCTGACGCCTTGCTCCGCCCGGAGGTGGTTCGCGAGATCAGCGGCGCCGATGAGTTTGGCATCGTCGAAAAAGAACTGACGATTTTTGAGCGGCTCTACAATCTGGGTTGGGTTCGGAAGACCGGTCTGTTGATCGTTCTCGCTCTGGTCTGGGAGGGTTATGCGAGGCACCTCGACAATCCGCTGCTGGTGCCGACATTGACCGATACGTTCCAGGCCTGGCGAGAGGGAATGGAAAGTTACGTGTTGCCGGAACGAATCTTTACCTCGCTTCAGGTGCTGGCGATCGGATACACTACGGGGGTTGTGCTCGCCGGGATCCTGACCGTGCTGGCGATCACGACGCGGATCGGCACCGACTTTCTTGAAACGATGACCGCGATGCTGAACCCGTTGCCCGCGATCGCGCTGTTGCCGCTGGCGCTGATCTGGTTCGGCTTCGGCATTGGCAGCCTGGTGTTCGTCCTGGTTCATTCGGTGTTGTGGGCAGTCGCCTTGAACACCCACGCCGGGTTCCGCGGCGTTTCCAACACGCTGCGCATGGTGGGACGTAACTATGGATTGTCCGGACTGAGGCTGGTGTTGAAGATCCTTGTCCCCGCCGCGTTTCC
>Ga0302324_100014518_pt1 | contig 15875 bp, 15 predicted proteins | sample Palsa_T0_1_FD_201949 | JGI IMG/M metagenome (GOLD analysis project Ga0302324, IMG submission 201949) | Peat permafrost microbial communities from Stordalen Mire near Abisko, Sweden - Palsa_T0_1 | ecosystem: Environmental > Terrestrial > Soil > Palsa > Peat permafrost | place: Sweden: Abisko...
CGTGCGAATGGGCCTGTGTTTCAGGTTTTCGAAGACAAGTTTATTGATCAAGTTCTATTTGTAGGATACGACTATGCGCTGCGGCGACGGACGAAGTTGGTCGAGCTCGCTGCGCGCAAATCCGGCCTCGCGAAACATCCGCTCGTATTCGGCGAAGGTGTAGGCATCGCCGCCGGCCGTCATGGCGAGCGCTATCAAACCGAACGCCGCGTCGCCAGGCGGCGAGACTCGGTCCTGGTTGGGAATGAAGCCGAGCGTTACCACGCGGCCCGCGGGCGCGAGCGCGGTCCAGATTTTTCCGAGCAAGTTCGCGATCGCCGGGACGTCCAGCAGTTGCAGAAAATTCGCGATGACCACCACATCGTAACCGCTTCCTAAATCCACTTCAAGCGCGCTGCCGGGGATTATCGAAAAACGGCTGGCCACACCGTGTTTAGCCGCATTTTCCTGTGCGACGCTCAGAACCGGCGCCCAATCGACGGCAACCACCTGGGCATCGGGGCTGTGCTTCGCGATCGCGATGCCGAACATCCCGTGGCCGGCGGCGATGTCGAGAACCTTCCACTGCTGGGCGGCATCGGCGCCGATGGCTTTGGCCAGAAGCTCGGCCGGCATCGCCATCAGGGTGGCCATCGATCGCGCGAATTCGATCCACAGCTCGCCGTTCGCTTCCACTTCGCCGCCTTCGCGCGTCAGCGTACCGCCTCTTCGCACCACGGCCGCGATATCGTCGAATCCGCTGGTGACGCGCGGGTCGCCTAGGAACGCGGCCGACGCTCCGATGTAGGCCGGAGAATGGCGATTCAGAAACGCGGCCGAGTCCGGTGACAGGCTGTATTCTCCGTCTTGCTTGGTCAGGAATCCGATTACTGTCAAGAGATCGCACAACACGCGTGCGCCCTTTTCGGAAGCTTGGATGCGCGCCGCGATCGACGCGACCGAAGTGTTCCCTTCGCCGATGGCAGTGAATAAATCCAGCTCGATGGCGCCTCGGAGCGCGTTGCTGCGCTGATAGGCATTCAATGTTTCGAAGACGATGGCTGGCGACGGAGCGTTCAAGCGAGTTCCCCGAGCGCGCGGCCCAGAGCCTCCACGAAACCGTCCAGCTCGGCTTCGGTCATGGGCGTCGACAAGCAGCCGAAAATCCCGCGAGGCGAAAGAATGAATCCGTACTCGAGCATCTTGTGGCACAATCCGCCGTAGACCGGATTGGTTCGCGAGAAGCCGCGCAACGATCGGAAGTCGATCAATTCTTCCGCGTTCAGATGCGCCAGAAACATCGAAGCCGCGCCGCATACTTGCGCGGGTCTGCCGGTATCGCGAAAAAGACGCCGCAGACGATCGCGGACGTATTCGCCCATCCGATCGAGCCGATCGTAAGCCTCCGGCGTCATAAGCTTCATCGTTTCGAGACCTGCGACGACGGTCACCGGATTGGCGTTAAAGGTCCCGTCGTGACGAACCTTGAAGCCGGCGGTGTGATCGAAGACCGACATCACGCGCCGCGATCCCGCGACGGCCCCCACCGGAAAGCCGCCGCCGATAATCTTCCCGAAAGTCGTCAGATCCGGCATGACGCCATAGGCGTGAAACGCGCCGTGATAGCCGAGGCGAAAATTCAAGACCTCGTCGGCGATGAGTAGAATACCGTGACGCGCGGTCTCCTCGCGAAGCCATTCGAAAAAACCCGGACGAGGCGCTATCATCCCGATTCCCAGCGGCATCGGATCGACGATCACGCCCGCCAGCTCGTTCTTATACTTCTCGATCAGCCGCCGGCAGACTTCCGGGCGGTTCCACGGCAGCACCACTACCTCGCGCGCGACGCTATCCGGCGTACCGGCGGAGACGATGGAAGCGGGGGCTTCCGCTTCGCCCCAATCGTCCGGCGTGGGGCCTTCGCTGACTTCGGCGTAATCGTAGATCCCGTGATAAGCGCCTTCGAACTTCGCGATTTTGGGCCTTCCGGTGAACGCTCGCGCAGCCTTGACGGCCAGCATCACGGCCTCGCTGCCGGAATTCGAGAAGCGGATTTGTTCTACGTAAGCGACGCGCGCCGAGAGCAATTCGGCCAGCTCGATTTCCTCGGGAGTCGGCATGGTGAACGCGCTTCCGAGAGCCGCGCGGCGCTGGACCGCTTCGGTCACCTGGCGATGCGCGTGGCCGAGAATCAGCGACGTGTAGTTATTCAGGAAATCGACGCGCTCCTCGCCCTCGACGTCGGTGATGCGGCAGCCGGCGGCGCTGCGCGCATAGATCGGGTAGGGCGCGAGCGCCAGGGAGTGGCGCGTGTTGCCGCCGGGCATCACCCGCAACGCCCGTTCGTAAAGTTGCCGCGACAGTGCGCCCGGCTCGCGATATTTCGCCAACGAGACAGTATCCACCGCCAGTCGTTTTTCCATTTCCAGCTAACCTCCCGCTTGGCCGAGTTCGGCCAGCATGCGTCGAAGCGCGTTCTCAATGCGCGTCGTCTCTTCGGCGACTCGCGCAGGGTCTTTCAAGCGAACGGCTTCCGCCAAGCCCGGCAACGGCTGGCCGTCGTACAACGAGTAGATATTCCAGCCGTAAATCACGTGCCGATACCAGCGCTTGGGCGGCCCGCCGCTCTCGTCCAGCAGCGTCTGTTCCAGCCGCGCCAAACGATCGTTCAAAGCGGCGGTGGACGCATCCGGCCAGCGTCCGCTCTCCACATTGTCGTCGACGCGCCGTTCCAACGCTTCGGCGCGCGCCGCGATCTCGTTCGCGAGCGCCTTCGAGTTTTCCAAATTGAGCTTCACGATCGCGCGGCCGTCATCATCCACGGCCCATCCGCCCGCGTCGTCCAGAAACTCGGAGATTTTGCGCGCGTAGTGCGAGTAGCGAAAGGGAAGCACGGCGGCGTCGGCCAGCCGCATCACGGAGACGCCGAAGATCTGCGCGAGCGTGCGCGCCACGTGGAATCCAGGATCGCTGAAGTGCTCCACGTAATAGCGCGAGTCATAGTTCGAGTGATACGCGCCGTAGCTGCCTTCAAAATCATATTGCACCGATAATGTCGGCAGGCCCAAATAATCCTGGAACGCCACGAAATCCGCGCCGCTGCCGAGAGCCGCCAATTCGACCTCGAAATCCTTGGGGCCCTTGCGGCGGCGCTCGGGCAACTGTTTCTGCCACGAATCGGCGCGCCATTCGTCGTAGACGCTGCTGCTTCGCCCGCTGGCGCTGCCGTGTCCGTCGAGCGCGGGCACATCTTGAGTAACCTGAACCAGAAAATCGCGCAACGATGGCGTTCCACCGCCGAAAAAATGGCCGCGCATGAACAGATCGGTATTGATGTACGCCACAGCTTTCTGGCGCAGCTCGCGTTCGAACGCTTCGGCGTACTCCGTGGAACCAACCAGGCCGGGCTCTTCGGCATCCCAAAAGGCGAAGACGATGGTGCGCTCGGGTGTCCATCCCTGCTTCGCCAGCGCGGCGAGCGCCCGCGCGGTTTCGTAGACGCCCGAGGTTCCGCTGCCAGGATCCATCCCGCCGAACGTCCAGGCGTCGTGATGCGTGCCGAGCACAACCCAGCGGTCGGCGTTTCGTCCACGCAGCTTGGCCACGATGTCGCGGATGGGTCGCCGGCTCGCATCCATCTGCACATTCAGGTGTGCCACCGCGGGTCCTGGCCCCAAGCGATAGGCGAACGGCAGAGCGCCCTGAAATCCCGCCGGCGCGCCGGGACCGCGCAATTGAGCGAGGATCTTCGCGGCCTCTTTGTATGACAGGACAATCGCCGGAATTTTCGGGAGAGTGGGTGCGCTGGCGGGATCCAGCACCTGCGAGGCGGCGCGCGCGCCGACACCCGGCGACAGCGGATCGCCATGCCAAAACCAACTGTATTTTCCGTTGCCATCCTGGGCCATGAAATCGGCCCGCCACGGACCCTCGGGCCATGTCAGGCCCTTAGCGTAGCCGTCGTCGGCGGGATCGCTGTAAATAATGATGGCCGCGGCGCCGTGCTCTTGCGCGGTGTGGATCTTCACGGCCCTATGGCTCCGGGCATAACGAGCCATCACGATTTTGCCTCGCACGTCGATTCCGGCGGCGTCGATCTTGGCGTAGTCGGCCGGCAATCCATAGTTCACGTAGACCACCGGCGCCTGAACGTCGCCCGAAGCGGAGTAGGCGACGAACGCCGGCAGGAGCTCGGGATTCGACGAGTCGGGGTCCTCTGAACTCGCGGGTTCGCGCACGCTGAGCGTCGCCTTGGTGGGTTCCACAAGCTCAGCGCTGATTGATCGGGGCGTCGAAAGATAGACTTGAAACTCGTGGACCTCGGTCTCGAGACCGGCTTTTTCGAGGCCTTGGCGAATGGTCTCGGCTACAGCCATGGATGCAGGCGTACCGGCGATGTGGGGCCGCTTGGTGATGGATCGATGGAACGCGGAAATCGATTCGGTGGAGAGCTGGCTGGCGAATGCCCCCTCGGCCTTGCGTTCTGCAACTAACGCGCGACTCGAAAAGCCCAGCCGGGCGTCGGAGATCGATTGCCATCCCCACCCAGACGCAACTGCAAACGCTACGGCAACGCCCGCGGCGGTCCAGCGACTGCGGATCATATCAGTGACGATTCTATATCACCCGATCTTGATGTATTCTTGGCTGTCGATCTTACCCGAACGAATCCAGGCGTCCGCGACTTCGCGGCCCGTCGCGTACCAGACGTCAGGAAACCGCAGTGTGAACTCGATGAACTCGCGAAGCAGCGCCAGGCGCGAGGGCCGGCCCGTGACTTGAGGATGGTTGACGAGATTGAATAATCCTCCCCAACGATAGATCTCCTTGAACTCTTCCTTCCAGATCTCCAGCACGTGCGAGTTCGTCATGATCGGCCGCGGATTCTTGATCGAAAAGAGCATGTAAGGCGCGTCGTCCAGGCTCCAATGCCACGGCAGTTCAATAGGACCTGGAGAGCCGTCGGCGAGTCTCAGGCGGTAAGGGTTGATGTCGTCTTGGAGCGAACTGTCGTACAGAAACTTGTATTCAGAAAGCAGCTCCACCATGCTTTCACTGGTTTCTCCGGCCGGAGAGCGATAACCGCTTGGGCGAACTCCCGCCGTCTTCCGCAACGCCTCGAGTCCCTTCTCCAACGCTTCCCGTTCTCGCTCGGGAAAACCCGGCTCAATCCATTCGTGCAGATAGCCATGATGGCCAACCTCGTGGGTGTCTTTGAGGATTCGCTCGATGCGATCCACATATTTCTCGGCCGTCCAGCCTGGCACGAAGAACGTCGCCCTTAACCGGTAATCGCGCAGCAGCTCTAGAATCTTCGGCACGCCGACTTTTGCGCCATAGGTGCCTTGCGACATCGTGCCGGGACGCTTCCAGTTGGTGGGATCGCGCGAGATCCACAGCGTTTCAGCGTCGAAATCGAACGTCAACATGACGGCGCACTGCGCCCCATTGGGCCACGGAGTGTTCCGATCAGGCGACATGACTCGTGGCCACGCGCGGATCGGGCCCGAGATCGAGGACCGTCAGATCCGCCATGAACCAGGCTCCCGCGACAGAAGTTCTCGTACTATCACCAGCATGAGTTTACAACCTGCGGGCAACCCACGCCAAGTTTTCGCTAGAGGATTTCAAATACTCTGTACAGCACGCCGTCCGGCCGTCTCTCGCCAATGCCAACCGAGACGATTACGTTGAGCCAGGCATATTTCGGCGCGGCCGTTTCGAAAAATGGGGCGGTCCGGAAATAATATTCGGAAGGCTCCACTGACTCTCCGCGAGCCATGCGCGCCAGCACTTCGGGCGGGCCGTGCCTGACACCCCGATAAGTCATGAGTATCACCGCGCCATCATCGGCGCCGAGCGCTAGCCGGACATCCTGCTGGAACGCTCCATCCGCGCGAGTTAGCAAAAAATCCGACCCGGCGTGGGGCAGAACCTCGCCGCGCAGGCGCTCGCCCGCGAATTGGCCTCCCGATATGGGCGCAACTCGTCGTCCGCCAAAGGGAGTGGCGCCCAGTTCAAGGATCGGATGCAGCTGAAGGGTCAAATCAAATAGATGCTTCGATTTTAGTTCGCTCATAGGTTTCGCTCGTTGCCCAAGTTTGACACTGTTTTCCCCCGCCTCTTATACTAAAACTTAGCTTCTACGTGTCGGGTCAGTTGCCCGGGCCTAGGAATCAACATGCCAAAACGGACATTTCAGCCAAACAATCGCAAACGGGCAAAGGCTCACGGATTTCGGGTGCGGATGAGCACCAAGAACGGGCGGGCCGTGCTGGCGCGGCGGCGCGCCAAGGGTCGCCATAAACTCACGGTCAGCGACGAAAGAGCCGTACGGTACGACGACTAGCCTCGGTTTTCCGAAAAGCGCCCGGATTCTGAGAACTTCGGACTTCCGTAGAGCGTATAACCAAGGGAAGCGAATTGCCAGCGCGTACTTTTCAGCTTTTTGCCTGGAGGTCCCGCGCGGCGCGGGCGAAGGACCTAGACTGGGATTCACCATTCCTCGGAAGTTCGGCAATGCCCCCAAACGGAATCGCATGAAGAGACGTTTTCGAGAAGCTTTGCGGGTTCGTTTGTCTGAATTCGCACCCGTATGGGATATCGTGATCAACCCCCGCCGCGAGGCCTGGACTGCGTCGGCGGCGGAGCTTCGCCAAGCACTGGATCGGCTGGTAACGCAATGCGGAAAGCGGTAATCGCCACGTTGCGTCTCTACAAGCGATTTATCTCGCCGCTCTTGCCGTCGGCGTGCCGGTTTCATCCCACCTGCTCGGAATACATGTTGGAGGCGGTGGAGAAGTATGGCGTGGGGCGCGGGATACGGATGGGCTGCGGGCGGCTGTTGCGCTGTCATCCGTTTCATCAAGGTGGATTTGATCCCGTCCGCTGAAGGGCCTTGATCGCATGACCACTCCACCTAACGCTCCACTCCAACTCGGGAAGTCCGGAAAAAAAGAACTGTCCATGGAAGTCAGGCTCGTGCTGGCGTTCCTGCTGATGGGGCTGGTGCTGTTCCTTACGCCTTATTTCTACAAAGCCCCGCCGCCTCCGCCCAAGCCGGCCGCAGGCGCAACGCATACAGCCCAGCAGACCGCGCAGAAGGAGCCTAACGCCCCCGTCCAAGCAGTGGTTCCCAAGCCGGTTGTATCGCAGCCCGCGCCTGGACAGATCGAAGCCACTGCCGAACAGGAATTCGTGGTCGACACCGCTATCTACCGCGTCCGTTTTTCCAATCGCGGCGGCGTGGCCCGAAGCTGGATTCTCAAGAAATACCAGGACCACGCCGGAAAGCCGCTGGAACTGGTGAACCAGACGGCGGTGGGGAAGGCGCCCGCTCCTTTTGCCCTGGCTCTGAAGGACGAACAAGCCGGCAACGCGCTCAACTATGGGCTCTTTGTCGCCAAGCCGAGCCCGGACGGCCTGGGGATTGAGTACGAGTTTTCCGACGGCGTTAACTACGCGAAGAAGTCGTTTCAATTTTCGAAGACCGGATACCTCTCGCAAATCTCGACTGAGGTTACGCGCAACGGATCGCCGGTAGAACATTTGATCGAATGGCGCGGCGGCTTCGGCGACACCACGGTGCTCAATCGAGTGGCGGAGGAACACGCGGTCTATTACGATCTGGGCGCAGGCAAGCTGGTAACCAAGGACGCGCGATCCGTGAAGGACGGGCCGATCGTCACTTCGGGCAATTACTCATTCGCCGGCCTGGATGATCGCTTCTTCGCGTTCGTGCTTTTGCCGAAAGACAACACGTCCACGCGAGTGGAAGCGCTCAAGGACGATCTCCCCGTCGCCAACGGGAAGAGCGAGATGTATGCGGGCGTGCAGGTGGGCGGCGACAGCGTCAACCGCATGGTGGCGTTCGTCGGGCCGAAGGACGTCGATCTGCTGCGGCGCGTCGATCCCAAGCTGCAGCAGCTCATCGACTGGGGATGGTACGGCATCATCGCCAAGCCGATTTTTCTGGCGATGCACTGGCTCAACGACAATCTGCTGCACAACTACGGCTGGTCGATTATCGCCGTGACCGTCGCCATTAACCTGCTGCTGCTCCCGTTGCGCTTTTCCAGTTTGAAATCGCAGCGCAAGATGCAGCGGCTGCAGCCTCAGATCGCCGCGATCAATGCGAAATTCAAAGGCCTGAGTCTGCGTGATCCGAAGAAGGCGCAACAAAATCAAGAAGTCATGGAGCTGTATAAGAAGGAAGGCGTCAATCCCATGGGCGGTTGCTTGCCCATGCTGATCCAGCTTCCGCTTCTGTATGCGTTCTACAAGGTTCTGAACGTCAGCATCGAGCTCCGGGGCGCGCACTGGCTCTGGGTGGGGGATCTATCGCAGCCCGAGCAGCTCGCCATCCGCGTCCTGCCCGTGGTCATGATCGTCACTCAATTCATCATGCAAGGCATGACGCCGAACCCGGGCATGGACCCCTCCCAAGCCAAAATGATGCGCTTTATGCCGCTCATGTTCGGCTTCCTTTTCTACAATGCATCCAGCGGCCTGGTGTTATACTGGTTGACCAGTAATTTGGTGGGCATTGTGCAGCAATGGCTGATTAACCGAACCATGCCGGCGCCGCCGGTCCAAGCGCCGGTAGCCAAGATCGCAGCCAGGAAGAAGAGCTAGGGAACAGAGTGGACGAACAGAAGTATACGGTTTCCTCAACGGGGCCCCGCATCGAGGAGTTCCTGGACGCGATTCTGGACGACATGGACTTCGACGTGGCCTACGAGATCCTGGAGGGTATGCATACGCATCCCGATCTCGAGGATCCTGACCTGGTGATCCAGTTCTCCGGTCCCGACGTGGATCTTATGCTGGGCAACAAGGCGGAAGTGCTGCTGGCGCTGGAATTCCTGACCATGGAGGCCTTGCGCCTGCCTCCCGACCATCATTCGCGCTTGTGCTTCGACGCCAACGATTACCGCCTGATGCGCATCGAAGAGCTTCGCCTCAGCGCGGTGACGGCGGCGGAGCGAGTGAAGAAGACGCGCAGCCCGTTCCACTTCAGCCCTATGAGCAGCCGCGAGCGGCGCATCATCCACTTGAGTCTGCGCAACGAAACCGACATCCGCAGCGAGAGCACCGGCTCGGGACCTTTCCGTCAAGTGGTGGTTCTGCCGATCGACATGCCGCTTCCGGAGCCGATCCGCCCGCCGCGTCCGATGCCCGAGCGCGACCGGCCGAGCGGTCCAAGAGGAAGACGCTCGGGACCACCGCGGCGAGGCGGCGGACGGCGGCCATAGTCCGGGCGGGCGCGGGAGGCAGGCTGCTTCGCGATACGATCGTTGCGATTTCTACTCCGCCGGGACGATCGGGCCTGGGGATGGTGCGGCTGTCGGGCTCGGATGCCTGTCGAACGGCCGAGACCATGCTGCGCTTCCGCGCCGATCATCAATGGAAACCCTGGGCCGCGGCGCTGGCCGAATTGATTGACGAGCACGGCGGCGTGGTGGATCAGGTGGTGACGATTTTCTACGCCAATCCCCGCTCCTATACCGGAGAAGACCTGGTTGAGATTTCCTGCCACGGTTCGCCGGTGGTGCTGCGATTTTGCGTGGACCGCGCCTCGGCCGCGGGAGCGCGGCTGGCCGAACCCGGCGAATTCACCTTGCGCGCGTTCCTCAACGGACGAATCGACTTGGCCCAGGCGGAGGCCGTGCGCGATCTGATCGAGGCCACCACGCTGTACCAGGCCCGCGTCGCGGCTCGGCAAGTGGAAGGCTCGGTCTCGCTGCGAATCCGGCCTATTAAGGAACAACTGCTGGAGCTTATCGCGCTCCTCGAAGCCGGGATCGATTTTGCCGAAGACGACGTGAGCGTCGCGTCCAAAGACGAAATCCTGCGGCGGCTGGAGCCCGTCGAGCAGGCTCTCATGGCGCTTGCGTCCACCTTCGATTACGGCAAGCTGGTTCACTCGGGAATCAGCCTGGCTATCGTCGGACGGCCGAACGTCGGAAAAAGCAGCCTGTTTAACCGCCTGCTCGACCAGGACCGCGCCATCGTCACTGAAATCCCCGGCACCACGCGCGATCTGGTTTCTGAAGTCGCCGCCATCGACGGAATTCCGGTCAAGTTCGTCGACACCGCGGGCATCCGTTCGTCCGACGATGTGGTGGAAACGCTCGGCATCCAGCGCAGCTATCGCGCCATGGCGGACGCCGATGCCACGGTAGTGGTGCTGGACCTTTCCGAGCCGGTGGGAGTGGACGATCTGGCGCTGATCGAACGGGCCAGGCAACAGGGCCGGTTTATTTTGGTGGGCAACAAGCGGGATCTTCCGCGCAGGGCCGCGCCGGTCGAGGAACTGATCGAGGTTTCGGCGTTCACCGGAGAGGGCATCGCGCGGCTACGGGAAACGATAGCGCCCGCGGCCGCGCGCGAACAGGACTCGGGATTCATCACCAGTCTCAGGCACGAACGGTTGCTGCGCGAAAGCATCGAAGCGCTATGCCAGGCGCGCACCGCCGCCGAATTCGGCCTTCCGCACGAGATGCTGCTGCTGGACCTCTATGCCGCCCTTCGGCCCATCGATGCCATCACGGGCGCCACCACGGCCGATGACATTCTCAACCGGATTTTTTCGACCTTCTGCATTGGGAAATGACCTCATGAAGCGTTTACAATGGAAGCGAGTTTGATTCGCCCGCTCGTATTTACGGCTCTCCTCTCCGGCGCTCTGGTGCATGCCCAGCCGCAGCCGCCTCCAGGACAACTGGATGCCAGCGAGACGCTGTTCACCGTGCTGGCGGCCATCAACTGCGCCGGTTACGACGGAGATCTGGACTCGGGCGCGAATTCCCCGGTGCGGCGCCAGGTCCGGCAAACGATCGCCGCTAAAAACCTGAATTCCGTCGAAGCGCTAAGAAAGTTTGTCGCGGCCCACCGGCTGGCCGACGGGGGCGCTGAATTCGGCCAGTACATTTCGTTCGCTCTTACTGTTGCGGGGCCTCCGGATTTCCAATCGACGGTGAAGGCGGAAGAGCTTCCGATGGATGTCAGAAAGCTCGACGGGCTGATTCCACTGATCGCGAGTTTTTACCGGCAGGCCGATATCGAGGACCTTTGGAAGCAGGTCCGGCCGGCTTACGATCAGACCATCGCGGCTTATCACGGCGGAGTGACCAAAGCGCTGTTCGAGACGAACGGATATCTGCGCAATGCCACCAGCGGCTATCGCGGCCGCCAATTCCAGATCTACGTGGACCTGATGGGCGCCCCGAACCAGATCCAAACGCGCAGCTACAAGGACGATTATTTCGTGGTGGTGACTCCGTCCGCCGAACCGCAGATCCAGGAAATCCGTCACGCTTATCTGCACTATCTGTTGGATCCGCTGGCGCTGCGGTATTTCGAGCAATTGGGCCGCTTGAAAGCCCTGGCCGAGTTCGCTCAGCCCGCGCCGGCGTTGGACAATTCCTATAAAGACGATTTTGTGCTGCTCGCCACCGAATGCGTGATCAAGGCCGTGGAGAGCCGATTGGCGCCTGCGCGCGAACGTCAGGCGCTGGTGGATCAAGCGCTGCGGGAAGGCTTCGTTCTGACGCCGGCATTGGCGGATGGTTTGGCGGTCTATGAGAAGCAAGAGCAGTCACTGCGCCAATACTATTTGGATTTGATCGGCCAAGTGGACATGGACCGCGAGGACAAGCGGTTGGAGAAAGTTCGTTTCGCGGAGCGGGCCGCGGTGAAGAAAGTTCCAGCAATTGCGCCCCCGCCGCCGGTGCTGTCGCCGGCCGAGAAGACGCTGGGCGAAGCGGACGAATTATACACGCGGCGCGACCTGGAACCGGCGCGCCAGAGCTACCTTCGGGTGCTTGAGGAACCCGGGCAGAATTCGCTGCACGCGAAGGCGTACTATGGATTAGCGCGGATCGCGGCGCTCAGAAGCGACCCGGAGCTGGCCGAGAAATTGTTCCAGAAAACGTTGGAGCTGTCCCCGGACGCCGAGACGAAATCCTGGGCGTATTTGTACCTCGGCCGGCTGGCGGACGCGGCCGGCGAACGCGAGCAAGCGGAAGAGAATTACCGCGCGGCGCTTGCTATCGAGGGAGCGCCGGCCTCCGTGAAGAGCGCCGCCGAAAAGGGCCTGGCTCAGCCCTTTCATCGTGACAAGTAGCGCGGCGCGGAGTTTTGGCAATGATTTTTAAACATAGGAGCAAGGGATGAAACATGAAATGAAGATTGCAATAGCGGCCTGCGGAGTTTTGGCATTGGCCGCGTCCCTATTCGGGCAGAAGGCGAAATCCAAAAAAGAGATCGAGGCGATCAACGCCATCAATGCCGCCACTACTATCGATGGTCGCGTTGCGGCCATCGACAACGTCTTGACCAACTTCGCCGACACCGAGTTCAAGCTGGTCCTACTGCAAATGGCGCTGGACCTTGAGGTACGCAAGGGCGACTTTGCGCAGACCGTAACGTACGCCCAGAGGTTGCTCGAAGCGGATCCGAAAAACGCCGATGCTCTGGTGACGCTGGCGTCGGAAACCGCACGGCACACCCGCGAGTTCGATCTGGATAAAGACGAAAAGCTCGCCAAAGTGGACAAATGGGCTAAGGACGGCATCGAGGCAGCCAAGACCACGCCCAAACCTCAAGCCACCATGACCGATCAGCAACTGGAGACGATGCGCAAGGATTTCCAGGCTCAGGGGTATGAAGCGCTGGGCATGGCCGCTACCGTGAGCAAGAAGTACGACGACGCCATCGCCGATTTCAAACAAGCCATCGCCATCGCCGGCACGCCGGATGCGGCGACCTGGGTCCGGCTAGGACAGACCTACGAAGACGCGCGTAAATGGGACGAGGCCACCGATGCCTTCGATAAGGCCGTGAATTTTCCCAATGTAACGGCGCAGGTCAAGAACATCGCGCAAGCCAAGAAAGCGGAAGTCGCCAAGTTGAAGGCCGCCGCGCCCGCCGCTCCGGCGCAATAGCCGCAGCCCGGCATCACTCATGAGCGTGGAGCGTGGAGCGCTGGAGGCAGTTCTGGGTCACCCCTTCCGGAATCACGAACTGCTGGAACGCGCCCTCACCCACAAGTCCAGCATTTCCGAGAAGCCCCTTTTGGGCCGGGCGGGCGACAATGAGCAACTGGAATTCCTCGGCGACGCCGTGCTCGGTTTTCTGGTGAGCGACGCTTTGGTCGAGCGCCACCCCGACTATCCCGAAGGCCGGCTATCGAAGCTTAAGGCCCACCTGGTGAGCGCATCTCATCTCCATGAAGTGGCGGTGAGCCTGAAGCTGGGCGATTACTTGCTGCTCGGGCGCGGCGAGGAAATGAGCGGCGGGCGGGAGAAAAAAGCTCTGCTCGCCAACGCACTCGAGGCCTTGATCGCGGCGGTGTACTTGGATGGAGGCGTCGAACCCGCGCGTTGGTTCGTCACGCATTGCGTCATCGGCGACACGCAACCTCTGGACGAAGCCATGCCGGTGACCGATTACAAGAGCGCGCTCCAGGAACTCGCGCAGGTGATGAAGTTGCCGCAGCCCAGCTACTCGATTCTCGAGGAACGCGGGCCCGAGCACGCCAAGACGTTTTTGGTGGAGGTTCGGTTGGGCAGCGACCGGTTCAGCCGGGCCGAGGGACTTTCGAAGAAAAGCGCGGGGCAGAAGGCGGCGCAACAGATCCTGGGGCAACTGACGGGCGAATCCAGAATCCAGCAGCCGCCGAAATCCTGAACGGCCCGCCTATTTCTTGGGCGCCGCGGCCGGCGTTTTGGATTGTGAATTTTGACTCGCGGGTGTTTTCTCCGGCGCCCGCTCCGGTTCCCCTTTCAATCCAGTCTCGTTCAAGATGACGATGTCTACTCTGCGGTTCCTGCGGCGGCCTTCCTCGGTGTCGTTATCTTCCAGGGGAGCTGTATCGGCGTAACCGGCGATCGACATTCTCTCGTGCGGAACGTCGAAGCTGTTCAGCAGTTCGAGCAGAGCGATGCTGCGCCCGGCCGACAGTTCCCAGTTGCTGCGGAAGCGCGAGTTGTGGATGGGCACCGCGTCGGTGTGTCCTTCCATCCTTACCGGATTGGGGATTTGATTGATGGCCGAAGCGATCTTTTTGATGCTGGGGTAGGTTTCCCGCGTGACTACGTCTTCGCCGGAAGGAAACAGGGCCGCTTCGGTGAAGCTAATAGTCAGGCCGCGCGCGCCCATGCTGATCCGCAATTTTCCGCTCTTGACCTCCTGCTCCAATTCCTTGCTTAGAATTTCGAGCGAGGGCAGCAGTTCGACAACCTTATCGCCCGGCTTCTCGTCGACCTTCACCATGCGCTTTTGTCCGCCCGGCCCGTTTCGCTGCGCGTTGCCCTGTCCCCGTTCCCCGACCGTTCCGCCGAGCACGACGGCAACCACTTGCTTAAAGGATTCTCCCTCCAAGGCCTTTTTCACCGAATCGGAAACCGCCTGCGCCTTGGCTTTGTCCGTTTGGGAGGTAGCGAACATCACCACAAAGAAGGCAAAGAGAAGAGTAATAAAATCCGCATACGAGACCAGCCAGCGCTCGTGATTTTCGTGTTCTGCATGCTTCTTGCGCGGCATTGTTTTGCGGCCGGAGCTTAGCTCTTTGCAGGCGCGGCTTGCGGCGCACCGGCGGGTTTCTCCTTGCCCTTCTCCTTTTTCTTAGAGCTGGATTTCTCCTGGTGCTGGTAGGCTTCGAGTTTGCTGCGGATGATCTTGGGATTCAATCCTTCCACGATGGCCACCACCCCTTCCAATTTCAGTTCCTTGAGTTCCCGATCGCATTCGATTCGGGATTTGATCTTGTTCGCCGCCGGCAGCAGGAGAATGTTGGCGATTCCTACGCCATACACCGTGGCGACGAAGGCCACCGCGATTCCGTGTCCCACTTCCTCGATGTTGGCGAGATTCTTCATGACCTGAATAAGGCCCATCACGGCTCCGATGATTCCGATGGTGGGCGAATACCCGCCGGCGCTTTCGAACACCTTGGCTTCCGCCAGCGCTCTGTTATCGGCCATGTCGATTTCGAGCATCATCATGCTGCGTAGTTCCTGCAGGTCCGTGCCGTCGACGGCCAGCGTCAGCGCTTTGCGCAGAAACGGATCTTCTATTTTGAGAGCATCGTCTTCGATCGAAACTAAGCCGTTCTTGCGGGCTTTGGTGGCGTAGCCGATCAACTGCTCGATGGCCGCGTCGGGCGGTTGGGTTTTATCCAGGAACACGTGGACTAATCGCGCCAGGGCCCCCTTGAGCACGCTGAGTGGCGTGCTGACCATCACCGCGCCGAACGTTCCGCTCAGGACGATCATCGCGGCGGTGATCTGCGATACGTCCTTGATCTTGCCGCCCTCCATCACCAACCCACCGATGATGCCGCCAAACGCAAGCAAGATGCCGGCTATCGTAGCGAGATCCGGGCGGGCGCCTGGCTGCTTGGCCTTGCCTGGTTTCGCGGATTTGGACTCCGGTTTGGGTTGATCAGCCATAGGGTGTTAGCGCTGCCGATCCTCTGCCGGTTTTTCTTCGTCGTTTGTCACTGCGACTAATGACCGGTTGGCGATCATGCGCTTATAATCGATTACCTTTTGGATCACTTCGTCGGCGGACTCCAGCACCATGAACTTCTGACCGGACGTCATCGCGATCACAGTGTCGGGCGTAATCTCAACGTGTTCAATCAGATCCGAATTCAGCACTAACGGAACGCGGTTAATGCGCGTGAGCCGGATCATAGAGGTATCCAGATTTTCTTATCGGTTCGACGGGGCGGGGTATGAGCTCGACCAACTACTTGGGTGGACTAGCAGGCTGCGGAAAAAAGCCGAATTGGCTGTGACATTAGAACAGATTACATCGTCTATGTTTTATGCGAGGCGATGCCCAACAACAGAGTGGCATGTTCAGCTACATGTCGGCGGAGCAGCGGG
>Ga0302324_100014522_pt1 | contig 15872 bp, 15 predicted proteins | sample Palsa_T0_1_FD_201949 | JGI IMG/M metagenome (GOLD analysis project Ga0302324, IMG submission 201949) | Peat permafrost microbial communities from Stordalen Mire near Abisko, Sweden - Palsa_T0_1 | ecosystem: Environmental > Terrestrial > Soil > Palsa > Peat permafrost | place: Sweden: Abisko...
GCTCGTAGGATTTGACCTCCGACGATTTCCCCACCTGGGCATCGTTGCCGGCCAGCGAGCGGAGGAAGGCGTCCGCCGCTACGTGGGCATTGGTGACTCTCGCATCTCTTATGCCTGCGCAATGCTGCTGAATCTGGCGGAATATCCACGGATTCGACGGTGCCGTGCGGCCGATCATGACCGCATCACAATCGGTCTGCGTGACCATCGCACAGGCGTCCTCCGGAGAACGAATATCTCCGTTACCGATCACAGGAATCTTCACCGCATCTTTTACCGCGGCAATCCATTCCCAGCGCGCGTTGCCGCTGTAGCCCATCTCGCGGGTGCGGGCATGCAGCGCCACCGCCGCCAGGCCGCAACTCTCGGCCATGCGCGCGAGTTCCACGCAGACAATCTCTTCGTCATTCCACCCAGCGCGGAATTTTACGGTGAAAGGAATCGTTACTGCGGCACGAACTGCTTCGAAAATCTTTCCGATAGCAGGCAAGTCGCGCAGCAGGCCGGAGCCTCCGTTGCACTTCACGACTTTCTTGGCGGGACAGCCGAGATTCAAATCGACAATATCGAAGCCCAGGCCCTCGACCATCTTCGCGGCTTCGGCCATCACGTGCGGATCGCTGCCGAAGAGCTGCGCGGAAATGGGGTGTTCATCTTCGTAGAAATGCAGATAGCGCTTGGCCTTCTGATCTTTCTTGCGCAGCACGCCATCGGCGGAGGTGAACTCGGTCATGATCAGGCCGCATCCGCCCAGGTTACGGATGAAACGGCGGAATACGGTATCAGTAACTCCGGCCATGGGGGCAAGTACGGTTGCAGGGGAGATGGTGACATTACCGATGGAGAGGCTTGCGGGAACGGGTCGCGCTTGTTCTACCAGGCGGACAGATGTGTCCGCCCCACATGGCTGCGAGTTATCCCAGAACTTTTTCACAATCTCATTCTACCTGCGCTTGCAAGACAAAGCCCTCGCCGGAGCGAGGGCTGAATATCTTGAGTCGGTCGACCGTTCTTGCTTTATCCGTGGGATCGGCGCAAATCCCTGGCGAATTAGTTCTTCGCAGCTCCGGTGGTTGCCGGTGCCGCGGGAGTCTTGGCATACTTGCGGCGGAAGCGCTCGACGCGGCCGGCGGTGTCCATCAGCTTCTGCTTGCCGGTGAAAAAGGGATGGCAGTTCGAGCAAATTTCAACGCTGATATCGCCCTTGTGGGTCGATCGCGTCATAAATGCGTTCCCGCACGCGCAATGCACGCGAACTTCGTTATAAGCGGGATGAATGGCTGCTTTCATAGTCCTAACCTCGTTTCAGATCATTAGATTCTACCGGATGTCTTAGGGATTCGGCAATCGTGAAGAGCCCTCAGCTGTCAGCCGTCAGCTCTTAGCTAACCCAATGGAATCAGCTGTTTTCAGTGCGGTTGCTGAAGGGTGATGACTGAGGGATGACAGCTCCCTTCAAAACCTGAACAAGTAGCTCACCTTCACGAAAAACTGGCGGCTATCGTTGATATAGCCCTTTGGCGTGTTGAAGACGCCTGCATCTGGATCGACGTTCAGGTTTTGGAGGTCGCTGTTATAGCCGACGTAGATCGCCGTCCCCGGATGCACTAGATACGTAATCAGGAAGTCGGCGTTGAATTCTTTCTCGGTTGGCAGGTCGGTGTAGGGCGACCCGCCCGGCGGCGTGCCCGCCAGCAGGCCGTTGTATTGCAGAATCACACGCGCCGAAAGTTGCGGCGTGAACTGCCAGTTCCACTTGCTGCGCACGATGTGATCGTTAAATATCCCCTGACCGACGCCAGGAAAAATCGACTCAGCGTAACGATAGGTGCTGTCGGTGGTTCTGAGTCGTTCGAATAGATACGTGTTCTCAATCTTCAACGGTTTGACCGGGCGAAAGGTCAGCGTCGCCGAGCCCGTATTCGAGCGGCCCAGTAGAAACTGGGGCTTGGACACCGCAGTCGGCACGAAATTTGGTCCGTCGCCCCAGTAGTAGCTGGCTCCCACCGTGACCTTGGGAAAGTATCCGGTCTGAAACGATGCGCCACTGCGATGCTCGTGGTAATCCTGGTTGGCGGTGACGTTCGGCAAACCGAGAAACGCGAAGTCCTGTGGCCGCAGCCGTTCGCGCGATTCCTCATAGGGAAGAAACCGCACCGTGGTTTGCCCTTGACCCTGTATGAAGAAGTAAGGCGTGTAGTCTGTGTCCAGTCTCGTGCCCGCATGGTCGAAGGCGTAGTGGTTATAGAATGCCGGCCCCCAAGCCACGATCCAGCCTTTCTTTGGACGAAAAACGTATCCAGCATGTTGTTCGGTGTCGCGAAGGTCGGCGCGATTCACGAATCCGGGCACCGTGACAAAGCCCGGAGCAACATCCTGATACGAGCCGTTATAGATGAAATGGATTCCAGTGCGCTTCAGATCCAACCGATCGGCGCTGCCGGCGTAGTAGCTGCCATTCCCGGCGTTGCCGGAGTTGAAGGGATAGAGGCCGTCCTCGCAAGTGTTCTGAAGATTGGTCGCTGTCAGACCGAGCAGGTTGCTTGAACTGACCACCGCCTGGCCGTCGAGTGTCCAGTTGTCGTTGAACTTCAGGCGAGTGTCTACTCCGCCCACGCGATTAAATTCTCCCGTGGTCGGACATTCCCAGTCGGTATAGATCACGCCCACGCTGGATTGGCGGAAGATGTCGCGGTTCGCCCGAGCAATCGCAAAGTACGATCGAACGCCTGAGAGTTCGTCAGAGCACACGAGCGACGAAGCGGGGCAAGTGCTGGGCACGGCGAGCCCCGGACTGCGGTCATCCGTAGCCATCAGTCCTACCGAATACGGCCCCTCTTTGCCGGTGAGGCGAATTCCCGCTGACGGGTCTTCAATGTTGCGAGTGAAAAACAAATCGAAAGGAGTGCGAAAGTAGTCTTCATTTTCCAGAAAAAAAGGCCGCTTCTCAGGAAAATACACTTCGAACCGCTGGTTCACCGTGATCTGCGGATCCTCCGACTCAACCTGGCTGAAATCTGGATTCGCTGTGAGATCCAGCACGAAGTGATCGTGGATAACGAACTTCGCGTCCATGCCGGTTTGGCCCTGCACGGTCGCGTTCTGAAAAAACGGGTTGTAGGGATCACGCGTATCCAAGGCCCGAAAGCCGCGGAGAATGCCGTAAGGAATCAGTTCGATGTCGCGGCCCGGCGAAATCCCCTCCAGCCCGTGAAGGGTCGCGGCCTGGCCCAGGCGGCCTTCAATCTTGCGTGAAATCTGCGGCCAGAACGCGTCTTCGTTCTTACGATAGATGCCGCGATACAGAATGACTCCCCAATCCTGCTGGTGGGCCGCGGGAAAGCGCAGGCTCTTGAATGGGATCGCCATCCACACGACAAAGCCGCGGCTGGTGACCTTGCCCTTCGAATCCCACACCGTATCGAAGGAGGTATCCCAGTTGCCGTTGACCTCAGCGCGTGAGGCCTCAGTCCAGATCGCGTCCCACTGCACGCCCAACGGCGTGGTTTGGAACGCGTAAGCGCGACGCCGGTCGTGAAAAGTGTCGAGCATGATCTCGACCTGATCGTCGTCGTAAATGTCTTCCCGTCGCGACATACGAGCGCGCACACGCTTGGGATCGTCGAAGCAGATAAAGACCACATACAGGTTCTTCTTGTCATAGCCCAGATAGGCTTCGGTGGGCTCGGAAACATTTTCGCCATCGTGCGGATTGCGCTGGACAAAGCCGGTGACCTTTGCCATCTGGCGCGCAACCTCGCCCTCCGGCTTCATGCTGAGGAACTCTTCGAGAGTCGGCGCGCGATCCAACTTCGGGATGGTCAGTGAGGGTATAGCCTGCACTGGTTTCGGCGCCGGAGGTATCTCGGGCTTCTTGATCGGCGGCTCGGGTAACTGCGCCGAGGGCGGGGGATTCTGCGGCGCAGACTTGGGTTCTTGCGAGGGAGTGGGATTGGCCTCCTGCGGCGGAAGTGAAGCGGGAGGTGGAGAGGTCTGGGACTGCGCACCGGCGTTGTGCGTCGTTGCGGAAATCTTTCCCGCGCACCAACCAGACGAAGTCATGACGACGAGAATTGTCGCCATTAGAATTCCAGCCCACAGCTTAGATAAAACGCCCAGATTCCACTCCCAAAGCACTAATAATCAATGCGAACCGCCAAAAGAAGGAATCGAGCAAGATACACCAAGAAGAGCCGAACAAAACAGAAAATGATTGTTTGTAGGGTTTGCAGAACAGGAACTCTAGACTTCGGAAAAACAGACCGCGGAACCGGCGACTGCCGGCGACCTGCTACCTGAAATAGCCTCTATTTCAAATAGGGTCTACTTCAGGTAGCTAAATAAATTGAGTTGGGCAGTTTGGCCGACGGCCTCGAGGGCCGCCTGCACCGAGGTTTGCGACGCGGTCAGATTACTAACCACCGCGGTCAAGTCCGCGCCACCGATCGTGTTTTGCTGCTCCGCGAGTTGCGTGGTCTCGCTGCTGAGGTAGGTTTGCTGCGCGGTCAGCTGGCTTGATGCGTTGCTATAAAAAACCTGTTTCTCGTTGATGTAGCTCAAAGCGCTGCCCACTCCGGTGACGGCAGTGCCGATGCCGATGCCGCTTTGCAGGCTGGAGATGAGATTCTGAACGCTCAGAAAGACATCGTTGCCCGAAGCCGAAAACAACTGCGAGCCTGGCAGGTTGGCTTGCAGAGTGAATTGACTGCCCAGGGTAACGTTATTGGTACCGGTGTTGCCCTGATAGGTAACGCCGGAGGGCGAACTGGAATCGAGCACATAAGGCGCGGTCTGGGTGGCGGTTCCGGCAAACACATAGTTGCCTTGATAGGGCAGATTAGCCAGGCTGAGCAGCTGATTCTGAATGCCCTGTAATTGAGTAGCAATAGCTTGACGATCAGTGGCGCTGACGGTGCCATTGGCGCCTTCGACTCCCAGGGCAATGGCCTGCTGCAGCGCGGTAGTGACCGAATTCAGCGTAGAATCGGCGCTCTGGATTTCACCCTGGATGCTCCCCAGACTGCGCTCGAACTGATCGGCTTGCGAAGTCTGGTCGGCGTTCTGAACCAGCGAGGCGGCGGCTGCGGGATTGTCGGAAGGAACATTGACGCTCTGGCCCGAGGCAATTTCCTGCTCATCGGTGTTGACCTGCTGCTGCGTGCGTTCCACGGCAGCCAGAATGTCGGGATAAGGATTAGGATTGACGCGCATGGTAGGTTACCCGGTAAGCGTGGCCATGTTGACCACGGTATAAAGCATATCGTTGATGGTGGTAACTACCTGGGCTGCGGCTGCGTAGGCGCTCTGGTACTGAACCATGTTGGCAGCCTCCTCGTCGAGCGACACGCCCGAGATGGAGGAGCGCTGATCGTTGAGTTGCTGCAAAACCAGGCCCGAAGCAGTCTGCTCCGCGGAGGCGTTCGAGACGTCGTTGCCCACGTTAAAGACAACGCCGGAATAGTAGTCGGAGGGAGTCTGGCCGTTGATGATGGTCTGGCTGCCGAGGGCGTATAACGCTTCGGCATTTCCGTTGCTCCCGGTGCTGCCGTCGGAGCTCGCGGCGATCAGGGAGGGATCGGTGATGGCAACCGAGAGACTGGCTGCGGCGCCGACTCCGGTGGCGGGCGGAGGAGTGAATAAGTTGGTGCCGGCATTTCCGTTCAGATCAAAGCCCGCGGCCTGCACTCCGTTGACCGCGTTCGCCAGGCTGGAGGCCAGGGTATCGAGTTGGGTCAGTATGGCCGGGATCTGCTGGTCCCGGGCTTGCAGCGTTCCGCCCAGCTGGCCGGACGTGATCGAGGCGGTAATGTCGTCTCCTTGAGAGTAAACATCGTGCAATCCGGAGGAGTTGAGCTGAGTCTGCAGCGTGAAACTTTGCTGTCCGGTCACCAGGGCGGCGCCGTTGCCCGTAGTGAGGGTGACGCTGTTGTTGCTGGGAATCACGGAAATATCAGTTAACGTAGAAAGCTGATCGATCGCCTGTGTGCGCTGATCGATAAAAGATCCCGCGCTTTCGCCGACATTTTGCAGATTGCTGATCTGACCGTTGAGTTGGGCGATCTGCGACGTCAACTGGTTGATCTGGCCAACCGTCTGCACCACGCTGAGGTCGAGGCTGTTTTGCTGCTGGGTCAGACTATTGGCCGTAGTGTTAAAGCTGGTGGCCAGATTGCCGGCGGCGGTCAGCACGCCTTGGCGGACGGAAAGGTCGGCGGGGTCGGTCGACAGCTGATTGATGCTGTCGAAAAAGTTTGAGATCTGAGTTCCAATATCGCTGCTGCTGGTGGTGAAGTTGTCCTGAGTCTGCTGCAGGGCAGAGGTTAGCGAGTTGAACTGCCCCTGCACCTGGGTCTCCTGCTGGATCTGCGATTCGAGCAGCGGATCGCGAATACTTTCGACGCTTTGCAGCGTAACCCCGGTGCCCAGAGTGAGAGGGTCAACCACGATGGGATCGCTTGAGACCAGCACCGGCACCAGACGCGAGTAGCCCGGCGTGTTCACGTTGGCGACGTTGTTGGTGGTCGCCTCGAGTGCACCCTGTTCGGCGGTCAGCCCGCTCAGAGCGGTGGCCAAGCTGGCATTCAGGCTGGACATGAAGTTGCGTTGCCCTTCTTTTCCACGTCTGTTTGATCTTCGCTTCTGCAGTGCTTCTACGGCCTGCGCCGGGATGAACCGGACGAAGCTTCCTGGCGGTCCGCTCCCAACGGCAAATGCGGGGCTGAATAGGTGGCTTCGAGCCCGGCCCGCAGGTGGACAATCATTCGCAATGAACGCTGGGCGCGAATGAGCAGCGCCGCTTGCACTCGTCCCAATTGGAGAACCTGCCATTGCGCAGCCCGCAGGCGGACGGCGAGCGCACCGTCAGGACCATTCGGACTGCCGGGCCGATAACTGGACGGAGTCGCGGCCTTTTGCGTCCACAAAATCTCCAGCGCCTGACACAAACGATGTTGCGTCTGCGTATTCAGTTCCAGCGATAGTAAGTCGCGCGATAGCAGAGCCTGCTGGCCGGCGTGAAGACTGCGGGCCAACTCCTGCAGCAGCGCCACGCTAGCTGAGTCGAGTTCGGCTCCCCCCAAGGGAAGAGTCGCGCTCGTCAGCGGGTGGATCGAAGGCGTCGTCCCTGCCTCGACCGTATGCCCCGGCGACGGAGTGCGCGCTCCGATGCTTGCACTGGTGATGTTTACACCAGTAAGGGTTTTGTTCATACCGCGTCTTCTCCTAAATCGCGGACAAGCCCCTAGGCGGCCTGCGCTGTAGCCAGGTGGGCGAGCACAGCGCCTGCAACTTGCTGGGGACTGGCGTGATATTGTCCGTTCTCGAGCGCCTGGCGCAGGGCTTGCACTCGCTGCTGGCGAATTTCCGGAAGCTGGGACGCCTGCGCAGTCAGGCCCGACACTTGAGCATGGGCCCCGGAAAGCTGCGCCTGGTCTTCTCCCAGGTCTCCTCCCTGGTCTCGTCCCAGATCTTCCCCCAGATTACGTGCCGTTGGATCTGTACTGAGAGCGGAGGCCGAGTTCCCGGCATCACTGCGGTTGCCTTCGAGTGTAGCTCGCGACCCGTAATCTTGCGGTGCGTAATTTGGATCAATTCTCATCATTACCCTTAGCTCCTTGCCTTGAATTTCCCCTTGCAATTCAAGTATCGGCGGCGCGTTAAAAAACTTTAATGCCCTCCGGCAACAACGTGGCTGGAAGCCGACCTTTATGCTCCAACTCATTCTGTCGGCGGGAGTTACAGAACCTTTAACCGATCCTCGCCGAGCTTCGTCGTCCGTAACCGCCATCGCATTATCCCGTACCTTCGTGTGCCGGAAGGTGGCGCGCGATCATGGCCGCGATTCCGAATCCGCCCTTGGCCGCCAGTGCTTCAGACAGAGCCTGAGTTCCAAGGTAGTTGTAGTTGTCGGCTCCCGGCATGGCATCCTCTCCGGGAAGGGTGGCAAAAGTCTTTTCCATAGACTCCAGCATTGAGCCGATAAGGTGAGCTTCGAACTCGCGCGCGGCTTTGGCGCCGCGTCCTAGGGTTGCTGCCGGACTCGCGAGCTGCGGCGAGAGTGTGGCGGCGCTGGCGGCGCCGGGTGAAATCGAATTCGCGATCCCCATAATCATGACCTCCTCACCGGTCGTCTCCGAATCAGTATCTCTAAATCTAAAGACCTTCAAATCTAAAGATCTCCAAGTAATGATCACCACTCTGATGGCCAAGTCTGATCTCCTAATCTGATCTCTCAATTAGCGGTCTCAGCATAAGTGATTACAAATCGAATGATCGCTTCAAGTGATCTCTTCAGATGATCTCCAACTCTGCCTCCAGCGCTCCCGCCGCCTGGATGGCTTGCAGAAGCGAGACTACGTCCCGCGCGGTCGCGCCGATGGCTTGCAGCCGGGTGACCAACTGCTCGACGCTGGCACCTTCGCTCAGAACCAGATTCCGGGCGGGAGCTTCGGTGGCGCTGAGCCTGGTTTCGGGGATGACTTCGGTCTGACCGTTGCCCAGCGCATTGGGCTGGGAGACCAGGTACGAGGTTGAGACCTCAATCGAGAAGTTGCCATGCAGAACCGAAACTGCTCCCAGGCGGACATCCTGACCCAGCACCACCGTGCCGGTGCGCTCGTTGATGACCACCTTCGCCCGCCGCCGCACCTGAACCTGGAGATTCTCGATGTGGGCCAGCAGCGCCGGCACAGGTGTCGACGAGGCCGCCGCCAGCCGGATCTCGATACGGCGGCTGTCAACCACGGTAGCCACCGGTACCAGCCACTCGCGATTGATGACCGCGGCCACTTCCATGGCCGTCGAGAAATTGGCCTCTGTCAGCAGCAGCGTCAGGTGATCGAGGTGGGTGAGATCGAGCGCGCTGCCGCGTTCTACCAGCCCTCCTCCGGGAATGCGGCCGACGGTGGGATGATTCACCAGCTTGGAGTTGGTGGTCGAGCCAGCGGTATATCCGCCGAGAACGAGAGGCCCCTGAGCCGAGGCATACACCTGGCCGTCGGCGGCGTAGAGAGGAGTGAGCAGCAGCAGCCCGCCTTCGAGACTGCGTGCATCTCCGGCGGAGGAGACGGTCACGTCCACCGGCATTCCGGGACGCGAGAACGGAGGCAGGCTGGCGGTGACGAAGACGGCAGCCACATTCTTTACTTGCACCGTGGTCTGGATCACGGTTGAGGGAATCTCGACTCCCATGCGTTGCAGAATGCTGGCCAGCGTCTGTATGGTGAAATAAGTCTGCTGCTTATCTCCCGTACCTCTCAATCCAACCACTAACCCATACCCAACTAGCGAGTTGGAGCGAATTCCCTCCACGCTGGCCACGTCGCGGATGAGAACCTTGTGGCCATCGGTGTCGGACGAGCATGCGGCCGGCGCCGTGGTGATCGCGAGGCTGAGCAACGGAGTGTAAAGCCAAAGCAGCGTTTTGCGAGCCGCAGTGTTCATGAAACTGTTCATAAATAATGCCGGCGCGATTTTCGGCCAAGCCCGGCGAAGAAGCCAGATCATGAAGGCAGATCACGAAGCTCAATCACGAAGCTCGATCACGAAGCTCGTTGCGGATGCCGCCGCGTGCTCGCCGTCTCCAAACCCGGCGTCTAAAATCCGACTACGCGCAGAAGCCACTTCACGATGGGGTTCGGAGGACGCACGCCTTCGCTGAGCACGCCCTTGCCCTTGACTTCGACTTCCAGGTTGCCCACGCTGTTCGAGGCTACGGTGTTGGTGGCGTCCAGATCGCCGGGACGCACCAAGCCCCGCAGGATCACGGTTTCGTGCTGGTTGTTCATGGTGATCTGCCGCTCCGCCTCCACTACGAGAGTCCCGGTGGGCAGCACCGCGGCGACGCGTCCAGTGAGGGTCGTGATCAGCGAAGTCGTGGAACTGGCCTGAGCCTTTCCGGTTAACACCTGCGTCGAATTGGGCGAGAACAGGTTCGCCACGCCCGAAGTAGCAATGTGCCCGGGCAGGGCCGTAATGCCGGAATTGGCGGAGAAAACTCGGTTAGTGGAAACATTGCCTGCACTGGTGGCGGAGAGATTCTGGCTCACGCTGATGGTGACCAGGTCGCCCACTCGCGAGGCTTTATAGTCGGCCACCATGTTGGCCAGCCGTCCGCTATCGATCCACAGGCTGCCCGCAGTCGCGGGAGCGGCCTCGGGAGCCCGGGCCGACACGCGTTGGAGATAGTCCGTCAGTCCGTCCCGTTTGGTCGCGGCCTTTTTGTTAGTAGTATTGACATTGGTAGTAAGCGGCAACGGGCTGCTCAGCGAGTCGCTTGCCGGGATGCCGGCGGTCGAGGCTCCCAGAACCCCAGCATTCACGGCCTGCGCATTCGCGACTTGCGCGCCGCTGGGCCCAACGCCCGGGTTGAAAAGAAGCAGGGCAGTCAAAGACAGAAACATTGCGATCGGACCGCCGGGCAGCAACGCAGAAGTTAGCGACTTATTCTGTTTCTGTTGCATTTTCACCACGTCATCTTTCACCACGCTACCCGCACTGTCACGACACTACCCGCACTCTCCCCGCACCTTCGACCACGGCTCGCATCAGGCGGCCGCCGCCATCGCCACCGAGGATGCGGGCTCGAACCGCCTCACCGGGGCCGCCGAGGTCGAGACAAACCGCCTGTATCACCAGCCGAATTCCAGCTTGGTCCCAAGTCAATGTAACGGTTTGACCGGGGCGCACCAGCGCCTCTGCCATCCTCGAGCTTGATGCGCGACCGCGCCGCAGCGCCGTCGCGGCCAGCGTAGACGGAGCCCCGTATCGCTGATCCCCCCCGCCGGAGCTGCCGTCGAGGAGCGGTTGGGCGGCAATCCGAATCAGGAAGGGCACACAGTCTCCGGTATGAAGGCAGCGCGCCCGGACCTGCCAGCTATCGCGACTTGCATCCCAAACCGTGTCGGTAATTTCCAGGGGCGCGTTCTCAGAGACCCGCCCCGCGGCTCCGCAAGTAACTTTCTGCGAAGCCTCTGACGTTTTTAATTTGGAAGTGAGCGCAGTCGGGGCAAGTCCATCGAGAATGCGCTGTTCGATCGCGGCGCAGCCGGCCCGTGGCCCGGCGCGGCGCACGCTGACGCGTTCCGGTACTGAGATCTCGCCAAGTCTGCTGCCGGATGCCTCTGAACTCGCTGGCATCTTCCCGAGCATGGCTCGCACCTCGGCGCCGGTCAGCACCCGCACACTCCCCACCAGGGGAGAGCGGCCGAGGCCGACTTTAGCGGCGGCCTGGCGCAGCGAAGCACAACGGTTGGGAGACAGCAAGTCGGCCAGCGAAAACTCCCCTGCAGCCACTTCGACGTCGGCCCTGATCTCTACGTCGGTGTGGCAGACCGACTGAGAGCTGGCCATGGGCGCCGATGCCGCGAGAAAGGCCAGGCCAGCGGCGATCCACAGTATCTTCATCACAAGTGCCTTTGCAAGGGCTGACGATAAGCCGGTTAATTGATTTTAGTTAATGCCGATTAACGTCCTAGTTGGTTAATATCCTGCAACATTTGATCCGCAGAGTTAACCACGCGGGAGTTGGCCTCGTAGGAGCGTTGAGCGACGATCATCTGCACGAATTCATCGACCACGCTGACATTCGATTGTTCGAGCATGCCCTGCTGAATCGATCCCAAGCCTTCGCTGCCTCCCGGCGTGCCGACCACCGGGTCGCCCGAAGCCGTGGTGGCGAGAAACAGGTTGCTGCCGGTGCTGTTCAGGCCTCCAGGATTGTTGAACAGAGCCAGTTGCAGCGATCCAATCTGCTGCGCCGCCGTCTGCCCCGCGAGAGTGACGCTGATGGTTCCGTCCTGAGCCACCGTAACCGAAGTCGCCCCCGCGGGAATGGTGACCGCAGGTTGTACGGCATTCCCGTCGGCCGTAACCAGATTGCCCTGAGCGTCCGTCTGAAAATTTCCCGCGCGAGTGTAGGCGGTCTGCCCGTCGGGCAGGAGGACTTGGAAAAATCCCTGACCTTGAATGGTCAGATCGAGCGGGTTTCCAGTCTGGGTGAAGTCGCCCTGCAACTGGATCACTTCCGAGGCCGCAGTACGCGTGCCCAATCCGACCTGCAGCCCGGCGACCACGGTGGTTTGCTGCGAGGCCGCCGCTCCAGGCATCGCCAGGGTCTGGTAGATGAGGTCTTCGAACTGCACCCGGCGGCGGCGAAATCCGGCGGTCGAGGAGTTGGCCAGATTGTTGGCCACGTTGTCCAGGTTTGTTTCCTGAGCCATCATGCCGCTGGCGGCGGTGTAGAGCGCACGAATCACAGTTCCCCCGTTTTCTCGCTGATCTACTTCTCGTCGATCTATTTCTCGTCGATCTATTTCTCGCTGATCTATTTCTCGCTGATCTACTCGCTCGCTGATCTATGCCCCCGCTGTATGTACATCTCGTTTCTTTCGACTCTAACTCAGACTTTCGGCAAGTCCTGCACCGCGGTCTGATTGAACTGGCTATCGAATAAGGTCAGTGCCCGCTGCACCATCTCGGCGTTGCGCTGGATGGTGATCAGCTGCACCACGCCTTCGACCGGGCTGACGTTGGAGTCTTCGAGCATGGACTGGCGAATGGATGAGGTCGCAGCTGGCAATGCTGACTTCGCAGGCGCGGTATAAGTGGCGTTGCCGATGGCGTGCAGCGCGGTATCGGGAGCAAATTCCGCGATACGAAGCTGATCGATGACTGCGCCATCGACCGAGATCGTGCCATCGGAACTGACCGCGACTGTGCCGGTGGTAGGTAACACGACCGGGCCCTGCTGGCCGAGCACGGCATCGCCTTGCGAGGTCATGAGCTGTCCGGTGGGAGTCAGGTGCAGGCTGCCGTTGCGGGTGTAAACCTCGCCCGCGGCTGACTTCACCACCAGAAAGCCGCTGCCCGCGACCGCCAAATCCAGAGGATTGCCAGTGGCATAAAAACTGCCGGAGGTGCGATCGATACGGCTGCTGCCGAGAACCCCGAAATCGTTGACCGCGGCGTTCAGCGGATTGGAAGATACCGTTCCTCCGCCGGACAGCATTGAGCGAAAAGTCGCCTGCTCGCCCAGATATCCGGGCGTGCCCAGATTCGCCAGATTATTGGCAACTAGTTCGAGGGCCTGGGTTTGGGCAGCGAATCCGGCGCAGGCTGCGTAGTAGCCACTATCCATAGTTGATCACCTGGGCTGGAAGAAAGCACGCGCTCCTCCATTGCACATGAGAGTTGGGAAATATCGGCGAAGAGGAATATTCGCGGACGCGGACGCAGCTCGGCAAAAATTTCCCGGGAGAGTAAATCGGAGCGGCGAAGCCCTGGTCAGTCGCCTGAGCAGTGCGCTTCAGCTATGGATTCTTAGTTTCGCTGCAGTGATGCACACTTCAATTGTGCACTTCAGTTATGCACTTCAGTTGTGCAGTTCAGTTGTGCACTTCAAGGGAAAGAACCAGAGGCTGTCCTTCAAACAGCAGCACGGTACGGTACTCCTCGTTGACGGGAGAGTGAAGATTGTAATCCCCGCCGGTGATGACCGTGGGCACCGAGAGCATGCAGCCGTCTCCGAGGCCGCTGATCTTGTTCTTGAAGTTTCCGGCGACCATGTTGCAGATTTCTCCCATGGCGTCCCATACTTCCGCGCCAGCCTTGTCAGGCTCGATGCCGAGCATGCGCGAAGCCATATGAGTGGCTGATTTGGAGCTGCAACGCACGGTCAGCATGCCGCACAACATTCCCGCTAGCCCTACCATGGCCGTTATGTCGAGCCCCTCCTCGAGCGGCGGTATGGCAGGCGGAGGTGCCGGAGTTTCGAGTGGACAGGCAAGCATGAGCTCGAAGACTTCGTTCACCGCGAGTTGCAGGGTCGGAACCCAGCACTCGCGCCCCGCCACAGTGGTCAGGGTGGCATTGGAGTTGGAGTTATTCATTATCATTATCTTTATTTCCCCGCCAGCACTGGAAGCACGTGCTCTTTGACCTGATCCGAAGTAAAAGGCTTGCGAATGTAGCCCCGCTCCCCCGCCGAAAGCGCCTGCACCACGTGGCCTTCGCTGCCTTCGGTAGTGATCATCACCACTGGCACGCCCTTGGCGTTCTCCACTCCGGCCAGCGCCTTCACGAATTCCAGGCCGTCCATGACCGGCATGTTGATATCACACAGAATGAGATCCACCTTATTCGCCTGCACCGCAGCCAGGGCTTCGGCTCCGTTTCCAGCTTCCAGCACTTGGGACAGGCTAAGACCGGCCTGGCGCAGGGAGCGTTCCACGATCTTTCTCATCACCGAGGAGTCATCCACAATAAGAGCTCGTATATTGTCCATGTTTCGCTTCTTCCTCTCGCTGACCCTCGTTGCCCGCTTCCCCGCAACTTCCTCGTTCTTACCGAGGCGTGCTGCCCCGTAGGCCTACCCCGGCCCCGTGTCTTCTATCGGCCCGACCGGAACGAACTTTAGAAGGCGGGAATTTCGACAGATGCGAGAGGGTGGGAGGCCGTAGGAGATTCGCCAAGCGCCCGCAGCAGCAGATCGAGGGGAGAGCCCGACGGACGAAACAGGCGAACCCAAATCTGCGGACCAGCGGATGCGAGCCTGATGGACGCGAGGCCGATCTCGGAGACGGCCAGGCGCGCGCAGTAGCTGGCGACGATGCGGGAAAATTCGGCGGCAGAGGCGACGTGGTCAAAGACAGTTTCATTCTCTTCGCGCCGTCGGGAACGGGACTGGAGATTCTGGCGAACGAAGCTGGGAGCGGCCATGCACGGCTCGGTGCGACATCCCGCGATCTGCTCGATGGCATACAGCACGCCGTAGTCGATGCCTTGACTGAAGGCCACATGCAGTGTGCCTGTGCTCTCGACGTAGTCGACCGGAACCAGGCCAAAATCTTCGAGCAGAGTGTGTGGAATCTGCGGACCGCGGCTGCTGGTTCGGCTCGCGATGCGACTGGGGAGAAAGGAGTTCGCCCGCAGCAGGGGACGCGACCACTGGCGGGCGACCGCGGCCGTGATCTGCTGCTCGCTGGCGAAACCGAGGGTCTGTAGCCACTCGCCAATTCGGCCACGCCCGGCGCTGCGTTGGGTGGCGAGAGCAACGCGCAGCTGGTCGGCGGTGAGCTGCCGCCGAGAAAGCAGGAGAAGGCCTAAAGGAATGCGGTGGGGCGCGGCCGTGGGCGGAAGGCCGCCACCAGGAAGTGCCAGCCGCTCGGTAAGAGCGCGTTCCAGGCACGACTCAAGACAGTAGCGGGCCCCTTGCCAAAGGATGGTGCGGGAGGGACGGCGCAAGGCACGCCAGATTTTCCGCCGCCGTGCGCAGTCGCGCTGGTCGCAATGCGGCGCCAGCTTCAAGCGCAACTCGCGCCATGCGTCCTCCCAGGCGGCGAAATGAAGGCTTGCACTTCCCATCTCAGTGGCTCGTTGTTTCGGTGTCACGGTTTGAGTGGCGTCGTCACTGTGGCTCGTTGATTTCTGCTCTCGTGCCTCCCCTGGTTTTGCCGCCGCACGATCTCTAGGGGCTGGCCGGAGCTACTTCGGTAATGCGCACGCCATAGTTGCCATCCATCACCACGACTTCACCACGCGCCACCAGCCGGCCGTCAACCAGGACATCGACTGGCTCGTCCCCTGGACGATCCAGATCGACCACCGCGCCTGGATTCAGATCGAGGACTTCGCGCAGCAGCAGACGGCGGCTGCCAAAACGCAGAGTGACCGCCAGCTCAACCTCCATCAGCAAGTCCAGCCTGGCCCGATTCTCTTCCCCATCCGATGACGCCGGGGGGGCGGCGGGGTTAGCTGCGGGCCCGGCGGACTCGATTTTCGCGGACTCTACCTTCCCCGCGGCAAAGACTACGCGCAGAAAAGCGCCCAGGGCATGAGTCAGGTTGCGGGCAAAACCCTCGTGCAACGTGGTGATG
>Ga0302324_100014523_pt1 | contig 15872 bp, 16 predicted proteins | sample Palsa_T0_1_FD_201949 | JGI IMG/M metagenome (GOLD analysis project Ga0302324, IMG submission 201949) | Peat permafrost microbial communities from Stordalen Mire near Abisko, Sweden - Palsa_T0_1 | ecosystem: Environmental > Terrestrial > Soil > Palsa > Peat permafrost | place: Sweden: Abisko...
GCGCGGGGCGCGGCAATTCGTTATCCTCGGGGCTGGTCTGGATACGTTTGCTTACCGAAATCCTTACGGGGAATCGGCGTTACGCGTTTTCGAAGTCGATCATCCCGCTACGCAATCGTGGAAACAGGAGAGGCTGGCGGCGGCGAAGATTCCGATTCCTGCGTCGGTGCGCTATGCGCCGGTGGATTTCGAACGGCAGTCGCTTGCGGACGGTTTGCAGCAGGCGGGCTTTGATGCGCGGGTGACTACTTTTTTTTCTTGGTTGGGGGTGACGCCTTACCTTACGGCGGATGCGCTGAACGCGACGCTGCGGTTTGTTGCGGGTACGCCGGCGGGAGGCGGAGTGGTGTTTGACTATGGGGTCGCGCGCGGGTGTTTGAATTGGAAACACAAGTTGGCCTTCGATTACTTATCCAGGCGAGTCGCTGCGGCGGGGGAGCCGTTTCGGACTTTTTTTGAGCCTGCGGCGCTGGCGGCTGAGCTGCGGCGAATTGGTTTTTCGTGGATGGAGGATCTGGGGGAGACCGAGATTAATGGGCGGTATTTTCGGGAACGGGCGGATGGGCTGCGTGTGGGTGGGGGGCTGGGACGTCTGATGAGTGCACAGATCTGAAGTGGAGCGATGCTTTGGGAATCGTGCTTGCAGTGGCGAAGTTCTGTGGTGCGACACGACTGCTGGAGATCGTGCTCGTGTTTTTGGGCTGGAATGAATTTGGGTTTTTGGGCCGCACCGCGAGGAGTCGCTACCCCACAAGGCTAGGGGTGGTCGGAGGCTCTTGCTGAGGGCGAGCGCTCTAGGGCGGCGCGGTCCCAGTTTGCTAATTTTGCGCCGGCGGCGTAGGTGCTCTCCATAAAATCCAGGAGCAGGGCTCTTGGGGACTCTGCGCGCCGGACTTCGTCATACATCAGGAAGAATTCGGACATTTCCTTGCTCCAGAAGGCTGCGGCGGGTTTTACCTTTTCGTCGGCCAGGCCCGGCGGTGCTGGGGCGGTGTAGGAATAGAAGGCTGGTCCCATCTGGCCGCCTCCTGGCCAGAAGCCGTGGCTGATCACTTCGTGGGAGTAGGCTTCACTGGTGATGATCCCTTTGCGCGGCGGTGCTGGACGGCCGGAGAAGCGGGTGCAAGCCAGGTCAAAGCTGCCCCAGAAAAATTGTACGGGGCTGCATTTGCCGATGAAGCGGGAGCGGAATTCGTTCATCACCATGTCGGCTTCCAGGAGGATGCGCCAGAAGCGGTGGGCGTACTCCGGGTCGTAGGAGGCGTGCTGCAGATCGCGATCGAAAAGGATGGGATTGGGGAGCTCTTGCGGTTTGGGGTTGATGGCTACATCGAAGCCCATGCCGCGCAGCGTGGTTAGCACTTGCTCGTAGAAAACGGCTACCGACTCGGGTTTGAGTGCGATGGATTTGCGCTGGCCGGTGCTGCTGCGGATTTCCAGTTGATGTTCGATGAAGTCGAATTCGATTTCGAAGGCTTCGGAGCCGTAGGGGACGGTGGAGGTGGTTAGGCCGCGGGGACTGACGTAGAGAGAGGCGCTCCACCAGTGGTTCACTTTCGGGCTGAGCGTGAGGCGGATCTTGCCTACGATCTGGGTCCAGAGCTGCAGGGTCTGGTAGGTTGACAGCCAATCGTTCAACGGTAGTTCTGGCCAAGTGTTGGGGTCGCTCATGAGGGCAATATGGCACGGATTGCGCTGCTGGGGACGGTTTTTTTGCTGTGGAGTTGGAGTACAACACCAGCCTCGGGTCGGACTTGGTGGCCGGACTTTAGAGTTGAGGAAGGTTTCGATTGTTGGGCCGCCACCGCCAGGAGTGGCTGTGCCACGACGGATGCCACAACGGCGCTACAGGTCGATCTCCATTTCATCGATGTAGCACCAGCCCCAGTTCTCGCCGGGTTCGAAGGACTTCATGATGGGGTGCTTGGTCTGATTAAAATGCTTGGTGGCGTGTTTATTTTTCGAGGAATCGCAGCAACCTACGTGACCGCATTCCAGACATAGGCGCAGGTGAACCCAGGTGTCGCCCATTTTCAGGCATTCTTCGCAGCCGTGGGTGTGCGGTGTGACCTTTCGAATCTGATTCAGGTGCGAGCAACTCATGTGTTTCCCTCCCCTGTCTTATCCTTAATTAAAACTAAGATCGCAAAACTGGCTACTAAAGATGGGCCAGATATCGATTCACGAATGTGACGGCCATGGCGCCTTCGCCCACCGCTGAGGCGCAGCGCTTCACCGAGCCGTGACGGACGTCGCCGGCAGCGAACACTCCGGGCATGTTCGTTTCGAGATAATACGGCTCGCGATCGAGCGGCCAGTTTACTTTGTGATTGAGGTACCGCTTCAAATCGGGTCCGGTAACGAGATAGCCCTGCTCGTCGCGGGCGATGCCATGTTCGGCGGCCCACTCGGTGTGCGGCGCGCCTCCGAGACACAGAAATAGCCAGCATGTGTCGTAGTCCTGCGTCCTGCCGGTCGGCTTGTGGATGGCGGTGATGCCGCGCAATACTTCGTCGCCGTGGAGAGCGGTGACCTCGGTTTGGGTTAGCACCTCGATTTTCGGGGATGCCTCGATTCGATCGACTAGATATTGGGAAAGAGTTTCCTTCAAGCCGTCTCCGCGAACGGCGATGGTCACCCTGCGCGCGGTTTGCGAAAAATACATCGCCGCCTGACCGGCGGAATTTCCGCCGCCGACCACGAAGACGTGTTGATTCTTACAAAGTTGAGCCTCGCTCGCGCCGGCGCCGTAAAAAAGTCCAGCGCCGCTGAAACGGTCTTCATTGGGAAGTCCCAGCTTGCGGTAGCTTACGCCGGTGGCGCTGATGGTTGCGTGCATCACAAGTTTTGTGCCGTCCGCGAGGTAGGCGATGCCTTTGCCGGGAGTGAAATCACCGTCGACGCCTTCGCGCAGGATCAGAATCTCCGCTCCGAATTTTTTAGCTTGTTCGCGCGCGCGCAAAGCCAAATCCGCACCGCTGATGCCCTCCGGAAAGCCCAGATAGTTTTCGATTTTGGAGGTGCTGCCGGCTTGCCCGCCTACTGCGTAGCGTTCAATCACCACGGTTTTCAGGCCTTCGGAAGCAGCGGAAACAGCGGCGCTGAGGCCCGCGGGTCCGGCGCCAACGATGATCAGATCGTACTCCGCCTGCGTAGGAGTCTTGAAGCAACCGGTCTTCTCGGTGATCTGGCGAAGGGTGGGGTGCTCGAGGCGGGTGCCGTCCGGAAATATGCACACCGGCAGGCGCGGATCTCTGAGATTGGCGACGCCGGCGAGGGATACCGCTTCGGCATCGGTGGAAAGTCCATACCAATCCAGCGGCACGCTGCTGCGATGAAAGAAATCGCGGATGGCGTAGGCCTCCGCGGATCCCGGCGTTCCAAAGACTTTCATTCGGGGCGCACTATCTTTCGGTTCTTGCGGCATTATCTCCCCCACAGATGGTTACTGCATCGGGCTACCGCTATGCGCGAGGTGATTGCTGCTACGGAACAGCTTATACAGTACACCCGCCATGCCGGTTCGGTAGTGGACGGTGACTTTATTTTTGATGAAGCGGGGCGGATTTTCGATGCGAACGAAATAACCATCGCTGGGACGGGATGGCGTGCGCATCGCTGCGGCGCGGCACTCCGGCCGAGTCTGGAGGCTACGACGACGGTGGTGTGCGGCGGCGTTACTCCAGGCTCTTTGCGTTGAAGGTAGCTAGCTCGTCGTCCTGCACGGAATAGCTGATCTCGATCGGGCGGCAACACACTTCGCAGTCTTCCACGTAGGCCTGGCGATGGACCGAGAGGTCCAGGACCATGGAAATTTCTTCGCCGCAATACGGGCAGTTGAAGGCGTGTTCCATTTCGATTGACGGGCCGCAGATTAAGGCAAAATTCCCAACGGGTGAACTGGGCTTGCGGACCCGAAATTTCCACGGCTCAATCTAGAGGCCCACCCTTCCCCGAAAACCGGGGAAGAGCGGGGCACCCGGAAAAGATAACGGCGTAGAACCGGAAGCGAAAAGCAACGGCGCTAGACCTTTGGAACGTCTTTCCCCAACGCGGTAGCCAGCGCGATCAGATGGTCTTGTTCGTCCATCAGGATTTCGCGGATGTGTTCGGACATCGCGTATTCGCCCATTTCATCGGTCTGCGCTACGCGGTCGCGGTACTGGCGAATTGTTTCCAGCTCGTTTTCCAGATCGAACTGCAGCATGTCTTTCGCTTTTTCCGAGGTGCGCACCGGTTTGGGTACGTTGATCGGCATGCCTCCCAGGTAATCGATCTGGTTGGAAATTATCAGGGCGTGCTTCAGTTCTTCGGTGGCGTGCACTTCCAGCTCACCGGCGATGTTCATGTATTCGGCGCCCTTCAAAACTTGCGAATAGATTACGTAGGAGATGATGGCTTGATATTCGCGCGCCAGGTCCTCATTCAATAGTTCGATCAATTTTTCGCGGGATAGCTTGGAGTCCGCTTTCGGAGTTTCTTCCTTTTTCATTGTGCAGTCCTTTTAGGCCGGAAAAGTTCGCAGCCGCGTTTGGTAACTTGAGAAGTCGATTAGACCAACAAAACTATACCCCAATTGGCGTGGTGTCTGCTGGCGAATTGAGGACCACCAAAGTTACGTCAGTTCTGCGAGTTGGCTGCGGACCGATTTGGCTTTCTGATGAATCCATCGTTAAGCTAAGATGCGTAAGTTTGATCGAGCCTACATGGTTTCTCGCCACATTGCGCCTCTTTTACTAGTCCTCAGTTTGGTTGTGTCCACGAGTTTCACTAAAAAGACCAACGACGAAGCGGCGACCCCGATCGAACACGCGAAGCAGCTTTCCGACATTCGCGCCGAAGGCGCGCCCGCGTTCCGGCTGCAGCTGAGTTTCAAGATCGGCCAGAAAGGCGGCTCTGTGCCTCGGTACGATGAAGCCGCCGAAAGGGGTTTACACGCCGATGCCCGATATTCCGCGGACGGTCGGCGGTAAAACCCGTGTGTTGGTGAGCATCGTTGTCGGCGGAAAGCTCCACGACCTGAGAGTAACTTCCGCCCGGAAGCCTGAATTCGATGAGGCAGCCCTAGAATCGGTGAGCCAGTGGAGATTCCATCCCGCCACCTGCGACGGGGAACCGATGGAGACCGAGGCCCTCGTAGAGGTCAACTTCGTCGTCCAGTAGCGTTTGTGGTTATGCCGGTTGAAGACGTGATCGGGATTGACGGGGAAAGATTGGGTGTGTATTGTCCTCGCGTCGTTATCGCGTTCGAGTGGGATGAACGGACAAATACCTCGCTGTAAAGTTCCTTTGAAACGATTCCTTAATTACGAAACGGGGCTGGTGGCGCTGCTCTTCCTTACTTGGGGGACGGTGTTTCTGGACCGCATGAGCTTGGTTTACCTGGCTCCGTTCATCGTGCCGGAACTGCACCTGACGCACGCGCAAGTGGGGCTGCTGGTGTCTGCCCTGGCGCTGGCTTGGGCGTTATCGAGTTTAATCTTTGGAATTGTTTCGGACCGCGTGGGCCGGCGACCCGTTCTGATCCCTTCCGTTTTTATTTTTTCCGCGCTGTCATGGGTCTCTGGAATCGTGCGGACGTTCGGGCAACTCTTCCTGGTGCGGTCGGTGATGGGCCTGGCGGAGGGTCCAACGTGGTCCACGATCACGGCGACGATTGAAGCGTCGTCTGCTCCCGCGCGGCGGGGACGGAACGTGGGAATCGTGGTGAGCGCGGCGGCGCTGGTGGGGCTGGCGGTTGCTCCGGTGCTCACGACGCAAGTGGCTACACGCATTGGATGGAGGGGCGCGTTTTTTATCGCCGGGATACCTGGACTGATTCTGGGAGTTTTGATTTGGAAATTCTTGCGCGAGCCGCGGCTGGAGGGTGAGGTGGCGGCGCATCACCGGGCAACTGCGTGGAGGGATTATTTGCTGGTGCTGCGCTATCGGAATATTTGGTTGTGCTGCATCGCGGCGGCGGGGTTTATGACCTGGCTGTTTGTAATGAACGCGTTTGCGCCGCTGTACATCACCGAGGTTTCCGGGAATTCGGCGGCGTTCGCGGGTTTGGTGATTGGAGCCAGCGGGCTGGGGGGATTTTTGTGGGGATTTATTTTCCCCGCACTTTCCGACCGCTTAGGACGGAAACCTGTGCTGATTTTCCTGGGGCTGCTTTCGGCGATCGTGCCGCTCACTTATCGCAGCGTGTTTCTGATTGCGCATCCTTGGCTGATGGCGGCTACCGGATTCGTCGCCAATGGAGGCCAGGGAATTGCGGCGCTGGCGATCGTGCTGATTCCGGCGGAGACGGCGCCGATCGGATTCGCGGCTACGGCGATTGGCCTGGCCACTTTGTTTGGGGAGATATTCGGCGGGGCGCTTAGTCCGGCGGTGGCTGGGGTGGTCGCGGATCGTTATGGGTTGGCGGCGCCGTTGTGGATCGCGTCGGCCGGGGCGATTGTGGTTTTCCTGGCGGCTACGCTGATGAAGGAATCGAGCCCGAGGAAGAGGGTGGTGGATCGATAGAGTGTCGACCACCGAGTACTCGAACTGTGCGTCGTCGAACTTCGGCCGCTAAGGTCTGTACGCCCACCTTCCCAAAACCGGGGAAGAGTGGGGCACCCGGAAAAGATAAAAGCGTAGAACCGTAGGTCAAGAACCCCACACGTAACACCTACGTGTGGGGCACCCACCGGCTAATTCGACAGCGGAATCAAAAGCTCACAACCAAGAATGGTGTTCCCACAACGGCTGCTAGAAGATGAACTTCGCGGCCAACTGGGCTTGGCGAGGATTTAGGGCTGTTCTTGGGGTGCCGAAGCTTGAGTTGGCTGGGTCGCCTACGCCGTCGCCGTAATGGTGCGGGACGGCGGTGCCAATTAGATCCGGGGCGCCGTAGACGGTGTAGACTTCGTCGTAGTTGGCGCGATTTAGAGTGTTGAAAATGTCGCCGATGATCTGCAGCCGGTAGCGCTCGCCGGGAAAATGAATCATGCGCGACAAGCGCATATCCCACGCCCTGAGGTCTTCCCCGAAGTAAGTGTTGCGCCCAAAAGTGCCGACGCGATCGGTGACCGGGTTTCCATCGTTATTGGCGTCGAAGCCGACGAAAACGGTGAACGGCCGCGGGGATTGCGCGGTGATGATGCTGCTGAATTCAAAGTTGCGAATGACGGACTTTTGCGGCGCGGTGGCCACGAAATTGGCGACGAAGCGTTGGCGCACATCCTGATTGGAAAGGGAGCGCTCGAGGTTGCGTTGGGCGTTGGATTGGGGAGTGCTGACGAAGGTGGTGAAGGTGCCGTTGTCGATCACCTTGGAGAAGGTGTAGTTGGCGTTAAAGGTCAGGAGTTTCCCCACTCTCTGCATGGCTTGCAGGGTGCCGCCGTTGTAGGAGGAATTGCCGGTGGAGTCCGTGTAATAAAGAATTCCGCCGGTGCCGCCGGTACCAAAGGGAGGCGGGGTAATCGCGGGGTTATCGATCTGGAACGAGTAGATGTCTTTGTTGGTTCCGGTTTCGGTCCCGATGGGAGGACCGACGTTGAGGTCGATGGGGCGCACCAACTTGTGCGCGGCGACCCATAGGTAGCCCGCGGTAACGGAAAAACCCTTTCCGATTTCGCGGTCGATTTCAAAGCTGGACTGCTCGGAATAAGGCTCGCGGAGGTTGTGGTCGACTTCGGTACCGCCTTGGACGTAAGGAGAATTGGCGGGGAAGGAACCCGAGGTAATCAGATTTTCAAAGGCGGCATCCACCAGCGGCGGAATTACAGTGCCGGGGGGAGTGAAGGGAGCATAGGGGTTGGGCGGGCAGCCAGCCAGAACGCATGGTGTAGGTATGGCCATGGTGTTCAGCAGGTAGGTGCCGGTGTTTTGATTTTCTGATGTCGGCAGATTGGGGATTACCGGCGGGCGCTGCGGGCCGGCGACGAAGAAGAACGTCAAGCTGTAGGTGTCGTAGAAAATTCCGAAACCGGTGCGGATCACCGTTTTCGGATTGGGCGAGTAGGCGATGCCGAAGCGCGGAGAGAAGCTGTTGTAATCCGGCTTCACGTAGAAACCCAGACCGGACTCGAAATCCCACCGCAGGCCCAAGTTGACGGTTACCTTGGAGCTGAGGCGATACTGATCCTGCGCGAAGAATCCGTATTCACCGTGATGGATGCTGATATCGAAATTGGGCTGCTCGGATGGCAGGTAAGCATTCTGCCACGTGGTGGGCACCGAAGGCGACGACGCGTTGGGATTGAAGGGTCCCGTCCCGATGGGCGCGCCCCAGAAAAATGCGGCGATACACGGCGCGGTCAGGCCGGTGAGAGGAGGTTGGCAAGCCGTGCCGCCCCAGCCCCCTTGAGCGGACGACAGCAGGTCGTCCAAACTGGGAAAAATATCACGCGACGGTGTGAAGCCTGGCCAGATCACGAAATTCCGCAGGTAATTGACGTCGGCGCCGAACTTGAAGTAGTGCTTGCCCTTCAACAATGCGACGGTGTCTGAAAATTCCAGGCGGGTTTCGTTGTAGCGATCGAAAGCGCCGAAATTGTGGCCGAACAACAGAAGATTGGGGACGTCGAGATTGGGCTGGCCGGTGGTACCTGGGAAACCGTAGTTGCGCCGGGCGTATTGTCCCAACAACGAGTTAACCAGGTTGGGGGTGATGTTGGTGGTCAGGGTTCCGACCGCCGCCTGGTCCCGCAGATAGCCATTGTGGCCGCTGCTGGGCGCGCCGATGCCGCCGCCGTCCAGGGTGGACCCCACGAGCATGTTGGTATCGCGCGCGTCTTGCACGGAATAGCGCAGGGAGAGGCGGTTGGCCGCATTGAACTGATGATCCACCTTGACGAAGCCATTATCGACGTCCGACGCCTGCAGCAAGTTCAGGTTTTCCGGCGCCAGTCCGAAACTTTCCTTGACGATATTCACCGCTTCGAGATTGTTGGTACTCCCAGGGAATAACGGCGCCACCGACGCATCCACCGGCGCGAAAAACACTCCGGGATAGGTGGGCGACTGGGCGCGGCGCTGGCCTTCGTAGTTCGCAAAGAAAAACGTTTTGTCCTTTTGGATGGGACCGCCGAGCGTCGCTCCGTATTGATTTTCCTGCAACACGTCGGCCTGCGGGGAGGGCTGCAACGGCGATCGCTCATCCAGCGCGTTGTTCTGGAAATAATCGTAGATCTCACCGTGCAAATCGTTTCCGCCGGATTTGGTGATGATGTTCACAATCCCGCCCAGGGACCGGCCGTACTCGGTGGAGTAGCCGTTGTTGACCACGCGGAATTCGCTCACCACTTCCTGCGAGGGCGTGGCCCGCTGGGAGCCGGTGGCGGTGTTGATGTTGTCGGCGCCGTCGACGGTAACCATATTGTTCAAGTCGCGCTGGCCGCCGAAGGAAATGCGGGTGGTGGAAGGATCGGTGAAGGTGGATTGCAGGCTGGTGCGGCCGGTCGCGACACCCGGGGAGAGCAGCGCAAAATCAGTGAACAGACGTCCGCTGATGGGGAGATTGTTGATCTGCTGGGCGTCGATCACCTGGCTCACTTCGGTGCGGGTGGGCTCGATGACCGGCGCCTCGGTATTCACGACGATCTGCTGGCCGGTGGCAGCGACGGTGAGGGTGACGTCGATGGTGGCGATTTGGCCGACGCGGAGATCGATGCCGGTCTGTGTGTACTTCGAGAAGCCGGTAAAAGCAACGGTTAACGCATAGCTCCCCGGCAGGATGTTGGTGAAAATGTAGTAGCCGGTGTCGTTGGAGGTGACGGTGTTGACGCGGTTGGTGTCTACGTTGCGGAGCGCAATGGTGGCTTTGCTCACCGAGCCGCCGGTTTGATCGACCACCGTACCGTTGAGTTGGGCTTCGGTGGTGCCCACCTGAGCGTGTGCGAGAGAGGCGAAGAAAAGAAGCGATGCCACCAGAATGGTTGCGAAGAAGATCGAACGAAAGCTCATGTGCCTTAGCTCCTCCCGCGGCGAGCGGATCGGGCCAATTTAGAATGTCGATATGGTGGTTAGCCAGTAAGCATTGCGGGAGCTATACCGCACGAGTATGGGGTAGTCAAGGAGAAATTGCGAATTCTGCACAATCGTGCGATTATCGGGCACCCGCCCTGGCTTGCTTTCTTTGCCATGCTTTCCAAGGCTTGAATCTTATGCGAACTGACACTCCCCGTTCCAGCAAATCGCGTACCGCGGGCGGCGCGCACAAACCGCATCACGACCTCAACGAATTCATCGGCAATCCCAATTTCGTATTGTCGCTGGCGCGCGGCTTGAAAGTGATCGAGGCGTTTGATACCCGGCGGGAGGGACTTACGGTGGCGGACGTTGCCCGGCACACGGGATTCTCGAGGGCGGCGGCGCGGCGTCTTTTGCTGACGCTGGAACTGCTGGGATATGCGGAAGCACGCGGGCGGATTTTCCGGCTGAAAACGAGCATTTTGAATTTGGGATTTTCGTATTTGTCGTCGTCTTCACTGCCGACCATCGCGCAACCGGTGCTGGAAGGGTTGACCGAAGTGTTGCATGAATCGAGCTCGATGAGCGTGCTGGACGGCGATCAGATCGTTTACGTGGCGCGGTCGGCGACCAAGCGGGTGATGTCGATCGGGGTGGCGGTGGGGACGCGCTTGCCGGCATTTTGCACTTCGATGGGAAGGGTGATGCTGGCGGCGTTGCCGGAAGATGAGTTCGCGGCATTCCTGGATCGGGTGGAACTGAAAGCGCATACACCCCGAACGGTGACCGACAAATCGCGGTTCGCGGAGATCATCAAGCGCGTGGCGACGGAAGGTTACGCGCTGGTGGATGAAGAGCTGGAGTTGGGGTTGCGGTCAGTTGCGGTTCCGGTGACCGCGGCGGACGGGCACGTGGCGGCGGCGATAAACGTGGGCGTTCACGCGGCGCGGGTTTCCACGGAGGAGATGGTGCTACGGATTCTCCCGATCCTGCGGAAAGGCGCGCAGTCGCTGGGACGCTCGATCAGCGGAATCTAGGAAACGCAACGCGGGACGCAGCGGCAAATTAGGAGGTTAGGGCGATGCCCACAGCAGCGGTGCGCGATCTGCAAATGTTTATCGGCGGAGTATGGTGCGGCGCCGTCGATCGGAAGACATTCACCAAAGAGAATCCATTTTCGGGGGAAGCGATATCGCGTGTGCCGGCGGGCGGACGCGCGGATGTGGAAGCCGCGGTGGACGCGGGGGTATCGGCGTTTCCCGCGTGGAGTTCGTCGGCGCCGGGACTGCGGCGCAGCCTGTTTCTAAAAGCGGCGGAGTTGCTCGAGGCGCGGCAGAAAGATTTGGCTCGCTTGATCACGGAGGAGACGGGAGGCACATTCGGTTGGGGGATGTTCAATTGCACGCTGAGCTCGGGGATTTTGCGGGAGGCGGCCGCGGAGAGCTACGGGCTGATCGGCGAAATCATTCCGTCGGATTTGCCGGATACGCGGGCGATGGCGATTCGCCAGCCGGTGGGCGTGGTGGTGGGAATTGCGCCGTGGAATGCGCCGTTGATACTGGGTTTTCGCGCGGTGGCGATACCGCTGGCGTACGGAAATACGGTGGTGCTCAAGGCGTCCGAGGAGTCGCCGGGCACGCACTTGGCGATCGCGTCGGTGCTGAGTGAAGCGGGATTTCCAGCGGGCGTGATCAATGTGATTACTAACGCGCCGAAGGATGCGGCGGAGGTGGTGGATGCATTGATCGTGCATCCCAGAACGCGGCGCATCAATTTTACCGGGTCCACGAAAATTGGCCGGCTGATCGCGGAGAAGGCCGGCAAGCATCTGAAGCGGACGCTGCTCGAGCTGGGAGGCAAGGCCCCGATGATCGTGTTGGAAGATGCGGAGATGGACGCGGCGGTGGCGGCTGGGAATTTTGGGGCGTTCATGAATCAAGGGCAGATCTGCATGTCCACCGAGCGAATTATTGTGGAGCGGCCGGTAGCGGATGAGTTCGCGAAAAAGCTGGCGGTGAAGGCGGCGGGATTGAAAGTGGGAGACCCGCTGCAGCCGGAAACGCAGGTGGGTGCGGTGATCAATCGGACTACCGTGGAGCGGGTGGACGCGCTGATCGCGGACGCGGTGAGCCAAGGCGCGCGGGTGTTGTGCGGCGGCAAGGCGGTCGGCTCGTGCTATTTGCCTACGGTGCTGCACGGAGTGACGCCGGCGATGCGCATTTATCATGAAGAGTCGTTCGGGCCGGTGGTGGCGGTGGTGCTGGCTGAAAATGCGGAGGACGCGCTGCGCATCGCGAACGACACGGATTATGGGCTGTCCGGGGCGATTTTCAGCCGGGACATCAATAAGGCGATGAAGATTGCCGAGCGGATGGAGACGGGGATGTGCCATATCAATGGTTCGACGGTGCACGATGAACCGCAGATGCCGTTTGGCGGGGTGAAGAGCAGCGGGTGGGGACGGTTTGGGGGGAAGGCGGCGTTGGAGGAATTTACGGAGTTACGGTGGATTACGATTCGGAGGAGTCCTACGCATTATCCGATCTAGGCTCGCAGCGGGGTCCGGAAAAAACCAACAGCGAACGCTGGAGGTTTGCATCGAATCCAATCAAACTTGCTGATCTGTACGCCCACCCTTCCCAAAAATCGGGAAGAGCGGGGCACCCGGAAAAGATAACGGCGTAGAACCGTAGAAGCGTAAGCGCTGCGCTCGTTGACAACTTCTACGGCAAACGTTCAGACTCGCGAGCATGACCAAATATTGGATGATCGCGGTTGGCGGGGCGATTGGCTCGGTGTTGCGATTTTGGGTACATAATTTCGTCAATGAACGCGCGCCTAGCCGCTTTCCTTACGGCACGTTTGTGATCAACATTACCGCGTCATTTTTGATTGGGCTGGTGGTCACGTTTCTTGCACAACGGAACGCATGGAATGCAAATTGGGCATACCTGATTCCGATTGGTTTTCTTGGCGGGTACAGCACGTTTTCTACGTTTGAGTATGAGACGCTGCGCGTGGCCATGGACGGCGAAATTCTGATCGCTGGGCTGAACGTGGCGCTCAGCGTGGTGGTTGGATTTGTGGCCGTGTGGCTGGGCGTGATCGCCGGGCGCGCGATTGGGTAGAGGCAGGCGTTCTACAATAGGATGCGCACGCCCTCGCGCACCGACACACACTAAACACTTCCTCATTAAAAACTCTCAGAAAGCAGCTTCGAAAGATGGCCCGTAGGTTGCATCTCGTATACGCGTGATTCGGGATCCGAATTCAAACGCCATTGGTGTGAGCGGAAAAGTCTGCCCATTTCGCCACTATCCACTGTTCGTCCGGATTTCCGTGACCTTGGCCATGGCCGCCGTATGGACGGCGCCACGGGTGGGGGCCGCGCAATTGGCTACCAGCACAACCATCGCGCTCTCTTCTTCCTCCATCGCGAGCGGAGAACCGGTCACACTCACGGCATCGGTTCTCGCCGACACGACGCCGGTCACCACCGGCCGAGTGATGTTCTGCAATGCCACTGCAACTTATTGCGAAAATTCCGCGCTCCTGGGCATCGCCCAATTAACCTCTGCCGGAACGGCAATCCTGAACTTCATTCCCGGAATCGGCAGCCACAGCTATTTCGCCCAATTTCTTCCCACCACGGCAGACGCCGCAAGCACTTCCTTGGCGGTAACGTTCACCGTCACGGGAATTCTTCCGACGACCACCGCGATTTCCTCTTCCGGCTCGGCGGGCAACTACATGTTAACCGGGACCGTGGTCGGGACGGGCAGGGCACCATCTCGCCGACCGGGAGCGTATCGTTCCTCGATACGAGCAATATCAACTACGTGGCGGGATCGGCGATGCTGGGTGCACCCACTCTGGCACAGACGTTCACCGCGCAGGTCACCTCTGCCACGGACAGCGGTCCGGACGCCGTAGCGGTGGGAGACATCAACGGAGACGGCAACCCCGATGTGGTAGTGGCGAATGACGGCGGCGCCACGGCGGGCGTCTTACTGAAGGTGGTGACCCAGACCACCAACGCGACGGAATCGGGGATCGCGGTACCCGGTTCCGGCACCCACGCTGTGAGTAGCAGCTATGCCGGAGCTGCGAACTTTTCCAGCAGCGCCTCGAGCACGGTTTCCCTAACGGCCACTCCCGTGGCCACCACGCTCACGTTGACCGCTAACTAATGTGCGGTGGGCGGAAATGGAACTACGGCCCCGGCAAAACGAACAACAACTTCGCGGCGCCGTTACTCGGACTCCGCTTCATGCGGATGGTTTGATTCTGGATTCAGGCAAATACTTACTCCCCAGTAGATCCACATCGCTGTGCAAATTCCCATGCACAGCCAGGCGCGGTAAAAAGAGGCGAAGGTTGCGAACGCATATAGCGGCGGACCCCAACGATAGCTGTTTCTGATCCGCGTTAGCGCGGCTGCGGCATGGGTCTGGGAAATCAGCATCCTGGGTTGAATGGCCACGAACGCCAGCAGAAAGTAGACCACGCTGATCCATAAGAAAGTTCCCGAGTAGGCCGCGCATGCTCCCTTCGCCGCGGGTGTGTACAAATATGCGGCGACCACCGCGGTGGAAAATGGAACGATGGTAACGCCGAGCAACAGGAGCCCGTTGATTAACAGCAGCCGCGCATTGGTGTGGCGTACCAGCTTGAACACGGTGTGGTGATGCATCCACATGATGAGTACGGTGAGAAAACTGGTCACCAGAGAATAGTATGCGGGCCACTCCTGGCGCAAAGCGTTCTCCAGCATCGCGGAGGTGTATGGACCGGCGAGGCCTGGCGGGACTTGCGGAACTTTAAGTTCGAGAACCAGCAGGGTCATGGCGATCGCGAACACGCCATCGCTGAAAGCTTCGAGCCGTGCGGTGTCTTTGTCCATGCGAGTTGCCCGGAGCTTTTCGCTTCCGCGCGGGGTGAGGATGGTACTTGCGACGAGCCAGTCATTATAGCCGCCGCCGGGCGAGAATCCGTGAAGCAAAAAAAGGAAATGGAGCGCGCGACGGTTTCTGCTGGAGTATGATTCGGCCCGCACTGCTGGTGATCTAGAGGGACGGCCGCTGGAGGGATTACCGATGGGAATTATCGTGCGCAAGATTCGGCTGCTGTGGAAGTCGCTGGCGTTGGCGTGGGCGCTGCTGCTCGTTGTGGGTTTGTTGCTTCCGGTGCGCCTCGCCAGCCAAACTGCCGCTCCTGCGGCGCCACCGCTTTTGCTGGGCGCAGCATGGTATCCGGAGCAGTGGCCGGAGACCCGTTGGGACGCGGACCTAACGCTGATGCAACAGGCGGGCGTGCGCATGGTGCGTGTGGGTGAATTTGCGTGGAGCCGCCTGGAGCCGTCGGAAGGGCAGTACGACCTGGATTGGCTGGAACGCGCGATTGCAGCCGCCGCGAAGCACGGAATTTATACCGTGGTGGGCACCCCCAGTTGCGCGCCTCCGGCGTGGCTGACGCAAAAGTATCCGGAAACGCTGCTGATCGACGAAAAAGGCGTTCGCGCCGAACATGGCAACCGGCAGCAATTCAATTTCGACAATCCCAAATACCGCGAGCTGGCGCGCAAAATGGCCGAGCAAATGGCCAAGCGTTTCGGACACAATCCGTCGGTGCTGGGCTGGCAAATCGACAACGAATACGCCGACGCGTCGTTCGATCCCGCCACCAAAGCCGATTTCCAACAATGGCTGAAGGCGCGCTACGGCACGCTCGATAACCTGAACGCGCGGTGGACCACCGCCTACTGGAGCGAGACCTATTTCGACTGGAACCAGATTCCGGTGGAGACCGAACAAGGTAATCCGGGCTTGCTGCTGAGCTGGATGCGGTTCGTGAGCGACACGTGGCGAAGCTACCAAAGAAATCAATTGGAGGTGATTCGCGCGAATTCCGATTCTCGTTAGTTTATCACTACC
>Ga0302324_100014524_pt1 | contig 15870 bp, 19 predicted proteins | sample Palsa_T0_1_FD_201949 | JGI IMG/M metagenome (GOLD analysis project Ga0302324, IMG submission 201949) | Peat permafrost microbial communities from Stordalen Mire near Abisko, Sweden - Palsa_T0_1 | ecosystem: Environmental > Terrestrial > Soil > Palsa > Peat permafrost | place: Sweden: Abisko...
CCGTCGCCTTCTCCGCGTTCGCCGCCGGGGCGGTCGCGCAGATCGCGCTCGGCACGGCGAGTACCGCCACGACGCTGAAGGTGTCGGTGCCAGTGCTCTTCGCCGGCCTTACGCTGTTCACCGCCGGGATGTGGCTGCCGAGCCTGCCCGTGTTCGTGATCGGCGGGATCGTCACCGGGGCCGGCGGCGGCCTCGTCTTCCGCGGCTCCCTGGTGGCCGCGGCCAGCACCGCACCGCCCGAATCCCGCGCCGAGACGCTGGCAGGCTTCTTCCTCGGTGCGTACATCGGGCTGTCCGCGCCGGTGATCGCGCTCGGCGTCGCCACCGAATACGTGGCGGCCCGCGACGTCATGCTGGTCTTCGTGGTACTCGCCGCTATCGCCATCGCCGCAGGCACGCGGGCCGTCCTGCGCCACCTTGCGGTCAGGCCGCCTGGAACGACCGCTTGGCCAGCCCGAGAGCGTAGCCGTCGATGACCGTGGTGGGCGGTGCCGCTGGGTCGGTGGCGGCGCCCAGAGCGACGAACAGCGGGGTGAAGTGCTCCACGGTGGGGTGCGCGTACGGCATGCCGGGTGCGCTGGTGCGGAACGCAGCGAGTTCGTCGACGTCGCCGCGGGCCAGCGCGTCCGACGCCCAGGAGTCGAAGTCCGAGGACCAGCCCGGCACCTGGTCAGGGTGGCTCCAGTCGAGGAACGGAAGGCCATGGGTCATGTACCCGGACCCGATCACCAGGACCCCGGCCTCGCGCAGCGGCCCGAGCCGCCGGCCAAGGTCCAGCAGCCGCCCTGGGTCGTGGGTCGGCATGCTGAGCTGCAGGACCGGGATGTCGGCATCGGGATACATGATCTTCAGCGGCACCCACGCTCCGTGGTCCAGGCCCCGGCTGCGGTGCTCGTGCACCGGCTCGGTGTCCGGCATCAGCCGGGTGACCTGTTCCGCGAGTTCCGTGGCGGCCGGCGTGTCGTACCGCATCCGGTAGTACATCGGGTCGAAGCCGCCGAAGTCGTAGACGAGCTCGCTGGGCTGGCTGCTGCTGATGCTCAGCGGAGCAGACTCCCAGTGCGCGGAGACGATGAGGACGGCCTTCGGCTTGGGCAGCGCCCGCGCCCAGGAGTGAAGCTCGGTCATCCAGGCCGGCATCTCGAACAGCATCGGGGCACCGTGGCTGAGGTAAAGGCTGGGCATTGGCCCGTCGTCCGGGGTCCACAGTCGGTGTGCGGCGGCTCGCTCGGCGTCGGCGGCCCGGCGCAGGTGTGCGGCGAACGGATGCTGGCCGGGAATGCGGCGATCGGCTGTCGCGGTGGTGCTGGGCGCTGGCGGGGACGTCATGCGGGCTCCTGGGGGCGGAAAGCGGCGGCACTGATACGGCTGGTGCGATACGACGTGCGGCCAGCGGTGAGGCAATTAGTTGCTTCTACAACCACGACGCTACCACCAAATAGTTGTAGAGACAACTATTTAGTGCGATGATGTCGCAGTGGATGCGAAATGGCTGAACGACGAGGAGCTGGCGGCCTGGGTGCGGCTTGCTGCGGTGCTTGAGCTGCTGCCCGGAGTGCTCGATTCCCAGCTTCGTCACGACGCGGAGCTGACGCACTTCGACTACTACGCGCTTGCGATGCTGTCGGAGGCGCCGCAGCGCACCCTGCGGATGACATCGCTCGCGGCGCAGACCAACGCCACCTTGCCCCGGCTCTCCCACGTGATCCGCCGGCTGGAGGAGCGCGGTCTGGTGGAGCGCTTCCCGTGCCCGGACGACGCCCGGGCCACCAACGTCCGGCTGACCCCGGCCGGCTGGGATAAGGTGCGCCGCACCGCCCCGGGCCATGTGGCCAACGTCCGGCAGCACGTCATCGATGCCCTGACCCCCGAGCAGGTCCGCCAGCTGGCCGGCGTCACCGAGGCCATCTTGCGCCGACTCGACCCGGACGGCACGATGGCCGTGACCTACCACCGCTACGACGCGGATCCACCCGAGGTGCGATAGAGGACCTCCACCTCTCCGTCTTCCTTCCTACCTCGCATCTACCGAGTCAATAGTCGCCTGCGCGGACCCGAAGGTATGGCCGGTGACCTTTGAGCGGCGTCACACCCGCGGGGGCGGGGATTTGCGGACAGGAAGTGCAGAGGCTTCCTCTACGCAGAGCGGCCCGATGTCGTCGGGCGCTGGTTAGGATCAAGGCGTGATCACTGGGGTACATGCGATCGTGTTCTCGCCGGAAGCGGAGAAGGTCCGGGGATTTTTCGCGGATGTGCTCGGGCTGCCGTCGGTGGACGCGGGCGGGGGCTGGCCCATTTTCGCGCTGCCTCCGGCCGAGCTGGCCGTTCATCCCGCCGACGGCGAGAGCCGGCAGCAGCTCTACCTGATGTGCGACGACATCCGGAGCACGCTGGCCGAGCTAGCGGCCAAAGGAGCGGAAGTCACGCAGGACGTCTCCGATCAGGGGTGGGGGCTGCTGGCCGCGATCCGCACCCCGGACGGCAGTGAATTCCCGATCTACGAGCCCCGGCATCCGTCGCCCCCTGGGACCTGATCGAGGCCGCACGGAGCCGCCGCGGGCCAGCGGTTAGCGTAGAGGGATGGGAAAGCTCAGGGTCTTGTTCATCGGCGGCAGCGGGGTCATCAGTTCGGCGTGCTCCCGGGTCGCGGTCGAAAACGGCGTCGAACTGTTCGTCCTGAACCGGGGGCAGAGCACCACCCGGCCGCTCCCGCCCGGGGTAAGGATGCTGCAGGCGGACATACGGGAACCACGTACCGTTCGGAAGGTAATCAAGGATCTGGACTTTGACACTGTGGTCGACTGGGTGGCTTTCACCGCTGAGCAGGTCCGGACCGACATCGACCTGTTCAGCGGGCGGACCGGGCAGTACGTCTTCATCAGCTCCGCGTCGGCCTACCAGACGCCGCCCGCGCGGGTGCCTGTCACCGAGTCCACCCCGCTGCGCAACCCGTTCTCGCAGTACTCCCGCGACAAGATCGCCTGCGAGAACCTGCTCAACGATGCTTACCGCGAGCAGGGGTTCCCGGCCACCATCGTGCGGCCCTCGCATACCTACGACCAGACCTCGGTGCCGTTCGGCGGCGGGTGGACGGTGCTGGGGCGGATGCTTGCGGGCAAGCCCGTCATCGTCCACGGTGACGGGACCTCGCTGTGGACGCTGACCCATCATGACGACTTCGCGCGCGCGTTCGTGCCGCTTGTAGGACACCCGCGAACCCTCGGCGAGGCGTTCCAGATCACCTCCGACGACGTGCTCACCTGGAACCAGATCGCGGAGACCTTGGCGGCCGCGCTGGGCGTCGAAGCGCGGGTGGTACACGTGCCTTCGGATGCGATCGCGGTCGCCGACCCGCACTGGGGGGCCGGGCTGCTGGGCGACAAAGCCCACTCGATGGTGTTCGACAACGCCAAACTGCGCAGTGTCGTGCCCGGATGGAACGCGGTGATCCCCTTCGAGCAGGGCGCCCGCGAGATCGCGGACTGGTACCTGGCCGATCCGGCCCGGCAAGTCACCGACGAGAGCCTGGACGCGGTGATGGACAAGCTCGCGGCGACCTGGACTCAAGCGGCCGTATGACACCGGAATCGCTGGGCATCGTCGCGGCCGCCCGCAGGCTCGCCGACGATGTGCTGTTCCCTGACGCGATCCGGGTGGACAGCCTGGACGCGGTCCCGGTCGCCCAGCTCGACGCGTTCGCGGCGGAAGGCCTTTACGGCGCGTCCGTGCCACCGCAGGCGGGCGGCCTTGGCCTGGACCTTCTGACCACCTGCGCGGTGACCGAGGAACTGGCCAGCGGCTGCCTGGCCACGACGTTCGTCTGGGTCCAGCACCGCGGGCTGGCCATGACGCTGGCCGCAGAAAACACCCCGGCCGCGCTGCGAGACCAGTGGCTCGAGCCGGCCTGCCAGGGCAAGGTGCGCGGTGGCGTCGCGCTCTTCGGGCTGATACCCGGACCGCCGCTGCTGCGCGCACGGCCGGTCGAGGGCGGCTGGCGGCTGGACGGCGAGGCTCCGTGGGCGACGGGCTGGGGCCTGATCGACCTGCTGCTCGTCGTGGCTCGCGGGCCGCAGGACACCGTTGTGTCGCTGATCCTGGACGCCGCCGCCCAGCCTGGGCTGACGGTAACGCGCCAGCGGCTGGCCGCCGTCAACGCGAGCGCGACGGTCCGGCTCGATTTCGATGGCGTGGTGGTTCCGGCGGGACGTCTGGCCAGCCAGGAACCTTTCGATCCGGCCGCGAGCCTGCGTCCCGACCGGCTGCGCAACAACGGCTCCCTGGCGCTCGGCGTGGCCGCCCGGTGCGCCCGGCTGCTCGGACCCGGACCGCTCGATGATGAGCTGGCCGCCTGCCGGGCGCGGCTCGACGACGCCATCACCGGCGATACCGAGGCGATGGCCGAGGCCCGCGCGGCGGCCTCGGCGCTGGCGGTCCGGGCCACCGCGGCGCTGGCGGTCCGGGACGGGAGCAGGTCCATCATGGCGGACACCCATCCGCCGCGGCTCGCCCGCGAAGCGCTGTTCCTGCTGGTGTTCGGGTCGCGGCCGGCGATCAAGAGTGCCCTGCTGCGTCAGCTCGGCGCTACGCCCGGCTGAGTCAGGCGCACACCAGGCAGCCGCCGTGAGTCGTCACCTAAGCTGGACGGCGCGGCCAGGTTGGCATCGCTGTGGTACCCCCACCCGGTCTCGGTCATGGCCGGCCCTCAGCCGGACGATCCGCCAGCTACGTCGTACGACCAGAGCTCGCTGCCGATGCCCACCGGCCCGGGCGACTCGCCTCCGGCCCGTTCGGCAGCGGAACGGTGCCCGTGCCCGAACGCGGGGGAATTCATCCAGGCCTTGAATGCCTCGTCGTCCCGCCACCTGGTCACCACCAGCCAGGTAGGCCGTCCGTCGGTCGGCTTGAGCAGCTCGAAGCCCTCGAAACCGTCCTGGTCATCCACCGCTCCGGCCCGGGCCGCGAACCTGCGGGCGAGCTCGTCGCCGCTGTCGTCGGGCACTGTGATCGCGTTGATCCTCACGACTGTCACGTGTTTCAACCTATCCCAGATCATCGGAGCGACGGGGAGCGCGGCCCGGAATGTACCTTAAGGACACACAGTCTCTTCCACGGATACTGATCCCGTATGCGGTCAGACCCCGCCAGCTGTTACTCCCATGACAGCTACCCCCGCTGCTCCACCGGATTCATCTTAGTCGGCATCCCCTTTGTAACCTGGCCGCCCTCTTGCCTAATTGCGCTTTACATAATGACGGTGGCCAACCGTAATGGCTATTTTAGGCCTTTGGCCTGCGCGGCCTCGATTGCCGTTAGGCAGCTGCCTCTCTAGATAGCCGGCTCACCTAATTTTAGCTCGGAAGTCGACAATTACAGTTTATCACGATAAGCTGAATGCGACTTCTTGTCGGCCACGGTACTCCAAGTTACTATAGAGGCCTGGCTAGGGGGTTTGTGATGAATTGTATACTGACTACTGTTCAACCGGCGCGGTCTCGCCGATGGTTGGCACGCATCATGCCACTAGTGCTCTTGCTGTTTGCCGGTGGCATCGCATATGTAGGGGGAGTGGATGCTGCGTCAGCAACCACGTGCCCTGGCGGTTCTGGCGTGTGGTACACCAGTACCGACTCGACCGGTAATCAAATCACCGAGAACGCCGACAATTATGGCAGCGGTGCGGAAACGTGTATCAGTCGCGGCGTCGGCGGGGCACTGACGGTCACGCAGGCAAACCCTGCTAGGACGCTGAGCCCAACCTCGTACCCGAACGATGGGTATGGATGCGGGCAGTCGTACTGCACGGCTGGGTGGACGTCCGAACTCTGGTTGGCCTCGTCAATGACCGTCTCTGGCTCAATCAATACCAGCGGAGTTGCTAGCGGTTCGAAGTACGACCTCCTAGTCGATAGCTTCTTTACGACTAGCACGCGGTACTACAACTCTCCCAATCTCGAGATCGAGATCGTGCTGGATGCGGCTCCAAGCTATACGGGACTGGGAGAATGCGTAACTACTTGGTGTGGGGCCGAAGAGGTCACCATTGGAGGAACGCAGTGGTGGATGTCCGAGCGCACTGCCAACGAAGGATGGCCTGACTATTTCTTCGTGCGAAATACGACGACTACCTGGTTCAGCAGCCTGCCGCTCCAAACCTTCTACGAGGACGCCAGCATCAGTGGTCTGGGTCCAGGGCTCGGAACCTACAATCTCGGCTACGTCGGCTGGGGTACGGAGTTCTGGGCTAACGGCCTGGGCGTGCAGTTCGGTCCGGCGGGCTCGACCGACATACCCTAAAGTTCCGCATCTTCTGCTCCGAATGCAAAGCATGAGGAGGGGAGGGTGGTCCCTCCCGTGTCGCTCGTTGCCCTACCCGCGCCTCGCGGCGCCGGCACCTCATAGCGCGGGTTAGCCGATACTGACCAGCGCGTTGACGTCATCGCTCGGCAGCGCTCCGTCGATCGTGGCCGTGACCTCGGTTTCAATCAGCTCCACCGCACCGCCGTAGGTGGACATGAACGCGGTGTCGGCCGCGTCCCGTCCGGTCGCGATGCGGATCAGGCTGGCTCGCGGGGCGAGCAAGGTAGCGTCCACGACGCACCACTGGCCGCCGACAAGTGCTTCGGCCACCGCGTGGAAATCCATCGGCTCCAGGCCGGGGGCGTAGACGGCGGCGAGCCGGGCCGGGATGTCCAGGGCCCTCAGTAGCGCGATGACCAGGTGGGCGTAATCCCGGCAGACGCCTTGCCGCAGCAGGAGCGTGTCCACCGCTCCGTCGATCGGCCTGCTGCTGCCCGGGACGTAGCTCAGCCGGGTGCCGACCCAGGAGGATACGGCGGCGAGAAGTGCCGCGCCGGTGCCGATTCCGCCGAACTCCCCGCGCGCCACCGCCGCCAGCCGGTCAGATTCCGCGTACCGGCTCGGGCGCAGGTAAGTCACCCGATCGGCTTCGGTCACCTCCGGCCGGAGCGCGGTGCCGCGGACCACGGCCGCGTACTCGACACTCACCCGGCCCGGATCCAGGACGAGAAGATGCGCCCGCCCGCCGTGCGTCATGGCGACCTCGGTCGTCTTGACCGGCTCCCCGTCGAGCCGGACCGTCAAGTCCTCCTCGACCTGCAGGCCTGCCATACCCGCCACCGCTACTTGCAGGATCGTCTCCGACCGCTGCTGAACCCGCAGGTCGAGGCGGGCGCTGACACGGCGGCTGGGATGATCGTTCATCGCCTAAGTATGGGGGCAGGCGCGACCCGTCCTGAACGGCCCAGCGCCGGAGCAGCGCGGCTCGTCCTGACCGGTCCAGCGCCGGCCACCGCGGCCGGAACCGACGCGGTGAGCCCGGCCGCGACCAGGTGCCGTGATGCCTGCCGGCTGCTTGCTCAAGACGGGAAATCAGCTGCATGGCGGGCGCGGCTGCCCAGCCCCGGCAGGCTTAAACCGGCGGACGGATGGTAGGGAGCACGGCTGTGATCGACGCAGATGACAGAACAACAGAAGGGGGACGTCATGATCACCTACACGGTGCCCGGAATGAAGAGTGACGACGCGGAGAAGGTCGTCACGATCCTGCAGGACCGGCTGGACTCTTTCAACGACCTCGCGCTGACCCTCAAGCACGTGCACTGGAACGTGGTGGGACCGAACTTCATCGCGGTCCACACGATGCTTGACCCGCAGGTGGACGCGGTGCGCGCCATGGTCGACGAGACCGCGGAGCGGATCGCGACGCTCGGCGCGTCCCCGGTCGGGACGCCCGGCGCCCTGGTCGCCCAGCGCGACTGGGATGACTACTCCATCGGCCGCGCCGACACCCAGCAGCACCTCGCTGCCCTGGACGTCGTCTACGCCGGGATCATCGAGGCTCAGCGGGAGGCCATCGAGACCACCGAGGAGCTCGACCAGGTCACCCAGGACATGCTCATCGGCCAGGCGCACCAGCTGGAAGAGTTCCACTGGTTCGTCCGCGCTCACCTGGAGACGCCGGACGGCTCGCTGACGACCGCGGGCACGAAGACCGAGAAGCCGGCGGCCAAGCTGGCGAAGCGCTAAGGCCGATCAGCTCCCTAAGTCCTGGCTGCCCCGCCGATCAAGCATCCCGAGGAATCCCGCGAGCAGGTCCCACAGCGCATAGCTGTGGGACCTGCTCGCGACTCCAGCGGCCTGCATGCCGTCGCAGCGCCGGGTCGTGCGCGTAGCTGCCCGCCTGCTCGGCGGTGGGAACTCGGGCGTGATAAACAGGTCATTGCCGTCCTTCGCGTGATGTGCCGTGAGCCGCGCGATGATGATATTGAGCGTGACTGAACACTTCATGGCACCTAAGAGACCGACGGCGATGGGAGCGAAATGCACCACGAACTCCAAACTCTGGCCGATCCCGATGCCGTAGCTCGGGCCGGCGCGGTATTCGTGGCCGAGCGCGCCCGCGCCGCGGTTGCGGCGAACGGAAGCTTCCACTTCGCGGTCAGCGGCGGGCACACCCCCTGGGCCATGTTCGCCGAGCTGGCGTCGGAGACGGTCCCGTGGGACGCGACCGTCATCTACCAGGTGGACGAGCGCGTGGCTCCGCCCGATGACCCCGACCGGAACCTGACCCACCTCACCAAGGCGCTGGGCTCGGCCCCGGCGCAGGTGCGGCCCATGCCGGTCAACGAGAGCGATCTGGTGGCCGCGGCCGCCAGCTACGCGAACCTGCTGCCTGAGCACTTCGATCTTGTCCACCTGGGTCTTGGCCCCGACGGGCACACCGCCTCGCTTGTCCCGGGCGATCCGGTCCTGTCGGTCACCGATCGCCTGGTCGCCCTCACCCAGCCGTACCAGGGGCGGGTACGGATGACGCTGACCTACCCGGCGCTGGCGCGGGCCCGGCAGATCCTCTGGCTGGTCACCGGCGACGACAAGAAGGAGCCGCTGGCCAGACTCCTGGCCGGCGACACGACGATCCCGGCGGGCCGCGTCGAGGCCGCTGCCTCTCTGGTAATGGCCGACCGTTCGGCGACGTCTGGCTCCTGACCTCACCGGACCAAGCTGCAGGACCAAACTGGAGGCAACATGGCCCCGCCAATTCGACTGTTCCTCGCCGACGTCGACGGCACGCTGGTAACCCAGGACAAGGTCCTCACCGATCGGGCCATCGCCGCGGTCGCGAAGCTGAAGCAGGCCGGGATACTCTTCGCCATCACCAGCGGCCGCCCGCCTCGGGGCATGTCAATGCTCATCGAGCCGCTCCAGCTCACCACGCCGATCGCGGGCTTCAACGGCGGCGTGTATGTCCGTCCCGACATGTCGGTGATCGAGCAACAGGTCATCCCCGACGACGTGACGCCGACGGTGATCGAGCTGCTCGGGACCCACCAGCTGGACGTGTGGGTCTACCGGGGCGCGGACTGGTTTATCCGGGATCCGAAGGCACCGCACGTGGCCCGCGAGACCTGGACGGTCAAGTTCGACCCGACGGTGACCGACAATCTCACCTCAGTGTCGAGCGGAGTGGCCAAGATCGTCGGGGTAAGCGACGACTACGACGCGGTTCAGAAGGGTGTGGACGCGGTACGCGAGCACTTGGGCGATCACGTGTCGGCGGCTAGGTCCCAGCCGTACTACTGCGATGTCACCAATCCCAACGCCAACAAGGGCGCCGTGGCCCAATATCTTTCCCAGACCTACCAGATCCCCATCGAGCAGATCGCCACGATCGGCGACCAGCCCAACGACGTGCTCATGTTCGCCCACTCTGGGCTGAGCATCGCCATGGGTAACGCGAGCCCTGAGGTCCAGAAAGCCGCCCGCCGCGTCACCCTGTCCAACGAGGACGAGGGCTTCGCCAACGCGGTAGAGCGGTTCGTCCTGTCCTGAGCCTCACCGCTGCCGTGGAGCAGAAAAGCCGGCCGGCTTGAGCACGAAGTCCTAGGGTTGCGGGGCTGGCGCCGGACTGCCGAGCTGGACCTCGACGCCGACCGGGTCGATCTTGTCCAGGGAATGCTCCCAGGTCCGGTCGGGCCAGTGGTAGCGGACCAGGCCGTCGGCGGGCCGGTACTCGGCGGTGTACAGGGTCCCGAATCCCTCGTGGAAGCGGGTGGCATAGAGCGGGGAGCGCAGGCAGGCCGCGACGACACCGGGTGCGCTGGTCCCGGCGGCAAGCAGTTCCTCCAGGTAGTCCTGCCGTTCGACACTGCGGATCGCCGCTGCGTAAGGCGCCCATTCCACCTTGCCCTGATGGTTGGTGCTGATCGCCAGGTCGGTGACGCGGGCCGGCCTGTCCGGGGCGAGGTACACGGTGGCCCGCCGCCCGTCGGCGTCGAGCGCGGTGACGTTATAGGACATGTGCACCGGGACCCGGCGCAGCACGCGCACCGCCTCCTCGACGGTCCCGCAGACCTCAAGCACGTAGCGGATCACCAGCGGGATCCCGAACCCCTCGCCGACCTGTGGCCGCCCGCCGAACGTGAGGGAGACCGCGAGGCCGGCGTCGTTGACCCCGTCCAGCAGTCCCCACAGGCAGTCGAGCATCCCGAGCACCCGGTGGCCGGTGTAAGCCGTCCTGGCCACCACCCCGTCGAACAGGCGGTAGTCCCAGTCGTAATTACGGATCAGCGCCGGACCGCCGGGCAGGACCGCGGCCTGCGAGCAACCGGTCAGGAAGGGCGGCGGATTCCATAGCGCGAGTGCGGCCCCGGCGCCGGAGCCATCAGGTCCATGCTCGAGCATGGCGGTCAGCTGCTGCCAGGCCGGGATGAGCTCGGGCATGTGCTCCTCGAGCTTGGCCCGGGCCTCACCGGTCGTCGGACGGATGTTCGCGCCTCCCCGCCACCACTGCCGGAACGGCGGCCAGGTCGCTGCGAGGTGCTCGCGGATTCGGTCAGCAGGCTCGTCTTCGGCGAAGGCCCGCAAGGTGAGCGGGATCTCCCCGCCCCAGGACGCCTGTTCCCACGGCGCGCCTGGCCCCTGCTCCCGGGTCCAGTCAACGGCGGCCCATTCCGTCGGGGCCCGGTCCGTGCCGGTCCAGTCGGTGGTGGCGAGGCGCTGAAGCCAGGATCGCCAGTCCGACCAGTCGACGCCTTCCGTCCACCGCTGCCAGTCTTGCCAGCCGGGAGGGGTCGCTCCCCGGCCTTCGCCATCCTGGTTTTCCGTCACGCCGCCTCCATCCCCAAACCGCTCCGATGACTGCTACCCGGAACAGGAACCTTAACCATTCGCGACCATGGTGACGGCGCTCACGGTGGCGGAGTGTTTGACCTGGAACGCGGCGGGCAGCCACTAGCAGCCTGAGGGGGTAACTAATGTCCACAGCCGCTTATCCGGCGACCGCTTTTAGTCCGTTTACAGGTGACAACCCGGATTCCCAAATGGGTAAGAACCCGATCGGCGGCTGGCCCGCCGCCCGGACCGCGGCGGCGTTCGCCGACGCGGTCGAATCGGGTCGGCTGAACCTGCCGCGGCCCGGTGGCGGCCGGACCCGCGAGCGATGGGCTGCCCTGGCCGACCTGGCGGAGGAAGACCTCTCCCTGGCCCGGCTCGCCGAAGGGCACGCCGACGCCCTCGCCATCCTGGCTGAGCTCAGCGCCGCCTCGCCGCTGGTCGGGAGCCGCTGGGGCGTCTGGGCCGCGCAGCCTCCGGGTCCGGGGCTGGCGGCAAGCCAGGCTGACGCCGACGGCGGCTGGCGCCTGGACGGGGTGAAGCGCTACTGCTCCGGCGCCCGTTCCTGCACGAACGCGCTGGTGACCGCGACGGCACCCGACGGGAACCGGCTGTTCGCGGTCAGCACGCAGGACCTGTCGCCCGTCCCTGGCAGCTGGCCCGCCACCGGCATGGCGGGCAGCGACACGCTCGACGTCCGCTTTTCCGGCATCGCGGCCGAGCCGGTGGGCGCGCCGGGCCGCTACATCGGCCGGCCAGGTTTCACGCACGGCGGGGCCGGCGTAGCCGCCTGCTGGTACGGCGGGGCGCGAGGCGTGGGCCGGACCCTCCTGGATGCCGCGGCCCGGCGCGATGTCGGCCCGCACGCCCTGGCCCATCTCGGCGCCGTCGACATCGCCCTGCGGACCGCGAAGCTGGCGCTTGACACGGCGGCCGGTGAAATAGACGCCGACCCCGACGACCGCAGGGGCGGCGGCCCGCTGCGGGCTCTCCGGGTGCGCGCGCTCGTCGAAGAGATCGCCACCGAGGTCATGCTGCGGGTGGGCCGCGCGCTCGGGGCCGGCCCTCTGGGCCACGACGAGGCGCATTCGCGCCGGGTCGCGGACCTGACCGTGTACCTGCGCCAGCACCACGCCGAACGCGATCTCGCCGAGATCGGCGCGCTCGTGGCGGCCAACGGCACCACGTGGTGAGCCGGCCAGCCGTAGCAGGTCACAACCGGATCGACAGGCCCGGTACCGCCGAAGACGCCTGGGCATCGTGGCCTGAGCTCCGGCGCCTGCCCGTCGCCCATCCGGAGGCATGGCAGAGCGTGGTGGTGGTGGCGGCGCACCCGGACGACGAGGTACTGGGCGTCGGCGGGACGATGGCGATGCTGGCGGCCAGGGGAGTCCGGCTGCGGCTGATCGCGATCACGGACGGCGAGGCGTCGCATCCGGGCGCCGATCCCGCGGTCATCGCGCAGACGCGGATCAACGAGTCGGCCGACGCCCTTGACCGGCTGGGAGCGCGGGACATCGACGTTGTCCGGCTGCGGCTGCCCGACACCGGGCTAGCCGATCGCGAGGACGATCTCTCGGACATCCTGACCGAGCAATGCGCCGGATTCGGGGTATGCCTCGCGCCGTGGGAACAGGACGCTCACGCCGACCACGAGGCGGCCGGCCGCGCGGCCCGGCGGGCGGCCCGCCGGGCCGGTCGCAACGTGCTGACCTATCCGGTCTGGATGTGGCACTGGGCCCAACCCGGTGATCACCGGGTTCCCTGGAACCGAGCCTGCCAGATCGCGCTCCCCGCCGAGATCGCGGACCGGAAGCGATCGGCTATCGATGCCTTTGTCAGCCAGCTGACCGACCGTGAGGCCGGCCTTGGCCCGGTCGTCCCGCCGGACGTCGTGGCGCATTTCAGCAGGAGGCAGGAGGTGCTGCTGCGATGACCGCGTCAGTTAAACCGGGGCCGGGCGGTCCCGGATCGGGGCCAGTCACCCTCGGATCGGCCTATTTCGACGCCATGTACCAGGCCGCGGCCGACCCGTGGGGCTTCGAGAACCGCTGGTACGAACGGCGTAAGTACGCGCTCAGCCTCGCACTGCTCCCAGCCGAACGGTACCGCAGCGCGTTCGAGCCAGGCTGTTCCATCGGCGTGTTCTCTGAGCTGCTTGCCCCGCGCTGTGATGCGCTGCTGTCCTGCGATGTCGCTGCGGCGGCAGCCCAGGTCGCCGCCGAGCGCACCAGGGGCTTGCCGCAGGTCCAGGTGGAGCGGCGTGAGCTTCCCGGACAGTGGCCGGCCGGCCGTTTCGACCTGATCGTGTTCTCCGAGCTCTTGTACTACTTCGGTGATCACGATCTGGAGCAGCTGCTAAAAACCGCGGTGGCCTCACTGCAACCGGGCGGCACGCTGCTCGCCGTGCACTGGCGGCACCCGGTGGCTGACTACCCCAGGTCCGGCGATGACGTCCATGGCGCGATCGCGGCTCAGCCGGGCCTGGCCCGGCTGGTCAGCCACGCCGAGCCCGACTTCCTGGCCGAGATCTACATCCGCTCCGATCGCGCGCCCGTCTCGGTGGCCCAGGCGACAGGCCTGGTGTGATAAGCACAGCGGGCATTGAGGCAGTCGGCGTCGTCGTGCCGGCCCACAACGAGGAAACGCTGCTGCCGGCCTGCCTGGCGGCTCTGAGCCGGGTCGCCAGCGTCGTCGGCGTGCCGGTCGCCATGCTGGTGGTCGCGGATACCTGCACCGACAGGACGGCCGCCGTCGCGCGAGCGCGCGGTGCCCGGGTCATCGCCATCGGCGCTCGTAACGTCGGCTCCGCTCGGGCAGCCGGGATGGCCGAACTGCTGCGGCTGACGGCGGGGGTGGATCCGTCCGCGGTCTGGCTGGCGACCACCGATGCCGACACCGTGGTACCGCCCCGATGGCTGGAACGCCAGCTCAGGTACGCCGGCCAGGGCTGGGACGTCGTGCTAGGAACCGTCACCGTCGCCGACTGGGACGGGCATCCGCCTCACGTGCCGGCCGCCTTCGATGCCCTGTATCAGTTCGGCGCCGGACCCCATCAGCACGTTCACGGTGCCAACCTGGGCATCCGGGCATCGGCCTACCTGGCGGCCGGCGGATTCAGGTCGCTGCGCACCGCCGAGGACCACGCGCTGCTCGCGGCCGCCACCGAAGCCGGCTGCTCGGTCCTGCAGGCCAGCGACATCACCGTGGCGACCTCGGCCCGGCGCCGAGCCCGCGCGCCGCTCGGTTTCAGCCACCTGCTGCGCACCCTGGCCTGAGGTACGGCAAGCACCGGAGGCGCTGCGGCACCAGTGCGTCAGGTCGCGATGTCGGGATAGGGGAGCTGAATGTGCTCCATGGCCCGCGCGTACGCCAGCTGGTATTCCAGCGGTCCGTGGTCGCGCTCGAACATCGCGATGAACAACGTGAGCGTGAGAAACGGGTGCGCGCCGAGCTGGAACAGGCCCACGTGGTCGTGCCCGCGGATCGCTTGGCGCTCCTCGTCGGTGAACGCGAGCCAGGTCGACCTTTCCGCCGGGTGGCAGTTGAGCACGGCGTTGGCCATCTCCTGCTCCCACCAGTCCAGGGTGCCGGCCGGGTCGTCGCGGTAGCGCTCGACGAGTTCGGGGTCGCGGTCCACCGTGTAAAGGAACTTGTCGAGCAGGTACTTGCTCACCGCGGCGCTCCCTCGGGATACCAGGTGAAGTAGGCCTCCATGGTGTGGAACAGGTCCAGGGTGTCCACGTGGTCGGCCTTCGCGCCGTCGCCGGCGACCCCCATCATCAGCATGAAATCCATGAACCCATGCGTGGCGTTCCCTGGGGCGTGCAGGCTGTCCAGGGTGACCTCGGCCAGGCAGCCGTCGATGTCCCCGTTGGCGATCCAGCCCACGGCCTTACGGTCGAATTCCGGGTCCGGACCGTGCTCACCGAACTGGCGCGGGCCGCCGAGCTCCAGCGATAGGTGCCCGGTGCCGATGATGGCGACCCGCTTGTCGGCCGGCCAGGACTCGACCAGCTGCCGTAGCGTCCGGCCGAGTTGCACGAACCGCGAGGGCCGGGGCATCGGCGGCGCGAAGATGTTGGTGTAGACCGGGACGATCGGCAGGTCCGCCTCCGGCCGCAGCGTGATAATCGGGCAGGTCACGCTGTGGTCGATCCGCAGTTCGTTGCTGAAGGCCAGGTCGAAGCCCGCGTCCAGGCCCTCGCGCAGGATGTGGGCGGCCAGGTCTTCCTCGCCCGCCAGCAGCATGCGCGGTAGGCCGAACTCCCGTTCCTCGTTGTACCAGTTGGCGTCGAAGAAGGGCGCCTTGCCGACCAGGAACTGCGGCATGTTATCCAGCCACAGCTGGTGGAAGTGATCACTGCCCACCATGACCAGGACGTCCGGCTCGGCCCGGGTGAGCGTGGCCCGGAACGCCTCGATCTTGGCCACCCATTCGTCGGCGAAAGGCGGCCGGTCGGCACCGGTCGAGGTGCTCGCGCGGAAGTAGAAGGGGTGATGCGTCGATGCGATGACCGCGGCGACAGTGGCCATGCAGTACTCCAGGGGTTCGCGATGACGATGGGCTAGCTCGTCTGGTCCGGTTCGACGTAGACGGCGTTACGGTCAACGGTCAGGTAGACGTCCATCCCGATCGGCCGGCGCTGTTCCTCGGCGATCTGCCCGAGCAACCCGGCCGCGCGGGCCAGCAGGGCGAAGCCCCGCAGCAGCTCCACCGGCAGGCCAAGGTCGGCCAGC
>Ga0302324_100014527_pt1 | contig 15869 bp, 12 predicted proteins | sample Palsa_T0_1_FD_201949 | JGI IMG/M metagenome (GOLD analysis project Ga0302324, IMG submission 201949) | Peat permafrost microbial communities from Stordalen Mire near Abisko, Sweden - Palsa_T0_1 | ecosystem: Environmental > Terrestrial > Soil > Palsa > Peat permafrost | place: Sweden: Abisko...
GGTCCGGTTGCTCCGGCGGAGCCGACCTGCGCAAGCAGGCTCCAGTATGCGGCGCTGATGTCGGGCTCGTGATTGGTTCCCGCTTGAATAGCGATGTAGCTCGAACCGTTGTAGGCCACCCCATTGTTCACAGCGTACGCAGTGGCGGAACTCCAGGTCCCCTGCCAATTGAGTCCCGCCGCGCCGGTTGCGCCGGTGGCGCCGGTGGCCCCTGTTGCGCCCGCGGTTCCCTGGGCTCCGGCGGGTCCGGTAGCGCCGGTGGCTCCGGCCGCGCCAGCGGCGCCGGTTGTTCCGGTCGCGCCCGCCGATCCAACCTGCGCCAACAGGTTCCAGAACGAGTTGCTGATGTCGGGCTGGTGATTGGTCCCGGCCTGGATGGCGATGTAGCTGGAACCGTTGTAGGCAACCGCGTCGTTCAACGCATAGGCGGTGGCCGAACTCCAGGTTCCCTGCCAGTTCATCCCCGCCGGACCGGTTGCGCCAGCCGCGCCCGTCGCTCCTTGAGGTCCGGTAGCGCCCGCGCTCCCAGTGGGTCCGGCCACGCCAGTCGCTCCCGTCGCGCCCGTGGCTCCGGTAGATCCAACTTGCGCTAACAAAGTCCAGAAAGTGGGACTGATGTCGGGCTCGTGATTGGTCCCCGCTTGAATGGCAATGTAACTGGAACCGTTATAAGCAACCGCGTTGTTCAGCGCATAGGCAGTGCCTGAATTCCAGGTTCCCTGCCAGTTCAGCCCTACCGGACCAGTGGCCCCGGTTGCGCCGGTCGCGCCGGCCGCGCCCGTGGCCCCAGCGGATCCCGCGGATCCCGTGGCGCCCGTAGGTCCAGCCGGTCCGGTAGCGCCCGCCGATCCCGTTGCGCCTGTCGATCCCTCCTGCGCCAGCAGCGTCCAGTACGAGGTGCTGATATCGGGCTGGTGATTGGTCCCCGCCTGAATTGCGATGTAGCTGGAACCGTTGTAGGCCACTGCGTTGTTCAGCGCATAGGCAGTGGACGAGGTCCAGGTCCCTTGCCAGATCAGCCCCACCAGACCCGTTGCGCCGGTGGCGCCGGTGGCGCCGGTCGCGCCCGTCGATCCCTGGGGTCCGGTAAGTCCGGTGGGTCCCGCCGCGCCGGTACCGCCTGTCGGACCCGTAGCGCCAGCCGATCCCACCTGCGCCAATAAAGTCCAGTACGAGTTGCTGATATCGGGCTGGTGATTGCTACCCGCCTGTATGCCAATATAGCTGGAACCGTTATAGGCAACCGCATCGTTCACCGCGTAACCGGTGGCCGAGTTCCAAGTTCCCTGCCAGTTCAGCCCCGCCGGACCCGTTGGGCCAGCCGGGCCCGTGGCGCCCTGAGGTCCGGTCGCCCCCGTACTGCCGGCCGGTCCAGTCGCGCCGGTCGCGCCCGTTGTTCCGGTGGCGCCCGTGGATCCGACCTGGGCCAGGGGACTCCAGTATGAGGCACTTGTATCCGGCTCGTGATTGCTGCCTGCTTGAAGGGCAATAAAGCTGGAACCGTTATAGGCAACCGCATCGTTCACCGCATAGACGGTGGCCGAGTTCCAGGTTCCTTGCCAGTTCAGGCCTGCCGGACCGGTGGCACCCGTTGCGCCCGTTGAGCCGGCTGGGCCAGTTGCTCCTTGAGGTCCTGTGGAACCCGTAGCCCCGGTCGCCCCGGTTGCTCCGGCGGCCCCGGTCGCGCCCTTGGAGCCGACCTGAGCTAACAGAGTCCAAAAAGAGGCATTCATATCGGGCTGCTGATTGCTGCCCGGCTGAATAGCGATGTAGCTGGAACCGCTGTAAGCAACCGCATCATTCACCGCGTAGGTAGTGGCGGAGTTCCAGGCACCCTGCCAGTTCAAGCCCGCCGGACCAGTTGCGCCGGTGGTGCCCGTGGCCCCGGTGGGTCCGGTAGCGCCAGTGGCCCCGGTCGGTCCCGTTGCGCCGGTGGCGCCCGTGGCGCCGGTAGGTCCGGCGGGTCCGGTGGCCCCAGCCGGCCCCGTGGCGCCTGCAGCTCCGACCTGTGCCAACAAAGTCCAGAACGAAGGGCTGGTATCCGGTTCCTGGTCGCTGCCCGCTTGAATACACACGTAGCTGGAACCGCCATAGACAACCTCATCGTTCAGCACGTAGGCGGTTGTGGAGTTCCAGGTTCCCTTAAAGTTCAATCCCGCCGGGCCCATTGCGCCGGTCGCGCCAGTGGCGCCTTGAGGACCGGTTGCTCCCGTGGCGCCGGCGGATCCGGCCGCGCCGGTGGCTCCTGTCGCCCCTGTCGGCCCAGCCGGGCCTGCGGCCCCAGTGGCTCCCGTCGTACCCTGAGCCCCGACCTGGGCTAATAGAGTCCAGTAAGTCGCGCTAGTATTGGGCGGCTGATTACTACCCGCCTTGATGGCGATATAACTGGAACCGTTGTAGGCAACGGCATCGTTTAGTGCGTAAGCGGTAGAGCCGCTCCACGTTCCCTGCCAGTTCAGTCCCGCCGGGCCGGTAGCGCCGGCTTGGCCGGCCGCGCCTTGCGGTCCTGTGGATCCAGTCGCCCCAGTGGGGCCAGCCGAGCCGGCGGCTCCAGTGGCTCCAGTCGCCCCTATCGCGCCTACCTGAGCTAACAACGTCCAGAACGCGCCGCTCGTATCCGGCTCTTGATTTGTCCCCGCCTGAATTCCGATGTAGCTGGAGCCGTTGTAGGCAACCCCATCATTCACCGCGTAGGCCTTTGCCGCGTTCCAGACACCCTGCCAGTTCAATCCCGCAGCACCTGTTACACCGGTGGCTCCGGCCGCTCCGGCGAGGCCGGTTGCACCTTGGGATCCTGTGAGACCGGTCGCGCCGGTCGCGCCCGCAGCGCCGGTGGTTCCCGTCGCGCCCCTGCTTCCGGCCTGCGCCAACACACTCCAGAATGCCGGGCTGATGTCGGGCTGCCGATTGCTGCCCGCCTGAACTCCAATATAGCTGGCGCCGTTGTAAGCAACGCCATCGTTCACCGCATAGGCGGTGGCCGAGTTCCAGGTTCCCTGCCAATTCAGCCCCGCCTGACCCGTTGGACCTGTTGTGCCGGTGGTGCCCTGCGGGCCAGCCGGTCCGGTGGCGCCCGCTGAACCAGCCGGCCCTGCCGAGCCGGTTGCTCCCGTGGCTCCGGTCGCACCGTGGGCCCCGACCTGGGCTATCAGAGTCCAGAAAGCCGGGGTCGTATTGGGCGGCTGATTACTACCCGACTCGATGGCAATATAACTGGAACCGTTGTAAGCAACCGCATCGTTTAGCGCATAAGCGGTAGAGCCGCTCCAGGTTCCCTGCCAGTTCAACCCCGCCGGGCCGATTGCGCCAGCCCGGCCGGCCGCGCCCTGCGGTCCTGTGGATCCAGTCGCCCCCGTGGGTCCAGCCGCGCCGATGGCGCCGATGGCGCCGGTCGCTCCAGTCGCGCCTATGTCACCGACCTGAGCTAACAACGTCCAGAATGCGCCGCCTGTATCCGGCTCGTGATTGGTCCCCGCCTGAATGGCGATGTAGCTGGAGCCGTTGTAGGCAACCCCATTGTTCACCGAATAGGCCTTTGCCGCGCTCCAGGTTCCCTGCCAGCTTAGTCCCGCCGCACCGGTTGCACCCGTGGCGCCGGCCGCTCCCGCCGGGCCGGTTGGTCCTTGGGCCCCGTTGGGACCCGTGGCGCCGGCCGCGCCCGTTGCTCCGGTCGCGCCTACCGCTCCGACCTGCGCTAACAGGGTCCAGAACGAACTGCTCGTATCCGGCTCGTGATTGGTTCCCGCCTGAATGGCGATGTAGCTGGACCCGTTGTAGGCCACCGCATCGTTCACCTCATAGGCCTTTGCGGTATCCCAGGTTCCCTGCCAGTTCAGCCCCGCCGGACCGGTTGCGCCGATTGGGCCCGTGTCTCCCTGCGCCCCAGCGGCTCCCGCAGTGCCCGCCGCACCGCTGGGTCCTTGTGGCCCCGAGGCTCCCGCAGCTCCCGGTGAGCCCGAGGATCCCACCTGCGCGAGCAAAGTCCAGAACGTGCTGCTGGTCTCCGGATCGTGGTTGCTACCCGCTTGAATACCGATGTAGCTGGAACCGTTGTAGGCAACCGCGTCGTGCACTGCGTAGCTGGTGGAGCTGCTCCAAACTCCCTGCCAGATCAGACCCGCCATGCCCGCCGCACCGGTTGGTCCCTGCGGGCCCGTGGCTCCCGTGGCTCCGGTTGGCCCCGGAGCTCCAGTGGCGCCGGTCGGTCCGGTGGCGCCGGCTGGGCCGGTTGCACCTGGCGAGCCGACCCCAGCCAATATCGTCCAGTAGTCAGGACTTAGATCGGGCTCCTTGTTCGTGCCCCCTTGAATGCTGAAGTAGATGGAGCCGTTGAAGGCCACCGCATTGTTCGCCACATAGGGTGTGGTGGCGTTCCAGATTCCCTGCCAGCTTATTCCCGCTTCACCGGGTGGGCCCGCTGGCCCCTGAGGCCCGGTGGCGCCGGTTGCGCCGGTTCCGCCGGGTGCGCCCTGAGGCCCGGTGGGCCCAGCCGATCCAGGAGTTCCCGCTGGTCCGGTTGCACCAGGCGAGCCCACCCCGGCCAATATCGTCCAGTATGCTGGACTGAGATCGGGCTCTTCGTTAGTGCCCCCTTGAATGCTGAAGTAGATGGAACCATCAAAGGCAACCGCATTGTTCGCCACATAAGTCGTGGTGGCGTTCCAGATTCCCTGCCAGCTGATTCCCGCTGCTCCGGTTGCGCCGGTCGGTCCTTCTGGACCGGTGGCTCCCGCCGCCCCAGTAGGTCCGATGGGCCCAAAAGGTCCAGTCGGGCCGGTGGGGCCAGCCGGTCCTGTAGCGCCTGGAGTCCCCACTCCGGCTAACAAAGTCCAATAGGCAGGGCTAGTATCGGGTTCGTGACCGATGCCCCCCTGAATGCTGAAGTAAATTGAACCGTTGAAGGCAACGGCATTATTGGCAATATAAGTGGCGGTGACGCTCCAGATTCCCTGCCAGCTTATCCCCGCCGCGCCGGTCGCGCCGGTGGGTCCCGGGGTTCCGGCGGTGCCATTTGCTCCCGCCGGTCCAGCCGGGCCGGCAGGTCCCGTTGCTCCGGTTGCACCGGCGGCCCCGGCCTCCGAGAGCACAGCCCAGAACGACGGGCTGGCGCCGGGTTGGTGATTGCTGCCCGCCTGAATGCTGACGTAGCTGGAACCGTTGTAAGCAACCGCGTCTTTGAGGATATAGGTGACGCCCGAGTTCCAGCTCCCCCGCCAGTTCAGCCCCGCCTGTCCGGGTGCACCCGGCGCTCCCTGCTGACCACGCGGGCCGGATGGTCCCGTCTGCCCGGGCGCACCTGGCGGACCAGGCGCACCTGCCGCTCCCGCCGCGCCCTGCGGCCCCGGCGCTCCGGCGGCCCCAGACGGACCCGTGGCGCCCGCCGCTCCAGAAGGTCCTGGCGTTCCGGCGGGTCCGTCCGGGCCGGGCGGCCCGACCACGGCGGGAATCACGCCATTTTGCAACGTAACGACCGTGGTTGGCGCCGGCAAATCCATGGGCGCCGTGGCGTTGATCTGATAAATCACCTCGCCCGGCGCCATCCCCGCAAAACTTACTTTCGCTGCCCGGCCGCCAAACTCCACGATTGGCAGGATCGCGGCAGTGGCCAACGGGTTCTCCGGTCCAGGCTGTCCCGAGGCCAGCGCGGGGATAACGACTCCCAGGCCCGAGGCGTAAATGGTGATCGAGTCCCCAGCCAGCACCGGATTTGAATTGCTGACGAGCGCCCCAGCCTTCAATACGCGATATATCGCCGGGTCCTGCGCCAGCAGGATAACCTGCAAATTGGCGGTCCCACCGTCGGCATGCACCACCATTTGCACAGAACTCACATCCAAAAGTTCGAATGGAACCTGCGCATTGATTTGGGTCGGCGAAACGGATAGAAGAGGTGCGGGAACAGAGTCGAATGTTACCTGGGTACCTCCCAAAAGGGTTGGAAGGGGAAAGCCATTGGCGGAGGCGGATGTGGATGCTAGATTCTTGCCATTGATCGATACAATGGACCCGCGCGCGGCCACCGGGACGCTGGATGAGCTTTTGTTACTGGCCGCGTTTACAAATGAGGATATGCTGGGCACCGGCGTCTGTCCCCGCAACGATGCCGAATCGAAAAGCAAGAAAAGCAATACGCCCCGCGTTGCTGACCACCTGGTTCTTCCGTGGGTTGCCTTTCGTCGGCAAATCCCCTCTGTATTAGTCTCCTGTGTCATAAAAATCCTGATGCACACTCTTTTGCTACCAGAAGGGTATCGGCCGATTCCAATGTTCTTCAAGTTGAACTCGACAAGCCTCGAAAACGGTTCAACGTGCGAAACCGTGCCCCAACCAATCTGCGGAAGCCAGCGTGGCCCGTACACAACGCCAAGTGGCTGATCGCGCACCTCCACGCGCATCTCTGACTGGACGCCTGGGTTTGTTTGGCGCATCCATGCGGACCCCCTTCGTTGTAACGGCGCGAAGTGAGGAATAGTGGTTCAGACAGCTATGAGCGGCAAGTTCACAATGGCCACTAACGGCTCCGACGATCAGCCATTCCAGAGCCAAACTGGTCTTCCGGCCATTTCTCGTGAGTCTCTACACAACTTGCCGCCGTCAAGGGCTACCGTGTGGAGATCAACTTTGAATGCGGTTGAGGCGTTCCTTTCCCACATAAGTTGGCCACCATCTTTCAATGTACTTGTTCAGACGGTCCTTATCCGTGAATGCGGGTGCCGTGCGAAAGCTACCATCTGGGAACGTCGCCCTAATGTGAAACTGCAAGACACCCGATGCAGAGTGGGGTGCTTTTACCACTTCCCAGAAAGCAATCGCTCGAGTCGAGCGATACTTAGCATCACTAATCCGTATTTTTCCATGGTATCGGCCTCTCCTGTTCGGTCCGTTCACTCTCCACCAACGTCTCAATGCACGTTCACTTCCATTTACGCTAATTCTCCTCGAATAATATACGTCCTGGCTGCGACCATGGGACAAACCGTAAAGTGCCTGATGTGGACCGGCATATTCGCCGGTAACAGTCGTCGACAAGCCCCGCCCGCCAGTTCCTGGGGAATCCACACGTAATGCGAGATTCCTTAAATGTTCTACCGACTCCGCTGAACTGCCTCGGATCGATGGACCCGAGAGTGCTCTTACCCGGCACGACCGGCTTGCTGATATGGATGGTCCTAACTTATGTTAAATGAAGGCATGCGCGAAAATCGAGACATGACGGGCCAGAGATGGCAGTTTTCCGAATGGGCCCCGGTTTGTACCCCTTGGGTCGCTTCCTAAGAACAGCAATGCTGGCTTCTGGCGAAATGCGTGTTCGCCCTGACCTGCCCCCGTTATTTCTAGCAATCATAACCTGAGAAACTCACAAATTGCCGCTCTTTGTGCAATCTGGTGCTGTCCTCTGATCCCTGCTCCTTCCGTTTTCTTGCTCACTCTAGAGGCTGCGCAAGAACGCGGCCAGATCCTAGAGGGCCGAGTTGTGCCAGTTGAGTTAAGCCGGCCTGGCGCAACTGGTGGACGGCGCGAAGGAAGCGCGGCACCCCTTGCAGTCGATCCAAGAATCCGCGCCGCATTGCGATGAGGTCGTCAATGGTAGCGTTTCGCCGTGCTGGCACCCCGCCGGTCGTGCCGGGCCCTCCGAGCGCCGCTATTCGGCCTGAGTTCGTCCACGGAACTTGGACATCTGAGTCCATGGCCTCGAGCTGGCGCGGACCTTCCAGCCCGCTGCGCCGCCGGGGAGGTCAGAAACGCGAGGCAGTGGTTTCATGCGCGGCGGGCAGCAGCCGGCTTTTTGGAATCTCGGTGATTTCGTGATCTTCGGCGTAATCGATACCTTTAGCGGTGACTGCGAGACGGCCGTTGTCGGCGCGCACCACCAGCCCGTTCTCCTTTAAATACCAAAGGCTGCACTCTAGGTGTTCACGCGGGCAACCGAGCAGACCTTCCAAATCGCGGAGGTTCAATGTCGGCGAGGAGGGCTGGTTCAGCCGCGTGATATAGAGCAGTTCGAGAATGCCCCGGCGCTTAGCTTTCTCCGCCATCTTGCCCTTCCCCGCTTCCTTATTTTCGAAGATGCGCCAGCGCTCCTGGCGGTAGAACTGCAAGTGCACATCATAGGCTGCACGTTTTTCCGGATCGCCGACCACGTTGTAAGCTTCGGTGATCTCACGAAAGGTGGCCCCGTCGCCGGTAACCGTATTATCGGGATGATAGCGCTGAGCCAGGAGACGGTAGACACGGTGGATCATGTCAGGATCGGCGTTGGGGCTCACCTGGAGGAGCTCGTAGTAATCGGGAAGCGTCTCGGTGGGCTTCTGAGCCGGAGAGTGATAACCGCCCTCATATCCGTACTGTGTAGACACGGCCAACAGGAAAGCACTTCGAGTACCTAATGGCGCACGATCTCCACTCGCCCTTCCAAGTGGTTCAGATCTTGTCCGTACGGGGGCAAGACCGGAACCTTGGCGACTTCTTTAGGTATGAACTTCAGTGCCGGGACTAAGCCGAGCTGGGGAGTCTTCAATAAACCCTAAGACCCGGGCCCGAGCCGGCGCTACCTTGTGCCGGCATGCGGCATTATTTTAGTTCACGCTGCCGGGCGGCAACGGTTCGCAGAATTCGATTCTTTGTCCAGCGTGGTGCAGTCAATTGAGTATGTCGGGCATAGTATTAATCGTGCTATATTCGGCAGAGGAATGCGATAGTAGATGTACTGCTCAGGGGATAACCCAGGAATTGTAGGTGGCCTCAATCCACTCGGCCTTCCGTTCTCTCGCACTCTCGCCTTCGATCTTAACGGCGTCTGAAACTGCCGACCTCAAGTGACGAGAATCGCACATCTCGCTACTTCAGTTCCGGACACACCTACGCTGCTTCCTCTCGCGAAAAGACATCGCCTCCGAAAGCACTAAGCGAGGAGTCGTGAAAGCTTCGAGGCTCTGTCACGGCCGTTCTCCGTTTGCTGGGGTGTTTGAAATTGAAACAGAGATGGTTCAAACTGAACCATCTCCACGCTCTCGCCGACAAAGTGCGAAGGCGAGTCTATGGATTGGTTGGGGTAGGAGCCTGACGGCTAGCGCCGAACCCCTCACTGTTCCTCCCTGGCCTTTTTTCATGCGCGAGCCCTTTCATTCTAGACGAAGATGCCATTTTCAATCCGATCCAATCCAAGCCGTCTCGACCAATGCCGCCGCCGGGAACGATGATGGCCCCGTCGCTGTTTTCCGGGCTCGCGCAATACTCGGTATTGTCGCAGATGGGCAGTAAAGTTGCGTTGCAGTGGCGTCTGAAAGAGCATCTCTTCTCCCGGAAAAATTCTCGGCGAGGTAGAATTCGGTTGCGGTTCTTCAAAAACCGAGATTGACGTGACGACCGCGGATGACCAGCATAGGACAAGGGGGCATTTTGGCGCGACTCACGACTACGCCAGAGGATGCGCCTACGGAAGGCTATTCGCTCAGCAGGTCATCAGACCTGCCAGCCATATGATTTCGGTGCGCACATTCGTGCGCGGGGCTCTTATGCCTATTCGTAAGCCGCAGCCAAGGACTGTGATCGCTTCGGAACTAGCGAAGGCGGTTTGCAACAGCGCGTACTGCGAGGGCCCCGAACAGAGACAGTAAACCGATTAGCCCAACCAGTGGCAATGGACTCGCCGTTTTCGGTAACGTCGCCAGTAGCCTCGGCTGCATATCCGGCTCTACAGCTGTCTCTGCGGGCGGTTGCGTAACGACTTCGGCCGCTTGTACTTCTTCTCCCGTGGGTTTATTGCCATGACGGGCGCCTGCTTCAATTGCACGACCACCGGCTCGTCCGGGGACTTGACCACCACGGTGACTTCCGGCGTAATCTCGACCGGTGTGTAGAGAACAATCGTCTTCGTCTCTTGGGCCAACTCCATTGCTCTAGCCTTCGGATAGACGAACTCCTCGCCCCAATTTCTGCCCGGATAGAACCATGCGAGGAGGGCTTCAGGCCGTCCCATTGGTCTTTCCCTAAACGTCATCACCGTCTTGCTGGTCGCCCGAAGACGATAGTTTGGGATGGCCAGAATGGTAGCGTAAACCACGGTTTCATCCTGATTGAAAATCTGGACGATGTGGCGGTCGGACTGGGAGTCCAGAATTTTGAACACATAAGTGCCGGCGGGCAGCACCCCCCATCCCGCGAGGTGGACGCCCGGAATCTCCGCGGGTGCGCTGAAAGTAATGACAGTTTTTCTTTTCCACTCATCCGCGCTGGCGCTGGGCACAAACATCGTTCCTGAAAGTGCCAAACAAAACATGGTTGTTGTTACTATTCCAAATAACTTCACGCTGAACTCCTTTTTCTGAACAACGCGTGTGAGTTCATCCTTTGCCGGTACACACTATCGCTTTAGTGCGTAAGATCTCACGTTCCTACTCTCGGGTCCATCGGCCCGAGGCAGTTCAGCGGAGTCGGTAGAACACTTAAGGAATTTCGCATTACGTTGTGGGTTCCCCAGGAACTGGTGTAGCGCGCGTTGCGAAAGGTCGGGATCGGGTGAATTCTTGGGTGGGAGGGTTGAACACGACCGATTCTCCACTCCCACCGTTCATCGCCGGGGCCTCTCGACGACTGTTACCCGCGAATATGCCAGTCCACATCCCGCACTCTACGGTCCGCCATGGTCGTAACCGGGACGCATATTATTGGGGAGAATTAGCGTAAATGGAAGCGAACGTGCATTGAGACGTTGGTGGAGAGTGAGCGAACCGACCACAGGAGAGGCCGAAACCATGGAAAAGTACTGAATTAGTGATGCTAAGTATCGCTCGACTCGGGCGATTGCTTTCTGGGAAGTGGTAAAAGCACCCCACTTTGCGTCGGGTGTCTTGCAATTTCGCATTAGGGCGACGTTCCCAGATGGTAGCTTTCGCACGATGGCACCCGCATTCACAGATCGGGACCGTCTGAACAAGTACATTGAAAGATGGTGGCCAACTTATGCGGGAAAGGAACGCCTCACCCGCATTCAAAGTTGATTTCCACACCTATCAAGATGGTGCACTTTCGCACTGTCAGCGAAACCGAAACGATTCCGTCGGCGACCAGCGTCTCCGATTATCGTGGTTATGGTTGGGCCGTTCCATCGGAACAACCTGCTCGCAAATCCGCATGACAGCCAAGCGACGACGGTTCGCTTAACGCATGACGACCATTAGAGTCGAATCAACACTTGTCGTATTGAACAGACTTTTCTTGCAATCCCCGTGGTCTAGAGAATAAAAGCCAAAGACGAAGAATGAAGTCACTTTCGTTTGTTAACATGCGTTTCGTCAAGCACCGTCTGTCTCGTTGGTTGGTTCCGAGCATTACTGTTATTTGTATAGCGAGTGGCATTGTCACGTGGTATTTTTCGTTGCCGGAGGGAACTCAGGTAGTGGAAGCCACCGCTTCGCAGGCGATGGAGTCTAACGAGCCAATCCAACCGATTGAGCCGCTGCCTAGTTTGGATCCCAGGAAAATCAACCTCGGGCACAAGTTGTTTGACGATCCACGACTCTCGCACAATAACCAAGTGTCCTGCACAAGTTGCCACAATCTCAAGAGCGGAGGAACGGACCGGCTGGCGCGATCGATTGGCATCAATGGCGCACTGGGCGTCATCAACGCTCCCACCGTCCTTAACAGCGGCTTCAACTTCAATCAGTTTTGGGATGGCCGGGCGGATACGCTCGAAAACAAATCGACGAACCAATTCAGTCAAAAATGGAAATGGGCTCAAGTTGGCCAGAGGTGATCGAGAAGTTGATCGGTTCTCCAGATTACGTTCGGGCATTTCGTCAAGTTTATGGTGATGGCATCCTACGCGAACACGTTAGAGATTCGATCGCCGAATTCGAGCGCTCACTGTCGACGCCCAATTCCCGTTTTGATCGATACTTGCGCCACCACACAGGCGCTGTGAGCAGTAGTGAGCAGCAAGGCTATGAGCTATTCAAATCATTCGGTTGCGCGAGTTACCATCAGGGAGTGAACATTGGTGGAAACATGTATCAGAAGTTGGGGGTGATGGCCCCTTACTTTGCGGATCGGGGCCATATCAACAGGGCCGACCGGGGCCGTTTCAATGTCACCGGAGATTCGCGCGACATGTACATGTTCAAAGTGCCAAGCCTCCGGAACGTGGAATTGACTCCGCCTTATTTCCATGACGGAAGCGCGGCTACACTGCAGGACGCAGTTCGCATGATGGCGAAGTACCAGCTTGGCCGACATCTCACGGATCATGAAGTTGAATTGATCGTTGAATTCCTGAAGACATTGACTGGGGAGTTGAATGGGCATCCGCTATGACCATGGCACAGATAAGAAGTGTGTTGATAGGCGCTGGAGCCGCGTCGCTGCTGACATTCATGTTCATTCAACAGAGGTCTGTGGATCCCAGGCAGCACAACCGGTTCATTGGCAACCTTTTGCGGATGAAACAACTAGATGCCGAAATCAACCGTGATCTGCTCAGTTCCCGGTACGAACTGCTCAGATCCTACGATCCCTTTGTCCAAAAGCTCGACGAAATACGCAAGGCCGGAGCGGGCCTCCAACTCATTCCCCTTTTTGTTAGTGGGAGCAAAAGAGAACAAATCGTGCAGCTCCTGAAACGCGAATCGGAAGTTCTTTCCGAAAAAGCGCGCCTGGTCGAAACCTTCAAATCCAATAACGCGGTTCTAAACAACTCCCTTCGATATTTCCCCGTCTTGATGGCCGAAGCCACCCGCGCGGCAGCTGAAGCCAAAGACACGCAGTTCCAAGTTCATCTTACAAACTTGTTTCGGGACATTTTGCTCTCCGATCTTACGTCCCATTCCGATCTAGTAGGTGTGCTGAACGCTGAAATCACCCTCATCGCCAGCGACGCGACTCGGCGCCCGGCGTTGGGCGCAATTCTCGGCAACGTAAGGGCGCACGCGATGACCATCACATTGGTCAAGCCCCAGGTGGAAGCGACCTCCGAAGAGTTGAACTCATTTCCAACCGGGCGCAGCTTCGACGCTATTTTCCGTGGCTTATTTGCGCGACTATGATCAGACTCTTAAGGTCAGCGAGATCTACAGGATTTTCCTTTACCTCTGTTCGGTGATCCTGCTTGCTTACGGCGCGGATAGGACCGTGAACTTGGTGAAGTCTCGTGTAGTGGTTGAACAAGCGAAGGCCGCCAGCCAGGCCAAGAGTCAATTCCTTGCCAACATGAGCCATGAAATTCGCACTCCGATGAACGGAATCATCGGAATGACGGAACTCGCCGTGGACACAGAACTTAACCCCGAGCAGCGCGAATTTATGGGCATGGTAAAGAGCTCGGCGGATTCCTTGCTCTCGCTGCTCAATGACATCCTCGACTTTTCTAAGATCGAGTCGGGAAAACTCGACCTCGAACTGATCGAGTTCGATCTGCGCGACACCCTGGACTTGGCGGTTAGAGCGACGAGTATTCGCGCTCAACAGAAGGGTCTCGAATTGGTGTATGACATTGCTCCTGACGTGCCGAACGCTTTGTTGGGAGATCCCACCCGGCTAAGTCAGATTGTTCTCAATCTGGTGGGCAACGCGGTGAAGTTTACCTCGCAAGGGGAGATCGTGCTCCGAGTCGAGAAGCAAGAAGAGACGCAAGACGAAGTCACGATCCATTTTGCCGTAACGGACACCGGTGTTGGCATTCCGTTGGAGAAACCACAATCCATATTCCTAGATTTCACGCAAGCTGACAATTCGATGTCTCGGAAATATGGAGGAACTGGATTGGGCCTCGCAATATCCTCTCGGCTGGTCGAAGCGATGGAAGGGCGCATCTGGGTTGAGAGCAAACCCACGTTGGGCAGCACATTCCATTTCAGCGCACTGTTTGCGCTGCAGAAGAATCGTCTGCCAGTCACCGAGCCAAGCTTGGCTCTGGCTGGCCTGACGGTGTTGGTCGTCGACGATAATGCCACCCATTGCCGCATACTGGAGGAAATGTTGCGGGATTGGGGGATGAACCTACAATCATAGATCGAGGTCAGCATGCACTGAGGCAAATGGAGCACGCAATCGGCCTTGGATTTGCTTATCCCCTCGTCCTGCTGGATGCCCACATGCCGGACGCGGATGGATTCTGGATCGCGGACCAAATTAAGAACAATCCCAGGTATGGCGAATCGAAAGTAGTGATGCTCACGTCCGTCGGTTTGCGGGGCGATACCGCGAAAAGTCGCAAGGCTGGGGCCAGCGCTTATTTGGGCAATTATATACTTGACTAATTCTCGGTTCTGGCGTACGATTGAAGTATGGAAGCCGCCAACAAAGGACCGCAAACCCTTCAAGAAGCTATCGTTTACTTCTCTGACCCAATGACCTGCCTTGAGTACTTGGTGGCACGCCGTCCCGAGTGGAAGGACGGAGTTGTTTGCCCCAGGTGTGGTAGCTCTCGGGTCGGTTTCCTTAAGAATCAACTTAGGTGGCAGTGCAGCGAACGGCATCCCCGGCGGCAATTCTCCGTTAAGGTCGGAACCATTTTTGAAGACTCCCCGCTGGGCTTGGAAAAGTGGCTTCCGGCAATGTGGCTCATCCTGAATTGCAAAAACGGTATCAGCAGTTGCGAGATCGCCCGAGCGCTTGGCGTCACTCAGAAAACTGCGTGGTTCATGCTTCACCGGATCAGACTCACTCAGCAAGGCAAGCAGGGCGGCAAGCTGGCGGGCGAAGTGGAGATCGATGAAACTTTCATCGGCGGTAAGGCGCGGAACATGCATAAGTCGAAACGTGAGCGCGTCATCACCGGCACTGGCGGAAAAGATAAAACCGTCGTGATGGGTATGATGGAGCGCGGCGGGAACGTTCGGGCTTTCGTTGTTGACAGCCGGCGTACGAAGGAACTTCAGAGCAACATCCGCGAACACGTTGAAGCTGGCGCGGCGATTTTTACCGACGAACTGAGATCCTACGATGGGCTCGAAGATGCCTTTCAGCACCAAGTCATCAATCACGCGGTCGAGTACGTGAACGGGAATGTCCACACCAATGCGCTGGAGAACTTTTGGTCGCTTCTGAAGCGTGGCCTGCATGGAACCTACGTGAGCGTTGAGCCGTTCCACTTGTTCCGCTACATAGACGAACAGGCATTTCGTTTTAACAACCGAAAGATGACCGATGCCGAGCGATTCGACATTGGTGTGCGCGAGATCACCGGCAAGCGGCTGACCTACGAGGAACTCATCGGCAAGGTGGGAGCCACCGAAACGATCAATTAAACCGTGGCGGGGAAAACGCGGACCTAAGCCGAAGTAGTCTTTGGCTTGGGTCCTCTGCGGTTCGGATTCGCCAAGGCCTTCTTTTTGTACTCCCGTTCGCGCCGCATGAGTGTGGAGTGGGGTACAGAAATAATCTGACGTACGCCTTCATCGAAGCGCTGCAACGCCAGTGGTCCCTCGTGACAATGCGGAAGGACGGAGGAAGGTTCTGATTTCATCTCGTGCTGCTCCTATCATGACACTATCCAACTGGGTAAGGTAGCTAGTCCGCCTGCGACGGAAATCCTGCCTCTTTCAATAATCGCGCCAAGCGCTCTTTGTTGGCTTTTGCGGCATCTATTTGGTTCGATAGTTCCAGCAGATCACCCCCGACTGGAAGTTCCATACGTGAGCCGCCTGTAGTAAATGAGTCAGCATAGGAATGCTCAGTTCGCAAACTTTCACCTACGCGCACCAAATAGCCGCCGAGACTTTCAGCCTCTGCGTGGAGGGCCGCACCTCGGTGATCACCTCAAAACCGGCCATACATGATCACTTCAAAACCGGCCAACGAAGCTGCACTCAGAACATGAAATTGTTTTACCTCGCCGATGCCCGTTCCTGCAAGTTCTGTTCAGTCTCCTT
>Ga0302324_100014528_pt1 | contig 15869 bp, 13 predicted proteins | sample Palsa_T0_1_FD_201949 | JGI IMG/M metagenome (GOLD analysis project Ga0302324, IMG submission 201949) | Peat permafrost microbial communities from Stordalen Mire near Abisko, Sweden - Palsa_T0_1 | ecosystem: Environmental > Terrestrial > Soil > Palsa > Peat permafrost | place: Sweden: Abisko...
ACATAATAGCGAATCAGGTCAGGTGATCGCAACCTTTCTTGCCTGATATGTGACGTGTTTCGAATTAACAGTCTAGTGAGTTTGATCTGACGGGGGTTGGGTTCGGCGGGTCGTTCCGGGCGGTTGGATGGCTATGAAATGGCACGCGTGGCGCGGGCGAAGGCTTCGCCGCGGTCGCGGTAGTCGCGGAACTAGCCGAAGCCGTGTGCGTCCGGCGACAGCAGGACCACCCCGCCCGGCCTGGCCTGGCCTGGCCCACCGGCATCCCACCGGTATCCCGCCGTCACGGCGGCCTCCAGGTCCGGGCGGTCGGTGACGCCCGCGAAGGCGACGGCCCGGATCAGCTCGCCGGCACCGGCCGGTCTGTCCGTCTGCGGCAGCCTGCTTCGCTCGGGGCTGTCCGCCCTCGCCGGCGCGGGCATACTAGCGGCAATCCGCTCCCCGCGACGTGGCATGCGCCGGGCTCCGGGGGCGCAAATCGCCTTCATCGGGCCGGTGAACGCCGATGCGGGCCACTGGTGTCACACCTGATTTACACCGACTGTTGTATATCAGTGGTAGGGTGCGGTCAACTGAAGCGCGACCGCCGTCAGTCACTACTTCACCGACAAGCGCGATCTCGTGACCGGAGGAGGTCCGGCGTCATGGCCGATACACGATCTAATCCTGCCGACGAGTTGGCCGTCTGTCGAACCCTGTACCGGTTCGCTGCTGCTGTCGACATGCGCGACTGGAGGGCGTACCGCGACGTCTTCACTGACGAAATTGATCTCGATTACAGCTCGTATCGCCCGGGTTCCGCCGGGCGGTTCCGAGCCGACGACTGGGTGGAGCGGGGCAGAGCGCTTTTCTCCGGCCTGGACGCGACTCAGCATTGTCTGTATAACCCGCTCGTCACGATCAATGACGACGTAGCTGCCATCGTCATCTACGTCCAGGCCGAGCACTTCCTCACCAACCCGGACGGCGACAACTGGTTCACGCTGGGCGGCTACTACAGCGACCGCCTGGTCCGCCAGCAAGGTGAATGGAAAATTTCCAGCAAAAAGCTTGTCGTGACATGGAATCGAGGCAACCGTCACGTCCTGACGCTGGGGGCCGAACGAGGTCGGCAGCGACTGGCCGAGCAGGCGGCAAGCTAGCGTCTGGCGCCTGCTGGGACGTGCTCCTCGCGCAGGCATTGACGTCTACATAACGCTTATATACAATAGCTGATGTACATCATTTGATGTACATCACTAGCTCCGCGGGTAGTGGAAGCGCCGAGCGTAAACCCTGGGCTGGCGGGCTAGAAGGTGCGCATCGCAGACGTCGACCGCGGAACGGTGTGGTCGCTGCCGCGGGCCCTTTCCCGGCTTCAGCCCGACGCCTGCGCTCTGCTGGTCGCGTTGAACGAGCGGGTCTGGCAGGTCAGCGATCCCGGGCTGCTCGAGCTGGTCCGGGTGCGAGTGGCGCAGCTCATCGGAAACCCCGCGGCGCTGCGGATACGGTCCCGGTACGCGGATGCCACCGTCGTGCCCGAGGCCAAGCTCCTCGCGCTGCCCGGCTACCCGAGCTCGCCGCTGTTCTCGGCGGCCGAGCGGGACATTCTCGCCTTCACCGAGCAGTTCCTCATGGATGTCGGCGGGACTGACGCGACCGCGCGCGCCGGGCTCGTCGAGCATTTCGGCGCGGACGGCGCCCGGGAGCTGGTCTCGGCCATCTATGTCGTCGAGTTCACCCAGCGCCTCCAGCTGATCGCCGCCCGCGTGCTGGATGATGACGCATCGACCCCGGCTCTCGTCAGCCCGCGCCCCGCCCGCGACGCGTCGCCGGCCGGTCTGCTCACGGCGTACCAGGCGGCGGTCATGCGCGGGAACACGCTCGATCCGATGACCACGGAGCTGATCCGGCTGCGCTGCGCCCGAACCCACCGGTGCCGGATCTGCCAGACGCTACGGCTCGCCGATGCCCGCGCCGCCGGGGTCGACGAAGAGATCACGGCGCAGATCGACTTCTATGAGCGCAGCGACCTGCCCGACCGGGCCAAGGTGGCCCTGCGCGTCACCGACGCGTTCATCATCCGGCCGGACCTGCTGTCCGACACCGTGGCGGAGCAGGCCCGGATGTCGTTCGAGCCGGCCGAACTGGCCTCGCTCTGCCTCGGCATCACGAAGTGGAGTACGCAGAAGATCCACGTGGCGCTGGACACCGACGGCGCCGACGGGCTGGAGACCGACGACGATGGTGTCGCCCTGCTCAGCTTCGACGAGACCGGTCGCCCGACCGGCTACCGGCGCCGCTGAGCCGCGGCCGCCAGGGAGGAGCCCCTGTGGCCAGCGATATTACGCCGTTCGAGGTGCACGTTCCGCAGGGTGAGCTCGATGACCTGCGCGAGCGGCTGGCTCGTACCCGGTGGCTGGATGAGTTCCCGGGCAGCGGCTGGTCGTACGGGACCAGCGGGCAATACCTCCAGGAGCTGTGCGCGTACTGGCGGACTGGCTTCGACTGGCGGGCGTGCGAGGCACGGCTGAACTCGTTCGGCCAGGTGGCGATGGACGTCGACGGGCAGCGGATCTCGGCCATCCACGCCAGGTCGCCGGAGCCGGGAGCGCTCCCGCTGCTGCTCGTGCACGGCTGGCCGGGCTCTGTCTTCGAGTTCGAGAAGGTGGTCGAGCCGCTGCGCGATCCGGTGCGGTACGGCGGCCGCGCGGCAGACGCCTTCCACGTCGTGTGCCCGTCCATCCCCGGCTACGGGTTCTCCGGGCCCACCGTCGGCCCCGGCTGGAACGTGCGGCGGATCTCGTCCGCGTTCGCGCTCCTCATGCAGCGGCTGGGATACCAGCGGTGCGGCGCGGCCGGCGGGGACTGGGGCGCCATCATCAGCACCGATCTGCTCCGCTCCGGCGCCGGTGCGGGCGTGTGCGGGCTGTACCTCACGATGCCGCTCGGCGAGCCGCCCGAGGGCACCGGCGACCCCGAAGCCGGGCTGACTGGCCGCGAGCGCCAGGGGCTGCGCGACTGGGCCGCCCACCAGGCCGCCGGCACGGTCATCCATCTCCCGCTGAACACCGCCCACCCGCACACCATGGCGTTCGCCATGAACGATTCTCCCGCCGGGCTCGCCGCGTGGCTGGTCGACATGTTCCGCTCGTTCAGCGACTGCGACGGAGACGTCGAACGGAGCTTCACCAAGGACGAGCTGCTCGCGAACGTGACCACGTACTGGCTGACCAGGACGATTGGGTCGGCGGCCCGCCTGTACGTGGAATGGGCCGAACAGAAGCGGACCTCACCCCCGCCACCCCGGGTGGAAGTCCCCACCGGGTGCGCGATCTATCCGCGCGACGTGCGGAGGGTCCCCAGGTCGTGGGCGGAAAGGCTGTACAACATCACCTACTGGAACGAGATGCCCGCCGGAGGGCACTTCCCCTCCCTGGAGGAGCCGGAACTGTTCGTCACCGACCTCAGGGCGTTCTTCCGCCCGCTCCGGTGAGGCCCGCATCGGGTGAGGCCCGCATCGGGTGAGGCCCGCATCGGGTGAGGCCCGCATCGTGTGAGGCCCGCATCGGGTGAGGCCCGCGGGATGTGCCGGCGCCGCCTGTCCCGGGTCAGCCGACCGGCAGGCTGCCGCCGTCCACGCCGAGCACCTGGCCGTTAACGAATGACGACTCCTTCGATGCCAGGAAGCGGATCACCGCGGCGACCTCCTCCGGCTCCGCCGCTCTTCCCGCCGCGATGCCCGCGACGATCCGGTCGTGGCGCTCGGCCGGCATCCGCCCGGTCAGCAGCTCGGTGCCGGTCGTGTAACCCGGCGCGACAACGTTGGCGGTGATACCTTCCGGGCCGAGCTGCCTGGCCAGTGAGAGGACCCATCCGTTGAGCGCCGCCTTGGCCGCGACGTAAGACGGGCTGGCGCCACCTGTGATAGCCACCCGCGAGCCGACGATGATCACCCGCCCGCCGGGCCGCCGCATCATCGGCAGCAGCGCCGAGGTGAGCAGGACCGCGGTCACCACATTCTTCCGGTACGACTCCATCCACGCGGCCGCGAGCGAAGGCAGGTCCGTGCCTGCCGGGACGGAACCCCCTGCGTTGTTGACCACAACGTCGACCGCCGGGTGGCGCTGGCGGATCACCTCGGCGGCCTCGGCCACCTCGGCCGGGTCGCTCACATCGGCCCGCACCCAGCTGACCTGCCCGGCTCCGGCCGGCCGGCGGTGGTTGATCTCGTCGGCGGTGGCACGGAGGACGTCCTCCCGCCGGCCGACGATCACCACGTCCATCCCGTCGGCGGCCAGTGCGGCGGCGGCGGCTCGCCCGATGCCCGTCCCGCCGCCCGATACGACAGCAACGGGCGGTACCGGTCCAGCCGCCATGGCGGGTCCCCCTTCTTTCTACGCGCCGCGAACGTCAGGTTTTGGGCTGGGTGAGCACAGCGTGCACCAGCTCACGCGCCTGGCGGGTGGCGAACGACAGCCGCCGCGGCGCGTAGGCGTCACCCAGCACATGCGCCGCCGGGTGTCGGTGCCGCAGCTCGTGGTACAGCGTGTCGTTGGAGACAGAACCGCAGGCCAGGACGACGGTGTCGACACCGTCGAGCGCCCAGCGCCGGTTGCTGTAACAGTGGGACAGCTCAACGACGCCAGGTGCGAAGCCGACGGCGCGCGCCATCGGCACCAACCGGACGCCGTCGGCGTCGAGCCGGGCCAGCATCGAGCCGATGGAGTACTTGCCGACCTGCGGGGACGGGGCCAGCGACTGGTAGACGAGCGTCACCTGGTGCCCGGCACCCGCTAGGTGATCGGCCACGGCGAGCGGCGCGGCGCGGTCATCCTCGGACACCACGACCACCCGGTCGCCGAGCGCAGCGCCGCCGGTGAGCGCGGCCACCGAGGTGACCACCTGCGGCAGCTCGACGCCAGGAACCTCCGGGACGCGCGGCCGGGCGCCGGTGGCCACCACGACGACGTCCGGGCGGCGCTCCAGTAGGTCGTCGACAGTCTCCTCGACGCCGAGCTCGACGGTCACCGGCAGCTTCTGCAGCCGGCGCTCCTGCCACCCGAGCCAGTCGGCGTACTGGTAGTTGATCCGCGCGAGCGCAGCGACCGCGAGCTGCCCGCCGATCCGGTCTTCGCGTTCGACCAGGGTCACGCGATGTCCCAGCTCGGCCGCGAGCGCGGCCACCTCGGTCCCGGCCGGGCCAGCCCCGATCACCAGAACGTCACGGCCCGCGCCTGTCCGGTCAGCTGGCAGCTCGAACTCCCGGCCCGCATCCGCGTTGACGGCGCAGGCGAACGGCAATCCCTCACCAGACCGCCGGTTGATGCAGTCGTTGACCGCGATGCACGGACGGATGTCGGGGCGGCGTCCCGTGCGCGTCTTCTGGACGAACTGGGGGTCCGCGATCAGGGCCCGGGCCAGCCCGACCAGGTCGGCCTGGCCGGCGCTCAAGATGGCCTCCGCTACCTCCGGATGGACCACCCGGCCGGCGTAGACGGTGGGCAGGTGGGTTGCCGCCTTGGCCTGGCCGGCCAGACCTGCCCACTCGCCCTCGGGGTGCAGCCCGATCGGCACGTAGCTCGGCGTGCCCCAGTTGTTGCCGATATCGAAACTGAAGTAGTCGACGGTGCCGTCCCCGGTGAACGCCGAGACGAATGCGGCGCACTCCTCGATCCCGTAGCCGCCGTCGACCATCTCGTCCAGGCACAGGCGCAGGCCGAGGGTGATGGGCCGGCCGACGTGCTGGCGGATCGCCTCGCACACCTCGCGCAGCAGCCGCCGGCGCCCCTCGGTGCCGCCGCCGTACCCGTCGTCGCGCCGGTTGGTGCGCGGTGACAGGAACCACTGCAGCACGTCGTCGTGGTTGCTGTGCAACTCGATCGCGTCCGCGCCTGCCTCGGCGGCGAGCGCGGCCGACTCGCCGTATTCGCGCACCAGCCACGTGATCTCATCGAGGTCGAGCCGGTGCGGGATCGTGTGATCGAGCCGGCCGGAGAGCGTCTGTGACGGCGCGATCGGCATGCCGCCCTGCAGTACCATCTGCACGCTGCCGAAACCGCCGGGGCCATGCAGCCGGTCCATGAACCGCCCCATCCGCTCGACGAACAGCGGATGCCGGAAAAAACCATCCGCGTTCGACCCGATGCCGGTCGGCTCGAACCCCGGGATGAGCGGGTTGCGGACGAACACCGGGCCTCCGCCCACCCATTGCATGCCGCCCTCGACCCGCGCCAGCCAGTAGCGGCACATCCGCTCGAACTGTTCCTCGGTGCCCAGCAGCGCACCGCCGCCGCCGCTGTGCGGCGGGACGACGAGCCGGTGGCCGAGCGACATGGTGCCGACCCGGATCGGCGCGAAGATGTCAGTCGCGACTGTGCTCATTGAACCGTATGGGCAACGTCTTGAACGAGTAGAACAGGAGCCCTTCATTGCGCTCGGCTTCGCTGCCGGTGTCGAAGTCGATGTCGTCGAGCCGGGCGAGCAGGCCGTCGAGCGCGGTCACCATCTCCTGCCGGGCGAGCGGCGCTCCGACGCACGCGTGTGGTCCTTGGCCGAACGACATATGCCGCATCACGTGCTCACGGGTGACATCGAAATCATCGGGCTGCTCGAACGCCTCGTCGTCGCGGTTCGCGGCGCCGTAGCGCACGTGCAGGATACTTCCGGCCGGAATCGTGACGCCGCGGATCTCCACGTCCCGGGTGGCCTTGCGGAACAGGCCCTGCACCGGGGCGAGCATCCGCAGCGATTCCTCGGCGAACGTCTTGGTCAGGCTCGGGTCGGCCCGCACCCGCTGCATCTGCCCGGGATTCTCGATCAGCAGCCACATGGCGGACGTGATCGCGTCGGCGGTCGTGATGTAGCCACCGGTGATGAGCTGCTGCAGCAGATTCTGCAGCTCGTGCATGGACAGCGGGCGTTCTTCGCTGTCCGAGGCGGCGACGAGGGCGGAGATCAGGTCGTTCGTCGGACGTGCCCGGCGGTCCGCGAACACGTCGGCCAGGTAGTGCTGGGCTTCGGCCTCGATGTCGGCGTACGCGATCGCCGCGTCCTCATCGGTCAGCAAACCCTGGGCCGGAGCGAGCATGGCGTCAGCCCAGCGCCGGAACGTGCCGATCTCGCCGGGTGCCAGTCCGAGCTGTTCGCTGATCACAATGCCCGGCAGGGGGAAGGCGAACTCCGACACGAACTCGCAGCGGCCGCGGTCAACGAACGCGTCGATGAGCTGGTGGCAGATGCGCTCCACGTCGGGGACCATCTGCCGCACCCGGCCCGGTGAGAAGACCTTATTGAGCAAACGGCGGTACCGCGTGTGCTCGGGCGGATCCGATTGATGCAGCGTGGGAACGTGCGCCCAGCCCTTCACCGCGAGGCGCTCGTTGAACAGCGCGCCGAGTCTTCTCGCCCGTTCACCGGAGAGGTCCGCCAGGTCGAGGGTGTTGGAGAACGTCTCGGTGTCGCGCAGGACCGCCCGCACATCCTCATACCGGGTCAGGACGTAGAAGCCGCTCTGCGGCATCCGAAAGACCGGATCGTGCTCGCGCAGCCGCCGGTAGTGCGGAAACGGGTTCTGTTGGACGGCGGGATCCAGCAGAAGCTCGTTGTCGTTACCGGCCATGGGAGCCCCCTTGCCTGGACCAGCCTCATCGTACCTCGCCGCTGCCCAGTTCTTGTAGTGCGTGTCAAGAAAGTTGGCTCACGACCGGTGGCGGCGGCCACCAGAGGCAGCACGCAGGTCAGACGATGTTGATCGCGTCCAGGACGGCCGCGGCGTAGTCGCGGTCTCCCTCGATCGTCGTGCTGGATCGCCAGTCAGTGCGCTTGGTACCCCACAAGACGAACTCGTGGGCGGGCGAGATCGCGACCGCGGCCACATCGGCGATCCCCTCGGTTACCACCGGGCGATTCGGTGCCGGTGCCACCGTGTGATCGCCGCCGCCAGGTCCGGTCAGGCGCAGGCCCATCGGGCGGTCCAGGACCACGGCGACCGGGGGGCACATCTGCGGGAGACCTGTGAGCATCCAGCCGATCCCCGGCGCCAGGCGGTCAGCGTCGGCTTCCGGTGTCCGGCGCCGTACCGGTCCGGTGGGCGCGAGCAGGTCGACCCGCAGGTGGCAGTAGAGGTCGAACGCGAAGGCGTCAGCCAGGGCGGCCAGCGGGTAAGTTCCCAGGTCGTACATGGTCAGGTTCTGGCCCGCGAGAGGCTCCTCCTGCATGGCGGCGAGCACGTCAAGCGCCGGCTGCCGGTACTGCTCGAACTCGGCCAGCACCTGCTCCGCCGTCCATGACCGGCGCTCGTCGACGAGCGCGTCCTGGGCTCGTTCGGCGGTGAGTCCGGGAACCGGCTCCGCCGCCGGAGGCGGCTCGACCAGAACACGAAAGTTCGAGCCGGTGTGAGCGACTAGGTCCTTGACGCTCCACCCGGGGCACAGGCTGGCCGCCGACCACTCCTCGGGACGCAGCGACCGGGCCACCTCGCTGTACTCTGCGGTCAGTACCCGGCTCGCAGCTAGTCCGGCTGCCGACATAGCGCCTCCTGTACGGTTTGAGACCGACCTTACTAGAGCGCCAGTCAAGTAACACGCTTACCCCGCCGGGTGGCTAGACGTGCCAGAGCTTCTCGAACTGGGCTTGGTAGTTGGCGACACCGACGTAGAAACCTCCGCTGAATTCGGCTTGGTTGATGTTGCCCGGGGTCAGCAGCTGGGTCGGCAGCAGCGCGCTGTTCGCCGGAGCCAGGCTGTCACCGACGAAATACCGGGCGAGCATATCGACGACACGCCAGCCGAGAATGCTGGTCGGGAATCCTGCCCACACCGCCTGGGTACCGGCGCGGAGCGCCTGCAGGTTCGCCGTGCTGGGCGTCTCGCCGCCGACCTTGACCTGCTGCGTCAGCCCGGCAGCCTGGAGGGCCGCCGGTACCCCAAGACTAAGGTCACCGAAGGAGAACATCACCCATTTCGTTTGCGGATTTCGCTGCACTGTGCTGACGACCGACTGGGGTGTCGTGGTGCCTACATCGGTGACTAGCTGGTCAACCACGTTGACATGGCAGGCCGGGCAGTACTTCATGACCGTGTCGGTGAAGCTGTTCGTGTAGACCGCCAGAATCGGGTACGCCGCGATCGTGAACACGGCGATCGTCGTCGGCGCCTTGCTCTGCGCCACGACGTAGGCGCCGGTCATCTCGCCCCACTTCGCCACCTGGGCGGTCGAGTCCAGACTCGTCGAGATCACTGGGGCCTGGGCCGTGTCGGGTGTCGAGTCGGAGATGGCGATGACGCCCTGCTGCTGGGCATCTTTGAGTTGCACCGCCACTTGGCTCGACGGCGTCCCGGAGAAGTGAATGACGTTGGGGTGGTCCTGCAGCGCGCTTGCGAAGGCCGTCTGCGCGCCGTTCGCCGCCGTGCCGACCTGGACGCGCTGATACTTCCACCCAAGAAGCGCCGCCGCCTGCGCGATCGCTTCGTCCTTCTGCAGCGAGACCGGCTGCGGAGTCTCCAGGGTAATGACGTATTTGCCGGTGGGGGGTTTCTTGCTCAACGGCGGCAGCCCCAGGCTCTGGGGCGGGTTGAGGTACTGAGCGACGACTGCCTGGGCCCCAGCGACGTTGATGCCGGCGGCGTCGGCGCTCGCGCCGCTCGACGCGGTCCCGGCGGCGCTACTCGACGCGGTCCCGCCGCCGCTACCGCCGCTCGAACAGGCGGCCACGCCAAACACCAGGCCCAGGCCTGCGACAGCACAGCAGGCTCGTCTGGCAATTGCCATCGGTGTCTCCTAACCGCCCAGCCGCTCGACCACGGCCCGGCCGATGCCGCGGCAGCGACCATACCGTTCCGCGGTCGACGTCTGCGGTGCCAGAGTAACTTGACTCTGTCTACATATACAGCTAAGTACTCTAATTATCAACGCAGGCCGACTTATCAACGCAGCCCGACGAGATGTGTTGCCGGTGGGACGTGCCGCGACGGGGCACATCCGGGCCCCGCCGAGGTTGTCGAGGGCGCCCCGCCGCCTTACCATAGCTACGCTCAAGTAACTCTTTTCGGCGATAACGGGAGTGCCGTCCCGCGACAAGGTAGGTGCGTCGTGACCACTGCCCCGGCAGGCCGGCCCCAGTTTGATGTCGTGGTCCTCGGTACCGGCGCGGCCGGGCTGGTGGCGGCCCTGGCTGCGGCCGAGGGGGGCGCCTCGGTCGGGTTGTTCGAGAAGGCGGACCGTTTCGGCGGCACGACGGCTATCTCGGGCGGAGGATGCTGGGTTCCGGGCAACGCCCAGATGGCCGCTAGCGGGATCACCGACAGCCGAGACGACGCGCTGCGGTACCTGGCGTCGCTGTCGTTCGGGCACATCCGCCCGGGTTTCGCCGAGACCTTTATTGACGACGGACCGCGCGTGTTCCAGTGGCTGGAGTCGGTGGCCGGGCTGCGGATGAAGATCGTTTCGGGTTACCCGGACTATCACCCGGAACGGCCCGGCGGCCGGCCCGGCGGCGGACGGACGCTGGAACCTGAGCTGTTCTCGTACCGGCGACTGGGCAGCTGGGCGGGGTTGGTGGTGTCCAGCCACCGCAACCCGCACCTGATGCTGAGCGACACGACGCTGGGCGGTGGCACCGGATTCCTCACCGGGGAGGTCCAGGCGCAACGGCAGGCGGAGGACCTTCGCGGCTGCGGTGCCGCGCTGGTCGGCCCGCTCCTGGCGGGCTGTCTTGACCGCGGTGTCGAGCCGGTCGCCGCGAGCGGTGTGCAGGACCTCGTCCTCGACGACGGGCGGGTGGCCGGCGTCGTCGTCGACCAGCCGGGCGGCACGGTGATCGTCCGCGCCAGGCGTGGCGTGGTTCTCGCGACTGGCGGCTTCGAGTGGAATCCCGAACTTGTCCGCAGTTTCCTGCGCGGGCCGATGACTTCACCGGCGTCGATCCCGACGAATGTCGGCGACGGTCTGCTGATCGCCATGCGCGCGGGGGCGGCGCTGGACAACATGCCACAGGCCTGGTGGGTACCGGTCATCGAGATCCCCGGCGATGTTTCGTTCGGCCGCCAGCGCGCGACCCTGCTCAACCGGGAGCGGACGCTGCCGCGCTCGATTCTGGTCAACAAGCTCGGTCGCCGCTTCACCGATGAGGCGGCGAACTACAACGCTCTCGGCGGCGCGCTGCACCAGCTGGATGCCACCCGCTTCGACTACGCCAACCTGCCGTGCTGGCTCGTCTTCGACGCCGAATACCTGGCTCGTTACGGCTTCCGGAACGTGCGTCCGTCAGATCCGGCCCCGGAATGGATGACCCAGGCCGACAGCCTTGACGGGCTCGCCGCCGCGATCGGCGCACCGGCTGAAGCGCTGACGGAGACCATCACGAGGTGGAACTCGAACGTCGAATCCGGCGACGATCCCGACTACCACCGTGGTCGCAGCGCCTACGATCTGTGGAGCGGCGACACCGCCGCCCGCGGCCGGGTTGACTCGACGCTTGGCCCGATCAACAAGCCGCCGTACTACGCGATCGAAGTGCGCAGCGGAACCCTCGGCACCTGCGGCGGCCCGCGAACCGACCTGGACGGCCGGGTGCTCGACACCCGGGGCGAGGTCATTCCCGGCCTGTTCGCCGCCGGAAACGTCGCGGCTGCCCCGACCGGCATGGCGTACGGCGGTGCGGGTGGCACCCTCGGGCCCATCATCACCTTCGCGTACCGCGCGGGGGTAGCGGCGAGTCGGCCCGGGCGCCCCTAGGACGGCGCGGCTGTTGCTGCGGCTGGCCCGGGCTAGCTCAGGTGCCCGCGAGCCGGGCGACGACGGGCGCGAGTGCCTCCATCGAGCGCTGAGCGACGTTGACGTAGCTGACGCCGAGCTCGCTGCGCTGTTGCTCGAGCTTGTCGCAGACTTGGGGTACGGAACCGATAAGCGCGTGCGGATGCTCTGACAGCACTTCCGGTGCGACGTCGAACCGCCGCGCCATGGCGTCCAGCGCGTCGGTTGGATCCTCGCTGATCGCCACGAAGTAGGCGGCGATCTCGAGTTCGATGTCGTCAAAGCGGTCGCCGGCGCCCTCGCGGATCCAGCCGATCTTCTCCACGGTCGCGTCCCGGGTCGAGCTCCCGACGCTGCCCGCCCCGAGCTTGCCGGCCGCGTTGTTGAAGTTGATGCTCACGATGTCGGCCAGCCGGCCCGCGAGCTTCAGCACCCGGGGAGCGCCGCCGCCGATGAAGATCGGCGGATGCGGTCGCTGCACCGGTAGTGGCCGCCCGGCGAAACCGGACGCATGCACGTAGGTGCCCTGGACATCGACCGGCTTTCCGCTCCAGTGCGCCTTGAGCACCTCGACGACCTCGGCGAGCCGTTCAATCCGCACACCAGGGCGGTCCATCGTGAGGCCAAGCCCCTCGTATTCGGCGGCCACCCACCCGGCGCCGAGCCCGACCTCGACGCGGCCCTCGGACAGCATGTCGAGGGTCGCGAGCTCCTTGGCCAGCACCACCGGGTTGTGATAGTCGACGCAAAACACGCGGCAGCCCACCCGCAGCCGGGTCGTCGCCATCGCGGCGGCCGTGATCGCCGTCAGCGGCGCCACGTCAACCGGGCGGTGCCCGGACGTGGTCGAGATGTCGCCTGGACCGAAGTAGTGGTCGGTCGTGAACAGGGTCGAGTAGCCGAGTTCCTCGGCTCGCCGGGCGACGCCGGTCCACTGCTGGCCCGAGTCAGCCTCGAACGCCTGTACCGAGAACCGGAACGGGCGCGTTCGTCGGTCGCTCATGTTCAACTCCTTCTCTGACTCACCATATCGGGGCCGGCGACGGCCGGGCCGCCGTGCCGACGCCGGCCGCGTGCTCCGTTATCACCGCTCGGTACTCGTCATGGGTGAGGATCCAGAAGCGATTGGAGGTGATCGCCTCAACCACCTGCTCGGCCACGTCTGCCGCGGTCATCGTCGCGACCGCCCCGGCGGTAGTCCGAGGGACGTTCGGCGGCGGCGCCTCGTCGACGAGATCCGCGTGACGATTGCGCCCGCTGTTCGTGATGCCGGTGGCGATGAACCCGGGACAGAGCACGGACACACCCAGCGACGATCTCAGCTGGTCGAACTCGGTCTGCAGCGATAGCGACAACGCGAGAACGGCGGACTTCGCCGCCGCGTAGGCGCCCAGGTTGGGCATCGGGAGCAGCCCCGCCATCGACGAGGTGTTGACGATGTGCCCGCCCTCGGGTTGTTCGAGCATGCGAGGGACGAACGCGCGCACTCCGTACACCGCGCTCCAGAAATCGACGCCCAGCACCCAGTTCCAGTCGTCGAGCGTCAGCTCCCAGACCCGGGCACGCTTGACGACGCCGGCATTGTTGCACAAGACGTGAACCGCGCCATGGGTATCGAAAGCGGCCGCTGCGAGGTGGTTGACCGCGTCGGCATCCGCGACATCGGTCACCACACCGGTCGCGTCGTGTCCGGCGGCACGAAGCTCTCGTACGACAGCATCCAGCCGATCGGCTTCGATGTCGGCCAGCACCAGCTTCATCCCGGCCTCGGCGAACCGTTTCGACATCGCCAAGCCGAGACCGCTGGCCGCACCGGTGACCACCGCTACTCGGTCCTGCAGGTACTCCACGTCTCCTCCTCGCCCCTTCGCGTCCAGACCTAGACTTCCCGCTCCTGCGGTTGGCTGCTCGGCCACTCGATGGCACGTTCGGCCATCAACAGGTTGAGTTCTTCGCTCATCCCGCCCTCCCGCGCCTCGGGTCGACCAGGACCTTGATATCGTCCGACGGCCCGGCCGACAGCCCGCGCAGCGTGGCCTCCAGGTCGCTAAGCCCCACGGTGCGGCTGTGCAAGGGCTGGGCCTGGACGCGGCCGTCGGCAAGGAATGCCATGCTGCGGCGGAAGTCGTCGTGGGTGTATGCGTTCGAGGCGACGACCGTGACCTCCTTGACCAGCCACCGGGCGGCGTTGACGGTGGCCGGCTCGGAGAGAAAGCTGAGGAGCTGGACCAGGCCGCCAGAGCGGGTCAGGTCGACCGCGGTCTGCAGCAGGCGCGGGACGCCTGTGCACTCGATCACCACGTCCGCGCCGACGCCTTGGGTGTGGTCCAGGACGTAGTCGGCCACCTCGTCCGGTGGCAAGGCGCTGGTCGCGCCGAGCTCGGTGGCAAGCCGCCGACGTGTCGGCGATGGCTCGACGACGAGCACATCCCCGGCACCGGCGGCCCGGGCGAACTGCAGCGCCAGCAGCCCGATCGGGCCGGCGCCCTGCACGACCACCGTGTCACCTGGCGTGATTCCGCTGCGCCGCACCCCGTGGAAGGCGACCGTGGCCGGCTCCACCTGCGCGGCCACCTCGTCCGTCAGGTCCGGGTGAGCGCGCAGGACCCGGGTCGCCTCGACGGTGATGCGGCCGGCGAACCCGCCGTGCGGCGGTGCGAGCGGATCTCTCCCCCTGGCGACCATCGATGCCGTACGGCAGTAATCGCCGAGTCCCCTCAGGCACTCCGGACAGCGCCCGCACGCGGGCGGCACCGCGGCGACGACGCGGTCCCCCTCCTGCAGGCCGTCCACGACGGCTCCCGTGGCGGCCACCGTGCCGACCCACTCATGGCCACACACGGCCGGGCTGTGCAGGTGCCCGCTGGAGAACGAGTGGATGTCCGTCCCGCAGATCCCGCACAGGGTGATGTCAATGGTGACGCAGCCAGGAGGCGGAGGCGCCTGGGTGAACGTCCGGAGGGTCACCGTCTCCTTCGCGGTGATTAGGGCCGCGGTGACAGCTGACATGGATGGCGCCTTTCCGTGAGGGGGTGCCCGGTCACGGCGTGGCCATGGCCAGCCGCGCCGCCGACGCGCCGGCCACCCGGCCGAAGGTCACGCAGTTGGCGTAGGAGTTGCCGCTTCCGACGTAGCGCGGTCCCACCACCCCGCCGGCGCTCTCGCCGGCCGCGAAAAGCCCGGGAATCGGCCGGCCGGACTCGCCCATCACCTGAGCATCCCGGTCGATCCGCAGGCCGCAGGCGGTAAAGCACACGGTCGCCGGGCGGATCTCGGCGGCATAGAACGGGGGGGTCGCGATCGGCTGGAGGAACTTGGGGTCCTTGAGGTAGTCGAAATCCTCCCCCGCCGCCACGGCCGCGTTGTACCGCTCGACGGTGACTTCCAGGTGTTCTGCGGGCAGGCCGAATCCGGCGGCGAGCTCGGCGACGGACTGCGCCCGGTGCACCTTGCCCGCCGCGACCATCGACTCGACGATGTCGGCGTTCCAGTGCGGGCTCTGCTTCTTGGTCGATCCGGGAACCTTCTGCTTGTACCGGGCGACACCGGCGGCCGTGGCTTCGTCCAGGGCGGTCTGGTCGAAGATGGCGTAGCCGACGTCGCCTTCCTCTTGAATGAGCCCGTCCATGATCCCGTACGGCGCGGTCTCGTCGCAGAAGCGGCGGCCCTGCCGGTCGACGAGGACCAGCCACCCCGGCAGGTACGCCTCATAGATCCGCGCGAAGTCCGCGTGCAGCAGCCGCAGACCCCGGTTGTAGCCCGTCACCTCGGCGCCCACCTGGACGGCGAGGTCGAGGTGGTCGCCGCGGCTGCCCTCCGCCCCGATGTACCAGGCCCATCCGGTGTCGGCCGCCGACGGGAAGTACCTGGCTAGCTTCTCGGGATTATTGCCGAAGCCGCCCGTCGCCACCACCACCGCGCCGGCGGTCAGCGCGTCGTCGCCGACGCCTGCCCCCACGACAGCGCCGTTCTCGGTGAGCAGGCGGCCGACCCGCCGTCCGAGTGCGACCTCGACTCCGGCCGCGCGGCAGTGCCGGGCGAGGACGTCGACCACCGCCTGGCCGCGCCCGATCGGGCAGTGCACCCGCGGCAGGGGCTCGTCGCCGCCGAACACCAGCTGGTCGTAGTACTCCACC
>Ga0302324_100014529_pt1 | contig 15868 bp, 7 predicted proteins | sample Palsa_T0_1_FD_201949 | JGI IMG/M metagenome (GOLD analysis project Ga0302324, IMG submission 201949) | Peat permafrost microbial communities from Stordalen Mire near Abisko, Sweden - Palsa_T0_1 | ecosystem: Environmental > Terrestrial > Soil > Palsa > Peat permafrost | place: Sweden: Abisko...
CTGGATGCGGATACCCGGTTACCGCGAGATGCGGCACGGCGCCTGGTAGGAAAAATGGCTCACCCGTTGAACCGGCCCCGGTTCGATGCGGCCACCGGCCACGTCCTGGAGGGCTATGCAGTGCTGCAGCCGCGGGTCGCACCCTCTCTACCGCTGGGACGCGAAGGCTCTCTGTTTCAACGCGTATTCTCCAGCGCGAGCGGAATCGATCCGTATGCCGCCGCAGTCTCCGACGTGTACCAGGATCTCTTCGGTCTGGGTTCCTATGCCGGTAAGGGCATTTATGACGTTGATGCCTTCGAAGCCGCGCTGGCCGATCGCGTGCCCGAGGGGACGCTTCTCAGCCACGACCTGTTCGAGGGCACATTTGCCCGGGCCGGACTGGTTTCGGATATCGAAGTCGTCGAGGAATTTCCGTCGCGCTATGACGTGGCTGCCGCGCGCCAACACCGGTGGGCCCGGGGCGACTGGCAACTGCTGCCGTGGATGTTGGGCCGGGGAGATGCGGCGGGCGACAATCGCGGAAGCAGCACGCTGCCTTTGATCGGCCTGTGGAAAATGTTGGACAACCTGCGGCGCACGCTGTCGGCGCCGGCCGGCGTCGCGGCTCTTCTGGTGGGTTGGTGGCTGCCGGCCGGCGCCGCTCTGCTGTGGAGCGCCTTCATCATCGCGACGATTGCAATGCCGGCGCTGCTGCCCGTTATCGCCGCGATCGTACCCGGCCGCGCCGGCATAACGGTTCGCAGCCATCTGCGCGCGCTGCGTAAGGATGTCTGGCTGGCGGCGACGCAGACCGTCCTGCTGGTCACGCTCCTGGCGCACCAAGCGACGTTGATGGTCGATGCGATTGGCCGGACGCTGTTTCGGCTGCTCGTGAGCCGGCGGAATTTGCTGCAGTGGGTGACTGCGGCGCAGGCGAGGCTCAGTTTCCGCCTGTCGCTGCCAGGTGCGTATCGTCGTATGGCCGGCGCCGTTGTGATTGCTGCGGCCGGCGCCGTTCTCGTCACTTACTTCGGGGCTCACAATGGCTGGCTGGCGGCGCCCTTCTTGGTGCTCTGGGCAATATCTCCCGCCGTGGCAGTTTGGATCAGCGTTTCGCCGTTGGTGGCGGGACGTCTCACCGTATCTGGGGCGGACGCGCGTGCCTTGAGGTCGGTTGCGCGTCGCACGTGGCGATACTTCGAGACCTTCGTGACGGCCGACGATCAGATGTTGCCGCCGGACAATTTTCAGGAGGACCCCCGGCCTGTGCTGGCCCACAGGACTTCGCCGACCAACATGGGCCTGTACCTGCTGTCAGCCGTCAGCGCCCGCGACTTTGGCTGGTCAGGTACCTTCGACTTTGTCGAGCGGGTGGAGGCGACGCTGGCGACCATGAATCGTCTCGAGAGGTTTCGCGGTCATTTCTACAATTGGTATGACACGCGCGATCTGCGGCCTCTGGACCCGCGATACGTATCGACCGTCGATAGCGGCAATCTTGCCGCCCATCTGATCGCTCTAGCGAACGCATGCCACGGCTGGATCGATCTGCCATCCGACTACAATCAGTGCTTTCCCGGTATACGCGACTCTCTCGAACTCGCGCGCGAAGCCCGGCGAGGGCTGCCCGACGACCGCAGGATGCATGCCACTTCGCGGGATCAAATTGATGATGCCCTCGCCGCTCTCGTGGCGGCGCTTGATGTTGCGGAATCCGCAATCACGCCGATCGCAACACGATTGGCGGCTCTCACGCCCCTCGCTGCAACGCTGACCGACATCGGCCGTACACTCGCGGGCGAGTGGGGAAGCGACGCGGGAGGCGAACTGCTTTTTTGGAGCGAAGCGACGCAACGGTCAATAGAAAGATGGTGCCGGGATGTGATGCAGACAGAGGATTCGCGCCACAGTCTGAGAAAGCGCCTGGCGGCGATCGAGGTGTCGGCGCGCTGGATGGCCGAAGGGATGCAGTTCGGCTTTCTGTTCGATCAGCAACGCCGCCTGCTCTCGATCGGGTGCACCGCGGACGGCACGCTCGACTCCAATTGCTATGACCTGCTCGCCTCCGAGGCGCGTCTGGCGAGCTTCATCGCGATCGCGAAGAACGACATTCCAGCCCGCCACTGGTTCCGGCTCGGACGGTCTGTCACACCGATCGGCAAAGGGGCCGCCCTCATTTCCTGGTCGGGCTCGATGTTCGAATATCTCATGCCTTCGCTCGTCATGCGCGCGCCGGCCGGAAGCTTGCTGGAGCAGACGAACGGCCTGATCGTTCGGCGACAGATCAATTATGGTACCGAGGTGGGTATTCCGTGGGGCATTTCCGAATCCGCCTACAATGCGCGCGATCTCGAGCTCACCTACCAGTATTCAAACTTCGGTGTACCCGGCCTGGGGTTGAAGCGCGGTTTGCGCGAGAACACCGTCGTCGCGCCGTACGCCACGGGTCTGGCGGCCATGGTCGATCCGCAAAGCGCCATGCGCAATTTCGAGCGCCTTTCCGCCATCGGCGCACGCGGCCGATACGGATTCTATGAGGCGCTCGACTACACCCGCTCGCGGCTTCCGGAAGGTGCCCAGGTCGCCATCGTGCAGGCGTACATGGCGCATCATCAGGGCATGACCATCGTGGCCATTGCGAACGTCCTTCTCGATGGCAAGATGCGCGGACGATTTCATGCCGAGCCCGGCATTCAGGCGACGGAATTGCTGTTGCAGGAGCGCGCGCCACGCGATGTGTCGGCAGTTCATCCGCGGGCAGAGGAGGTCAATACGGCCGCGCCGCTCACGGACACCCGGCTCCCGGAGGTCCGTCGTCTGCTGAGCCCACACGATGCCGTGCCGCAAACGCATTTGCTCTCGAATGGGCGCTACTCCGTAATGCTCACGAGCGCCGGTTCCGGCTACAGCCGCTGGCGCGACATCGGGGTGACACGCTGGCGGGAAGACGCCACACGCGACGACACGGGTAGTTACATCTTCTTGCGAGACGTTGAGAGCGAGGCCCTCTGGTCGGCGGGTTATCAGCCGATTGGAGTCGAGCCTGAAACCTATCAGGTCACCTTTACCGAGGATCGCGCGGAATTCATTCGCACCGATGCCTCGATCACGACGACGCTGGAGGTAGTCGTATCGCCCGAGGATGACTCCGAAGTACGGCGTCTGTCGGTCGCGAACACCGGTCATCGGGACCGGGAGATCGAGGTCACGTCCTATTCGGAACTGGTGCTCGCTCCGCCTGCGGCCGACGCGGCACATCAGGCCTTTCTGAAGCTCTTCGTGCAAACCGAGTATGCCGCCAAACTGAACACGCTGCTCGCGACGCGCCGCAAGCGCACACCCGACGAACCCGACATTTGGGCGGCCCAACATGCAGTCGTCGAAGGCACGGTGTTGGGTGAGCCGGAATTCGAAACGGATCGGGCGCGTTTTCTGGGTCGAGGACGGGAAGCGAGAGCGCCGCTGGCCGTGGTAGACGGGCGGCGCCTGTCCAACACGGCGGGGACGGTACTCGATCCGGTATTTGCACTTCGCTATCGTATTGCAGTGCCCGCCGGCACGACCGCACGAATCGCCTTCTGGACCGGGGTGGCGCCGTCGCGCGCCGGCGTGCTCGATCTGCTCGACAAGCACCGCGACGCCAACTCGTTCGTGCGCGCTACCACGCTCGCTTGGACCCAGGCTCAGGTCGAGCTGCGCCACCTTGGCATCGACTCGGCCGAGGCGGGGCTATTTCAACGCCTCGCGGGCCATCTGCTCTACGCCCACGCGTCGATGCGGCCGTCTTCCGATACGATACGCGGCGGCAGCGGTCCACCGGCGGGGTTGTGGGCGCAGGGAATCTCGGGCGATGTTCCCATTCTGCTCCTTAGGATCGACGCCGTCGAAGACACTGCCATTGTTCGCCAATTGTTGCAGGCGCACGAATACTGGCGAATGAAGGGCCTCGCGGCGGATCTGGTGATCCTGAACGAGCGTGCGATGTCCTATGTCCAGGATCTGCAAAACACACTGGAAACCCTGGTGCGCATGAGCCAGTCACGGCCACAGCCGGGGACGCACAGCGTGCGCGGCTCGGTGTTCGTACTGCGCGCCGATCTCATTTCGGAACAGACGCGCACGCTGCTATCAGCCGTGGCGCGGGTCGTGTTGGTTGCGCGGCACGGCGACCTCGCCGATCAACTGGATCGCGTGCGTAAGGCCGCCGTGAACACTCCGCGGCCGATGAAGCGCATCTTGAAGGTTGAGGCGCCAGCCAGTGCACCCGCGGCGCACGATCTTGAATTCTTCAACGGATTGGGAGGATTCGGTGCAGGAGGGCGCGAATACGTGACTATTCTGGGCCCGGGACAGTCGACACCCGCGCCGTGGATCAATGTGATCGCCAATCCGCGCTTTGGATTTCAGATTGCGGCCGACGGCAGCGGCTTTACCTGGGCGCTCAACAGCCGTGAACATCAGATCACTCCGTGGTCGAATGATCCGGTCGCCGATCGCCCCGGCGAGGTGTTGTATCTGCGCGATGAGGAAACCGGCGAGGTGTGGGGAGCGACGGCCGCGCCGATCCGCGACCCCAGTGCGACTTACCTTGCGCGGCACGGACAGGGATACAGTAGATTCGAGCACACCGCGCGCGGCATCGAGATCGATCTGCTCATGTATGTCCCCATGGGTGACCCCATCAAGATCTCCCGCCTGAAGATGCGCAACGCATCGCAGAATACGCGACGGCTTTCAATCACCGCCTATGCCGAATGGGTGCTCGGAACATCGCGCGCGGCGTCGGCGCCGTTTATTCTGACGGATCTCGATCCGGAAACCGGTGCCCTATTCGCCCGTAATCCGTGGGACGCGGCGTTCGGCACTCGAGTGGCTTTCGCGGACATGGCCGGGCGCCAGTCACAGTGGACCGCGGACCGGGGGGAATTCCTCGGGCGCCATGGCACGCTCGAGATGCCCGCTGCTCTTGGCTCGCGGCTCCCTTTATCCGGGCGAACAGGCGCCGGCCTCGATCCGTGTTGCGCTCTGCAGACATCGATATCGTTGGAGCCGGGCCAGAGCGCTGAGATCGATTTCTTTCTAGGGGAAGCGGACAACGCGTCAGACGCACGGTCGTTGCTCGCCCGCTACCGCGGTGCCGATCTCGATGCGGTTTACAGAGATGTCATCGAGCATTGGGAGCAGGTTCTCGGCGCGGTCCAGGTGAAAACGCCGGACCGATCGTTGGATATCATTCTCAACCGCTGGATGCTCTACCAGGCGCTTGCATGCCGCGTCTGGGCGCGGACGGCTTTCTATCAGGCCAGCGGCGCCTATGGCTTTCGAGATCAGCTGCAGGACGGAATGGCACTGGCCGTCGCGCGGCCGGATCTTACACGAGAGCATTTGCTGCGCGCCGGAGGGCGGCAATTCATTGAGGGCGATCTGCAGCATTGGTGGTTGCCCCCGGTCGCCGCCGGCTCGAGCGGGCAAGGCGTTCGCACCCGCATCAGCGACGATGTGGTCTGGCTCGCCTATTGCGCCGTTCAATACATCGAGACCACGGGTGATGCGGCAGTGCTGGACGAGAAAATTCCGTTTCTCGAAGGCCGGGCGTTGCAGCCGGAGGAACACGACGCATTCTTCATGCCCGGGGTATCGGAGGAAACCGCGACGCTTTTCGAGCATTGCGCACGAGCGCTCGATCATGGGCTGCAAGTCGGAGAGCACGGCCTGCCGTTGTTCGGAACCGGAGACTGGAACGACGGAATGAACCGGGTTGGCGAGAAGGGCAAGGGCGAAAGCGTCTGGCTTGGGTGGTTCCTGTACGCGACGCTGATGTCCTTCGCGCCTGTGGCCGCGGCACGCGGCGAGCATGTCCGCGCAACCCGGTGGCTGGCGCACGCGGCGGCGCTGCAGACGTCGCTCGAGCAGGCATGGGACGGCGACTGGTACAGGCGCGGCTACTTCGATGATGGAACGCCGTTGGGATCGGCTTTGAGCGCCGAATGCCGTGTCGACTCGATCGCGCAGTCGTGGAGCGTGATTTCCGGTGCCGCCGAATCCGGCCGCGCGGCGCGTGCCATGGGCAGCGTGAACAGCCAACTGGTCCAGTCTGGCGCCGGTATCGTCTTGCTCTTTACGCCGCCATTCGATCACATCCTGCACGATCCGGGTTATATCAAGGGATATCCGCCGGGCATTCGAGAAAACGGCGGACAATATACCCACGCCGCCACGTGGACGGTCATCGCGCAGGCGATCCTCGGGAATGGAACCCAAGCTGCGAAACTCTTCTCCCTCCTCAATCCGATCAGCCATACGAGCACCCGCGCCGACGTGCAACGCTACAAGGTTGAGCCCTATGTGGTGGCTGCGGACGTCTATTCAGTTACTCCGCATGTCGGGCGCGGGGGTTGGACCTGGTACACGGGATCGGCCAGCTGGATGTACCGCGCCGGTCTCGAGTGGATCCTGGGATTGCGGCTGCGAGCGGACAAGCTGTCATTGACGCCGTGCATTCCTGCGGACTGGCCCGGCTTTGAAATTGTTTTCAGGCACGCGTCAGCACGCTATGAGATCCTGGTGGAGAACCCGAATCGCGTGAGCCGTGGCGTCGCTCACGTCGAATTGGACGGCAAGAAGCTTCCGGCCGGCGAGACTCATATCGTCCTGGTCGATGACGGCTGCACGCACGAGGTGCGGGTGATGCTGGGATAGCCAACCGCTCGCACTTACATAATGTGCAATACCGCACCAACGCGGCAATTTCGACGCAGGTCTTGTGACCTCATCGCACTATGTCGGTGACTGCCTCTCAGTTTTACAGTCAGTGTCTTAGTACCATCTGGTAGATCCGAGAGCGGTGTTCACTGGGAGAGAGGTATCAATCCGCCTCGATTGCGCACGTTCTCATTGACTTGGCGCTGGAGCATCGGCGCGCGGCTCGGCATTGCATTTGCGGCGGTGGCGGGTCTTGCGGTTGCGGCAAATCTCCTGATCGAGCATGAGATTTTGATCACGCGTACGCGGGTGATCCAAATTCCTGTGCCTGTCTCATTGATATCTGCAGGAATTACCCCTCGGTTGTCCAGCACATCGCTGCCGCAGACAGGGGAGGGGAGTGCCAAATCGCTGGTTTCCGCGATCGACCTCTATGAGGCTGCAATTCGCAGCCGGCTGTCTGTCGAGAACACCGATAGCGACACTCAACTGGCGAGTGCAAAGCGTGAGCTTGAAGATGAAATACGAGCCTATGTCCCGCAGCCCTACGGGGAGGCGGCGACCCACCGCCGGCAAGAGCTGGGCGAGCATCTGAAGGTCTACCGCTCGCACGGTGCTGCCCTCGTGGACGCAGCCGACGCCCGACAGAAAGCGCTCAAGGAATTCTGGGATTGCTTCGAGGTGTTGGATGCGCGCACGAAGACCGCGCTTGCCCGGTCCTGGAAGATTTTTGGCCGCGTAATCGCACGCAAATCGCTCGTTGATCTGAACTCGAGCCTTGACGAGATCCGGCGCGGCTTCGCGAGCCTGCCGCCCGCGGGCCTTTGGGATCTGGGTGCGCTCGACGCAGTTGCTACAAGCGAGAGGGCGCTCGCGGCCAGTCTGCAGACAAACGATGTAGCGTTGAAGCACTCTCAAGGCGAGATCTGGGTCGCGCAGGTCCATGCCGATATGGCGAAGATTGCCGCGCTGCAGGAATCCCTCATTCGATCCGACGCGCAGCGTCGCGCGGTCGAGAACAATTTTGCGAAGGAATCACGGAACCTGGTCGCGCTGATCAACGCCTCTGAATGGCCGTCGATGGCGCGCGATGAGCCCTCCACGAATGTCGCTCCAGGCATTCGAGCCGAGTCGCCAAGTGAACACACGACCGAGACGACCTCAACCTCTGCGGGTCAGTCTACACACGCAACACTGATGTTCTGGCTGAGTGTCAGTGTCTTATCGCTGCTGCTGTGGATCTCGATTCGCACGGTCATGAGCGTCGTCGGGCCAGTACGCCGAATGAGGGCCGCGGCGCATCGGTTGGCGAAGGGCGAAGCTCGGGTTCGGGTGGGACGTGGCGGTATCCGAGAATTGGATGATCTGGCTGTTTCATTCAATCAGATGGCGGAACAATTAGCTGACGCACGAACGATGGCGAGCAATTACCAGGAGGGGCTGGAAGCGACCGTGACCCTGCGTACGCGCGAACTGCGGCATTTGGCCGAGCACGACCCATTGACGCACTTGCCGAACCGGCGGCAGTTGTTCATGCATCTGAAGGACGTCATCACACGGGCGCAGGCGAACCTCTCGTCCGTCGGTGTATTTTTCGTGGATCTCGACAATTTCAAGAACATCAACGATAGCCTCGGTCACGCTTTCGGCGACCGCGTGCTGGGCGCGATTGCGGAGCGGTTGCGAGCAAGGGCGGGTACCGGTGGCTTCGCGGCGCGTCTCGGCGGCGACGAGTTCACCATCGTGTTCGACGGTATAGAGAACATGGACGGCGTTACTACAATCGGCAGGGAGTTGGTGCACGCGTTTCAAGAACCGGTGGCGGTTGATGGTCGGGACTTGATGATCAGCATCAGCGTGGGCGCCAGCGTGTATCCCGATCACGGTCGTGACGCCGAGGCGCTATTGCGCGCTGCGGACGCCGCGTTGTTCCGTGCCAAGGCACTCGGACGCAGCCAGCTGGCCGTATTTAGTCCGGCGCTATTAGACGAGGCGTCGGCTAAATTCAGTACGGAACAAGGATTGCGCCACGCTCTGGAGCGTGGTGAATTCGAGCTGGTGTTTCAGCCGGAAATTGACGCCGTTACGCTGAGCACCGGCGTCGTGGAGGCATTGCTGCGCTGGCGCCTGCCGGACGGTCGCCGCGCATCACCCGGGGAGTTCCTGGCGATCGCCGAAGAATCGGGCCTGATCTTGGAAATCAGCGACTGGGTGCTCCGTACCTCGATCGAAACGGCGGCGCGTTGGCACCATGGCGCGTGGCCGGAGGCCCGCGTCGCCATCAATCTTTCCTCCCGCCAACTGCTGGACGGACGTTTCGTTGATCACGTCATGGGACTGCTGCGCGAGCATCGACTGCCGCCGCGTTGTATCGAGATTGAGCTCACGGAAAATGTGCTGCAGACCGGCGCGGCTACCATCAATGTATTGCGTCAATTGAGAGACCAAGGGATAGCCATCGCGCTCGATGATTTTGGTATCGGATATTCCTCCTTGGCGTCGCTCGAGAAACTGCCGTTGACGCGCGTCAAGCTCGATGGCACGCTGATTGCAAGCATTCATACCAGCGCACGCTCAGCCGCAATCGCCCGGGCTCTCGTCGGGCTTTGCCACAACATCGGTCTGGAAGTGACGGCTGAAGGCATTGAGTACCCCGAGCAACTGGTGCTGCTGGCAGACCTCGCGCCAATTCACCTGCAGGGATATCTGCTCGCACGCCCGGTTTCCGCTAACGAGCTGTTATCCGTGATAACGGCGCTCCCGAACCATATGACATCGCTTCTTCTGTCATCGTCTGTCACGGATACCGCTCAGGGTATGGCGCCACGGGAGCGGTCCCAAGCGCATCTGCGCGCCATCCGAAAGTAAGGGCATGGGATATTAAACGGATGCCGGGGCTCGGGCGCCCCATGGTTGTCCCATGGTGGTCCGTGCTCTACCGTACAGACAAGCTCGCGCCGCTCTGATGACATGGGCTGCCGTGGGACAGATGGTGTCGCCGGAGCGGATTCGCGGGTATTGGCAGGATAGCGAGAGGGCGTTGTGGCCCAACATGCATGAATGCGGTCGATGGGGCAGATTCCACCGCGGATACTCCGCTCTGGAAGGACATCGTTTCTCGATTTCAGAGGCCGTCGCGAAGGAAAGCGACGTGGCAACTGCTCAATACCCTGGGTCCTTATGTCGCGCTCTGGTACGCAATCTATCGCAGCATCACCGTATCGTATTGGATTACGTTGCCGCTGGCCGTGCTGGCGGCAGCGTTCCTCGTCCGCATCTTCATCATCTTTCATGACTGCGGTCATGGATCGTTTTATGCATCCCGATCCGCCAATCGAATAGTTGGATTCATCACCGGAATGCTGACGCTGACTCCGTACCACCATTGGCGCTGGCAGCATGCGTTGCACCATGGCTCTTCCGGAGATCTGGATGGACGCGGGGCCGGTGATATTTGGATGCTAACCGTTCAAGAATACCTCGATTCGTCGCGCTGGCGGCGGTTCGGCTACCGACTGGCGCGCAACCCGATCGTTCTCTTTGTCGCTGCTCCGTTTTATGTCTTCGTGATTCATCATCGCTTCCCGTCGTCCGCTGCGCCCAGGCGGGAGCGACGCTCGGTTCGCTGGATGAATCTTGCGGTGGCCGTGATGGCCTGCGTCATGAGCTTCTTCATGGGCCTCAAAGCGTATCTGGTGATCCAAGTCGGAGTGTCTACGCTCGCAGGCGCGGCGGGGATTTGGCTGTTCTACGTACAACATCAATTTGAAGGCGCCTACTGGGAGCGCCGCGACCAGTGGAATTACGCGGAAGCTGCACTGCAAGGCAGCTCTTTCTACAAGCTGCCGAGAGTCTTGCAATGGTTCTCGGGCAATATCGGCTTTCATCACATCCACCATTTGAGCCCATTCATTGCCAACTACCACCTGCAACAATGTCACGACGCGGATGAATTCTTCGCGCAAGTAAGGCCTATTACGCTGGCGGCGAGTTTGAAGTCTCCTGCGTTTCGTCTGTGGGACGAGCAGCACAGGAAGTTGGTTGGGTTCCGTGCACTGGCTGCCGGCGCGGCCGGGACCCGGCACTGAACCGCGGGTCCGTCGAGGTCACGCGGCATTCGGCGAAACGCCACCTACGCCAGGGCGAGTGGTACCGCTTCTTCCCATCGTCCTTGTGCTTTGAGGATCAGCTCGATGACTTCTCGTGCTGCTCCCCGTCCGCCGCCCCGCTTCGTTGTGTAGTGGCACACCTGTTTGAGCTCCGGCGCGCCATCAGCTACGCATATTCCGAGACCAGAGCGTTGGGCGAGCGGGATATCGGGCAAGTCATCGCCAAGGTATGCAATCTCTTCCTCCGTGACTCCAGCCCGCTTCATGCAGTCTTCATAGGCGTGCGTCTTTGTTGCCTGCCCGAGACACACGAAGCTCACATGAACCTCTTTCGCGCGTTGCTCAACCGCTGGAGAGCTTCTCCCCGTGATAAAGCCGGTCAGTATCCCCATTGTGTGAGCTAGCGATAGACCCTGCCCATCCCGAGCGTTGAAGACCTTCATCTCTGTGACCAACGGGGCTTCATGCTGCTCGACCGCCAGGGACGAGATCAGGCACACGCTTCCGTCGGTCAGAGTCCCATCGACATCCATCAAGAACAGCTTAATCCTACGGGCTCTCGTCAGAACGTCGGGAGTAATCGAAGAAGATGACTGGTCAGACATATCCAATAATAGCCTTATGGTTTAGGAACAGTATCAAAGTTGGGCTTCGCTGCTTCGTACGTGCGGCAGCGTACAGACCGACTGTGCCCGGTCGTGTAGATTTTACAGTTGTCAATCGAGGAGGCGAATCGACGATGAAAACCCAAGCTCTTGAGTCGCAAGTTGCCATCGAACAGACGAAGGGCGACTCTTACGCGAGTCCGACCCGCATGATTGGCCCCACTAAAGTGATTGATAGTGCGCGCGCGGCAGAAAATATTGCGGAATGGCGCAAGTATTTACCGGAAGACTGCGTCAATTCGATGGTGAAAGCCGGCTGGCATGGGACAGTCTGAACGTAACGCGGCGCCGGGAGCCTGAGTAGAGAGCAACTCCCGCCATAGTCGTCGTGGCCATGACGTTGTCGTCCCTCGGCCAGGGGGATCGGCGGGCACCCATGCGTCGGCACCGTCCGCTGTGCACCCGTCGAGCCGTATCCTTTCAGTCCTCAGTGGCAATGCTCATCGCGATCAGCGCAATCGTGCCATCCATTTTCGTGGTAATACCGATGGTGATCGCCATCGTAGGCGCCTTCGCGCGGCCCAACCATGCAGCCCACAACGAGGCCAATCAGTCCCAATAAAAAGGTGCTGGTCGCAATACGCTTTGTGTTTTTCATTAGAGGGTCCTCTGCAGTTGACTCACCAACCGATCAAACTCATGATGACCACTCGAAACAGGTTTGTCGGTGCGGTGCGCCGCTTTCAGGCGAATACTGTTGCCGACAAATCAGATCCCCGCCATTGGGTGAACTCATCGGGAGCCACCGGCCTTTGGAAATAGTAACCTTGTCCCTCGGTACATTGTTGGGCCTGAAGCCTCAGGAATTGCTCCCGGGTCTCCACTCCTTCCGCGATAACTCTTAAACCGAAGCTTTTCCCCATATTGACTACCGCGCGGACGATATTGGCGTCGCCCGCGTTGGTGCACAAACCGCGTACGAACGACTTGTCAATTTTCAGGGCGTCGATCGGAAAGCCCTTTAAATAGCTCAGGCTGGAAAAGCCGGTTCCGAAATCGTCTAGTGTGAGCTGAATGCCCATATCCTTGAGCGCGTGCAGTACGGCGATCGTGGATTGTGGGTTCTGCATAATCGCGGTTTCAGTCAACTCGAACTCAAGGTACCGCGGATCCAATCCGGTCTCGTACAGAACAGCCTGAACACCCTGAACGAAGTCTTTCGATCGCAATTCCACCGCGGAGATGTTGATCGCCACAGGCATTGGGGCGAGGTCCGCGTCCAACCACCGTTGGGTTTGGCGACAAGCTTCGCGCAGCACCCATTTCCCGATCGGTATGATGTAGCCGCACCGTTCAGCAATGGGTATGAACTTCTCTGGATGCACGAGTCCTCGCCCCGGTGGCCGCCAGCGGATGAGCGCCTCCGCACCGGTAATCGCCTGGGTGTCAAGATCCATCTTCGGCTGGTAATGCAGCATAAACTCACGCCGGTCCAGAGCATGGCGTAACTCGCTTTCGAGGGACTGCCGTTCCAGCGCATGCTCGTTCATGTCGGGCTTGAAGAACCGGTAGTTATTGCGCCCGTTGTCTTTGGCGTTCAACATCGCAATGTCAGCGTTCTTCACGAGCGTCTCTGCGTCGGTTCCATCCTCCGGATAGATGCCGATGCCCATGCTGACGGTGATTTGCAGGTCATGCTCCTTGACGCGGTGGGGAAGGCTGAGAGCGGTGAGTATCTTGTTTGCACTGAGAGCGGCATCTTCCGCTTGCGCGATGGTCGATAGCAGAATCACGAATTCATCGCCACCCTGACGACTGACGGTATCGGAGCTTCGTACGCTGGCGACCAGACGCTCGGTAACCGACAGCAACAGTTGGTCACCGATCGCATGACCCAAGGAGTCGTTGATGTGTTTGAAGCGATCCACATCGACAAATAGCACCGCCAGTTGTTGTTGCTGCCGACGAGCCGTCGCCATTGCTTGCTCGAGCCGATCATTCAACAACAGCCGGTTGGGCAACTCAGTCAGGTAGTCGTGATGTGCCAAATAGGACAGCTGCTTCGACATCGCGCGCGCCTGAGTCACGTCGCGAAACACCATCACGGCGCCCGTCACCTGGCCTCTGCGATCGTGAATGGGTGCTGCGGAATCCTCAATGGCAGATTCAGATCCGTCGCGCCGGACCAGCATGGCGCCTACTGTCAGCCCCACAGTTTTATTTTGCTGCATGGCGACGGCCATCGGATTCACGGTGTGTTCGGGATCTGTGCCATCGATAATTCGGAACACATCGCCAAACGCCCGGCCCAGCGCGTCGGCGCCTGTCCAGCCCGTCATCGCTTCAGCCACCTGATTCAAATAGGTCACGCTGCCTGCGGCGTCGGTGCTGACGACGGCATCGCCGATAGAATTCAAGGTGACCTGGGCGCGTTCTTTCTCGACAAATAAGGCCTCCGCGTTCACCGCGCGCTCGATCATGTTGCGCAGAGCCTTCGACAATGAGTGGTCATCGAGGCGGTCATCTATAATGTAATCTTGTGCCCCGCGATGCACGGCTTGTTTGGCCAATTCCTCGTGCTCCAGACTGCAGAGCACCAGGATCGGAATGTGAGACGCCGCCTGGAATATCAGATCGAAAGTCTCGAGTCCCTGCCCGTCGGGTACGGAAAAATCCACTAATACCGCGGTGATGGCGTTTTTCATTGGGTCGTGCAAGCGCTCGAGCCCAGCGGCGCAACTTCTGAGCCATTCAACGACAAAAGGCCCCTCACTTGATTGCGCAAGCAATTGTTGAACGATCGCGGCCTTCCCGGCGCTGTCATGCAAGAGAAGTATAGTTTCTAGCATCGCATCATCCTCGCGCACTGAAGCCCAGAATATTAGATCCAGTTACTTGGGAATCGTCTGTCTGGTAGGAGACGGAAGGATGCGGCGCGTGAAGTCGGCCAAGCGGGCTGCCTCACTAAGAATCAAAGAGTTGCGAGCGCATTCGTGCTAACCGATTGCCATCTGCACCCTATAGAGCGAATGGTGTAAACTTTACAGGGGTTTTGCGACGCATTGGCTGTCAGAACGTCGCCCAAATCCGCCACGGAGGTGCACGCGCATCGTTTCTCACGGTCTTGAAAGGAACCATTTATTGGCTGCGTTACCCGGACCGGTATGGGACCGGTGGCTACCGCAGCTAGAATCGGTCGAATTGCTTCTGGGCGAAGCGTTGCACGAGTCTGGTGCGACGCTGAGTCATGTGTACTTCCCGACCAGCGCCATCGTTTCGCTGCTCTATGTCATGGAAAATGGAGCGGCGGCGGAAATTGCCGTCGTCGGCGACGACGGGATAGTTGGAGTTTCAGTATTTATGGGGGGCGGGTCCACGACGAGTCGCGCGGTTGTTCAAAGCGCCGGGCATGCCTTTCGACTCAAAGCGCAAAATTTGATGGACGAGTTCAACCGTAACGGTCCCGTTCTGCATCTGCTGCTGCGCTATACCCAAGCCCTCATCACTCAAATGGCGCAAACCGCCGTTTGCAATCGTCATCATTCATTGGACCAACAGCTGTGCCGTTGGCTGCTCCTGAGTCTAGATCGTCTCGAAGGAAGCGATCTCGTGATGACCCAGGAACTGATCGCCAACATGCTCGGCGTACGGCGCGAAGGGGTCACGGAAGCCGCGACAAAATTACAGCAGGATGGACTCATACGTTATGCGCGGGGCCACATTAGAGTATTGGATCGCGTTGAGCTGGAAAAGCGCACCTGCGAATGCTACGCAGTTGTGCGGCGGGAATACGCACGCTTACTTCCCAAGCCAACACCGACTTTCCGTAGATAGCGTGTGGCACGCGGACACCTACCGTCGGCAGGGGTCAGTACGCCGAGCTCAGCCATGAATGCAGGCCCGCTGCCGGATGATCCGGCACCGAACAAGACGGCCCTGACACGGGTCGTGGGTCTTGGCGCTTCCGCCGGCGGACTCGAGGCCTTGCAACAGTTTATCGCGAATGTGCCACCGGCGAGCGGGATGGCGTACGTCGTCGTGCAGCACCTCGACCCGACGCATAAAGCGATGCTGACCGAGCTATTGCAGCGCGCGACCGCGATGCCGGTGCATGAAGCTACGGAATCGATGCGAGCCGAGCCTGATGTGGTCTACGTGATCCCGGCGAGCACCGAACTCACTGTAGTCAACGGCCGCTTGCGTCTGGCGGAGCCCGCGCAACCGCGCGGAAGGCGGCTGCCGATTGACGCGTTGTTCTGCTCTCTTGCCCGCGACCAGGGTGAGTGCGCGATCGGGGTAGTGTTATCGGGCATGGGTTCAGACGGGACCATCGGTCTGCAGGCGATCAAGGCCCAGGGCGGCCTGACTCTCGCGCAAGACCCCACATCGGCGCAGTTCGATTCCATGCCGAGGAGCGCGATCGACGCAGGTGCCTGTGACATTGTCGCCTCGGCCGCGGAGCTCCCGCGT
>Ga0302324_100014530_pt1 | contig 15868 bp, 15 predicted proteins | sample Palsa_T0_1_FD_201949 | JGI IMG/M metagenome (GOLD analysis project Ga0302324, IMG submission 201949) | Peat permafrost microbial communities from Stordalen Mire near Abisko, Sweden - Palsa_T0_1 | ecosystem: Environmental > Terrestrial > Soil > Palsa > Peat permafrost | place: Sweden: Abisko...
CTCTACCTTCCAATGCCATACGCTGTGCTTTCTTCAATACATCAACTTGGCCGTTGGAAGCTGCTTTGGATACAGTAAGGTGCCCTATCTCCACGGAGTATTTCAGCACCAATTAGAACTGGGAAGCCTTAAATTCAATGCAAGCAGGTTGATTCCTAAGAGAGGTGCAATCAGTATCCAAATCAACGAAGTTTTGAAGAAGGCGATCGGCTATGGGTTCGTCCTACCCGTGGTCGCAGTCGTTCTCGGAGCGATAGCCTTCTCCTTCATCACAGCACTGCTCTAAGGCCGCTGTCAAGAGAAAGTGTTCGATAAGACCAGAGAAACTCCTCTGGTCTCCCAGCACGTTTTTGCATCGGCGGGGCGATTCAAGCTCAAACATGACATGAAACGCCGAATTGGCAATATTTTGGCTTGCATGCTCCAAAATTTGCAAAAACAAACAAATACAAATGGATATTCTCCTCTGCATGTCTACGACATCAGCAGCAAAATCGGCGGCAGCGCCAGCAGCAGGAAAGAACGGACAGAAGAAGACGACTCCGGTGAAGGGACAGAAGAAGACCGAGCCGGTGAAGAGAGAGAGGGTCTACATCTGCGCTAAGGACATGCGCATTTCTCTCAAGGGCGCAGAGAATCTCCCCTTTGCTGTCGGCTACGAACTCCGTGGCGTTACCCTTGGCAGCGAAGTCCCCACATCAGCAAGAAGCAGGCATAGGGCCTGCCGCTCCTCTGTTTTTCTTCCCTCTTCCTCTTTTTTCCGGTGTTTGTGTTTGAAGACTTGCCCAGTTCGCTCTCGCAATGTTGACGTTTCTGACGGAGTCGAGTATTACACCGGTTGCAACCTCAAATTGAACTTCTGTTCCTGTTCACCGGTAAACCAAAAACTGCCTTAGCCACTCAAGGTTAAATTCAGCCGAATATTCCTTGACTCAGACGATTGAAGTGGCCGAGGTAATACCACTGCGCTGTCCAAGTTGTGGTGCTAGCATCTCTCGTGAAAGCATGCAGTGCGAATATTGCGGGAGCGAACTGGTTCTCGTTGAGAATGGCTCCGCCTTCAAGGAGAAGGAGATTGTGCCTTGTCCTCACTGCGGAAACATGTTAGGAAGCGGACGCTGGTATTGCAGCAAGTGTGGCTACGTCACTCCCGAACACAGAGAACGGGTCAAGGAGCTTCAGACAAAGATAAAATTCATACAAGATGAACGCAGGAGGACGATTTCTAACTTGGCGGAGGATATCCCGGCCGACGATTTCGTCATGGATTGTTTCATTTATCCTCGCTCTCACGAATATGTTGCAATCACTGCACATGGCCTGACAGTCCGCAGCAGGAAGAATGGATTAGAGCAATACCGTTGGACGGATGTGGTCGCTGTTGGAAATCCGGAAAGAGGACATTTCAAAGGTGCCTTTAATCCTCCAGGATGGTATTTTCAAGTCCAGACCTTGAGCAAGCCAATTGAAATCTGGTTCGACGTTCCTCATTATCAAACTGCGCTTAAAGCTCATCGCGAGACACTGAATGCTTTGAGATTGCACAACCTCGGGAAGAAGCCAATCGGTTCAATCGTTCTATCCCTCAAAACAGATGAGTCGGGGCAGCACACGACTTGAGGTAAGCGCGAACGGCAATAAAGTAATCAGCACTGATTCGTTTAGAATTTTAATATACGCTCAGGTCGGGTTTGGCACTGGGATGTCGCTCATCATCAAGGATGTTCAGGTCGAGACTATCCAGTCGACCACCGAATGGACCTTCGTCAGAATCTATGCGGATGACACGTACGGCACTGGCGAGGCCACCGCCGCTCCGGGCCTCAAGGCGTCCGAGCTCGCGATCAAGAAGCTCCTGGTCGGCGAGGACGCGTTCAAACTGAATAGGATCGAGGAGAAGCTGAGGCACGCGACCCTCTTTGCCGGGTCAGGCATCTACCCGCTGCTCTCTGGCGTTAACATCGCGCTCTATGACCTGCTGGGCAAGCACCTGAACCTGCCCGTCTGGCGGCTGTTGGGTGGGGACAGGCAGGAGATCAGGGTATACGTCGACCTCCACGCCGGAGAGGAGTTCGGTGCGACGAACGCATTGCTCACGCCCGTCAAGCTCGACTCGACCGGGAAGAGGGGTGTCAAAGGAGAGGCGGGTTTGTCCGATCACCCTGTCATGGGCAGACTGGCAAAGGAGGAGTTCGGCGAGCTCTTCACTCCCGAAGCTTATTCCCGTGCCGCCAAGAAGGCGGTGAAGGAGGGATACCAGAGGATAAAGTTCGACCTAGACATCCCCACTCCGTACACGGAGCCCTTCAACAAGAGGAGCGGACAGGTCACCCTCAAGGAAGCCGACTACATGGCCGAGATCGTCAGGAGCGTCAGGGGCACGATCGGCGACGACATCGAGCTGATGGTCGACCTCCACTGGCGCTACGACCTCAACTCATCCCTCAGGATATGCAAGGGCCTCGAACCATTCAGGCTGCACTGGGTCGAGGACCTCACGCCCGCCACGAGGTCGGTCGGCAACCTGGACGAGCTAGCCGTGCTGACGTCTCTTTGTCCGATTCCTATAGCGACCGGGGAGAACCTGTATACGGTGTACGAGTTCAAGGACCTCCTCAACGTGGGAGTGAGGATATGGACCCCCGACCTCTGCAAAGCGGGAGGGATAACCGAGGGTAGGCGTATCGCCGAGCTCGCAGCGATGTATGACATCGAGGTCTCCCCCCACAACGTGACCACGCCAATCGGGACTGTCGCCAACGCTCACGCCGCGTCCGTCTCGAACACGTTTGGAGCGCTCGAGTTCCACTCTCACGGTTTCGAGTTCTGGTACGAGATGATAAAGTCCAAGCGTTCGCCCATCGAGCGGGGGTTCATCAAGCTCGGCGAGGAGCCCGGACTGGGTGTCGAACTGGACGAAAAGGTCATGAAGCGTTACTGGCCTGACTTCGAGCTCTAGACCGTAGACGACGGTTCCCGGGCTTTTGCGTGGAGCTAGGCCTGCTCTATCGAAGAGCTGGTCTCCAGCATGTAGATGGGGATCCCGTCCCTGTCGAACTTGCTGGTCCTCGAGACGCGGGTAAGCCCCAGCTTCGTGACGAAACGCATCCCACTCTGTGTCCTGTACTGGTTTGCGGGTTCGCTAACCTTCGTGAAGTTGACATCCTGCTCCACGATCGCCGACCTGAGTTCCGGCGGACTGTAGTCGCGGTCGGCAGGTGTGCCGAGGGCCTTCGGAATCACGCTGACGAGTACCGGGGTCTGGGACACCCTGAATACAGGCTTGCCGCTCTGGTCCTTCGAACTTCCTACTCCCCTAACCAGCTGCCTGATCTTGAGCGTATTACCGTCTGAGAGGGAATAGACGTTCCAGCCCTCCTTCACCGGTTCGACGTCCTCGATCCCTGGCTGCCCTTTCTTCCCGGTAAGAGGCATGGTGGGCTCCGTCCTGAGGGGAGCGGTATCCGAAGGCGTCTTCTGAACCTGTGCTGAAACCGTGATCATCGTATGCCTGGGCCGCATCTTTATCGTCGCAGACAGCTTGTCCGAGAAGAACGCGGCAAAGGTCGGCGGAGTGTCCGACATTACCAGGCCCTCGCTGAAGAACCCTGGCTGGCCGGGGTTCCCGACGTTCGCGGGTGTCTGACCCTCTATCAGGACGCACGGGACAAATAGCACGCCCTTGGCCCTCAGTGCGTAGACTCGGTGGCATCCATTCTGGAGGATATACTTGCCGCCTAGCTTCACCACTTGGACGGACGGCACCCCCCATCCCACCTCGACGCTGATAGTCCTCGTCTTGGAGTCCTTGTTTAGCACGCTGTCAGTGCCGAGCAGCATGAGGTCATCGCCGTCGGCGCTGACGTTGTACTGATTCTCAGCCACCTTCACCGCCGTCGAGGTCCGGTTCAGGAATCTGTCCGTGAAGCAGATGTCGATGAGGTCCTTTTCGTTGGAAAAGTCGCAACCCTTCGAGATCATCTCGACATACGAGAGGTTGACGTGCTTCTGGAAGTTGATCAGCCCATCGATCTCGACCTTCTTGAACGACCATGGCAGCCCCCTGACCGCCTCCGATTTTATCCGGTCCATGGGGATCTTCCCCAGGTAGTCCTTGAATTCCGGGCCGAAGTCTTTCACTCTGACCTTGGTCTTCAGCTTCGGGAGGTTCTCTGCTACTTTTGCGAACTTTGCATAGAGCCTGCGCCCCTCCGCCTCGGTATCTCCTTCGAATACACCTCTCCTCCTGAAGAATGACATGGCTTCCTGCTCGCCCATGTAGGCTACCAGGATCCTGCCATCGTTCAGAGTGTGCGACAACGCCGCCAGTGCCGTAAGGAGAAAATCAATAAGCTTTCTGCGCCTCCGGAAGACTTCGCCGCGGCCCAGCGACCGTGCCGATTCCCGGAAACCCTTATCTCAGGACTGGGAAAAGCCCAGACCAGACTTGAAGAACACTCTCAAGGCGAAGATGAAGAAGGGCGAGGTCACGATAGGCACCACCGTTTCGATAGGCCATCCGGACATCGCAGAGACGCTGGGCCAGACAGGTTACGATTGGATACTGATTGATACCGAGCACGCACCACTAGAAGTAGGCACGGTCCAGGGTCTGCTCCAGGCGATGAGCGGTTCGAAGAGCGTCCCCATCGTCAGGGTCGCCTGGAACGACATGGTTCTGATAAAGAGGGCGCTGGACATCGGCGCCTATGGTATCATAGTCCCCTGGGTCAATTCCAAGGAAGAAGCCGAACGGGCTGTCCAGGCAATAAGATACCCGCCGAAGGGGCTGAGAGGGTTCGGGCCCAGAAGGGCCGCCTTGTTCGACCCTGACTATGTGGCTACGGCTGGGAATGAGCTGATTCTCGGCGTGCAAATAGAGACCAAGAAGGCCATCGACAACCTCGACGAGATTCTATCCGTCGACGGAATCGACGCTGCCGTCATCGGGCCCGCAGACCTTTCCTTCTCGATGGGGATGCTCATGCAGTACGACAACCCCAAGTTCAACGCCGCGCTCGACAAGGTGGTGGCAGCCGCCAAGAAGCACCATGTCGCGGCCGGCTTTCTCGCAGTGGATAATGTGGAGAGGCGGGTCAAGCAGGGCTTCACCTGGCTGAACGTCTCGGCGGACCTCGGCCTCCTGAAGTCGTCCGCCAAGAAGGACTACGACGACGCAATGGCCGCAGTGAAGAGTGCGAAGAAGTAGCGCGCCGCACTGCTTCGCCAATTGACGGCTTTCGACCGCCGTCCCTTTTCCCCAACTTATAGAAGAATTAGCTGCTTTGTGCTAAACAGTCCTCATGTTCTGGGAAAGAAATTAACATTTTTGCGTACATTTCGCTCGTCAGACATACTCTTAAATATCCTCTAGAACTTTGTGTAAGTCCTTGGCTGATCAGAAGAGGAAGAAGGTAATCAACGCAAAAAAAATCGGTTCGGCTGTAGAAAACAATAACGCCGGAATCTTTGACTCTAAGGTATCCAGAAGGAAAGCAGTGGGTACTGGAGCCGTAGTGGGCGCCGCAGTCGCGGGCCTCGTAATCGGTGTGGCCGGAGGGTACTTCGCTGGCTCGAGCTCTAGCTCAGGCTCTACGACTACCTCAACCACCACCGTCACAAGCGGTACCGGAGCACAAACAGTTACCTCCACGGTAAATGATACCACAACCGTAACCAGCACTGTTGGTTCTGGCAGCGGCTCTAACCCATTAGTGGGCAACGTAGTCGTCCAGACACTGGCAGGCGGCGGAGACGAATGGGCAGGATGGGTCGCAAAGAACTACAACGCTGTGCACCCAGGTGCCAACGTAACGACCAGCCCTATCCCCCAGTGCAACATGAACGCCTATTCCATTACTGCAGTCCAGTCGGGACCTCCTCCGGATGTGGTCTACAACTCGACTCTCCCTGCGTTCAACGCGCAGATCGTAACGCCAGGATATGCACTCCAGCTCGACCCCTACGTCACAGCATATGACTGGGCGAACGAGACCCTGGGTACATTCTCGGCATACGGCTATGTGAACAACCACTGGTACTGGTTCACAGAGGGCTCAATCTACTACGGCAACATCTACTACAACCAGGACATGTTCACAAAACTGAACATCGCCGCCCCGACCGACCAGGCAAGCCTGGCGGCCGCTGCGACTGCACTGACGGCTGCGGGCATCTACCCAGTTGCCCACGGCTACCAGACCCAGCCAGAATGGTTCATGAACACCTTCTCTGATTGGCTAATGAACCACATCAGCATCTCTGACTACACAGCCTTCTCGACCAACTACGGCTCTGGTCTGTACTCGCCTAGCTTTGCTAGCAGGAACCTGACCTTCGAGAGCCCAGCTGTCATGGACATCTGGAACTACCTCGCGACAGTCGGTTCGAAGTACCTCGCACCAGGCTCCATCACTATGTCTGACGGAACTGCCTCTGGCCTATTCGCAGCCGAGAAGACGGGAATGTACTGGATCGGCTCGTGGGGCGCAGGCGTTCTCGAGAGCATCGTGAACGGCGCGTTCACCTACGGCATCGAGCCACTGTCCCTCGTGACACCAGGCTTCTACAACACGGCCACCACACCCCCGAACCCACTCTACATAGTCGGCTTCCCTCTACCATACTTCGTGCTCCACAACACCAAGAGCCCAGCGCTGGTAGCTGACTACCTCAACGCGATGCTCGCACCCGGTGCACAGATTGCGAACTTCAGCGGAGTCCCCACGGCAACCGGAGGTATCTCTCCATGCACTGGAGGAGACTTCCCAATCATCCCGTTGGGCTCTGCAATCGCCACCGACCCATACCTAGCGAGATCCCTAGACCTCAACGCGAGCTTGACGGGCGTTCCGTCCCTCGCAGCAGCAGTAGACACAGCACTTCACAACCCAATCGAGGCTGCAATCGGCGGAGTCTTGTCTGGGTCACAAACCCCGGCACAGGCAGCAGCAAGCGTAGAACAGCTGGCCATCCAACTCAACCAGACTGGACCAACGACTGCAACATCGTCTTCCTCCAGCTAGAAAAATGCTGGTGGAAAGAAGGTCAATCCGTTACAGGGGCCCTAACTCGGGCCTCCTAACTGGTTGACCAAAAACTGTTTTTCTATACATGTTAGGCTGAAACGGAGAATGAGATAAGAAAAAAATTGAGCGAAGAGTCTTCCAGAGTTGCCGGCCTAGTCAAGTGGTTCAAGGAGCCATTCAAGTTCAAGCCGACGATGCTCTTCCTGATTCCGCCTCTCTTTTTCGCTACCGTTTTCATCATCTACCCTCTCACCCAGGTAATCTACCTGAGCTTCACGAGCTACAGCGGGTTCATCACGCCGAGGTGGGTCGGCCTTTCGAACTTCAACGTCCTCTTCAACGACCCCGTGCTACAGATCGCGCTCGAGAACAACATCATCTGGGTGGTGATATTCCTAGTGGCGAATAACTTCCTCGGCCTTATGCTGGCCGGCTCTATAGACATCATGGGCCGGAAGCTGAGTTCATTCTTCAGGATCGTGCTCTACATGTCCGTGCTACTCCCGACCGTCGCGGTCAGCTACCTCTTCCTCGCGCTTTACAGTCCCGAGATCGGACTGATCGATGCCGGGCTTAAAGACATAGGACTGACGGCCCTCAGCAAGACAGAGTGGCTCGGTAACCCCAGCCTGACGCTTTACTCGGTGCTTGGCTCGAGCATCTGGCAGTACGCGGCGTTCCCTATGCTGATCTTCATAGCCGCTTTCGCGAGCATCAACCCCTCACTCTACGAGGCAGCGGTTATCGACGGCGCCAGCCAGTGGCACATCTTCTGGCGCATCAAGGTGCCAATCATCCGTCCTGTGATCATCACTATGCTGGCTCTCACCTACATCTGGAACTCCCAGCCTTTCGCCCAGATCTACACCATGACCGGGGGCGGCCCGGGTAACGCGTCCCAGGTGCTGGTTAGCTACATGTTCAACGTCGCATACTCGGAATTGAGGATAGGCTATGCATCGGCCATCGCGATCCTCATCTTCCTGATCATCTTCCCGGTGGCTGTCATATTCTTCAGGACGTTCGAGAAGTGAGAAGATGAGCGCAAACGCCGCAAGCCAGGGAGGTCGCAAGAGGTTCAATGTCGGCAGGGTACCCATGTACGCCTTCGTCGGCGTCTGGGCAGTTACCGAGATCTACGTGCTGCTCTGGGCTGTCTTCAGCGGCTTCAAGAACACTGCGCAGATAGACCTGAACCCGTTCGCGCTCCCTACTTCGATTAGCTTCACTTCGTACTATGACGACCTGACCGGTGGCGGAGAACTGCACGTCCCGCTGGGTTCCTTCATAGAGCACTCGGCCATAGTGGTCTTCTCCTCGCTCATCGCCATCCTCCTGATAGCGATCCCGGCAGGATACGCGATCTCGAAGAAGAGCAGGCTGAACACCGCCGTCTTCTACCTGATGCTCGCCATGATCGCCATCCCGCCGGCCGCGATACTCATCCCCGAGGTGTTCCTGATCAGGGACCTCGGTTTCCTGAACGAGTTCGTCGGGCTGATACTCCCGTACATCAGCTTCAACATACCCTTCTCGATAGTCCTGTCGCGTGCCTTCTTCAGGTCGTTCCCGAAAGACCTTGAGGAAGCGGGCAGGATCGACGGGCTAGGGGAGCTCGGAGTGTTCCGAAGGATAGTACTGCCCATGTCTTCTATCGTCGTGGTGATCCTACTGATCGTCAACTTCCCAGCGCTCTGGAACGAGCTACTCTACACGCTCATCATACTGACGTCGCCAAAGACTGAGACAGCACAGCCGGGCCTCCTCCTCTACTCAGGTTCCTACTACGTTTCGTGGAGCAACGTCTTCGCCGGCGTTGTGCTAGTTTCGCTGCCCATGCTCATCTTCTATGTCATCTTCCAGCGGTACATACTCAAGGCCCAGTTCATCGGCGCAATCAAGGGCTGAGCGCGGCCGGCAAGGCTTAACTTTCAAGCGTTGCCACCAGTCCCATGCAAAAGAACGTCTGGAACTCCGGCGAGGTAAGGTATGCAGACTCGCTGAAGTACGAAGATTTCTTCACTGAGTGGGAGGACGGCCGCTTCACCCAAGGCTCGCGTCCCGTGAGCGTGACCAAGGGTCCGACCTGGAGGTGCGCTAACCTTCTGACCAGGAACGAGGGCGCCCACATGTACGTCGCGCAGGTCGACCTTGAGCCTGGAGGTGGCCATGATTATCACGCTCATGTCTGCATAGAGTTCGCCTACATTCTGGCTGGCGAGGCGCAGTTCGTCTACAGGTCCAAGGATGACAAGGACGTGTGCATGAACCTCAAGACAGGCGACGTGGCATACTTTCCCGCGGGCACCCCGCACTCAGCCTGGAATGTCAGCGGAGAGCCATGCAAGCTGCTTATCATAAAAGAGCAGCCTCCGTACTCGTTCGAGGAGCTGCCCATCCCCGAGCACCTCAAAGGCATGAAGCTGTTCGACCTTCAAGGTAAGGAGCAGGGTAACACTGCGCGACCGCCGCATCGCAAATCCTTAAAATCGCTGGAGGGTCGACGGAAACGATGACACGATTCAAAGTCGCGATATGTTCACCCTCGTCAGCCGAGATTGAGCGCGAGGTTTTGAAGGACATCGCCGACGTGACTGCTGCCGCAAGCGACACGACCACAGAAGAGGCGATCCTGGCGTTCGCAGGAGACGCTCACGCTCTGATGCTGGGCTCCGTAGAGCCGGTCACCCGGAAGGTCATCGAGAGCATGCCAAACCTCAGGGTGCTCGCAAGGTACGGCATCGGCGTGGACAATGTAGACCTCAAGGCTGCCACAGACAGTGGGGTGGTCGTGACGAATGACCCGGACTACGCTCTTGAGGAGGTCGCTGACCACGCGTTCACTATGGCGCTCGCTCTGACGCGGAGGACCGTGAAGATTGACAGGATGATGCGCGAGGGGAAGTCCGGTTCGGAGATAAAGAAGGCCGTATCGCCCATCCACGCTAACTCGTCGCTTACCTTCGGAATACTCGGTCTAGGCAACATCGCCAGGAGGATCGCGACCAGGGCGAAGGCTCTCGGTTTCAGGGTGATCTCTTACGACCCCTGGGTCGCCAGGGCCGAATTCGGGCTCCTGGACGTCGAGAGGGCCCCTGACCTGGAAACCGTCCTTCGCGAGTCGGACGTCATTTCGGTCCACGTGCCGCTGACCCCACAGACGAGGCACATCCTCGGCGAGAAGCAGTTCGCGATGATGAAGAGGAGTGCCCTGATAGTCAACACGAGCCGTGGTCCGGTAATCGACCAGACTGCCCTCTATGGCGCCCTCAAGAATGGGACGATCGGGGGAGCCGGACTTGACGTGTTCGAGGTGGAACCGCTTCCCGCTGACGACCCTCTGAGAAAGCTCGACAACGTGATCCTGAGTCCCCACCTGGCGTGGTACAGCGAAGAATCTCACAAGAGGGTGAGGTGGGACATATCCAACGCCGTTAAGGACGTGCTTACTGGCAAGCGCCCCGAGTTCGTCGCTAACCCAGACGTGATGACGAAGCTGAAGGCTTAGGGGAAGAGGGCGTTCTCTTTGAGCAGAAAATCCATCGAGCTCGGCTTCCAGGGCATAAGCTATGGAGACGTCGACGCGACCCTCCAGTGGGTCAAAAAGGCAGACGAGGCGGGCTTCGACACCATTGGGATGCCGGACCACCTGTTCCATCCCGTCTCCGACGTCTTTCTCTCAAAGCCGGCCTGGGATGTGGACGCCGTGCTGGGTGCGGCCGCCGTAAGCACGACCCGCATCAAGCTAATGCCCGCCGTGACTGACACGGTACGGAGACATCCTGCGACTACTGCACACTTCATCTCGACGTTAGACCGGCTCAGTCACGGCAGGGCAGCGCTGGGCATCGGCGCGGGAGAGTTGTTCAATTTCGAGCCGCTCGGCGAGGTCGGCTGGACCAAGCCCGTCAAGAGACTCAGGGAGGCGGTGAAGCTGATCAAGGCTCTGTGGGTTGCCACCAGGGACAACCCGGCCTCGCTCGAGGGGGAGTTCTTCTCTCTGACGAAAGGCTGGCTGGGGATGCTGCCCGTGCAGAGCCCTCATCCGCCGATCTACATAGGAGGGTACGGCCCCAGAATGAAGGCTCTCGCCGGCGAACTCGGGGATGGGTGGCTGCCCTGGCTCGAGACCCCTGAGACCTATCGGAAGGGTGCCGCGGTCATCGACGCCAAAGCGAGGAAGTTCGGCAGGGACCCCGATAAGCTCGGGAAGGCCTTAGAGCTGTTCGTCTCCGTAACAAAGGACGACGCAGAGATATCAAAGCTGGCGGAAAGGGCCTCAATCGGGCTGGCCATCCGTCACGACCTCCTTGCGAACATGGGCTACCCGGACCTTGCCGATGAGTCGGTCGACGTCCTGAGGGCCAACTTCAATGCGGCCGATTTCAAGAAGATCAACTCGGTCGCGGCACGAATCCCGAAGGACGCTGTGCGCAGCCTCATAGTGAGCGGGAGTCCAGACCAGGTGATCGAACGGATAGAGGAATACAGGAAGGCCGGCGTGAAGACGCTGATCCTGATATCCTCGACCGACATGACGTATCAGAACATCGCAGCCTTCAGAGAAGAAGTCATACCCTACTTCGCAGCCTCTGGACGGTAGGTCTATCCGGGTCTCGTCTTTGGGCATCGGCCTTAAGGTTCAGATACGTCCTTGACGTCGGAGGATGAGAAGCCGTTGCAAGGCGCCAGCTCGCTTGACGACCTCATGGAGAGGTGGGAGACGACGCTCAAATCCGTAGGTGCTGGGACTCCTGCACTGGATGCATTCCTGGACCTCTCAGTGTACGACATGAAGCATGCGGCCTGGAACATCGACTGCCCCTTCTGCAGAAGACACATGCTACTCGAGGCGGATGACATCTCCGGCACTCTTGATGTCATTTGCTCGCAGGGCAATCGCACTCATTCACACGGTCTCATCGAGAGACTGAGGACGCTACTCGCGTCCTTTGAGATCGTGGCGAACGTGTTGCTCGGCGGCCTCAGGAGGGCCGGAATAATATGACGACGGAGCAACAGACTATCGACAACTCGGTCCACAAGTGGGACGATGTCCTTGCGTATCTCGAGTCCGGCGGCGACAAGACGTACGGGTTCCTCCAGCTGGCCGAGAGCGACATAAGCGCCGTTGCCGAGAAGATCGTGTGCCCCTACTGCAGGAAGCAGATCGTCAGCGAGGCGAAGCTGATAGGAATCACCCTGCGGTTCTCAAGGCTCGCCAACGAGTGGGAGTCTTCGAGCGGGCTGAGGAGACGAATGAGCGTTGTCGGGCGCGCTGTGCCGCTCATCGCCAGCCTGACCTATCTCGAACTGACTAGAGTGCTCTGACGTTCAGCGGGCAGTCTCTGCCAGCTTGACCGCATCTAGGAGGACCTCGACGGTCTTCCTCAGGAACTCTGCGGCTGTGAAACCATCAACCACCCTATGGTCGAAAGTCAGGCTGAAGGTCACCATCGGCCTGACCACAATTTGGTCTGCGACGACTACGGGCTTCTTGACTATCCTCCCCACCGCGAGTATACCGACCTGGGGCGGGTTGATTATCGGTGTGAACGCGTCCACGGTGGTCATCCCTAGGTTCGTGATAGTGAAGGTGCCGCTAGTGACCTCCTTCAGCGTGAGCTTGCCCTCCCTGCCTCTGGCAGCCATGTCCTTCATCGCAGTCACAATGCCTGCGAGGTCCGTAATGTCCGCGTTCCTCACGACTGGCACTATCAGCCCACGCTCGCTCGCCACGGCGACTCCGACGTTGACCTCGTCAATCTCCTTGATCCCGTCGTCTTCGAGCGTAGAGTTCATGATGGGATACTCTCGGAGCACCCTCGCCACGACCTTGACCAGGATATCCGTGTAGGTGACGCGCGCTCTTGTCTTTGCCTCGATCTCACCGAGCAACTTCTCGCGGATGGCGACGAGCTCGGTCGCGTCCATCTCGTAGACCAGCGTGACCTGGGCCATCGACTGCAGGCTCGAATTGAGCCTCTTTCCGATGACCCTCCGCGTCTCTGAGAGGGGGATGACTTCCTTGACTGGGAGGCCGAGCTGTGTCTTGCCTTTGGAATCCTTGATAGCCTTCTCGACGTCGTCCTCTGATACCATTCCCATCGGCCCCGTGCCCTTCACCTTGCTGAGGTCGACCCCTTTCTCCGCCGCCAGGCGCTTAGCCTTGGGCGACGCCCTGACCTCCCCTGAGGAGGGAGACGAGGCTACCTGCTGGGGGGCAACGGATGGGACGTCCGCCTGCCCCAGCTGCGTCGGCGCTTCTGGTACGGCCTCTCCGGGCTCGCCGATGTAGGCCACGGCCTGTCCCACGTTGGCCGAGCTCTTGACCGGACAGACGATCTTCAGGACAACTCCCGATGCCGGCGATGCGATCTCGCTCGAGACCTTCTCGGTCTCGAAGAGCACCAGCTTGTCTCCCTTCTCGACCCTCTCCCCCTCGTTCTTGAACCACTTCAGTATGGTTCCTTTGGTCATGGTAAGGCCGAGCTTGGGCATCAGTACGGGGGTTGCCACTGCGACATACCCGACCCCCCGCCTTGAGATAAAGTTGAGCGGACGTCTTCGCGGAGGCTCCGCAGTCTCTAGATCGTGTTCAGGTACGCGACGCTCTCTCGGAACTGCGTGATCTCGTAGTCCTCTATCACCTCGTGCCCGGCGCCGAGTTCCCACGGGGTTCGCCATTCCTCGTCCTTTGGTCGCGCTGATGCTTCCCGCAATCTCAGGACGGGTAGTATCTCCTCGGCCCTGCGAGGTGGAAAGCCCGTCCAATACTGATCCTCTAGAAAGCGTACATGGCGCGCTTCGAGCGCGGCGAGCTCCAACGCCACGGTTGCGTCCGGCGCTACATCTCGAAGTACCGCGTAGAGCCCGCGCACGTCGAGTACGCCATCTCCTATTGAGCACCTGACCAGCCTGAATCCCTCGGGCGTGCTGTATATCCTGTAGTCCTTGAGGTGGACATTCTTGATGTATGGACCTACGCGCCTCGCGAACTCGAGCGGGTCTTCTACCACTGCGAGCGGGTTCAACGAGTCGAGCGTCACGCCAATGTTTTTCCCTCCCACCGCACGACAGAGCTCAACAAGTTCCTCGGAAGTCAGGTCCTGATGGTTCTCCACCGCGATTGTGACCCCGGCCTCCTCCGCCGGTCCCCGCACCGCTCGCAGCCCCTTGAGTACCCCTGACATATGGGTGGCCCAGGTGTCCCGGACCGAACTTCTGTCTCCGCAAAGCACCGTACTCGCCGTCGCCCGGATTGTCTTCACTCCGAGCGCCTTTGCGATGGGGATGACCCCCTCGATCTCTTGGGCGTCCACGACTCCCGTGTCGAGGACGATGTACAGTCCTCTTTTCGTGGCGTGCTCCCGCACGCGTGCTAGGGCGTCAGAGCTGTGGTCTGTGAGGTACTCTGTGGGCGGGACTTCCACTCCCGAGAGCCTATAGTCGTACGCCAGGTCCATAAGGCTGAAAATGTCGAGCGGTTCCGGACAGGCGCGACTGGTGCCTGCTCCAAAGAACCCTCCGAGGTATCCGAAACCGTGTGCTGCAAGTCCCACATTCAGGCGCTTGAAGCCTGATGTCCGTTGCGTACTCACGCTGACGACCTCACGTTTCGCGGTCGCCTCGCGTCGTTCTTAACTGCTTTTGACCCCGCAAACCCTTAAATCAGAACTCGGGGCTTTCCGCCTCGTTGAGCACCTCGTCTCCCTCCGCGGAGAAGATGCGTGAAATGATGAAGAGGATGCTACTTATCAGGAACTTTGAACTGAAGGTCAGGGAGCTGTTCCCCACGGGAAAGCTGCCCGGGTTCGTCCACATTTCTGTGGGCGAGGAGGCCGTCCCCGTGGGCGTATGCTCGAACCTCCGCGACGACGATTACATCACCAGCACCCACAGGGGGCACGGGCACTGCATCGCCAAGGGCGTGGACGTCAACGCGATGATGGCCGAGCTGTACGGGAGGAGCACGGGAACGTCCAAGGGCAAGGGTGGCTCGATGCACATATTCGATTTCAGCATCGGGATGCTCGGGGCCAACGGCATCGTGGGGGCTGGCGGTCCTCTTGCGACCGGAGCGGCGCTCTCCGCAAAATACAGGAAGACCGACCAGGTGGCCGTATGTTTCTTCGGGGACGCTGCCGCCAACCAGGGCGCGATACACGAATCGATGAACCTGGCGAGCGTCTGGAAACTCCCGGTCGTGTTCGTCTGTGAGAATAATCAGTACGCCCAGTTCACGCCCCACAGTGCGGACTCTTCTGTGCCTGACATCTACATCAGGGCCAAATCGTACGGGATGCCGGGCGAGATGGTCGACGGCATGGACGTGCTCGCGGTGCACGACCGCGTCGGCGAGGCGGTCCGGAACGCACGCGCCAGCAAGGGACCGGCATTGATAGAGGCCAAGACGTACCGATTCTTCGGGCACTTCGAAGGCGACCCGCAGGTCTACAGGACTCAGACCGAGGTGCAGGAGTGGCAGAAGCGCGACCCTATTCACAGTCTCAAAGCAAAGATGGCCAAGGACGGGACGCTGACAGACGAGCAATTCGTCAAACTCGACGACGAGGCTAAGGAGAAGGTCTCCAACGCGGTGAAGTTCGCGGAGTCGTCGCCCGACCCGCTACCCCAGGAGTTCGAAGAGGATGTCTATGTCACATACAAGTGATTCCAAGATGATGACCCAGACCACAAGAGAACTGACCTATGTCCAGGCGATCACGGAGGCGATGAAGCAGGAGCTCATCCGGGACCCGCGGGTCTTCATCATGGGCGAGAACATCGGGCAGGGGGAAGGGGCATTCGGGGCGACGACAGGCTTGTTCAAGGAGTTC
>Ga0302324_100014532_pt1 | contig 15867 bp, 17 predicted proteins | sample Palsa_T0_1_FD_201949 | JGI IMG/M metagenome (GOLD analysis project Ga0302324, IMG submission 201949) | Peat permafrost microbial communities from Stordalen Mire near Abisko, Sweden - Palsa_T0_1 | ecosystem: Environmental > Terrestrial > Soil > Palsa > Peat permafrost | place: Sweden: Abisko...
ATCGCGCGCGAGGCCGAGTTCTACGGAGCCATGGATGGAGCGGCGCGGTTCAACCAGCGCGATTCGCTGGCAACCATTTTGATCACGGCGATCAACATTGTCGCCGGCCTGCTGATCGGGACCTTGCAGCAGGGAATCGATCTGGCGGAGGCGGCGCGGACGTACACGGTTCTCACCGTTGGCGACGGCCTGGTGACCCTGATTCCGTCCCTGCTGGTCTCGATTGCCGGGGGCATTACGCTGACGCGCGCCAACTCTGCCGGCCTGCTGGGCGGAGAGATTCGGCAGCAGCTTCTAGCGAAACCGGCAACGCTTTACCTGGCCGGCCTGGTCTCGGCCGCCATGTGCCTGATACCCGGGCTACCCAAGGTAGCGTTTCTGGCCGTAGCAGGAGCGCTCATCTGGGCCGGCCGCCGAGTTGCTGCAAGAGCCGCCGCAGCCCCGGCCGCCGAGCCAGTGCCCACCGACAAGAAAAAGGCCGATCAGGCGCGTGGCGCAGATCTGCAAAGTCTTCTCAAACTCGAAGAGCTCACACTCGAGATCGGGTTTCAGCTGATTCCGCTGGTCGACGAGAAGCAGGGCGGGCAGCTTCTCAGCCGCGTTCGGTCCTTGCGTCGGCATCTTTCGAGCGAACTCGGATTCCTGGTGCCGCCCGTGCACATCTCCGACAACCTGCGCCTGAAGCCGCGCGAGTATGTCTTCTCGCTGCGAGGCATGGAGATCGGCCGCTGGCAGACGGAAGGGAACCTGCGCCTCGCTGTTTCGGGCGACCCGAACCGCAGGCCACTGGCCGGGAAAGCCGCACGCGAACCTGCCTTCGGCGTCCCGGCCGTCTGGATTGCCGCGACGCTCGAAGAGCAGGCAAGCGCGGCCGGCTACTCGGTGGTGGACGCGGTCACCGTGATCACCACACATCTCGGCGAGATGATCCGGCAGCACGCGTGGGAACTGCTGGGCCGCGCCGAGACCAAGCGCCTGCTCGACTCGTTGAATGAGAGCCATCCAAAACTCCTTGAAGAGCTGGTACCGAAGCTCCTGACATTGGGCGAGGTCGAGCGCGTTCTCGAGCAGCTTTTAAGGGAGCGTGTCTCCATCCGCGATCTCGGGACCATACTCGAGGCCCTGATCGAAACCGCCCCAACCAACAAGAGCCCGGTCGCCTTGGTCGAGGTCGCGCGCCAGGCGCTGGGGCGGAGGCTGGTGCGCCCGCTGGTCGATGACGAGGGCCAGCTGCCGGTACTGCTGCTCGACCCCGGAATCGAAGAAGAGATCCTGGCCACCCTTGCTCCGGACCCCGGCCAACGGCTCCTCGGGGCAAGCACAGCCTCTGCAACCCCGCTTGTCCGCCGGCTTGCCGATTCTGTGAGGCAGCTTATCGGATCCGCCACAGCTCCGGTCCTTCCCGTGCTCCTTTGTCCGGGTTCGGCTCGTTACCACGTACGCCGATGGCTGGAACCGATGCTGCCACGGTTAACGGTGCTATCGGCTGCCGAGATTCCTCCTGAAATCCGTCTGCGTCCGGTCGGCACCGTGCGCTAACAGACTTGGGCAGGGATTTAGGCCATTACGGGTGAGCACGACCGGGAGTCAGGCGGAGTCAACCGGAACTTGAGGGAGGCCAACTGAGCGATGGAGATGGAATCTTTGACCACGACAGCAAATCGCAGAGTTGGTTCCCGTAGCGGCTACCCCCCGGGCGCCGCAAATGGCGAGCTGAGCGGTGAGCAGGAGCGTCTTCTGCTGGAACACCTCCCGATCGTGCGCTTTCTGGCCCGCCGCATCCACGAGCGCTTGCCCCAGCACGTCGAAATTGAGGACCTGGTCTCGGCCGGCGTTGTGGGGCTGATGGACGCCTTTGCGAAGTTCGACCCGACCAAGAAAGTCCAGTTCCGCAGCTACGCGCAGTTCCGCATTCGCGGTGCGATTCTGGACAGCCTGCGCACCCTGGACTGGAGCCCGCGCGAGTTGCGCCGCAAGGGACGTGCGGTTGAGGAAGCAATCCGCGTGCTGACTGCGCGCATGGGCCGCGCTCCCCAGGAGGGGGAAGTGGCTTCCGAGATGGAGCTGAGCCTCGAAGAGTATCAGCAGCTGCTGGGCGACCTGAAGGGCCTGGAGATCGGCACGCTGCACATGGAACGCAACGAAGACTCGGGCGAAGAGGAGCTTGCCTACGTGCCGGGCCGGCCGGATGAAGATCCACTCTTCCGCTGCCTGCGGGGCGAGCTGGAGGAGAGGCTGACGGAAGCTATCGCCGGTCTGCCCGACCGTGAGCGCCTGGTCATGACGCTTTACTACTACGAGGAGATGACGATGCGCGAGATCGGCCTCGCTCTGGGAGTGGTGGAGTCGCGCGTCTCGCAGCTTCACGCCTCGGCCGTGGTCCACCTGCGGGCCGCGCTCAAGGATTTGGCCGCCCGCGGAGCTCTGGAGCGGGCTGCGCGCGAGCGAAAAGGCCGCCCGGCGCAGGACCGTGTTGAACAGAACCGGCGTGACCAGAACCGGGACGACCCGAGACCGAAGGCCGCATTCATCGAGGACCTGTTCCGGCCTGAAGCCTTGCACAGGGTCCGCGGGTAGGCGTCCGGCGGCAGGGACCGGTCAATCAGGTAAGTAAAGTCGAGCGGGAACCAAGCAGCCTGAGAGGAAACGAAATCAATGGAGAAGACTCTTAAGCAGGCCGAAATCGATGCACTCTTCGAGGCAGCGCGCAGCGCTACCAAGGATGCTGCACGGCCCGAGGTCCGCGCCCGGGTGGTTCCCTACAATTTTTCCTCCGCGGGCCAGATCTCAACTGACCAGCTACGCGCGATCTCTATGCTGAACGACCTGTTCGCGCGCAATCTGACCCACAACCTTGCTGCCTGGCTGCGCACGCGATTTCAGGTCAACCTGGTCTCGGCCGAGCAAATCCCCTTCAACGAGTTTCTGCTGCGCATTCCCGAGATCAGCTATGTGGCCTCGGTGCGCCTTGAGCCCCTTGGCGCCATCTCGGTGCTGCAGCTGGATCTGGCGCTGGCCCCGCCGGTGATCGATCTGCTCCTCGGCGGCGAGGGTAAGGATGGCCCGCTGCGCGAGCTCACGGACATCGAAGAAGCGATTCTGGGCTCGGTAGTGGAGATCATCTGCCGCGAACTTACCGCGGCCTGGCAGCCGGTCGGGCTGAGCTTCAACTTCGAGCGCCGCCAGATGCAGACCCAGGTAGCGCGCATGATGGCGGTCACCGAAAAGACGCTCTGCCTGAGCTTCGAGATTCGCATGCCGCACAGCTCAGGGCTGCTGAATCTGGCCTTTCCCGCCGTTGTCGCAAACACCATCCTGCGGCGGTTGACATCGGACTGGGGCCGGCCGCGCCGTCACGCCGGCGAGACGCGGGCGCGGATGGAGTCAATTGCCAGGCGCCTTCGCTTCGGTGGCTCGCTGCAACTGCCTGCCGTGCGAGTGGCGGCGGCGAAGTTTGAGGAGCTGGAACCCGGTTCGGTGCTGCGCCTCGATCTCGCAGCCAACACGCTACCCCTATGGCGGGTTGGGGGCCAGACACTGGCCGAGGCCGCCGCGGTGGCCGAAGGCGCGCATCGCGGCGCCCGCATGGAAGAGATGGCAGGGGAGCAAAACGCATGATTACCTATCTGGATTGCTGGATAAGGGCCGCGTCGGCTCTCTTCGCCCAGGCACTGGCCGGCGAGCCGCAGTTGGTGGAGGGGCTGCCCAAACCTTTGGGAGCCGGGGCCTTCGGCTTCGCCGCAACGCTTGGCGGCGACCAGCAGGGCAGTTTTTCCGTGCTCGTCGACGGAGCGGCACTCGAAGCTCCGCTGGTCGGCGAAGGCATGGATCAAAAGGCTGGCTGGGCTGAGATCCTGCGCGAGGTGGCGGAGGCCGCTGCCGGCGATCTGCTGGCACAGACAGGCAGGCCCTGCCGTGTAGAGAAGTTCGAGCCTATCGACAGCGAGCCGAAGGTTTCGCGCGCATTTCAGTTGAAAGCGGGAGACCGCTCCTGGGCCCTCCTGGTGAAGGACGACGTGTGCGCGGCCGCCAAAGAGGACCCGGCTGCAGACCCGTCGGCGACGCCTGCAGGGGCGCGGTCCGATTCAAAACCAGTCTCCGCGGACGAAGCGTTGCCTCCGGCAAGCCTTTCATCCGGCATGGAGCTGCTTCTGGACGTTGAACTCGAGGCCAGTCTTCGATTTGGTTGCCGGGAGATGCCGCTGGGCGAGATTCTCGACCTCGGACCGGGAGACGTCGTACAGCTGGACCGCCATGTTGCCGATCCGGTGGACCTGATTGTGGGGGACAAGATTGTAGCTCGCGGCGAGGTGGTGCTGGTGAACGGCAACTTCGGCCTGCGAGTGACCGAGGTGGCCGCGCCGAAGAAGAGGCTGGAGACAATTCGATGCCTCTTTTAGGCCGAAGACTGGCGAACCTGACGCATCCGGCAATCGCGGGAGAAAGTGCGATCCACGCGGCGACGGAAGGGTGGGACGCCGGGTTGAAGGCTCTCGAAAACGAGATAACGGAGCGGCCGAGGTCGGAATTCCTTCCGGCCTGCGCCAATCCAATCTGCAACTCCGGCTGGTTGCACCTGTTTCGGCGCCGGTCTCGACCGGTATTTGAAAAAGGATGGACTTGTTCGCCTGCCTGCACCCACGACCTGGTAGGCGCGGCGGTTCGCCGGGAACGGGAGGGCAGGGCCACAGCGGGGAGCGAGGCTCGCGGTCATCGGATTCCCCTGGGACTTGTGATGCTCGACCAGGGATGGGTATCGGCTGCCCAACTGCGGAGGGCTGTCGAGGCGCAGCGCGATGCCAGAGGCGGCAGGCTAGGGGGATGGCTGGTGCGCCGCGAGGGAGTTTGCGAGGACCTGGTAACACGCGCGCTTGCGCTTCAGTGGAGTTGCCCGGTGCTGGGTCTCGACCAGCACGACCCGGAGGCAATGACGGGATTTCTGCCGCGTTTGTTTGTAGACGCCTTCGGCGCGCTGCCTCTGCGCGCGGCAGGCGGAAGGATTCTCTATCTGGGGTTTGAGGAGCGGCTGGACCCGGCACTGGCGCTTGCCGCGGAACGGATGACGGGAATGCGCGTTGAATGCGGCCTGGTGAACGGCTCACTCTTTCGCGCGGCACACACCCGCATGCTGGCCGCGCGGTTCCCCCCCGTGGAACTGATCGAAGCAGCCTCGGAGCCTGCCGCGGCGCAGGCCATTGCACGGTCTGTCGAGAAGACGCGCCCACTCAACGCGCGGCTGGTGCGCGCACACGAATGTCTATGGCTGCGGATGTGGACCCGACCCCAGGCCGGTCCGTACCCCGACCCCCCGTCTGTATGCGACCTGATCTGCTCCATCGGCTCCTATTGAACGGGCCACTCCGAGAAGCTTTCGCATCGATCCCCCGCGACGCAGCCCTGCGAATTCCCTGAGTTCGAGAACCTCCGACCCGGGAGATGGGCCGCTTTGGACGCCGGGAGCGGCGCAAGGGGATCAATAGAACCCTCGTATGAGCACACGTCCCGGTGCGCGCGAGCTTTTTTCCGGTGGGGCTAAAGCAACATGAAAACACGCCGATAAGAGGGGAGAGGAGCTTGGCATGCACGAAATACGAACTCTGATCGTCGACGACTCTTCGGTAATGCGCAAGATCGTCGAACGCTCCCTGCGCCAGGCGGGACTCGATCCGCTGGTGGTGCACGAGGCGGGCAGCGGAACCGAAGGGCTCGATGTGCTCCGGACAGAATCCGTTGACCTGATTCTCTCGGACATCAACATGCCTTCCATGGATGGCCTTGAGTTCCTGCGCCAGATTCGCGCACAGAACCTGGCTCCCGGTGTGCCTGTGGTGATGATCACAACCGAATCCAGCGAGGAGCATGTGAAGCAGGCAATCCTCTCCGGAGCGCGAGGATACATTCGCAAACCCTTTACTGCGGAACAGGTGAAGGAGCGGGTGCTGCCCCTGCTGAACGCGAAGGCGGCGTGACGGCCGGCGAGCGGTGCGATGGCGAGAGCCGTCCCAGCGGAGCCATCAGGGAGCGTCGATGCTGTTAAACGGAGTAAGGAAAGCCGCTATTGCGCGAAACAACGTTGCCGACAAGAACGATACGGAGTATTCGATGACGGTCTCTCTGCGGGAATCCGTGCAACTGGTCTCCGATCCGCGGAACCTGGATGCGAGCGTGGAAGAGGTCTTTCGGCTGATGCTGGGAGTCAATTGCAGACGGGAGAGCAGCGCACCAGAGCCCGAGGCCGAGTCGGTGACAGCGGTGGTGGGATTCGGCGGTCTCCTCAGTGGGGCATGCGTCTTCCGCTCGGGCGCGCGTGCGGCGCTGCGCATTGCGGCCAGGATGACCGGCATGGAGTTTGCATCGCTCGACGACACGGTGAAGGATGCAATCGGAGAGATCGGCAACATGCTGGCCGGGGCCTGGAAGGGCAAGGTGCCGGATCTGGCAGCCAACTGCGGGCTGTCGGTTCCGGCCGTCATCACCGGAAGGGACTACAACCTGCACGTCCAGGCGCCAGAGTTCCAGCTGCACCATATATACCGCTTTGAGGATGCGTATTTCGAAGTAACGATCGTCTGTGACGGGTTGCAATAGCCGGCCATATTGGTTTGAGCCGAAGCCGGGCCCGACGAAGCCCGGACGTAGAATGTGCCCTGTTGCTGCGCGGAATTGATTTTCGTTCGCTCATTTTGACCCATCTTCGGTGGCCGAAGAAACAAGATCGCGAAGCGATGCGGCTGAATTCTTCTCCACTCGTTCCAGAATGATCTCCTTCTAATCCTCCGTCCCCATTTCCGGTCCTCTATCTGCCTCCTTGTCCCTTCGCAAGGAGGCTCCTTCCCATGGACAGCGGCTATTACGCGGCGATGACCGGCCTGGTGGCCCGCACCCAGGCCCTGGATGCCGCAGCGGCAAACCTGGCGAACGCGCAAACGGCAGGCTACCGGGCTGAGCGTGAATACTTTCGCTCGGCGCTGCTCGGGCCGGATGCTCTCGACTCCCAGTTGGGTAGCGCGGTGAACAACTTCGGCCTACTGGGCGGCGACCGGCTAAGCATGGCGCAAGGAGCGCTGGCGCAGACCGGCAATCCTCTTGATCTGGCGATTGAAGGCGAAGGTTTCTTTCAGGTTCAGACCCCGAACGGTCCGCGTTATACCCGCGACGGGAGTTTCCATCGCGCACCGGGCGGGCTGCTGGTCACTGCCGATGGCGACCCCGTGCTCTCGGCGACTGGCAAGATCATCGGAGTGCCTCCCGGCGAGCCCTCTGTGGGAGCTAACGGCGCGCTCTCGGTGGCCGGCGGCGTGGTGGCCACGGTCGGGGTATTCGCGTTTCCAAAGGGAACTGACCTGACGCCGGAGGGAGCCAACCGATACGTCGCGCCCACGGGTATCGACCCCAAGGCGACAACCGGGGCTTCGATCCATCAAGGTGCGATCGAGCAGGCGAACCAGGACGTGATCCAAGGCTCGCTCGATCTGATGGTCATGCAGCGCCAGGCGGAGATGATGCAGCGGGCTTTGACTGTCTTTCACACCGAGTTCAACAGGATCGCAACCGAGGACCTGCCCAAGGTGTGAGAGAGGCGGCTCTCAGTTTTAAGTTGTCAGTTTTTAGTTGTTGTTTATCAGCGGTCAGTAGGCGAGGGCCGGGGATGGATGCAGGTCGATGTAGAAACGGGCGTTCTGAGAACTGACAACTGAACGCTGACAGCTCGACGACTGAAAGGAGTCGCAATGATTCGAGCCTTATACACGGCGGCGAGCGGGATGAGCGCGCAGCAGATGAACCTGGACACGATAGCCAACAACCTGGCGAACTCCTCGACCACGGGCTTTCGCCAGCTCCGCCTTGAGTTTCAGGACATGGTTTACCAGAACCTGGTGACCCCCGGCGCCGCGCAGTCGCAGTCGACGGTTTCGGCCGGCCTGCAGATTGGATTGGGCACAAAGTCGGCGGCCACCGAGGTAATCATGACTCAAGGCTCGCTGAATCAGACCTCGAACCCGCTGGATGTCGCGATCGAAGGCGCGGGGTTTTTCCAGATCCAGCGGCCGGACGGGACAATTGCCTATACGCGGGCCGGACAGTTTCAGCTCAACAGCCAGGGGACGCTGGTGACCACGGACGGCGATCCGGTGATCCCGACCATTACCATTCCTTCCAATGCAACGGCTGTGACGATTACCCAGTACGGCGTGGTCAATGCCACCCTGGCCGGGCAGCAGAACCCGTCGCAGCTGGGGCAGCTGCAACTGGCAACCTTCCCCAACCCTGGAGGCCTCGAGAGCATGGGCTCAAACCTGTTGACAGCGACGCTCAGTTCGGGCGACCCGGTGCTGGGAAATCCGGGAGGAACCCAGGGACTGGGCACGTTGCAGCAGGGTTACCTCGAGAACTCGAATGTGGACGTGGTGACAATGTTTGTGCAGATGGTACTGGCGCAGCGGGCCTATGAGTCGAATTCGAAGGTGATCAAGGCAGCCGACGACATGTACTCGCAGGTTAACAACATGACGCACTGAGTGCGCGTCGCCGGGCGAGCCCGGTCAATTGGAAAGCGCAGAAAAGATCATGCAAATGAAACATGCAAACGGCGTGAATGCGATTGCCACATGGGCATTGACGGGCATGATTGCATGCTCGGTAGGATTTGCCGCGTCGGGAGCCTCGGTGGCGCAATCGTTGTCCCCGTCTGCTGGTGACCGACCGAGCCAAAGCACGATTCGCTCTTTCTGCACCGGGTGCACGGTGGTGCGTGAAATTGACGACCCGCATTCCGGCCAGCAATGGCTGCTGCTGCGCGACCCAGCCCATCCGGGCGGCCCGGGCGTACTTGCTTCGAGGGACTCGGTTCAATCGAACGGCAAGCTGGAGGGAGCGATCGTTCGGCTGCACCCGGCAATCCGGGCCGGAGATCGCCTCACGGTGGAGCAGTCGAATACGAAGTTCGATCTTCGGCTGGAGGGAGTTGCTCTGTCGCCCGCAGCGCTGGGAGGGCAGTTCCGTGTGCGGCTCGTGTGGGGCGGCAAAGTTGTTGAGGCAGTCGCTCTCGCTCCGGGCCGCGCGGTTGAGAGCCCGGAAAAGGAGTTCTGGCCATGATCGCGCGTTGCGCAGGTCGGGCATTACTCTCGCTGTCGATCGGACTTGCATCCTCGATAACGGCAGGGGCAGCCGGCAGGAAGATCCCCCTCATTCCTCAGGCCAAGCCGACCCCGCCGGAGGAAGCGCTGCACGCTTACGTGAACCGTGTGCGCGCGCAGCAGGCAGCAGAGGTGAAGACGCCGGGCTCGATCTGGTCGCCCGAGGGACGGCTGGTGCGGCTGGGGACGGACGCCAAGGCGGTACGGCTGCACGACGTGGTTTCGATCGTGGTGACGGAAAGCCTGGCTGCCTCGACGGATGGGCAGGTCAAGAATTCGCGTGCTTCAAACGCAAACTCCGGACTGACGTCTCTATTTGGCGCACTGAAGGCATCGAACGCCTTGCAAAACCTGGTCGGAATGACCGCGTCGTCGGGGCTTGCAGCGCAGGGACAGAGTACGACTAACTCGAGCCTGGCAACGACTTTTGGCGGAGAGGTGGTGGATGTATTGCCCAACGGAATGCTGGTGGTGCAGGCGACGCGGCAGTTGACTTTCTCGCAACAGACGCAGGTGATCAAGCTGCGCGGCCTGGTGCGGCCCGAGGATGTCAGCGCTCAGAACCAGGTGCTGTCGACGGCCATGACCGATCTCGAACTGGAAGTGACGGGCAAGGGAATCATTAACGATTCGACCTACCGGCAGAATCCGCTGGTGCGCCTCCTGGAGAAGTTGCTGATCTTCTAAGAGGGTCCAGGGTTTTGGGTTTAGGGTTTAGCGTTCAGGGCACAGGAGCCCGGGGGCTAGGGAATAGGGAATAGGGAATTGGATTTCGAACCAACAGTTGCCGAGCAGGGATCGCAGATCCAGGACAAATAAGCCATGCGGAACATTAGGCGGAGTTCATTGGAATGGTGGGGGGAAGCATCTTTCCGCCGACGGCGCGGCCAAGCAGGTCTTGTGCTGTCTCTATTTGTGACATTCTGCTCCGCAACCGCGTGCGTAGCGCAGGCCGATCCGCAGGTCCAGCGAGCGCGCATCAAGGATGTGGCGACGATCGAGGGAATCCGCGATAACCAGCTGGTCGGCTTTGGCCTGGTGGTGGGGCTGAGAGGAACGGGCGACAGTTCCCAGACGGTTTTTCCCGCGCAGACGCTGGTTTCGACACTCGAGCGCCTGGGGATCACGGTGCCGCAAACGGGGTCGAACAGCGCCAGCAACATGCAGGTGAAGAACATGGCGGCCGTGTTTGTAGTGGCGACGCTGCCGCCCTTCAGCCGTCCGGGCGAAAAGATGGATATCACGGTCTCCTCGGCGGGCGATGCGCGTTCACTCGAAGGCGGGATCCTGCTGATGACGCCGCTCTATGGACCGGACGGGCTCATCTACGCGCAGGCACAGGGCGCTTTAGTGCTGGGCGGCTACATTGCGACATCGGCGGGCAATACCCGGCAGATGAACCACCCCACGACGGCGCGGATTCCCGGAGGCGCGCTGGTGGAGCGCGCGGTTCCATTTGATCTGAAGCAGATGCACATGGTTACGGTGGTGCTGAACGATGCGGACTTTCATACGGCCGAGCACATGGCCGAGGCTATCGACCGGGCGCTGGGCTCTGCGCGGGCGCACGCGGTAGACAGCCGGAGGGTCGAGGTGGCCAGTTCAGACGGCGAGGACTTGCCTTTGCTGCTCGACCGTGTGGAGGCAGTTGAAGTGGAGGTTTATCCGCGGGCGCGGGTGGTGGTGAATGAACGTACAGGCACGGTTGTAATCGGAGGCACTGTCCGGCTGCAACCGGTCACGATTCTGCATGGGGGTCTTTCGGTGAACGTGCTCAGCGAGCAGAAGGTTTCACAGCCGAATGCGCTCTCGTCAGGAACGACGCAGGTGGTCGAGCAGACCACCGTGCAGGCACAGGACAAGCCCGTGAACCGCATCGACTTGAAGCCGGGAGCCACGGTCGAGGACCTGGTGCAGGAATTGCAGCAGACAGGAGCCGGGGCGAGAGACGTGATCTCGATCTTGCAGGCAATGAAAGAAGCCGGAGCGTTAGAGGCAGACCTCATAGTTATTTAGCGACGCGAAAGGAGACCGGTGGAGACTTTGGGGATAAGCGGCGATGCGGGAAGTGCAGTCAATGCAAATGCGGGCACAGCGTCTTCACCTCCTCGGCTGGTCAAGGCCGCACACGAGTTCGAGGCGCAGTTGATGAAGGAATTGATGGCGCCATTGACCAGAGGGAGTTCGGTCCCTGGTTCGAGTGGGAATGAAGACGACGAAGATTCAGGCTCATCCGGGGCCCTGGGGGAGTATGCAGCTGAGGCTTTGGGGCAGGCACTGAGCACGGCAGGAGGATTTGGAATTGCTAATCGGATTCTGGGCGACATTGGCCATCCCGGTGGTCATACTAGGTAATCAGGGAGGGTCCAGGGGGTAACCAGAAAACGAAACCAGAATGATGGGATGAGACGATGCGAATGACTAGAGTGATTAGCGAGCGCGCCGATAGGGAATTCAAGGAGCATCAAAGATGGATATTCGCAATAGCCTGGATGGACTGAAGTCGCTGCTGGGAGTGACGGAGCCGAGCACTGCGCCAACGCAGACAAAGGGCACGCCGGCTTCAACGGCGAATTCCCTGAACAGCGATCATGCGACGGTCAGCAACGCTGGGAGCGAGGTAGCGAGCGCGCTTTCTGATAACGGTGTCCGTACGGACAAGGTGGCCGCGGTGCAGGCTGCTTTGGCTGCGGGCACTTACAACGTGCCGACTGCCGCAGTGGCGTCGAAAGTGGTGGAGGCGATGCTGGGCGAGGACGGCCAGGGTTAAGGATCCTGGTGCAGGAAGGGATGCGAGGCATGCGCGAGTTGAATCTTCCCCGGGAGGATTTTGAGATCCGGGAGGTGATAGCCGAAGCGTCACAGGCGCTGGCCCGGCTGGATGCAGACAGGCTCGAGGAGCTGGCCCTGGCCTGCCAGGCGCTGAACCGGGATCGAGGACTAATTGACGGGGCGGATTCTGGCTCCGATACTGGAGCCGGGAGACGGCGAAGCGATGAAACTTTAGCGCGACAGGCCCGCGAAGCTGCAGGAGAAATGAGGGCTTTTCGACGCGTATTGGATGCGACGCGGGCAAACCTGACAGTGATGCGGCGGTTGCGTCAGTTGCGAGAAGGGCGCATCGAGTATAGCGAGGCGCAGGCGCGCGGATGGCCGTCATCGGAGCCGGGTTATGGGGACAATTAACACAGCTTTCAGTGTCATAGCGCAGGCACTGGACGCCGATCAGGCAGCTCTTAACGTAGTGGCCAACAACGTGGCCAACGCGAATACCCAGGGGTATACGACCGAAAATCCAAATTTTCAAGAGAACCAGCCACTCGAGATTGGAGGCGTCTCCTTCGGGGATGGAGTGACCGAAACCGGAGCCACTTCGGTGCGGGATCGCGTCCTGAACGAGCGACTGGATCAGCAACAGCAGGTAGCGTCGTCCACGGGGTCGCGGTTGACGGCTTTGAACACCGTACAGGCACTGTTTACGCCCGATTCGGGTTCGAGCTCGGCGACCGCCGGAGATATTTCGAGCGATCTGACCGGGTTTTTCAACTCATTTTCATCTCTGGAGGCAAACCCCACGGATGAATCGCTGCGGGAAGAAGTCCTTTCGTCGGCCTCGACGCTGGCAGCGGATGTGTCGAATGCTGCAGCCAGCTTGAACTCGCAGCGATCGGCGCTCGACCAGGAAGCAAGCGGAGTGACGAGCCAGGTGAACTCCCTTACCAGCGCGATCGCGCAGCTCGATCAGCAGATCCAGTCGACTTCGCCGGACGCAGACGCAGGGACGCTCGAAGACCAGCGGCAGCAGGATCTGAGCCAGCTATCACAGTTGATCGGAGTCAATCAAATTACGACCGAAAACAACGGACTCTCGGTGACGACCACCTCCGGACAGCCGCTCGTCTCCGAAGGGCAGAGCTTTCAACTCACTACGGGAAGCGTTGATGGTGTGACGCACTTTTTTGTTGGCGGCACCGATATTACGGGCCAGCTGACGAGCGGTGGCGGAGAGTTAGGCGGCTATCTGACTGCTCGGGATCATGACATTCCGAGCGCGCTTAGTTCGCTCGATCAGCTGACGTACAACGTTTCGACGCAGGTGAATGCCCTGAACAACGCGGGAACAGATCTTGACGGAAACACCGGAGCGGTCGTTCCTCCCGGCACGGTCGCCTCGACACTCGACATCTTCTCCGCACCTCCCGGGCTGGCCGCGGGCAGTGCAACGGGCAGCGCCGTGGCAATGAGTGTGGTGATGACCAATCCGAACCAGATTGCGGCGGCCGGAGCCGGGTTGGGAACCGGGGACAGCTCGAATGCGACGGCGATTGCAGCCCTCGCGAATCAGTCGATTGTTAACGGCGAGACGCCGACGAATTATTATGCGAACTTTGTCTCCCAGCTGGGAGCGACGGTTTCAAACGTGCAGACGGAGAACACGGCGGCGAATGCTTCGGTAACTCAGCTTCAGACACAGAGCAATGCGCTCTCCAGCGTGAACCTGAACGACGAGGCTTCGGCAATGTCGACATTTGAACGAAGCTACCAGGCTGCCTCGCAGGTGTTCACGATATTGAACACGGTGATGGCCTCTGCACTGAATCTGGGCGAACAGTCGACGGTCTCGTAGTCTTGCAGTGAAAAAGATCTCCGGAGATTGCGGAGCTCGAGTGGGGCAATAGAGGAGCATTGGCATGCAGGTCGATCCGAGTTACGTGACGAATCTTGTAAGTTCTCTCGATCAGGCCCAGGCGAATCAGCAGCAACTCACGGCGGAGCTTTCGAGTGGGGTAGCCATTACGTCGCTGAGTCAGAATCCCGTGGCCTCGGGCCAAAACGTTCTGCTCCTCAACCAGATTCAGCAGGACGACTCTTTTACGCAAAGCACCAACCTCGTGACCGGGCAGCTGCAGGTGGCGGATTCAACGCTGGGCAGCGTTGTTTCGCAGCTCACTCAGGCAATCTCTCTGGCCACCCAGGCCAACAACGGCACTGAGAACTCAAGCGATGTGCAGTCTATTTCCAGCCAGCTCTCGGGAATTCTGGACGAGGTGCAATCGCTGGCCAATACCAGCTACCAAGGTCAGTACATCTTTTCGGGCGGCCAAACTTCAACGACTCCTTTTACGACTTCGAGCGCCATCTCTCCCGCAGCGACGACCTATAGCGGCGACTCGGACATCAACTACCTGGTGACGCCGAACGGGCAGAAGATTCAGCTGAATGTTCCGGGCAGCCAGATTTTTCTTGGCAGCGGCGCGAACAGCGTCTTCGGCGCTTTGAACGCCTTGGTGGCGGACTACTCAAGCGGTACGGTGGACACTGCCCAGGCGGTAAGCGACACGTCGGCGTTAAGCACTGCTCTGAATTATGTCTCGCAGCAGCGGGTGACGATCGATAACTCGATCAGCCAGGTGACGGCGGCCGGCGACGCAGTGACCAACGCGCAGACCCAACTGACCAGCGCACAGACCAGTCTGATGCAGGCGGATGTGGGGCAGGTTTCGACCGAGCTCTCGCTCTCTGAGACCCAGCAGACGGCTTTGGAAGATGTAATCGCGCAGATGGAGTCCTCATCGAACGACCTCTTCAGCAAGCTCCAGTGAACATCCAGAACAAGCCATGCTCCGTCTATACTCGATGCAAAGGACATTAGCTTGTTCGCCCCCATCCGATTCATCTGGAATGCGACCCGAGGTCATCGTCTGGCTCCGTGGCGGAGTGAGTATCTGCGCTGGCGTGTGGAGACCTACTCCGGGCAGAAGGCCGAGACGCTGACCACCCCAAAGATCTTCAGCTTCCTCTGGTCGCAGCGATGGGAGCTGTTGAGCTTTCTGGCCTGGACCAACAGGTTAGAGAATGACGTTCACAAGCGAGTTTGAGGCAAAGAGCAAACACAATCCGCAATTGAATATAGATTCATGGAGTTCTGTTGGTATGAGGTTGGAGTTTCGGTGGGTCGGTTCGCTCGTCTTTCTGGCGCTGCTTTTCGGCATCGCGCCAGTTGGAGCGCAGCAACTTCCTCCCATTGAGCCTCCTAAGCCCCTGCCGAGTGCGCACGAACAGACCCCTACAATCCGCGTTACCACCAATGAAGTGCTGGTTCCGACGCTCGTTGAGAGGCACGACGGCGAGGTTGTGTATGGTCTTCACGCGAAGGACTTTGTCCTCGAAGACAATGGCGTGGCGCAGAAGATTCGTGTGCAGGAAGAGATGGATTCCGCACCGGTCGCCCTGGTTGTGGCGGTCGAAGAGGGTGGCGTGAGCGCGCTGGAATTCAGCAAATTCGCAAAGCTTGGCCCGTTGCTCGATCTGTTTCTGTCGGATGGTCGAAGCGAGGCGGCGCTTGTAGGATTCGACTCGCGGCCCGACCTGATCAAGGATTTTACGCACCACAGCGATGTTCTGGATGAGTCTCTCAAGCATCTGGAGCAGGGCAACGGCGGGGATGCGATTCTCGACACGGTGAGTTATGCGGTTGACCTGCTGGAAACGCAGCCGAAAGAGTACCGCCGGGTGCTGCTTCTGGTGAGCGAAGAACGCGACCATGGGAGCAAGCACACTAAGCCGGATCAACTGGTGGAAAGAATCGGACGGTCCGATGTTCTGATCTTGAGCGTCTGCTTTTCGCCGTCGCGGGCCGAACTGATCCACGACTCGAAAGACAGCACAGGTGAAGACCGGACGATGAACCTTTTCTCAACTGTTGCTATGATCGTTCAGGCATTCAAAA
>Ga0302324_100014535_pt1 | contig 15865 bp, 20 predicted proteins | sample Palsa_T0_1_FD_201949 | JGI IMG/M metagenome (GOLD analysis project Ga0302324, IMG submission 201949) | Peat permafrost microbial communities from Stordalen Mire near Abisko, Sweden - Palsa_T0_1 | ecosystem: Environmental > Terrestrial > Soil > Palsa > Peat permafrost | place: Sweden: Abisko...
TACCGCATGAGGTGGCGCATTTGTCATCTTCGGTCCCAGCTTCCCGTGCGCCGCCGCGATTTGCTGCCCGTACGGAGCCGAGATCCATGTGTCGCACGCTATGGGTTTTCCAATGGCGTCGCCCATGGCATCAACCACCTGGCTGCGCTGTCCAAAGCTGTTTTCCCGTCGATGACATGGAATCAAACGCGCGGAACTCGGTCATGGTTCCCCGCTTTTCCGGCGACCGAGATTCCGTGTTCCGGAGCTACCATTCGCGGCACCATATCGACGACGCACTGCTTATATGAACATGCCCGGCATGGCCGACACGGTGCGGTGCGCGATATGGCCGTGCCACCGGTCATTATCTCAAAGTATGATCGGTGGCGTCCAACCTGCCCCGCTGGCTTCCTTTATAGCTCGCATAAGCCTTGGTGAATTCAGCGCCAAGCAGGAACATCTGCGCCGAGTAATAAATCCACAGCAATAGGGCGATCAATCCGCCCGCCGCGCCATATGTCGAAGCAACCGCCGTCGATTGGAGATAGAGACCGATCAGGAACTTTCCGATACCAAACAAAAACGCCGTCGCGATCGCTCCCACGAAAACATCGTGCCATTCGATATCCGTGTCGGGCAGGATTTTGTAAATCGCGGCGAACAACGTCGCGTCAAGCAAGAACCCCACGGCAAGGTTGACAATTGAAAGCACCTGCCGACCAAATGGAAAATGGGCATCGATGTACGCGTCCGGCACCGCGAGGGCCGCCGTGATCGACAGCGAGAGCAGTAGCATAAAACCCAGAGCGGCAACGAGGGCCAGGCTCGCGGCACGGGCGCGTAACAATCGCTTGACGGTACCGCCCTTCGGTGATGCCTTCCAGATGACATTCAGGGCTGATTGCATTTCGCCAAAAACACCCGACGAGGTGATGAGAAGCGTGATCACCCCAAGCGCGCTGGCGACGACGCCGGCGGACTTCCCGGATGCGTCGTGAATGGCGGCTTGCAGGAGGTCCGCACCTTCGCGCCCCATGACTCCGGAAAGCTCAGCGGCGATCGCACCCTGGGCCGCTTCGCGGCCGTATACCGCACCGGCGATGGCGACGATGATCACCAGAACCGGAACAATCGATGTCACGACGTAGAAGGCGATGGACGCGCCTCTGCTGAGGGCGTCGTCCGCGATGAACGAAAGAAAACTCTCTCTAATGAGGTCGGTCGCGACACCGGCGACGCCGCGGGTTTCGTTCTTTTGGTGGTCGTTCATTTGGAATGCCGTACTTATATCATCCTCACCCGAAAATAAGGGATGCACTCGTCAACGTCATCACCGTCCCGCCTTCGTCATCACCGGCTCGCCTTCGTCATCATCGGCTCCCCTTCGTCATCATCGGCTCCCCTTCGTCATCACCGGGCCTGACCGGGTGATCCCTCGCGGCACCACGCAACGCCAGAAGTCAGTCACCAACGAACAGCCGGATAACGGCACTCAGGGGTCCGCCGTTCCCACGTATCGAGCCACTATCTCATCAGGCCTCAATGGAACCAGTCAATTGGCACTTCATGGACGGGTCGCGACCGGACTGGGGGTCATTGCCATCCATCGCTTTGCCGCCGACAATTCAATTCGGCGATACGGGTACCATTCACCCTGCGCTGAGCGAACAACCAAATGATCGACGACGCCCGCCCCAGATCAGCTACCAGCGTGCCATTCTTCTCTCAACATAGGAGAGAAATTTAGCCAGTCGATGCGGCGGTGTATGATCCATATTATAATGAGCGTACCAGTCCAATTTGCACTCGCGCCCACATAAGGTGCGGACGGCTCTCTTCCATATTTTTCGTTCCGGGTCTCCCATATATAGGCGAATAAGCCACCAGGGTGAGCCGTAAGTCGTGACAACGGCAATACGCTGGATGTGCTCCAGGCGTCTGGTATCAACGCCACCGTCGGGTTTCACATCATAGGCAATCCCAGGTGCCCAAACTCTGTCGAAATAGCCCTTGAGCATTGCCGGCATCCCGTACCACCAGGTGGGATAGACGGCCACCAGAGCTTCGACCGAGGCAAGCTGATTGGCATATTTCTCGACGGATTTGAAATACAGCGGGTCATCGGAATACTCACGACGCTCCTCGAGACTCATGACCGGCTTAAATCCATCGCCATACAAATCCAGATCCGTCACGGCGTGGCCGGATGCGGTGAGACTTTTAATGACGGCTTTATGCAAGGCGCTGGCGAAGCTTGTTTCGTCCGGATGGCAATAGATCACCAAAACGCGCATCAGATATCCCTCGGGCGGCTTTCGCGTTTTGAATCCGGCGGGCGAGCACCCGCCGGATTTTTTGCTTATGCGCCGTTACGGATGTTCGTCGCGCAAGCTGCCGCCATAGGCCGCGGCTGCACTGGCGATAAAGGCTCCGACGAGCATCGATAACGCCGTGAAGATCGCAATCGCGGCAGTCGACTTGCGCGCTGTGTCCGCCGCCTGGCGTAGATTGTTTTCGGCGGTCTTCTCCTGTGCGATGACATCATCAACCCGCTTTTGGGCATCCGTGTCGGACAGGCCGGTCCGCGTCGCGACCAGGCTCGCGAGATAGGTTCGGTCGCTATCGGGCACGTCGCCATTCCGCAGGTCACGGGCGAATATCCGGGTAACCTCGGCCTGGACACCCGAGCTGGACGACGAAAGCTCCGGTTTTTCACCGCGGAACAGACTGTCCACATCGTAAGCTCGTGTCTGCGCGAGCGACCCCACGCCCTGAGCGGCTCCCGACGCGACTGTCGCCGCGGCGCGCGTACCTGTGCCGACCGTCGAGGTTCCGGCCGAAGTCAGGATCGCGACTGCAACCAAAGAAGCCAGACCCCAGGTAAGCAGTCCGTGTGCCGTGTCGCGGAAAAATACCTCGTGCGTATGGATGCGAACCCATTTCGTCCGCAACCGTCCGGTGATAAAGCCTCCGAGGCCCGACGACAGCCATTGCACGACGATAAGCCACACTCCGGCGGCGATTGTGAAGGTAGTCGCCGAAGCGCCGGCGTTCGGCCACGGAGACAGATATGCAAGGCCGAGCCCTGACCCGAGCAATATCAGTATCAAGGTTGTCGAGGCAGCAGCGACGGCCCCCCCGAATATCGCCGCCCACGAAATCGCGGAGACCGGAGACTCGGCGACTGCGCGCGAGTCGGGTCCATAGGTGATGGGATCTGATAGCATTGTCAGTGCCAGAGCAACGCGAGGATAATGATAACCGGGATCGGCACACCCAGCAGCCAAAGCAGAATTCCACGCCCCACGGAAACCTCCCATATGTTGTCAGTCGTGTTTCTGTAACGATTTACCGCGGTTACAGTTCCAATGATTCCCACGCGACGTCGCCGCCGCGGACCTGACGCGTCTATCCTTCGATCAGGTGGCCGAGCGCCGCCCAGGGACGGATGCCGTCGCAAATGATTTTAACCATGCCGAGGACGGGCACCGCGAGGATCGCGCCTGGCACACCCCACATCCAGTACCAGAAAATCAAAGATACGATCACCAAAACCGGATTCAGAGTAAATCGCCGGGCGACGAGGAATGGGGTGATGAACTGCCCCTCTGTCACGTGGAGTGCGAGAAATGCAGCCGCCGGAAGCAGCGATGCCCAAAGGGGCTCGATGGTCAGCAGACCAGCCATTAGCAAAACGAAGAGACAGATAATGGGACCGATCACCGGGATGTAATTCAGGAAAAATGCCAGGACACCCCAAAGGACCGGATCGTCGAGCCCCGTAGCCCATGTCGCCAGAGACGTCGCGACTCCGACCGAAGCGTTCATGACCGTAACGGTCATCAAATAGGCGGCGATGTCGCTTTCAATATGCTGCGATATCATCACCGCCGTTTTTTTGTCCCGGAACCGCGGCAGGATCTCCACGAACCGGCGAAGGAACAGGTCCCCGGAGACCAGCAAAAAGAACAGCACGACGATCGTTATGAACAAGCCACTCGCGAAACTCGCCGTGCCTGAGACCAACAAGTCCGAAAGTCCGGAAGATGGGGCAGCCGTCGGAATTCCGCCCTGCGACGACACCAGATGCATATAGCTCTCGGCGTTATTCAGGAAGCGCTGGACCGACACCACCGGGCCGCTGATGAAATTGAGCCGTTCCTGGAGGCGCGGTAGTCCGTCCGGCAGCTTCTGGGACCAGGCATGTGCCGGCCCCGACAACGCCGCACCCATCGATACGAACAGAACGAATAGTGCGACAATCATCGTCAGGGCCGCGACACTGCGCGGAACATGCCAGCGTTCCAGCTTCCGCACCCCCGGCTGCATCAGCAACTTGAGAAGAATCGCCAACACGATCGGCAGCACGATGGGCCGGGTCACGTAGAGCGCGGCCATGAACAGCAATGCGAATTGAGCGGCCTGAAGGATCACCACCGGATTGGACGGCAAGTGGATCGGCTCCGGCCGTTCATCGGACGCGCCGTTCAAATCCGGCGCGACGTATTCTTCTGCCTCGGATTGTGGCTGGAAAGAGAGGTCCGGAGGAGACATCCGCTCAGACACAGTCAGCAAAATAGCCGGCGCGGGAGTTCTTTCGGAAAGACCGGCGTGACCGCGGTTGACGTGCCCATCCAAATGTCTCCCGCGCCGCCCCACGACAATCGTCCGCAACGCCAAGCATGCAACGCCCGGCACTACTGTACGTTCCATCGGAGTGCACCGGCCATCAGAGCGCCCCGGCCATCAGCGTAGACCGGCCATCAGGGCAAACCGCATCGTCATCCGCAAGGCGGGAACATTCGCGGCGAAGCGTTGTTATTCGATCGCGTGCTCGCATCGAGGAGGGGTCATTGGAAATTCGCGTCGGCTTCGAGATTCTATGCCAATGCCCGGCCGCCACTCCCTTTGTGGCGATGCTGCGGACCCATCCGGAGCGCCGGCACGATCTTATCGGTCACGAGCGCCTCGAATTCAGCTCGCTGGAGTCCGTGCACCATTACCTGGACACGTTCGGCAACATTTGCAGCCGGATCGTGGCCCCCGCCGGAGTATTCCCGCTACGAGGGGAGGCCGTGGTTCGCGACACCGGCAAGCCCGACCCGGTCGTTCCCTGGGCTGCGGAAATCCCGATCCCCCAGTTACCAGACGACGTTTTGCTGTTTCTCATGGGCAGCCGATATTGCGAAACAGACGAACTGGCGACTTTCGCATGGAATACGTTTGGCAACACGGCCCCTGGATGGTCGCGCGTGCAAGCCATCTGCGACTTCGTGCATGGTCACATCGAATTTGCTTATTCGAACGCTCGATCCACCCGGACAGCCCTCTCCGCGTATAACGAACGAACCGGAGTCTGCAGAGATTTCGCCCATCTTGCCATCACGTTATGCCGGGCCATGAATATCCCCGCCCGCTATTGCACTGGCTACCTGGGTGATATCGGCGTGCCGGTCGCGCCGTTCCCCATGGATTTCAGCGCCTGGTTCGAGGTTTTTCTCGGCGGCGAATGGTACGTGTTCGACGCACGGCACAACATGCCTCGCATCGGGCGCGTTCTGATGGCGCGCGGCAGGGATGCCGCCGACGTTCCTCTGCTCACGAGCTTCGGCCCTCACGGCCTGGTGAAGTTCGATGTGGTGACCGAAGAGGTCCATCTGGTCCGATAATCGACCACGCTTATCAGACATTTGTCTTGGGTTGTTTGCTTCGCCGCGGCCGGCTGGCTCCTCCGACCTTCTTGATGCAACCAATGCCGCGATGAGAGATTGAGGATCATGAGGAGATTTGTCATGAGCACCCAAACCAAAACGCGCACCTCTGGCAGCCGGCCCAAGGCGAAAGTTCATCGGCCTCACCGGGAATTCGATCATCCAGCCGAGGTCGTCGCCGATCCGGCGCTGGCAAAGGACGAGAAGCTGTCCGCGCTCGACGCCCTGGAGCAGGACGCGAAGCAACTGGCGGTCGCTTCCGGGGAAGGCATGAGCGGAGAGGAGGATACCGACCTCCGCGATGTCCTGGTCGCCAGAAGAATGATCGACTTACCGCCGTCCGATGCGGCCTTCGCGGTCGTACTTCAAACACTCGAAACCAAGCTTGCCGGTGCCGAGGGGAGCGATCTGCATGGGGTCATTGCTCATGCGATCGACGCGATCCATGTGGCTCGAAACGCGATCGGTCGTATGGGCGACATGCCGCCGCCTCCGCGGGGCGCACCCAAACCCGGCTCCCCTGACGAACTCGAAGAAGAATTGGCCAAAGAAAAACTGGATCCTTAACTCGGGACGCCAGGCGCCATTTTGAAGAGCAGGAACTTTTCTGGACGACCGGCGTTGAGCGGGTGCTGGGAGTCGGCGGCTTCGGCCGCCAAGAGGGAGGAACCGCAACAATGCCGCGCGGTAGCAAGGATGCATACACGGATAAACAAAAGCGCCAGGCGGACCACACAGAAGAAGGTTACGAGCATCGCGGCGTTCCCGAAGGCGAGGCTGAGCGTCGCGCCTGGGCAACAGTCAACAAAGAGACCGGCGGCGGTAAAAAATCGGCTTCTGGACGGGGACATCCGGTGTCTCATGCACCCTCTCGGAACGGCGGTAGAATCGGCGGTGCCACCAGCGCGTCACGATCTGCCGCCGCCCGTTCGCAATCGGCGAAGAAAGTCGCGGTGACCCGAAAGAGAAACCAGGCCGAGCACTCCGACTGAGAATTCCACAGGTAAAGTCGGGGCACATCAACATGGCGCTCTTAGTCGAATCTGAGAAACTTGCGGATCCGGGCGCGTATGTGCAACATACCGTAATGCCGGGAACTCGAATATTGGTCGTTGAGGATGAACCGCTGATCCGGATGTTCGTGGTGGACACCCTCGAAGACGCCGGCTTCCAGGTTGAGGAAGCGGGAGGCGCTGTTGAGGCCATGGAGAAAATGGCTTCTGGCAGTTCGTCTTTTGCCGCTGTGATCATCGATGTCGGCTTACCAGATCGACCCGGCGATGTGCTTGCGGGTGAGCTTCGAACAAAATGGGCCCAATTGCCGTTACTCATCGCGAGCGGTCACGACAGAAATGAACTGGCGCGGCGGTTCAAAGATGATGGTCGTATCGGCGTTTTGGGCAAACCATACAATTCCGGAATGCTGATCGAGGCCCTCCATCAGGTGGGGGTAACGGCGGAGAAAGATTGACGAAGATCAATCCAGCGACTTCCGGAACCGAAGCACGCTCAAGGTCAGCATCCCTCCACCCAGTAGCGTCATGGCCGATAGCGGCAGCCAAAGCACATCGACCCCAACTCCTTTCAAAAACACCGAGCGGATGACGACCAGGAAATACCGCAGCGGATTGATCAGCGTGAACCACCGTAGCACGGCCGGCATCGCGGCGATCAGGTAAGCAAATCCGGAAAGGATGTACAGCGGGTCCAGCAGAATGAAGGTCAACGCGAACGCCTGTTGCTGAGTGCGAGAATACGTCGATAGCAATAGCCCTAAACCAAGCGCCGCCAGCAGAAACAGTGCTGCGCCCAACAGCATCACGAACGGGTTCCCGACGAAAGGAATGTCGAACCACAACACCCCGAAGATCTGATCAGGGTCACATCGCCCAGTCCGATCAGGAAGAACGGGACGGTTTTGCCAAGAATAAACTCGATCGGACGGATCGGACTGACCATGATTTGTTCCAGCGTTCCGACCTCGCGTTCGCGCACCACCGCGAAGGCGGTCAAACTGACCACCTGAAGAAGGGTCAACGTGCCGATCACGCCTGGAATGAAAAACCAGCGGTCATTCAGCCCCTCGTTGAACCAGGGACGCTCTTGCAATCCAACAGCAATGCCCGGGGATGCCCCCGCGAACTCGGCCCCGCGGACGACCGGCCACGCCGTACTCGCGGTTCGAGATCGACCATCCCAACCGTTCGCGGCGGAAGCCCGTGCGACGCTGCCCATAACGGGATGGCGTTTGCCCAACCGTCGAACGCGGTCATGCCCCGAGACGAGCGCGAGGTTGCCGAGCCGCACCGGCCAACTCTACGACTTCCGCCGTGATCTCCTCCTGACGGACCTGCCGCTCCTGGGCTTGCAACTCTCCCAGCATCTGCTCAATGTTATTCTTCGCGGCGGCCATACTGGCGACCCGCGCCTCGTTCTCGGCAACAAACGACTCCGTTGCCGCTTCGCACAGTTGTGCGTAGACATATTCTTCCGCCAAATGCCGCAACAAGACCGTCGGTGGCAGCGTCGTCAGTGGAGCATCCGCGCGCGGCATGTTCGCGAACACGCTTCGGTCAAGCGGTAGCAGCGATCGTGTTCTGGGGATGAGCCCACGACCAGGAACCCAGGTAGGATACACCAGATCGACCCGGGTCAGTCGCGCTTTGGCCAAATGCTCATACAGCGCCTCACAGATCCGCTCTGCGACAGCCGTGGCACCGTCACCGTGTAATGCCATCGCGGTCCGCCAGACGACCGGGACGCGCTGTTCGTCAGCCAACATGGCGCCTCGGGTGCCGACGAGGAACACGTCGGCATGGGTCAAAAGCGGGCTGGCTGTTGCCAACATGCGATCTGAAAATGCGCCAGCGAAACCTTGCTCCGCGGTGAACAACACCAGCCCGGTGCGAACCGGATGTCCGCCGCTGAAAGCGGCACGATCCTCCCCATGATCCCTCGGCATCAGGCGAAGCGCCTGAGCGATCGCCTGGGCGATCACCTCGGCATAAGAGCGGATGCCGGGCAGCGCGCCGCGGCTCTGCTGAGCGCGAGACGCCGCGATGGCCCGCATCGCGCCGATCACGGATCGGAGTTGGTCCACGCCATGAATGTGCGCGGAGATATCCGCCAGACGCTCCGTCATGCGACAACCGCATGTTGTTGGACAAGCTCCGACAATGTCTGCCGCAGGCCGGTGAGATCGGCTTCGTCCGTCCGGCTCGTCCGTTGGATGACACGCACGAAGTCCCCGGCTTTCTCGTCGAGCCACGCGGGAAGCGTCTCACGCAGCGCCGCGATCGACTCCACCGGCACCGCGTCAAGCAATCCCTCTCGCAGCGCGAAGGCCAGCGCGACTTCGTCCGCCAGCCGCAGCGGCGTGAAGAGTGGTTGAATAAGCAGGGCCCGAGCACGTGCGCCGCGTTCCATCTGTGCTTTCACCCGTACGTCTGAAAGACCACCGAACCGTGTGAACATTTCGAGTTCCAGATATTGTGCATAATCTAGCCGCAACGTGCCGGTTTCCTGGCGCAGTGCCGGCGCCTGCGTCTTGCCGCCAACCCGGCTCACGCTGGTTCCAACATCGATCGCCGGCATGTTTCCTTCGTGGAACAGTTTGGCGTCGAGGACGAGCTGGCCGTCAGTGATCGATATTAAATTTGTCGGGATATAGCCGCTCAGATTGCCGGCATCGGTCTCGGCGATCGGCAGCGCGGTGAGCGAGCCGCCACCCCGCGCCGGCGACAGCTTCGCCGCACGTTCCAGCAGCCGTGCATGCAGGTAGAAGATGTCGCCGGGATAGGCTTCACGCCCAGGAGGCTGGTGCATGAGAAGGGCGATCTCGCGATGAGTGGCGGCGTGCTTGGTCAGATCGTCGATCACGATAAGAACATGCTGTCCGCGGTCACGGAAATACTCGGCCATGGTGAAGCCGGCGAATGGTGCGATCCATTGCAGGCCGGGCATCGCGGCCGCCTGAGCGACCACGAAAATGCAACGTTCCGGCGCGCCGTGCCGCCGGACCGCGTCGATCACCCTCGCCACGGTCGAGGACTTCTGGCCCACCGCGACGTAAACGCAAATCAGATCGCTCGACTTCTGGTTGATGATCGTGTCGACCGCGATCGAGGTCTTGCCGGTTGCCCGATCGCCGATGATCAGTTCCCGCTGACCGCGGCCAAGCGCGAACAGCGAGTCGATGACCAGAATGCCGGTCTGCACCGGTTCGGTGACCGCATCGCGTTCGATGATATCCGGCGCGGGCTGCTCGATCGGTGCATGGGCGGAAGGCGTAATCGCGGGTCCGTCATCCAACGAACGTCCCAACGGATCAACGACACGGCCGAGCAACGCAGGTCCCACCGGAACGCGCACCACCTCCCCGGTGCCGCGCACGATATCGCCCGCCTCGACGCCCTCGCCTTCGTCCAGCAGCACACATAAAATGGCATCGCGATCCAGGATCTGAGCGATCCCGAACTGTCCCTTGTCGAATCGCAGCAGTTCATTCAGCCGCACGTGCGGCAGACCCGCGATGACCGCGATGCCGTCGCCGACAGATTGCACGCGTCCGATCTCATCGAACTCCGGATGCAATTCGACGTTATCCACACGGGCCCGGGCCCGGTCAAACCAGGTGTTCGGATCGAGCTTCATGCTGTTCGTCCTGGTTCAGTTCGTCTGCGATGCGCTCCAGATCGGCGCGCCAGCTATCGCGGATCAGCAGTCCCCGCGTGTGCAGTTCCACCCCGGCGAGCAATGCGGGATCCGTTCGGAAGAGCAATGACGGGATTTCACCGAACAGCCCGCCCATCATGGCTCGGCATTCGGTCTGCTGTTGCTGATCCAGCGGCACGGCGGTCACGATTTCCACCGGGCCGGCGGATGCTAGATCGCGTCGCCTCGCCTCGGGAACTTCAGCCATCGCCCCCTTCAGCGACTCGAGCAACGCCGCCGTCGCGGTCTTCGCGGGCAACCGCAGCAACAGCCGGCGCGCGATGACAACTGCGAGATCGCAGGCTCGTTGCCGCAGAGTGCGCTCCATCGCCGCTCGGTCAACTTCCATGCTGCTCTTGGCCTCGTCTCGCAAATGCACTGCTGAATCGGCGGCTTCCGCCAGCAGTCTCGCCCGTTCGCTTTCGGCTTGCAGTCGAGCCGCGGTCAGCATCCGCTCGGCGTCAGCCGACGAGTCGCGCAACCGCGCCTGAACCTCGGCCGCGGCTTTCTCTGCCTGGTCCCGCGCCGATGCGGCATCCGCCAACAGCTTTTCCGCCGCCGCGCGGCGTTCGTCGATGATCAATCTGACTGGCCGAAACAAAAAACGCGCGAGCAACCATATCAGGACAAGAACATTGACCGTTTGCAGCGCCAGCGTGGACCAGTCGATATGCATGGCTCAATGGGCGACAGGACTGGCGACGAAAGGATTGGCGAACAGCAGCAGCAGAGCGATCACCAGGCAGTATATCGCCATCGTCTCAATCATCGCGAGGCCGACGAACAAAGTCCGTGATAGTGTATTCGCCGCTTCCGGTTGCCGTGCGATCGCATCCATCGCCGCCGCGACCGCGCGTCCTTCCCCAAGCGCCGGACCGATCGCGCCAAACGACACCGCGAGCGCGGCGCCCAGAATACTCGCGATCTGAATGTAGTTCATCGCTTTATATCTCCATTACTGCTGTCGGGTTCATGGGGCTTGATCACGCCGCCGATAAAGACCATGGCCAGCACGCTGAAAATATAAGCCTGCACGGCGCCGGTCAGCATTTCGAGGGCCATCAGTGGAATCGGCACGAGCAACCCGACCAGCGACAGCACGATGCCGATGACGAACACGCCGCTCATGACGTTGCCGAACAGGCGCACCACCAGCGAGAACGTTCGCGTCACCGTTTCGACCAGATTGAGCGGGATCATGAGCACGGTCGGCTCGGCGAAGGTCGCCATGAAGCCGCGCACGCCACGCGACCTGATGCCGAACCAGATCGTCGCGACGAAAACGATCAGCGCCAGCGCCGCATCGGTTTCGATATGCGCCGTTGGTGGTTCGAACCCTGGGACCAGCGATGACCAGTTGGCAGTGAAGATGAAAAGGAACAGCGTGCCGATCAGCGGCAGGTAAGGAGCGGGCTCCGCGCTCATCGTGTCGCGGATCTGTGTCGCGATCGTCTCCACCACCAGTTCCAGCGCGGCCTGCCGGCGCGAGGGATGCTGGGAGAGGCGGCGCGTGATCAGCCAACTGCCGCCGGTGAGAAGCACCATGATGCCCCAGGTCGCGACGACCGGCGAGGTTATTGCAACCGGCCCGACGGTGAAAACGACATTCAGGATAAGCGGTGAGTCTGTCACGCCGCGCCACCGGCCACGTAATGCACGACAATCGGTCGGCTGAGCAACAACCCCAACGCGGTCAACAGCAGAGGCAATGCACCCTGCGATGCGGTCAGCACGAGCACTCCACCCATGGCGGCGAATCGGACCAACTGGACCACCAGCGCCAGGGCCACGCTTCCGCCATGGATGTACAGGGTCGTGTTCCAACGCAGCAGTACGAAGAACAGCGTACCCGCGAATAAACCAAGCACCAGGAACGCCGGGACTTCGAGCATCGTCATTTGCCTTGCATCCATTTCCAGGCCGACCAGCAGCCAAGCGACAGGCCAGCAATCAACAGTGGTCCGGTCCAAAAGATGCCGGTGCCAAGCCGGCGATCCAGCCAGCGGCCAGCGAACATTCCGATCAGTGCCGGCACGACAATGGTCCAACCCAGTACACCGACTTGCGCGAGATGACGGCCGAGCGATGGCTCGCCCTCGAGCAGCCAACGCTTGCGGCGCTCGCGTCGGGTCCGTACCGAACGCAACAGACCGTCGGGCTCTTCCGTCACGGTGCGATCTCCGGCGGCCGCAGGGCGCGTAGGATCTGACGGATCGCCTGCATGTGAAGCTTTGTGGCGGCAACTCGGGCGACACGCTCCGCGTCGGCTTCGGCGCGGAATTGGGCGACCACGGCATGCTCGAGTTCATCGAGGTCCGTGCCGGTTCGCGCCTGCCTCGTGGCGATCGCGACTTCGTCGCCTCCACGCACCGTCAAAACGCCCTGCCGCACCGCGCACCAGCCCAGTTGTCCATTGGCATCGCGCCAGGCCACGACCGAGGGAGCCAGTACGGTCAGCAGATCGGCGTGTCCCGGTAGGACGCCAAAGCTGCCACTGTCATCTTCCGCGCGGACCGAGACGACGTTCGTGTCGACGACCACACTCGTCGGGTCGGAGATCAGCAATCTCATGGCACGGCTTCGCGTTCGCGGCCACGCTCCTTTTGCCGGGCCTCTTCAATGTCGCCGACCATGTAGAGCGAACTTTCCGCCCACTCATCCGTCTCGCCGGTCAGGATGGCACGGCAGCCCGCCAGCGTATCGGCCAGCTTGACCGACCGGCCGGGCGTCCCGGTGAATGCCTCGGTTACCGTGAAGGGTTGCGTCAGAAAACGTTGCAGCCGACGCGCCCGTGCGACCTGTTGCCGATCCCGAGCTCCGAGTTCCTCGACGCCAAGCAGCGCGATCACGTCCTGCAGCTCCCGATAATGTGCGATCGTCTCGCGTACGAGCGCCGCGAGAGCGTAATGCTCGGCACCCACCACCAGCGGGTCCAGCAAAATGGATGACGAGGCGAGCGGGTCGATCGCCGGATACATGCCCTCGGCGGCCATCGCTCGAGACAGCACGATAACGCTGTCGAGATGACTTGAGATCGCGGTCACCGCCGGGTCGGTGAAGTCGTCGGCGGGCACGTACACCGCCTCGATCGCGGTGATGGCCGCGCCTGCCACCGATGCGATGCGTTCCTGCAACGCCGCGACCTCGGTCGCCAGAGTCGGCTGATAGCCCACGCGCGACGGCGAACGTCCCAGCAGCCCGGACACTTCACTGCCGGCTTGCACGAAACGAAAGACATTGTCCATCAGCAACAGAACATTGCGATGCTCGTGGTCGCGGAAGAACTCGGCCATCGTGAGCGCAGTCAGACCCACTCGCCAACGTGCGCCTGGCGGTTCGTTCATCTGGCCGTATACGAGAACTGTTCGTTCCAGTACGCCGGACATCCGCATGTCGTTCAGGAGTTCCTGGCCCTCCCTGGAGCGTTCGCCGACACCCGCGAAAACGGAAATGCCTTGGTATCGTTCGGCCATGGCGTGGATCAATTCCATCACCAGGACGGTCTTGCCGACGCCGGCGCCTCCGAACATCGCCGCCTTGCCGCCCTGCGCCAAGGGCATCAGCAGGTCCAGCACTTTGATGCCGGTTTCGAACATCGACGTCGCCGCCGTCTGCCGTGCCAGCGGCGGCGACGCGCGATGGATCGGCCATCGCGGCGTGTCCTGCGCCAGCGGAGCGCCACCGTCACGGATTTCGCCGATGACGTCGAGCAGTCGTCCCAGCACGGCGTCCCCGACAGGCACGGCGACCGGTGCGCCTGTCGCGATCACATTGGTCCCGCGCGCCAGCCCAGCGGTCGCCTGCAGCGCGATCGCGCGCACGGTTTGTGCATCGAGATGGCTCTGCACTTCGGCCAGCAGCACACCCGGCCGGTCCCATTCGATCCGCAACGCGTCATTGATCGGCGGCAGCTTCCCGTTCAAGAACGCTACGTCGACAACAGCCCCGTGGACCGCCGCGATGGTGCCGCGTAACATGTCGTCGGCGGATCCTGGCATGGTCGCATCCTGACCTTTACCGATCGAATGTCAGTTAGAGATCGCATCTGGCATCTGTGCCAGGGCACGGACCAGATCGGCGCGGCTGACGATCCCGACGACCTTGCCATCTTTGACGATCGGCACTCGCTTGATGCCATGGCGCTGCAGCAAATCCGCGATCTCGTTGACGGACATGCGCTCCGTGGCAGTGATAGCTGGCGCGGTCATCAAATCTCGCGCGCGCCGAGTGTCCAGCCGCAGATAATCAAGGAACTCGGGCGCGAGATCCGTGCCTTCCGACAGGAGCCCGAGCCACCAATCACGCCGCAGCTTGTTGCGTTGTCCAAACGGGCGCATCAGATCGCCTTCGCTGATCACGCCAAGCAGCGTCCCGTCCTTCTCGCAGACTGGGACCGCGCTGATGCCATGTTGTGAGAACAACGCGGCGATCGCTTTGATGGTGTCATCCGGACCAGCGGTAACCACCGCCCGTGTCATGATAGTGCCAGCGTCGACGCTCATGTGTCGTCCCTCTGTTTCTTGGCGGATCAAATTCGGTCCGCGGCCGCAGTGGGAGCTCAAAAAGGTTGGCAGGCATTGACCTGCGTCAACCGTGTTTTCTCAACCTGACAGGATCGTATACGCCCACGGCCTGTTTCCATAGGGTATCCAGGCCAGGCCGGGGACGACATTTCGACCATTCCGGCATTGTTGTTGACGCTGTTTGGGCGGAGATTCGTGATCCAAGGCCGCATCGCCGGAACCGTGAACCAGGCACGCTGAAGACAGGAGAAACCAATGGCGAAGATGATCGTGATAGGAGCTGGCGTGATGGGCGCGTCGGTTGCTTACCGGCTGGCCCAGGCGGGCGTGGATGTCACGGTGCTGGAGGCGTCACGGGTGGGCGGCGGGACATCCGGCATCAGCTTTGCCTGGACCAATGCTCACCAGAAGCCCCCGAAGCCGTATCACGACCTCAACGTCGGTGGCATGAAAGCGCATGCCGCGCTACGCGACGAGTTTGGTGGAACGCCCTGGTGGCATGGTGGCGGCAGCCTGGAATGGGGACCGGAGTCAGGCCACGCGGCGCAGCGAAAAAATGTCGAGCAACTCCTGTCCTGGGGCTACGCCGCCGAATGGATTGACCGGAACCAGGCTCACGAGCTCGAACCTGACATCGACCTTGCGGTTATTGGCGATGCGCCGGTCGCGTATTTTCGGGAGGAGGGTTGGCTCGACCCGGTGGTTTACGCGCACGCCATGTTGTCCTCCGCGCGACACCGCCATGGTGCCAAGGTCATTTGTGGTGCACGCGTCGCTGACCTGATCATGCAAGGAGATCGCGTCTCAGGTGTCCGTCTCTCTGACGGCACTCTTCACGAGGCCGACATGGTGGTGAACTGCGCCGGTCGCTGGACCAACGATGTGGTACGCGAGGCCGGCCTGCATCTGCCGCTCGCGCCCACTGTGGGCTTTCTC